>Ga0256829_1000926_pt1 | contig 25928 bp, 18 predicted proteins | sample 131447metaG_FD_185979 | JGI IMG/M metagenome (GOLD analysis project Ga0256829, IMG submission 185979) | Hydrothermal vent microbial communities from Lau Basin, Pacific Ocean - 131-447 | ecosystem: Environmental > Aquatic > Marine > Hydrothermal vents | place: Pacific Ocean: Lau Basin | collected... | reverse complement strand
CAAACTGCTTGTGTGCAAGTTTCATAAAGTACATAGCCTCAGGTAAATCTGCAGGAGCGCTTCCAGTATTAAGTTGTTGTATAGGTAAATCTAGCATATGTAATAATACAATTTCAAAATTATGCTTCTTAGCTAATTCTGCAGCCACTTTTACAGCATTTTCAGCTTCGTTAGAAAAATCTGTTGGTACTAATATTTTTTTCATAAAAAAGATGTTTTTTTAGGTGGATAGTCTTATAAATTTATGAATAAAAATTGATAATCAAAATATTATGTAAATCAATAAAAATGTGTATATTTGCAGCGTTGAAAGAAAAAGATTAATTGAGGGGACGGAAATGTCCCCTCTTTTTATACTTACAAATGTTTACAGATACAGTCAAAAATTTATTAAACACAGCATTAGAAGAACGTCAAGATTTATTCTTGATAGATTTTAAAATGTCTAATGATAACGCTATTAAAATTATAATAGATGGAGATAAAGGCGTTACTGTAGAGGATTGTATTTATATTAGTCGTGCAATAGAGCATAACATAGATCGAGAAGAATATGACTTTTCTTTAGATGTAATGTCAGCAGGCGCAGCAGCACCGTTTAAATTACCAAGACAATTTGCTAAACATGAAGGAAGAACACTTGAAGTTAAGACCGAAAACGGTAAGTTTGAAGGAAAGTTAACATCTGTATCAGATGACGGAATAACTTTAGAGTGGAAAGCGAGAGAACCTAAACCAGTTGGTAAAGGCAAAGTAACAGTTCAAAAAAAAGAAAATATTGCTTTTAAAGACGTTTTAGAGGCTAAAGTGATTATAAAATTTTAATTCAGTAATAGAGTTATGGAGAATATAGCATTAATTGAATCTTTCTCAGAATTCAAAGACGATAAGTTAATAGATCGTGTTACACTAATGGCTATTTTAGAAGATGTGTTTAGAAATGCATTAAAGAAGAAATTTGGAGATGACGATAATTTTGATATAATTATAAACCCAGATAAAGGAGATTTAGAAATTTGGAGAAATAGAATAGTTGTTGCAGATGGAGAAGTAGAAGAACCAAATCAAGAAATTTCATTATCCGAAGCTCGTAAAATAGAACCTGATTTTGAAGTAGGAGAAGATGTATCTGAAGAAGTAAAATTAATAGATCTTGGTCGTCGTGCGATTTTAGCATTACGCCAAAACTTAATTTCAAAAATTCACGAGCACGATAATACAAATCTATACAAGCAGTTTAAAGAATTAGAAGGCGATTTATATACTGCAGAAGTGCACCACATACGTCACAGAGCTGTAATTTTATTAGACGATGAAGGAAATGAAATTATCCTTCCTAAAGACAGACAAATACCATCAGATTTCTTCAGAAAAGGAGATAATGTAAGAGGTATTATTGATAGTGTAGAGCTAAAAGGAAATAAGCCTGCAATTATCATGTCAAGAACATCGCCAAAGTTCTTAGAAAAATTATTTGAATCAGAAATACCTGAAGTATTTGACGGATTAATCACAATTAAAAACGTAGTAAGAATACCTGGTGAAAAAGCAAAAGTAGCAGTAGATTCTTATGATGATAGAATAGATCCTGTTGGAGCTTGTGTTGGTATGAAAGGATCTCGTATTCACGGAATTGTACGCGAGTTAGGAAACGAAAATATAGACGTAATTAACTATACAAACAATTTACAGTTGTATATTACGCGTGCATTAAGCCCAGCAAGAGTAACATCTATCAAAATAGATGAAGAAAATAAACGTGCAGAAGCCATCTTAAAACCAGAAGAAGTAAGTAAAGCAATCGGTAGAGGTGGACACAATATACGTCTAGCAGGTCAATTAACAGGATATGAAATTGATGTGTTGCGTGAAGGTGCAGAAGAAGATGTAGAATTAAGAGAATTCTCGGACGAAATCGAAGAGTGGATCATAGACGAGTTCTCTAAAGTAGGTCTGGATACAGCAAAAAGTGTACTAGAACAAGACGTAGAAGATTTAATAAAAAGAACAGACCTAGAAGAAGAAACAATTTTAGATGTTATCAGAATTCTTAAGGAAGAATTCGAAGATTAACATATATTTGAAAAAAAACAAGGTTAAAGGCAATTTATGGCTGAAACAATTAGATTAAATAAAGTATTACGCGAGCTTAACATCTCTTTAGATCGTGCTGTAGAATTCTTGGATTCTAAAGGTATCGAAATAGAGAAGCGTCCTACTACAAAAATTTCGCAAGACACTTACAATATTCTTTCTGATGAATTTGAGACTGATGCAAATAAAAAAATCAAGTCGCAAAAAGTAAATGAAGAAAAGAATAAAGAAAAAGAAGAACTTAGGCTACAGCGCGAAAAAGAATTAGAGGCAAAGCAGAAAGCAGAAGAGGCAGCAAAAGCAGCAAAAGAAGAAGCTCTTAAAAAAGAGCAAGAAGTTGTTAAGGCTTCAAAAACACTTTCTGGTCCTAAAACTGTCGGTAAAATCGACTTAGACCAAGGTATAAAGGCTAAAAAAGAAGAAAAGCCAACCGCAGAAAAAGCCAAAGAAGCGCCTAAGCCAAAAGAAGAAAAAGTCTCAAAAGAAGTTTCTAAAAAGGAAGATGCTGCTGCTCCTAAAATAGAAAAGTCTAAAATTGAAGCTGAAAAGAAACAAGAGCCTAAAAAAGAACAGCCAAAAACCGAAGAGACAAAAGCTGAAGAAGTAAAATCAGAACCAGCAGAAGAAACCATAAAGACCCAATATAAAAAGCTTTCTGGTCCAAAAATAGCTGGAGATAAAATAGATCTTTCTCAATTTAATAAGCCTAAGAAAAAGAAAGACGATAAAAAATCGTCTAACGATTCTTCTAACAAAAAGAAAAGAAGACGTATTTCTAAACCAGGAGATAACAACAACTCTGGTAATAACAGAAATAATAACAATAATAAAAAAGACAGCAGGTTTAAAGGTAAAAAAGGACGTAAAAGCGCTCCTGTAAAAGAAGAACCAAGCGAAGAAGAAGTACAAAAGCAAATCCGCGAAACCTTAGAAAAACTTCAAGGAAAGTCTAACAAGGGTAAAGGTGCTAAATATAGAAGAGAAAAAAGAGAGCAGCACAGAGAAAAAACCGAAAAAGACTTACAAGCAGAACAAGCAGATAGTAAAATTCTTAAAGTAACAGAGTTTGTTACAGCAAGCGAAGTTGCAACAATGATGGATGTGCCTGTAACATCTATTATCTCAGCATGTATGTCTCTTGGTATGATGGTAACAATGAATCAGCGTTTAGACGCAGAAACATTAACTATTGTAGCAGAAGAATTTGGTTATGAAGTAGAATTTGTGACTGCAGATATAGAAGAGTCTATTGAAGAAGTAGAGGACAAACCGGAAGATTTAAAATCTCGTGCACCAATCGTAACTGTTATGGGTCACGTAGATCACGGTAAAACATCTTTATTAGATTATATTCGTAAAGAAAATGTAATAGCAGGAGAATCAGGAGGAATTACTCAGCACATTGGAGCATATAGTGTAGAGCTCGAAAATGGACAAAAAATAGCCTTTTTAGATACACCAGGTCACGAAGCCTTTACAGCAATGCGTGCTCGTGGTGCACAAGTTACAGATATTGCAATAATTGTAGCAGCTGCTGATGACGATATTATGCCTCAAACAAAAGAAGCAATTGCTCACGCACAAGCTGCAGGAGTACCAATTGTTTTCGCAATTAACAAAATAGATAAGCCTACAGCTAACCCAGATAAGATTAAAGAAGGTTTAGCAAATATGAACTTACTTGTAGAAGATTGGGGAGGAAAAATTCAATCGCATGATATCTCTGCAAAAGTTGGTACTGGTGTAAAAGAATTATTAGAAAAAGTTTTACTTGAAGCTGAATTATTAGAGCTTAAAGCTAATCCAAATAAACCTGCAGTTGGTACAATTGTAGAAGCGTTCTTAGATAAAGGTCGTGGTTACGTTGCAACTGTTTTAGTACAAGCAGGTACATTAAGAATTGGTGACTACGTATTAGCTGGTAAACACAGTGGTAAGATCAAGGCAATGCATGACGAAAGAGGTCATGATGTAGAAGTTGCTGGTCCATCAACACCAGTGTCTATATTAGGATTAGATGGTGCGCCACAAGCAGGTGATAAGTTTAATGTCTTTGAAGATGAGCGTGAGGCTAAGCAAATTGCAAACAAACGTATGCAATTACAACGTGAGCAAGATGTTAGAACAACTAAGACGTTAACATTAGATGAAATTGGTCGTCGTATTGCCTTAGGAACATTTAAAGAGTTAAATATTATTCTTAAAGGAGATGTTGATGGTTCTGTAGAAGCATTAACAGATTCGTTCCAAAAACTTTCAACAGAAGAAATTCAAGTTAAAATCTTACACAAAGGTGTAGGTGCAATTACAGAAAGTGATGTATTGTTAGCATCAGCTTCAGATGCCATCATTATTGGATTTAATGTACGTCCAGTTGGTAATGCAAGAACCATTGCAGATCAAGAAGAAGTAGATATCAGAACATACTCTATCATCTATGACGCTATTAACGATCTTAAAGACGCTATGGAAGGTATGTTATCTCCAGAAGTTAAAGAAGAAGTTACAGGTACTGTAGAAATTAGAGAACTGTTTAAAGTATCTAAAGTTGGTACAATTGCAGGATGTATGGTAACTAATGGTAAAATCTTAAGATCATCTCAGGTTAGAATTATTAGAGATGGAGTTGTGGTTCATACAGGCGAATTAGCTTCTCTAAAACGCTTTAAAGATGATGTTAAAGAAGTGTCTAAAGGATACGATTGTGGACTTCAGATTAAAAACTATAACGACATTCAAATTGGAGATGTTATAGAAGCATTCCATGAAGTAGAAGTAAAAAAGAAGTTAAAGTAATTTTAATTTAAATCATAAAAAAAGCGATTCTAATATCTTTAGAATCGCTTTTTTATTTTAAATAAAAAACAGTCTTAATCTTTGTCTTTTTTAGGTTTAAAAATGAATGCTGAAGGGAATTTCTTTTGAATCTCAATAAGCGCTCTATCAGCCTCTAATCTGCTTCTAAAACGACCTATCCATACCTTATAATTTGGCGTTTCATAAACCAACTCACTAGACCATTTTTCATAAGAATTAATGAATTTCGATTTCTCTTTTTCAGCTGCTGCTAATGAGCCTGAGAAAATCTGAATTTTATATTTATTAAAATCTGTATTCTCCTTATTTAGATCTTTTTTAATCTCGATAACTTTAGTCAATTTATCGTCTTCATTAACGGTAATGTTTCCATTTTGAGCAAATATTTCATTACTAAATAGAATAATAACAGTTGTTAACAATAAGGTTTTTAAGGTATTAATTTTATTCATTTTTATCTTTGTTTAATGCAAATGTAAATTTTATAAACTTATTTATTAGTTAATTTATTATTTAGAATTACTCTAAATTACCAATTAACAGTTCGCTAACATTTCTAAAATCGACTTTAAATATTACTTTTGCATAGCGCATTTTATAACTGTGTTTGTAAAATATAGATGAAAAAATCATACCAAAGTCAAGAAGTAAATTCAATATATAATATGAAACAGGTGATTCACCGTAAGTTAGGCATTAATTCCCTTCGTTTAAGCTTAATTTTTTTACTAACTTTTTCTACCTCGCTTTTCGCTCAAGATGGCGATCCTGTAGCAGGAAAATCATTGTTTAATGCTAATTGTGCGGCTTGTCATAAGCTTGATAAGAAAATGACTGGTCCAGCGCTACGTAATGTAGAGCAGCGTCTTTCTGAAGAAGAAGGCTTAGATAGAGAGTGGTTATACACTTGGATTAAAAATAGTCCATCAATGATTAAGTCTGGAGATGCTTACGCTAACAAAATCTATGAAGAGTATGGTGGTGCAGCAATGACTCCATTTCCTCAATTATCTAATGCAGATATAGATAATATCTTAGCATACACTGCTACCGAAGCAGCTCCGCCACCAGCGCCAACTCCTGGAACAGAGACAGGAACAGCTCAAGTAGAAGGTGGTATTTCAAACGATATTATTTTAGGTGCTTTAGGTTTGTTATTTGCTTTATTAGCAATCGCGTTATTTTTAGTAAACAAAACATTACGTCGTTTTGCTGAGGCTAAAGGTGTTGAATTAGAATCTACAAAACGTACACCTATTTGGAAAGCATTTATTCAAAATCAATTTTTAGTATTGGTAAGTGTAATTGTGTTGTTGTTAGCTTCGGCATATTTTGTCTACGGTTACTTTATGCAAGTAGGTGTTAATCAAGGTTACGAGCCGGTACAACCAATTCACTATTCTCACCGTATTCACGCAGGAGAAAATGGTATAGATTGTAAATATTGTCACTCTTCAGCAAGAGTTAGTAAGCATTCTGGTATTCCTTCGTTAAACGTTTGTATGAATTGCCATAAATCAATATACGAAGTGGCACCAGAGACCCAACAAGAAGGTTTAGCTGAATATGGAGTTGATTACAACGCAGAAATTAAAAAGCTTTACGCTGCTGTAGGTTGGGATGATGCTGAACAAAAATATACAGGTGAAACTTCTCCAGTTAAATGGATAAGAATACACAACTTGCCAGATTTTGCATACTTTAACCATTCGCAACACGTAACTGTTGCAGGTGTAGAGTGTCAAACATGTCATGGTCCTGTTGAAGAAATGGAAATTATGAGTCAGCATGCACCATTAACAATGGGATGGTGTATTAACTGTCACAGAGAGACCAATGTAAAAGTTAAAGACAACGCTTATTACACAAAAATCCACGAGCAATTATCTAAAAAGTATGGTGTTGAAAACCTTACTGCTGCTCAAATGGGTGGATTAGAATGTGGTAAATGTCACTATTAATTATTAATAAGAAATAAATTCAATTATATAATATGTCATCAAACAAGAAATACTGGAAAAGTGTTGAGGAGCTAAATGAGAATAGCTCTATTGTTGAGACGCTAAAACAAAACGAATTTGTTCAAGAAATTCCAACTGACGAGTTTTTAGGAGATAAAGATAAGTTAGAGAGTTCTTCAACAACACGTCGTGATTTCTTAAAGTATGTTGGTTTTAGTACAGCTGCTGCTTCTTTAGCGGCTTGCGAAGGGCCAGTTGTAAAATCAATTCCTTACGTAGTTCAGCCAGAAAGAATCGTTCCTGGTGTAGCTAACTATTATGCTACTGTAATTGCAAATGGTTTTGATTATGCTAGTGTTTTAGTTAAAACTCGTGAAGGTCGTCCAATTAAAATTGAAAATAACACTTTAGCACCAACACACGGTAGTGCTAATGCAAGAGTGAATGCTTCAGTTTTAGATTTGTATGATAGCTTAAGACTTCAAGGACCAAAAAAAGGAGGTAATAATATCTCTTGGTCTGATTTTGATGCTGAAACCTCAAAAAAATTAAACGAAATTAAAGTGTCAGGAAAGCAAATTGCTTTGTTGACTCAAACATATTCAAGTCCATCAACCAACAAATTAGTAGCTGAGTTTACTGAAGCTTATGGTAATGTAAACCATGTAGTTTATGATGCTGTTTCAGAATCTGCTGCTTTAGATGCTTTCCAAGCTAAATACGGAGAGCGTGGTTTAGCTAATTATGATTTTGCTAAAGCGATGACCATAGTTTCAGTTGGTGCAGATTTCTTAGGAGATTGGCAAGGTGGAGGATTTGATGCAGGATATGCGCAAGGACGTATACCAAAAGATGGTAAGATGTCACGTCATATCCAATTTGAATCTAACATGTCTTTATCAGGTGCAAACGCAGACAAGCGTGTTCCTGTAACACCTACTAACCAAAAGTTAGTGTTAGCGCAATTACATAGTTTAATTGTAGGTGGATCTGTAAATGCTAATGCATTACCAGCTAATGTGAAAGAAGCAGTTCAAAAAGCAGCTTCAGAATTAAAAAGAGCAGGAAGCAACGGTGTATTAGTTTCAGGTATTCAAGATGTAAACGCTCAAACAGTTGTTTTAGAAATTAACGAAGCTTTAAATAGTAAAGCATTTGATGCTAAAACACCTATAAAAACACGTCAAGGTAATGTAAAAGCTGTTCAAACTTTAATCTCAGATATGAAAGCTGGTAAAGTTGGTGCGGTAATTATGAGTGGTGTAAACCCAATGTATACTTTACCTAACGCCAAAGATTTTGCTGAAGCAATCAAGAAAACAGATCTTTCAATTTACTTTACAATGAAAGAAGATGAAACTGCATCTGTTTCAGAATATCTTGCTGCAGCACCACATTATTTAGAATCTTGGGGAGATGTAGAATTTAAAAAAGGACACTATGGTTTAATGCAACCAACAATTCGTCCTTTATTTGATACAAGACAATTTCAAGAAGCATTATTAAAGTGGAACGGTAACGATTCCTCTTTAAATGAATATATCAAAACTACGTGGAATGCAGGTGTACTTAATGGAAGTTCATTCAACAAAGCATTACACGATGGAATATTTGTAGGTTCAATTAACTCAGCTGAAGTTGCAGAAACTGAAGAAGTTGAGCAAGATGAAACACCTGCAAGTAATGCTGCAAGAGCTTTGGCGTCTTCAGCTAAATCTAACGGTACTGAATTAGTGCTTTACACTAAAACAGGTATGGGAGATGGACAACAAGCTAATAATCCATGGTTACAAGAGTTTCCAGATCCAATATCTAGAACATCTTGGGATAATTATTTAACAGTATCAAAATCAGATGCTGAAGCTTGGGGATTAGTAAACGAACATGAAGCTACAGGTGCTTTAAATGGTAGTTATGCTACTGTAAAAGCCAATGGTGTAAGTGTTACAGTTCCTGTAATTATTCAACCAGGACAAGCAAAAGGATCTGTTGGTTTATCTTTTGGATACGGTCGTACAGCTGGTTTAAAAGAAGAAATGCAAACAGGTGTAAACGCTTATCCTTTATACAAAGACTTTAACAATGTGCAATCTGTATCAGTAGAAAAAGCTACTGGAATGCATGAGTTTGCTTGTGTACAGTTACAAAATACCTTAATGGGTCGTGGTGATATTGTTAGAGAAACAACTTTAGAAATTTTCAATACTAAAGATAAACATTATTGGAACCCAATTCCAGAAGTATCATTAAACCATGAAGAAACTCCGGTAACTTCACCAGAAGTAGATTTATGGGATGAATTTGATAGGTCAATAGGTCACCACTTTAATTTATCTATAGACTTAAATGCTTGTACAGGATGTGGAGCATGTGTTATAGCATGTCATGCTGAAAACAACGTTCCTGTAGTAGGAAAAGAAGAGATAAGACGTAGTCGAGATATGCATTGGTTACGTATTGATAGATACTATTCTTCTGAAGAAACTTTTGAAGCTGATGATGAAAAGAAAGAAGGTTTCTCTGGATTATTCGGAGATAACGGATCATTAGGTGGATTTGGAGAATTAGAACATCCAGCGGATAATCCTCAAGTAGCTTTCCAACCAATAATGTGTCAACATTGTAATCATGCACCTTGCGAAACTGTTTGTCCAGTTGCAGCAACAGCTCATGGTAGACAAGGTCAAAACCATATGGCATATAACCGTTGTGTAGGTACAAGATACTGTGCTAACAACTGTCCATATAAAGTACGTCGTTTTAACTGGTTCTTATACAATGGAAACGATGAGTTTGATTATCACATGAATAACGATTTAGGTCGTATGGTTGTTAATCCAGACGTAACAGTACGTTCTCGTGGTGTAATGGAAAAATGTTCTATGTGTATTCAAATGACACAAAAAACCATTCTTGATGCTAAACGTGATGGACGTGAGATTAAAGATGGTGAGTTCCAAACAGCATGTTCTGCAGCTTGTAGTAGTGGAGCGATGATTTTTGGAGATATCAATGATAAAGAAAGTAAAGTTGCAAAACTTACAGAAGATAATAGAATGTATCACTTACTAGAGCATGTAGGTACAAAACCAAATGTGATGTACCATACTAAAGTAAGAAATACTACAGAATCATAAATTAACTAAGAAACACTTATATAAGGATTATGGCGTCTCATTACGAAGCACCTATTAGAAGACCTCTAGTTACCGGCGAGAAATCGTATCACGATGTAACAGTAGATATCGCTGCTCCTGTAGAAGGTAAAGCAAATAAACAATGGTGGATTGTTTTTTCAATTGCTCTTGTTGCTTTTCTTTGGGGAATAGGTTGTATTATTTATACCGTATCAACAGGAATTGGTACTTGGGGATTAAACAGAACAGTAAACTGGGCTTGGGATATTACTAACTTCGTTTGGTGGGTTGGTATTGGTCACGCAGGAACTCTGATTTCAGCAGTACTTTTATTATTCCGTCAAAAATGGAGAATGGCAATTAACCGTTCTGCAGAAGCAATGACAATTTTCTCTGTTGTTCAAGCTGGTTTATTCCCGATTATTCACATGGGTCGTCCATGGTTAGCATATTGGGTATTACCGATTCCAAACCAATTTGGATCGTTATGGGTTAACTTTAACTCGCCATTACTTTGGGATGTATTTGCAATTTCTACGTATTTGTCAGTATCATTAGTATTCTGGTGGACTGGATTATTACCAGACTTTGCAATGTTACGTGATAGAGCAATAAAGCCATTTCAAAAGAAAATTTATAGTTTATTAAGTTTTGGTTGGACAGGTCGTGCAAAAGACTGGCAACGTTTTGAAGAAGTATCTTTAGTACTTGCTGGTTTAGCAACACCATTAGTACTTTCGGTACACACCATTGTATCGTTTGACTTTGCGACGTCTGTTATACCAGGATGGCATACAACAATCTTCCCACCATACTTTGTTGCTGGAGCAATTTTCTCTGGTTTCGCAATGGTAAATACACTTCTTATCATTATGAGAAAAGTTTGTAATATGGAAGATTATATTACAGTACAACACATCGAATTAATGAACATTGTAATTATGATTACTGGTTCTATTGTTGGTGTGGCATATATTACGGAGCTTTTCGTAGCTTGGTACTCTGGAGTTGAGTTTGAGCAATATGCATTCTTAAACAGAGCAACTGGTCCTTACGCTTGGGCATATTGGATGATGATGTCTTGTAACGTATTCTCTCCACAGTTTATGTGGTTTAAAAAGTTACGTACAAGTATTATGTTCTCATTCTTTATTTCTATTGTTGTAAACATAGGTATGTGGTTTGAGCGTTTTGTAATTATTGTTACATCATTACACCGTGATTACTTACCATCTTCATGGACAATGTTTTCTCCAACGTTTGTAGATATAGGTATTTTTGTAGGTACAATAGGATTCTTCTTTGTATTATTCTTATTATACTCTCGTACGTTCCCTGTAATAGCACAAGCAGAGGTTAAAACAATCTTGAAATCTTCAGGACAACGCTATAAAAACATAAGAGAAAGAGGTGATAGCTTAGTAGGTACAGGTGCAGATGAAAGAACTTCAGTTTACAACAAAGTTGAAGCTCCTAAAGTAGAGGCAGCTCCAAAAACTGAAGCATTACCAAAACCAGAAAACACTGAAAAAGTAAGCAATCTACTTTCAGGAATAGGGACCTTTGACCCAGCAACACAAACTGCTGACGATTTAAAGAAAATCAATGGTATTGGTCCTAAAATGGAAGAAGTACTTAACAGTATCGGTATTTATACTTACCTTCAAGTAAGTAAGATGACAAAGAAAGAATACGACTTGTTAGATGAAATTACAGGTTCTTTCCCAGGAAGAGCAGAACGTGATGATTGGTCAGGACAAGCTAAAAATTTAATAAACTAAAAGTAGCATATGGAAGCTTCAAAAGTAATTCACGCTATTTATAACGACGATGATGTTTTAATGAACGCAGTAAAAAAAGTTAAAGCTGCAAAACATCATATAGAAGAAATTTACACTCCTTTTCCAGTTCACGGACTAGATAAGGCAATGGGATTAGCACCAACACGTATAGCAATAACAGCTTTTTTATACGGTTGTGTAGGTTTAACAGTTGCAGTTTTAATGATGAATTTTATCATGATTGAAGACTGGCCTCAAGACATTGGAGGTAAGCCAAGTTTTAGCTACTTAGAAAACATGCCAGCATTTGTACCAATTATGTTTGAGCTTACAGTATTTTTTGCAGCCCACTTAATGGTAATTACATTCTATTTAAGAAGTAGAATGTGGCCTTTCAAAAAAGCTGAAAACCCTGATCCTAGAACTACTGATGACCATTTTTTAATGGAAATACCTGTTAGTGGAAACGAAAACGAATTACATAACTTGTTAGTAGAAACTGGTGCAGTAGAAATTAACGTAGTTGATAAAGCTCATTAATTAGATACAATGAAACATTTAATTAAAATAACAATAGTAGCCTTAATTGCAGTATCGTTTACGTCTTGTAATAAAAAGACAAGACCCAATTACGAGTACATGCCAAACATGTATGAATCTGTAGCTTACGAAACTTATCAAGAGTCTGATGCTTTTGCAAACGGTAAAGAAGGACAATTGCCTGTTGAAGGAACAATCTCAAGAGGATATATGCCTTTTGATTATGCAGGAGACACTGATGGATATAATTTAGCTAAAGCTGAATTAACAAGTCCATTAGATTCTACTCAAGTTGATTTAAATAGAGGTAAAGAACTTTACAATATTTATTGTGGTATTTGTCACGGTAATAAAGGTGCAGGACAAGGACAATTAGTAAAGAGAGAAAAAATACTTGGAGTTCCTAGTTATGCAGATGCAGGTAGAGCGATAAGTGAAGGTAGTATTTACCATGTTATTTATTACGGTAAGAATGCAATGGGTAGCTATGCTAATCAACTAAATGAAGAAGAGCGTTGGCAAGTTGTAGCTTATGTATTAAGCTTAAAAGCAAATTTAGAAAAATAAGATTTAGATAAAGTTTATATAAAGATATGTACACGTTTTCAAATAGACTAAAGATTTTTGCTGGTATCTTAATTGTCTTAGGACTTTTAGGGGTAACCTATGGTTTTATGAATTCTCATAAAACATTAGACCAAGTAAAAGAAATGTTAGCGGCAGAAGCAAGTCATGGAGGTCATGGCGATTCTCATCAAACAGAAGAGCATGTTGTTAAAGGAGGTAATGACCATTCAGACAATGCACATGATACAAACTCGCATGGAGCACTAGAAGATGCTGGACATCACTCAAGTACAGATGCTCATCACGGTGACGAGCATGCAAAACATGTTCAACATCAAATACATAACAGACCATGGTCTGCATTATATGTTGCTGCATTTTTCTTTATGATGATAGCATTAGGTGTATTAGCATTTTATGCAATTCAATTTGCAGCACAAGCAGGTTGGTCTCCTTTATTATTTAGAGTCATGGAAGGTATTACGTATTACCTTTTACCTGGTGCAATAATTGTTCTAGCTATTGCAATGATGGCAGGAGATCATATTTTTGTTTGGATGAATCCAGACATGGTTAATCCAGAAAGCGAACACTTTGACAAATTAGTAGCAGGAAAATCAGGTTGGCTTAATTCTACTGGATTCTTAATTAGAGGTATTATTTTTATAGCAGGTTGGAGTATATACCGATTTTTTGCTCGTAAATTCTCTTTAGCTCAAGATGAAGCAGCAGCTGGAGATAATTCTAATTTCAAAAAATCATTCCGTATTGCAGCTGGGTTTTTAGTATTCTTTATTTATACTGAATCTATGATGTCTTGGGACTGGATTATGAGTGTTGATCCTCATTGGTTCTCTACATTATTTGGATGGTATGTATTTGCAAGTATGTTTGTAAGTGGTATTACTGTAATAGCATTAATTACAATTTACTTAAAATCTAAAGGATTATTACCACAAGTAAATGATAGTCACATTCATGATTTAGCAAAATTCATGTTTGGTATAAGTATTTTCTGGACTTATTTATGGTTCTCTCAATTTATGTTAATCTGGTACTCAAACATCCCAGAAGAGGTAACATACTTTGTAACTAGAATAGAAGATTATAAATTACCATTCTTTGGTATGGTAGCAATGAATTTTATTTTCCCACTATTATTATTAATGAACAGTGATTACAAACGTATTCCTTGGTTTGTTGTAATGGCAGGAGTTGTAATATTAGCAGGTCACTATCTTGATATATTCAATATGATTATGCCTGCAACAGTAGGAGATAGATGGTTTATTGGTGTACCAGAAATAGGTTCAATATTATTATTTGCTGGATTATTCTTATTGTTAGTATTCTATGCAATATCAAAAGCACCTTTAACAGCAAAAGGAAATCCTTTTGTAAAAGAAAGTGAACATTTCCATTATTAATAAAAAAACAAATTAAGAAGAACGACAACAATGACGGCTTTAATATCAATTTTAGTTTTAATATTTATTTTCGTTGCCATTTGGCAAATGGTTAAAATCTTTGATTTGACTCAAACGGGTAAATCTTCAGAGAACAACCAAATTGCTAATGATAATGACAACAAAGTAAACGGTTACTTAATGATAGGTTTCTTAATCTTCATTTATGCAATAACTATTGTTTGCATCGCAAAATATGGTGATTTACCGTTACTTTCTAATTCTGCATCAGAGCATGGACCAAGTGTTGATAGATTAATGATAATCTCTTTACTTGTTATCTTCTTTGTTCAAACAATTACACAATTCTTACTACACTATTTTGCTTTTAAATACAGAGGTCAAAAAGGAAGAAAAGCTTTATTCTTTGCAGATAACAACAAATTAGAAGCTATATGGACAATCATTCCGGTAATAGTTTTAGCAGGTTTAATCATTCAAGGTTTATTTACTTGGACTAGCATCATGAATGTAGATGAAGAAGCAGATCCAATGGTTGTAGAGCTTTATGCACAACAATTTAACTGGAAAGCAAGATATGCTGGAGCAGATAACGCATTAGGTAAAGCTAACGTAAGATTGATTGATTTAGATAAAGCTAATATCTTAGGTGTTGATGAATCTGACCCTAATGCCCAAGATGATGTTATTGTAACAGAATTACACTTACCTGTAGGTAAACCAGTATTATTTAAAATGCGCTCTCAAGACGTACTTCACTCAGCTTATATGCCTCACTTTAGAGCACAAATGAACTGTGTTCCAGGTATGATTACTCAGTTTAGTTTTACACCAACAAAAACTACTGCTGAAATGAGAGAAGTACCAGAAATTAAAGATAAAGTTGCAAACATTAATAAAATAAGAACTGAAAATAGTAAAGAACTTATTGCTAATGGTGAAGAAGCTTTAGAACCTTACGAGTTTGATTACTTACTTTTATGTAATAAAATTTGTGGTACATCTCACTACAATATGCAAATGAAAATTATTGTAGAAACTCAAGAAGAGTTCGACGTTTGGATGAAAGAACAAAAACAGTTCAAAAATTCATTAAATTTGTAATTCTAGAAAAAGAAAAATTTTAATTAAAGAAAAGATTATTAGATTATGTCAGCACACGTAGAAGCACATGCACATGACGATCATGGTCATCACCATAAAGAAACATTTATAACTAAATATATATTTAGTCAAGACCATAAAATGATTGCCAAGCAGTATTTAATTACTGGGCTTATAATGGGAATTATTGGAGTTGTAATGTCTTTAATGATGCGTATGCAAATTGCATGGCCTGGAGAACCTAACGCTTTCCTTCAAACCTTTTTAGGTAAATGGGCTCCAGACGGTGTAATGAGCGCAGATATTTACTTAGCTTTAGTAACAATTCATGGTACCATCATGGTATTTTTTGTATTAACAGCAGGTTTAAGTGGTACTTTTAGTAACTTATTAATACCATTACAAATTGGAGCAAGAGATATGGCTTCAGGTTTCTTAAACATGGTGTCTTATTGGTTATTCTTTGTATCTTGTGTAATAATGGTTGCTTCATTTTTTGTTGAAGCTGGACCAGCAGCAGCAGGTTGGACTATTTATCCTCCATTAAGTGCTTTACCTATGGCTCAAGGTGGATCTGGTCTTGGTATGACATTATGGTTAACCTCTATGGCTATTTTTATTGCTTCTTCTGCTTTAGGATCATTAAACTACGTTGTTACAGTATTAAATCTTAGAACAAAAGGTATGTCTATGACTAGATTACCTTTAACAATTTGGACATTTTTCGTAACTGCAATTATTGGTATTGTTTCTTTCCCGGTATTATTATCTGCAGCTTTATTATTAATAATGGATAGAAGTTTTGGAACATCATTCTTCTTATCAGATATATTTATTCAAGGTGAAGTTTTACATTACCAAGGAGGATCTCCTGTACTATTTGAACATTTATTTTGGTTCTTAGGTCACCCAGAAGTTTACATCGTATTATTACCAGCATTAGGTATAACTTCAGAGATTATTGCAACTAACTCACGTAAGCCTATATTTGGATATCGTGCCATGATTGCTTCAGTTTTAGCAATTGCATTTTTATCAACAATTGTATGGGGTCACCACATGTTCGTATCAGGTATGAATCCATTCTTAGGTTCAGTATTTACTTTTACAACATTATTAATTGCAATTCCTTCTGCTGTAAAAGCATTTAACTATATTACCACATTGTGGAAAGGTAACTTACAGCTTAACCCAGCAATGTTATTTTCTATAGGTTTAGTTTCTACCTTTATTACAGGTGGTTTAACAGGTATTATTTTAGGAGATAGCGCATTAGATATTAACGTCCACGATACATATTTTGTAGTAGCTCACTTCCACTTAGTAATGGGTATTTCTGCACTTTATGGTTTCTTTGCAGGTGTTTATCACTGGTTCCCTAAAATGTTTGGTAGAATGATGAACAAAAACTTAGGTTACGTTCACTTCTGGATCACTGCAGTTTGTGCTTATGGTGTATTCTTCCCAATGCACTTTATTGGTATGGCAGGATTACCAAGACGTTATTATACAAACAGTGCATTCCCATTATTTGATGATTTATCAAATGTGAACGTTGTTATTACTGTATTTGCTTTAGTAGGTGGAGCTTTCCAAATCGTATTTTTCTATAACTTCTTCTCTAGTATTTTCTACGGAAAGAAAGCAGAACAAAACCCATGGAAGTCTAACACTTTAGAATGGACTACTCCAGTAGAGCATATACACGGTAACTGGCCAGGAGCAATCCCAACTGTACACAGATGGGCTTACGATTATAGTAAACCAGGACATGATGACGACTTTGTTCCTCAAGATGTACCTTTAAAAGAAGGAGAAGAAGAGTTACAACACTAATCATCACTCTAAAATATTTAAAAAGCCTTTCTAAACAGAAAGGCTTTTTCTTTATATTTGCTTTTGTATGAATGAAAACCTAGATCCAACAAACGATAATTTTTCTCCTGAAGAATTTGATATCGAAAAAACTTTAAGACCTCTAAATTTTAGCGATTTTACAGGTCAAGATCAGGTATTAGAAAACCTCCAAATATTTGTACAAGCAGCCAATAAAAGGTCAGAAGCATTAGACCATACGCTTTTTCATGGTCCACCAGGTTTAGGTAAAACGACATTAGCCAATATCTTAGCTAATGAGCTTAATGTTGGTATTAAAGTGACTTCTGGACCAGTTTTAGATAAACCAGGTGATCTTGCAGGACTTCTTACTAACTTAGATGAAAGAGACGTTCTTTTTATAGATGAAATTCATCGTTTAAGTCCAATCGTAGAAGAGTATTTATATTCTGCTATGGAAGACTATAAAATTGATATTATGATTGAGTCTGGACCAAATGCAAGAACCGTTCAAATCAATCTAAATCCGTTTACTTTAGTTGGCGCTACAACGCGTTCAGGATTGCTTACAGCACCTATGCGTGCTCGTTTTGGTATTCAAAGTAGATTACAATATTATAGCACCGAATTATTAACAACAATCATACAACGTAGTGCAGACATTTTAAATGTACCAATTTCTATGGAAGCTGCAATAGAAGTTGCAGGTCGTAGTCGTGGTACACCAAGAATTGCTAATGCATTATTGCGTCGTGTTAGAGACTTTGCGCAAATAAAAGGTAATGGATCTATAGATATCAAAATAGCTAAATATGCTTTAGAAGCTCTAAATGTAGATGCTTATGGTTTAGATGAAATGGATAACCGAATCCTTTCTACCATAATCGATAAGTTTAAAGGTGGACCAGTTGGAATCACAACCATAGCTACTGCAGTTAGTGAAAGTTCTGAAACTATTGAAGAAGTTTATGAGCCATTCTTAATTCAACAAGGTTTTATCATTCGTACGCCACGAGGAAGAGAAGTAACCGAACTAGCCTACAAGCATCTTGGAAAAATAAAAGGACCAACACAAGGCGGTTTGTTTTAAGAAAAGAATAAAATTTATGAAGCAACAAACACATATTCCTGAGGTTTCATTGCTTCAGTTTATAAAACATTCTTTTAAAATTCTAAAAAATCCGTTACCATTTCATCATAGAAATTTTAATAAGTATGGTGATATTTTTAGGCTTAATATTGGCGCAAAAAATCATATTTTCTTTTCCCGTGATGCACAATTAGCTATTCACGTACTTCAGAAAAATCAAAAAAATTATACAAAGTCAAAAATTCAAACTAAAGATTTAGCAAAATATGTTGGTAAAGGACTATTAACTGCAGAAGGAGATCATTGGAAAACGCAGAGAAAACTAATTCAACCTGCATTTCATAAAAAAAATCTTCAACAGTTATTAGATGCTATTCAGTCTGCAATTAATACTGAGTATGATAAGATCGAGACCAATAAACCTATAGATGTCTTTCCTATTTTTAATGATTTAGCGTTTCAAACTGTAGTTAAATCTTTATTTAGTAGTGCCGCAAATGAAGACGAGATAAATAGACTACAACACATTACTGAAGAAGTTCAGAAAATGTTGGTCAAAGAGCTTAGACAACCATACCTAGGTTGGTGGTTTAAAATAAGTGGTACATTACAAAATCACTTAGATTTAGGTCAAGAGTCTAAAGATATTTTAAAACGAATTGTAAACCAACGCCAACAATCTAGTGTTAAGTACAACGATTTATTAGATATGTTGTTGTCTGCAAGATATGATGACGGTTCTTCAATGGAAGAGAAGCAGCTGTTAGACGAAATTTTAATCCTATTTGTAGCAGGTCATGAAACCACATCAAATGCGCTAACATTTACTCTACAACTATTAGCGTTACATCCTGAATGGCAAGATAAAATTTATAATGAAATAAAAGCGAATGAAGATGAGCAAGACTTGATGAATCAAGTAATGAATTCAAAAATTTGTCAGCAAGTTTTAGAAGAATCTATGCGTTTGTATCCGCCAGTTTATTTTATAGACCGAGTAAATATTGAGGACGATAATTTTAAGGATTATCATTTTAAAGCGAATTCAAATTTATTGTTTTCGGTTTTCGAAATTCATCGTCATCCAAAACTTTGGAAAGAACCAAATAAGTTTTTACCAGAACGATTTGAAGATGGTGGCAGGCAATTTTCATCACAATATTTACCTTTTGGAGCTGGACCAAGAAAATGTATTGGTAATAATTTTGCAATGTTTGAAATGATTATAGCAATAAACGAAATTATAAAACGCTACAAAATCAAACCAGAATTTAAATTTATAGATATTTTGCCTCTTATTACTTTAAAACCAAAAAATGCTATCTTAAATTTTGAAGCTAGATAATATTGAATACTAAAACTAAATACACGCAATTAATTAAAACCGAAGCAAAACGTCTCGGTTTTTTGTCGTGCGGAATTAGTAAAGCTCAATTTTTAGAAGAAGAAGCGCCTCGTTTAGAAAAATGGTTAAATAAGAATATGCATGGTCAAATGTCGTATATGCAAAATCATTTTGATAAGCGTTTAGATCCAACAAAATTAGTAGAAGATTCTAAAAGTGTCATTTCGTTATTACTTAATTATTATCCAGAACAAACGCAAACAGAAGACAGTTATAAACTATCAAAATACGCTTACGGTACAGATTATCATTTTGTAATAAAAGATAAATTAAAGCAACTTCTAGCATTTATAAATGAAGAAATAGGAGAAGTCTACGGTCGTGCTTTTGTAGATTCTGCACCAGTTTTAGATAAAGCTTGGGCAGCAAAAAGCGGATTAGGTTGGATAGGCAAACATAGTAACCTATTAAGTCAAAAAACAGGTAGCTTTTATTTTATTGCAGAACTAATTATAGATTTAGAGTTAGATTACGATAACCCAACAACAGATCATTGTGGGACATGTACAGCTTGTATAGACGCGTGTCCAACACAAGCAATTGTAGAACCTTATGTGGTAGACGGAAGTAAATGCATTAGCTATTTTACTATCGAGTTAAAAGACGAATTACCGTCCAATATGAAAGACAAATTTGACGATTGGATGTTTGGATGTGATGTGTGTCAAGATGTTTGTCCATGGAATAGGTTTAGTAAACCTCATAATGAACCATTATTTAATCCGCATCCAGAATTGCTATCTATGACTAAAAATGATTGGCAAGATATTACCAAGGATGTTTTTAATAAACTATTTAAAAAATCAGCGGTAAAACGTACAAAATTTTCTGGTTTACAAAGAAATATTAACTTTTTAAAATAGGTTTAGTAGAGTTTCTAACTATTAAATCTGTATCTAATACAACCTTTTTATATCTAAATTTCTCATTTTTCTTTTTAGCTTTAATTTCTTTATGTAAAACTTTAAAAGCTTCTTTACCCATTTTAAATCCTGGTTGATTTATAGTAGTTAGAGAAGGAGATACAACTGTAGACATAAACCAATTACTAAATCCAACTATAGAAATATCTTCAGGAACTTTTATATTCATTTCATTAAAAGCAGTAATTGCTCCGATAGCAACTAAATCTGTATTTACAAAAATACCATCAACATTTTTATGTTCTTCAACTAATTTTTTTGCATAATATTTCCCTTCTTCAAAACTAACATCATTTAAAACATAAACTAGTTTAGAATCGTAAGGTATGTTAAAATCTTCTAGTGCTTTTTTGTATCCTAAAAATCTATCAATTGAGTTTTGAGGTAGCAATGGACCTCTAAAATGGGCAATTTTTTTACAACCAATTTCAATCAAATACTTTGTAGCTTCATAAGCAGCTTTTCTATCATCAATAATTACCTTCGAGCAGTCAATAATTTTTGCAATTTTATCAAACATAACCAAAGGTGTATCATTATCTATAACCTCTTTAAAATGATCAAATTTAGAAGTGCCATTTGCTATAGAAACTAAAATTCCATCCACTCTTTTGTTTTGTAATAGCTCTAGTTGTTTCTTCTCTAGCTCATAAGACTCGTTAGACTGTAAGATTATAACTAAATACCCTTTTTTTTCTGCCTGCGCAATAATACCCTTAATAACACTAGAGAAAAAATGATGTACAATTTCAGGAACTATTAACCCAATAGTTTTAGACTCTTTAGTTCTTAAATTTACTGCAAAAGAGTTTGGTTTATAATTCATCTCTTTAGCAATTTTAAGAATAAGCTTTTTGGTTTCAGGATTTACATCAGCGTAACCTTTTAAAGCTTTAGATACTGTAGATACAGAAACATTAATTTTTTCTGCAATTTCCTTTAAAGTAGTTGGCATTTTATATGTTTTTGTAAAAGTAACTAAAATTTACGAAAACGTTTTTGTTATTTTCGAAAACGTTTTCGTTTAGAAATTTATATTTTTATTAAGATCTAGTTATAAATTTGACAACAAACAACTAATAATTTTGAATATTTAAAACTCATTACATGATGAACACGATTAAAACAAAATGCTTTTTAGCAGTTTCTTTTTTCTTTTCATTATCGTTTGTATTGGCTCAATCAACGATAAAAGGAAAAGTTAAAGACCTTAGCGGTACACCAATACCAGGTGTTAATGTAATTTTAGATGGAACAACCAAAGGATCTCAAACAGATTTTGAAGGTAATTACACGATTTCTAACGTAGAAAATGGTACTTACATTGTAAAGGCATCATATTTAGGGTATGCATCGCAATCTAAAAATGTTTCAGTTAATAATGCAGATGTAACATTAAATTTTGATTTAGAAGAAGATACAGAATCTTTAGATGAAATTATTATAACAGGTGTTACTAATCCTAGATCAAAAATTGAATCTAGTGTATCTGTAACAAGTATGAAGCCTAAGGTTATTGCTCAATCAGCGCCTCGTACAACTGCAGAAATTTTTAGAACGATACCAGGTATTAGATCTGAATCTTCTGGAGGAGAAGGTAACTCTAATATTGCTGTTCGTGGTGTACCAATTTCTTCAGGTGGATCAAAATATGTCCAACTACAAGAAGATGGATTACCAGTGTTGTTATTTGGTGATATTTCTTTTGGTACCGCAGATATTTTTACAAGATTTGATTCTAATGTAGCGCGTATAGAAGCAATAAGAGGTGGATCTGCATCTACATTAACATCAAATGGACCAGGTGGAATTATAAACATCATTAGTAAAACCGGAAAAACAGAAGGTGGTAACTTAGCAACAACAGTTGGTTTAGATTATAATTCTTTTAGAGCAGATTTTGATTACGGTACTAAAGTAGGAGAAGACTTATACTTGCATACAGGTGGTTTTTATCGTGTAGGAGAAGGTGTGAGAGAGACAGGTTTTACGGCTAATAATGGAGGTCAATTAAAATTAAGTTTAACAAAAGAATTTGAAAAAGGTCAAATTAGAGTTTATGCTAAATATTTAAATGATAAAGCTGCAGCTTACTTACCAATGCCAATGAAGGTAACAGGAACAAATAGTAATCCAGATTGGAGTAATGCACCTAATTTTGATGCAACAACAGGATCTTTACACTCGTCAAATTTATTACAAACAGTAGGTTTAGGTGCAGACGGACAGTTAAGAAGAGGAGATGTAAGAGACGGTATGCATCCTAAATCTACATCTGTAGGTATGGAAGCAAAATTTGATATAGGTGAAGGTTGGAAAATTAAAAACAACGCAAGATTTTCTGCAAATAGCGGAAGCTTTGTGTCTCCATTTCCAGCAGAAGTTGCTTCAGCATCTTCAATAGCAGATAGTTTTGGAGCAGGATCAACATTACAATTTGTAGATGGAACAGCAGTCCCTACAAACAGTTTAGTAGCTAGAATACATATGTTTGATGTAGAGTTAAACAACTTTAACAACTTTATGAATGATTTTAAACTTCAAAAATCTTTTGAAGGTGTAGATTTAACTGTTGGTTACTTTAAATCTTTACAAAATGTGTCAATGTCTTGGTTATGGAATTCTTACTTACAAGAAGTTAATGATGATAACGCAAGATTAATAAATGCATTTGACGCATCAAATAATCCATTAAGCGAAAACGGATTGTATGCTTACGGAGTTCCGTTTTGGGGTAACTGTTGTACAAGAAACTACGATACACAATACAATGTTTCTGCACCATATGCTAACGTAACAGTAGAAGCTACAGATCAATTAACTTTTGATGCAAGTGCAAGGTATGATAAAGGTAGAGTAGATGGTTCTTTTGCTGGCGCAGTAACAACTCAATTTGATGTTAATAATGATGGAGTTATTTCTGTACCAGAACAAAGCGTAGCTGCAATAGATAATGCTAATGTAACACCGGTAGATTACGATTACGATTATTTTTCATACTCAATAGGAGCAAACTTCAAGATTAAAGAAAACCAAGCAGTTTTTGCAAGATATAGTAAAGGTGCTTCAGCAAAAGCAGATAGAATTTTATTTTCTGGATTAAACTATACAGACGGAGATAGAATAAACGCTTTAGACTTTATTAGACAAGCAGAATTAGGTTTTAAACAAGGATTTAAAAACGGAGCTTTGTATGCAACTTTCTTTATGGCTAATACAGCCGAAGAAGGCGGTTTTGAGGCCTCTACAAATAGTATCATAGAAAATGATTATAAATCTAAGGGATTAGAAGTAGAAGGTTTTTACAACTTTAATAACTTTAACTTACGCGGTGCTGTAACTTACACAGATGCAGAAGTAGACTCTGGTGCTAACGAAGGTAACACACCAAGAAGACAACCAGATTTTATTTATAACATAATGCCATCTTATAACTTTGGTCAGACAAAACAAAACTCTATAGGATTAAGCTTTACTGGTCAAACAGAAGCTTATGCACAGGATAATAACGAGTTAGTAATGCCAGGCTTTGTTATAGTAAGTGGTTTTGCTAACGTTAAGATTACAGATTCACTTTTTGCTAACATTTCTGCTAACAATATTTTTGATAGTATAGGTGTAACAGAGGTAGAAGAAGGAAGTATTGTAGAAAATCAAGACAACTATGTTAGAGCTAGACCTTTACCAGGAAGATCTATGACACTTGGTTTACAATATAAATTTTAAAATTTATTTGATTTGATTGATAAAAATAGGTTGGTATTTAAAAAAAGTATCAGCCTATTTTAAATAAAGCTTACTGTGAAAACAATAATTCTAAATACTTTTTTTTCATTAATATTTCTTTTCAATACAAGTGTAATTGAAGATCAAAACCAATTTAAAAATAATAATATTCAAGATGTAATAATAGTTTATGGAAGTGATACTTGCCATTACTGTTTGGATACAAAAACATTTTTAAATAAAAACAATATTAAGTATACGTACTATGATATTGATAAAAATGAAAAAGCATTAAATGAAATGCTTAATAAACTAAGAGCAAAAAAAATAAGTGTTTCAGATTTAAAGATACCGGTAATAGATAAAAACGGAAACATCTTTACAAATAACATTAAGTTTGAAGATTTTTTAAATAAGATAAAAGAATAAACGTAATGCTAAAAAAACCAAAATTAAGTTTCTGGCAAATACTAAATATGAATGTTGGGTTTTTCGGAATCCAATACAGTTTTGGTTTACAACAAAGCGCAGTTACACCTATTTACGATTTTCTAGGAGCAAGTCCTGATCAAATCCCAATACTACATTTGGCAGGACCGGTTACAGGTTTAATTGTACAACCATTAGTTGGTGCTTTAAGTGACAAGACTTGGCATCCTAAGTTAGGTAGACGTAAGCCTTTCTTTTTAATAGGAGCAATATTATGTAGTATAGCTTTGTTAGCTTTTCCGTTTAGTAGTTCATTATGGATGGCTGCTGGTTTATTATGGATTTTAGACGCAGGTAATAATACTGCTATGGAGCCTTACCGTGCTTTGATTGCAGATAAATTAAGCGAAGAGCAACAACCACTTGGTTTTCAAATGCAAAGCTTTTTTACAGGATTTGGACAGACATTAGCTAATTTATCTTTATTTATTTTTCCTTTAATTATAGTTGGTACCACAGGTTCATTACCTTCATGGGTATATGCATCTTTCTTTTTAGGATCTATATGTTCTATCGGATCTATTTTGTGGAGTATGAGTAAGACTAAAGAAGATCCACCAACAAAAGAAGAATTAGAGTTAATAAGAAGCAATGATAAAGGAATTTTTCATCCATTATTAGAAATAATAGAAGCTATTAAAGATATGCCAAAAGTAATGTGGCAATTAGCTTTAGTATATCTATTTCAGTGGTATGCATTATTTTGTTATTGGCAAAACTCTTCAAAAAGTGTAGCGCTTTCTGTGTGGAATGCTACACCAAGTTCTAATCCAGATGCATATGCAGAAGCAGTTGGTTGGACAGGATTAATCAACGGTTGGTATAATATTATCACATTTTTAGTTGCTTTTGGTTTAGTATATCTAACAAAAAAAATAAAACCAAAACATGTACATGCTATCTGTTTACTTGTAGCAGCAGTTGGTTTTTTTGCATTTCCAATTATAGAGAATAAAAATTTATTGTTTGTGGCAATAACAGGATTTGGTATTGGCTGGGCAAGTATGATGGGTATTCCTTATTTAATTGTT
>Ga0256829_1000925_pt1 | contig 25933 bp, 25 predicted proteins | sample 131447metaG_FD_185979 | JGI IMG/M metagenome (GOLD analysis project Ga0256829, IMG submission 185979) | Hydrothermal vent microbial communities from Lau Basin, Pacific Ocean - 131-447 | ecosystem: Environmental > Aquatic > Marine > Hydrothermal vents | place: Pacific Ocean: Lau Basin | collected... | reverse complement strand
ACAAAGGTATTCAAGGGCGAGATCTTGCACTCGAGAACTACTACGATTTAATCATTCTGGATTTAAACTTGCCCACCATGGATGGCATAGAGGTTTGTGAGCAACTCAGACAAAAAGCGGACCGGCACATACCCATTCTTATACTGACTGCAAGAGACAGCATTGATGACAAAGTGAATGGTTTTGGCGCAGGGGCTGATGACTACCTAACTAAGCCGTTTTCACTGCAAGAGCTGGAAGTCCGTTGCCTTGCCTTGTCTCGTAGGCATCGTATACAAACCGAAACTATTCAAACTCTTGGCCCTTTGGTTATCGACAAACAACGAAAAACAGTGTCTAGAGACGGACAACCACTGTCGCTTAGTACTATGGGTTTTAAAATTTTGACCATATTGGTAGAGGCCTACCCGCAGGTGGTGAGCCGGTCAGAGCTGAGTCATAAATTGTGGGGAGACGAACCAACAGAATCCGATGCCATGCGGTCACACATTTACCAATTGAGGTCGGCTATCGACAAACCATTTGCTTATCCAGTAATTAAAACGGTATTTGGTGTAGGGTTCACACTAGATTTAGACGAAAATAAAAAGGGTGCATCCCAGTGAGCCGATGGAATAAACCAAAAGGCTTTCACAGTTTAAGCCGTCGTATCGTTATTCAGTTTTGTATATTTACGCTAGTGCTCTCGGTTACTTACGGGTTTGTTTCGTTTATGTTGATGTACAATTTAGAGGACGGCTTTATTGAGCGAAGTATTGAGCAAGAGGCGAAATTTTTGCACGAAAGCTACACGGTAACTGGAGATTGGCCAGTTCCAAGACAACGCTCAATGACTCTTCACTTTTCTAAGTCGACTTTCCCTGACGATATGCGAAGCCTTTCCCTTACAGAGCCTAAAAGAGTGGAGTTTTATGGTGAAAATGGAAGGCACTATCATTTGTATACCTTCACGGAACACAGCGATACCTACTTACTCGCTGAGGTGAGTAGTGACCTTATGATCCGTCCTGTGCGTTCAGGAATAATGCAATTCCTTGGAATTATTGCCGTTGTCCTTACGGTGATATCCTGCTTTGTTGCATGGTTAATTAGTCGCAAAATGACCAAGCCATTAAGACAGTTAGCCGATACTGTTGATGGGGTGGATCCCAAGCATATTCCTTCTACCTTTGCTCATCGTTACCCCAAGAACGAAATCGGGGTGTTATCTCATACCCTTGAACATACCTTTTCTCGCATTAACCAAGCCCTTTCTCGTGAATCAGCTTTCACTCGTGACGTAAGTCATGAATTAAGGTCGCCACTTGCCGTAATAAAAAACGCAGCTGAGTTACATCGAAGTATCGACGTATCAAAAACACAGTCGCAAGAGATAGTTAAGCGCATTGAAGACGCTGCTGAACGCATGGACAAAACAGTTCATACCTTGTTGACCCTAGCGCGTGAAGAAAATACCCAAAGTCCCAAATTAGCTGTGAATTTATTAGGGGTAGTTGAACGAGCGGTTATCGACAATAGCGTATTACTTGATGGTAAAAATGTTGATGTAGTAATACAAGATAGTTGTAACGCCGTTATTGAAATACGCGAAGGCATGCTCAAAGTCTTACTAGATAACTTACTCAGTAACGCATTTCAGTACACTGAGCAAGGAGAAGTAAAAATACAGTTCGAACATGGAAAGCTAACGGTGGCCGATACAGGGCCTGGCATACAATTAGACATTAGCCACAAAGTCACTGAACCCAGTATTCAAGGTAAGCAAAGCACAGGCTTTGGATTCGGGTTATCTATTGTAAAGCGCTTGTGTGAACATCAAGGGTGGGCATTGAGTATAGAGAGTGGTTCTGAACAGCTGGGTACTAGGGTTGTAGTGGATTTAGTGGGCGAGTTAAGAAATTATTCAAGCTGAAAAGCTCAATATCTTGATTCAGGAAGGTGTTGGTACCAAATGTTAAATTGGATTTGTTGTAACACGAATAGAGGTAAACAGCTTCAAGAGGTTCAGTTGAGCCGTTTACCTTCTCGAAGCTGGCTGTTTAAAACAGGCTATTCAGAGAATATTAAGCCCAAAAATATCTTTGACATCGATAAGTACTTTTTCTGTTTTATCTCTAGAAATTTGACTTCCTTCGACCAAGATATCAATAAGTTGAGCTTTATCATGTAAAAACTCTGTTCTTTTCTCTCTTATTGGACGGAGCATGTCCTGTAAACACTCTTCCAGTATTTTTTTTGTTGTACCGTCTCCAAGACCTCCACGTTGATAGTGCACTTTTAATTGGCTGATATAGTCCTCATCTGGATGAAAAGCATCGAGATAAGTAAACACAACATTTCCTTCAACATTACCTCGATCTTCGATTTTCAAGTGATTGGGGTCGGTAAACATTGATTTGATCGCATGGGATATCTCTTTTTCGGTAGCTCCAAGAGAAATGGCGTTGCCCATAGACTTAGACATCTTATTTTTCCCATCCACACTAGGTAAACGTGATGCATTACTTAATAAAGGTCTACATTCATTTAAGACGATACGCCCAGCCAATGAGTTAATCTTTCTCACTATCTCATTAGTTTGTTCAAGCATAGGTAGTTGGTCATCCCCTACAGGAACTAATGTTGCGTTAAAGCCAGTTATGTCAGCAGCTTGAGATATTGGATATGTTAAAAAACCAGCCGGGATAGAACGTTCAAATCCTTTGTTTTGAATTTCACTTTTGACTGTCGGGTTTCGCTCTAGCCGGCTGATTGTAACAAGGTTACTGTAATACATAGTCAATTCAGCAAGGGCTGGGAGTTGTGATTGGAGGCAAATGGTTGTTTTAGATGGTTCAATGCCAACAGCTAGGTAATCTGCAACGACATTTAGAATGTTGGATGACACTTTTTTTGGATTAAGAGCATTATCAGTAAGACCTTGCATATCAGCAACAAGAATAGTTTGCTCATGAATTGACTGTAAAGCTAAGCGTTGCTTTAAAGAACCGACATAATGACCTAGATGTAACGGGCCTGTGGCTCTATCTCCAGTTAAAATAATTTCTTTTTTATCAGTGGTTTGTTGTTTGTTCATAGGTATATCTCCTAGCTAAAAAGATCGCTACTGGAGATACAAAAGAAATTACAATCTTAGCTACCTTCCAGCAGCATAAGAATGTAAGAATTCAGTGCCGCTCTATTCAGAGCGCCACCAGAAGAAAAGTGTATGCGTTAATATATATTTCATTGTGGCAATCTAACAACAATTATTTTGAAACTCAACTCCCAAAAGAGTAACTCGCGAAGAAAAAATTTAGGATAAAACAAAACCCCTAGAGAAGTAACGTCGATACTATTGACCGTCCGCTCCTTGTCTTTACCCGACCGGCGCTGTCTGTGTCTCAAACCAAAGATATCACAGCAGATATTAGCTGTAGAAGATCAAGCTACCAGGAATATCCGTCACTAGACCCTGGGTTTACGTCTTTAATTATTCTAGTACCTGATTCTGTTCCATCGGTAACCCAAAGTTCCAACCCAGTTAGGTCATCTTGATTCCTGAACAACAGTTGATTGCCAGGAAACGATAACAATACGGTATCAGAGTTGTAACTTGCAGTCGCTTGAGCCATATTCTCGCCACTAAAGATTTTTAGTGTCCCAAATTCACTGGCGTCAGATTCCCACAAATATCTATTGTAAAAAAAGAATAGTTTTCCGTTAAAAGTGAAAAACGTATTTGGGTTTATTGTGTCTATTTCTCTGTTCCGACTTTCGTCATCGCAATCCTTCTGAATGCTAAAGGTATTCTCAACACTCAAGTCTGACGACCAAATTTTTGTAGATCCACATTGATTACCGAATGTAGACCCCGATTGATTGTCTCTGGCTGTAAAAATGACTTTTTCGTTGAATTCGATAAATTGGCTAACCGAAGACGTACCTTCACCCTCGTATATATCAATGACATAGGTTCCCTCGTTTGTTCCATCTGAAACCCAAAATTCAGTACCCAGTTCTATAGTCCTAGCGGAAAATACAAGACTGCCGTTTACAGAAGTAAGCTGGCGGGGAGTGGATCCAGACAACAAAAACGTTTCTATGTCTTTAACCATTAAAGTGCCGGAATTAGTTCCGTCGGTCTTCCATAATTCCGCGCCAAGATTGTTTTCTTCCGCTGAAAAAAATAAGACGTCGTTTACTTTGGTCAAATAGAGCGGGCAATCGCTTGCTCCTGAAAAGTGTTTAAGAGCGATTGTTCCGTTTGAGGTGCCATCAGATTTCCAAAGAGCACATCTAGCACCAAACTCAGAATGACCGGAAAAATAAAGCTCGTCTCCCAATCTCGACACAGAGTACCTATGTATAAGACCAGTTGCGCTTCCAACGGCTATATCTTTGACCATGTTTGTTTCAACTGCGGTTCCGTTCGACTTCCACAATTCAAATCCATGCACACCATCTGAGCCAAAAAAGTAAATCCACCCGTTCATCGCTGTAATGAAGCTGTTACGAAGTAAACCATCTCCACTTGGATTTATGTCAGAAACCAACACTGTACCACTTTCGGTTCCATCGGATTTCCACAGTTCTCTTCCGTGAACAGAATCATCGGCGCTAAAGTACAGGGTATCTCCAATATAGGTAAATTGGGCTGGACGTGAATCACCATTAGGGTTTATGTCTTTAACCAGGAAGGTGCCAGTTTCAGTGCCATCTGTTATCCACAACTCACGACCAGAAGTACCGTCATTGCCAACAAAGAAGTGCTTTTCTCTTACTATTATTCTGTCGTTACGAGCAGCATTGTTCAAATCGATGACAGATATTGTTCTTGTTACTTTCGATGAATTGCCAGAAGAATCAGTCGCAATATAGTCAATAGTATAGCTGCCTAAAATATTGGTATTTACTGTCCCAGATAGAGTTACCTGTGTGTTTCCATCCACATTATCGTTTGCCGTTGCCCCTTGCTCTTCGTATATATTTCCATGAATGACTTGTACTGATGCTGCACCATTTAAGGTTATGACAGGCGGAGTGGAATCTTGGTTGGTGGGCATTTCCGTTTGAGTGGAGTCACCACTGCCACCGCCACACCCTGTTAGGGCAAGAATACATAGCGAGAGAATGAAGGTTTTAAACGAGAAATTCATGCTGGATGCCCTTAAATTACATATTCCATTGGGCAGAGCTAGTTTTAACAAAATAACTGAGTTAAATCGCTGATTTTATTTTTGATTTACCGTTACGCTTCATTTTAACTCATTGTTAATTAAGCGTGGGAGTGTGTCGATGATAGCGTCGAAAGGTTCCATGCTTTGATAACCACGGCAAAGTATCACAGCCCCCTCCAAACAGGAAATGGTCGTGAGCGCAAGTGACGTTGCACGGTTAACGGTTTTACCTTGCGAGGTGAAATGCTCGATAAGGATTTTTTGCCAACGTGCAAATACATCTGAAACAGCTAATTTTACTTGTTCTTCGTGTTCATCTTGTGAAGCTTCAATAACTGCTGCAACAATTGGGCACCCCTGCTGGAATGCAGAAGAACGTACTCGATTATGCCATTGTTGCAAAAACACGAGTAATCCATTTTGTGCATCACTCGCCAAACACTCCTTCAAGGTATTCGCTGCCTGTTCACCAGCCCATTCTATTGCCTCAGTAATAATTTGTACTTTTCCCGCAGGAAAGTGATGATAAGTAGAACCAAGAGGTGCTTTTGCCAGTTTAGCCAACTCGCGGATACTCACTCCATTTAATCCTTTCGTAGACAAAATTGCTGCCGCTGTTTCAATAACACGTTGCCGGCTTGCAACGGAATTTTTACTCATGAAATTCCCGCTTGTTATAACAATCGTTATAGAGTAGCATTGAAAAATAATTAAGACACTCGTTATAATTTGGTGAGAAATGAAGGCAATTGAATTCACTACCAGCGACAACTATCGTCTCAAAGGCTATAGATTTGAGGCTAGCCGTAGTTTGAAAGGCAGGGTAATAGTTGCTGGAGCAACTGGCGTACCTCAGGGGTTCTATCGTCGGTTTGCTGAATTTGCCGGTGAAAGGGGGTTTGAAACTATAACCTTTGACTACCGAGGAATAGGTGAGTCTAAACCTAATTCTTTAAAAGGTTTCAGAATGAACCTGTTGGATTGGGGGAAGCTCGACCTAGCTACAGTAGTAGAGAGTGAAAGCCAGGATGATGTTCCTTTATTTCTTGTTGGTCATTCATATGGTGGTCATGCCTTTGGTTTATTACCTAATCACAACAAAGTCTCTGGTTTCTATGTATATGGCACCGGAGCTGGTTGGCACGGGTATATGCCTTTTTCTGAAAAATTAAAAGTGCTTACGATGTGGAATGTGGTCTTGCCTGTGGTGACATGGTGGAAAGGGTATTGTGCTTGGAAAATTTTGGGAATGGGTGAAGACCTACCCCTTAATGTATTTACACAGTGGAGGCATTGGTGCCGTTTTCCTCATTATTTCTTTGATGACCCTCAAATGGATGGAATTGAAAAACTATATGGATCAGTCAAAACACCAATTGTTGCCGTTAATGCCTTGGATGACCTTTGGGCCTTACCTCCATCCCGAGATGCTTTCGTAAGCTACTACGCCAACGCGCCAGTTACCCGTGTCGATCTAAATCCAAAGGCCCTCTCTGGCACTGTTGGTCATATGGGGTATTTCAGGAAAAGTGCGCAACCACTATGGCAAACCACTTTGGATTGGTTTACTGGCATCGATAAAAAGGCATGCTAGTGATGTCCATTTGTAATTCAGCGGCTAGAGCAAGAGAAATATTCGTGAAGATATTCCAGTTCCAATGTACTCGATTCAGTAATAGGGGGCTTTGCACCGTGAACTAAAAAGCGATGTTTGTTACTATAGAGATGAGCTTACCGTCGAGCTGCACTCACTTGGTCAACCATGTAGAAAGTTTTTGATACACAAAGTTGTCTGAAAGCCCAGCGATAAAAGACCACAACATAAGTTTGTAAAAATCTGAATTTGATTTAAAAGCGATATCGCCTCTTAGCGCTGACTTTATACTTTCAAAGGGTCTGTCGCCACCCACAATCTCAGGAAACAATGCGCCCTCTATCGCCGACGTTGCAAATAAGAGTGTGATGATAACAGCCATGATAGCGCCTATTAATATTAGGTACAGATGCTCGCTGAGACTTTTTGAGGCTTTGTCGTTTTTTTGCTGAAAAGAAGAATAATCTCTTAAAGTGGCACCTAGCATTCCCATGGGGATAACCAGTATCAATACCGATTGCCCGTCAGTGTTATTTGCTAAAGCGTAAGCCAATAACACTAGCAAAAATACTAATGCCGTGACTATTCCGTGGTGTTTCGAGGCAACATTTTCCATGTTCATTAGCAATGATCCCTTAGATGCTCAAAAGACAATTTAATAGTCATTAAAAACCAGTATGTGGCGCTCGTCCAATGATTAATGAATTGAGTTGAGGTTTGAAATATAGCCTGTTGTTACGGAACACATACTTGTGCACAAACGTAATACTTGCCCTTTGCCCTCACGATTATTAATAATCTGGACGGCATTCCTGCTATTGTACTGGGCCTTGGGACTACCTTTGGGTCTGCAGTCTAGCTATGTTTACCCTGCGGCAGGGTAAGCTTAATTAAAGTAAAAACGGCGATGATCTATCGCCGTTTCTAATCTAGTTACAGTTTCAAGGCTGCCATTTCTTCATAATAGGGCATGGCTTGATTTACCACAGCTTCAAGGTCTGATGATAGCGAGGGAAGAGGCTTTTTAGGCGTAGCTTCCAGTCCCGTGCTTTTCCAAACAGAACCATACCAATGTGGAGCCCACACACCATCGTCCTTGTTACCACCTGATGGCCAGTGCAGCATGTCTGGTTGAAAGGCTATTCCAATGGCTTCACACAACGCCTCTAGCATTGCGGCAGGGTTTTCCAAAACATCATCACTATCAATCACAATAGGAGCTTTGCCCAAGGTGTTTTTTACATAATGTAAAAGCTCCCATTGGCGGACAAATCCAATATCTTCCAATGTCGGGTTTTCACGCTTTAGCTGATAGCTCGCTACAACGCGCGCAGGGTGCCTGATTAAAAATACATTGGTGAGCGAAGACAACCAGTCGAGTGGAAAGGCTTCGACCATATGGTGGGTCATTTGCTTTTGATAGAATAAAGGCTTGCCATCGGGTATATCGCCTAAGCACTGCTTTATAACTGTGTTTGCATCGCTGGGTTGAGCTTTGAGTATTTCTTGTTGCATCGGGTGCTCTAAACCCGTGGTGGTAAGGTATGCTGCGTAAAACGGCTCATCTACCACAGCACAATCAGTGCGTGCAGCAAAGGCGTACATCATGGCAGTTGATAAGTTTCTGGGTCCAGACCACATAGCGATACGCATTATTGTGCTCCTTTAACCAAGTCAAAGTACCACTGGCGAATCTTATGAGTCATAGGCCCAGGATAATCAGCACCAATTTTACGACCATCAATATGAGAGACTGGTGTTTGAGCACCAAATGTCCCAGTGAGAAAAGCTTCATCGGCGCCGTAAGTATCGACTAGTGAGTAATTCTTTTCTCTAACAACTACGCCGTTAGCTCGGCAAACATCGATGACTTTTTGCCGCGTTATACCGTTCATGCAGTAGTCACCTGTAGAGGTCCATACTTCGCCTTTTCGAACAATGAAAAAGTTACAGGCATTGGTTGTATTAACAAAGCCGTTGATGTCTAGCATTAGGGCTTCATCAGCACCGCATTTTTCTGCGGCAATACAAGCTAATATACAATTGAGTTTACTGTGACTATTGAGCTTGGGGTCTTGAGTCATTGGTAACCCGCGCAAATGAGGCACGGTAGCCAGCTTAATTGGGCGAGCAATAGAAGCTTTTGAGTGCTCACAAATGATCACCAAAGTGGGCCCTTGCTGAGACAATGCGGGATGCTGAAACGGTTTACTTTTTATCCCTCGGGTAAACATTAAGCGCGCATGTACATCGGTGTGCATATCGTTGGCAAGACGAGTCTGTTCAAGAGCTTCGATAACTTGTTCTTTAGACATTTGAAGGTCCATATCAACAGCGAGAGAAGCTTCGAATAAGCGATCCATATGCTCTTCCAAAAACGCCCACTTTCCGTTGTATAAACGAAGACCTTCCCAAATTCCATCACCCAACATAAATCCACTGTCGTATACAGAAACTTTGGCTTCGGCTCTGGGAACAATATCGCCATTGACGTAAATTTTTATATGATCGTTGCGGTCGTCTTGCGCTGCGGTGTGGGTACTAACGTCGTTCATAGGCCCTTCTTATTGTTGTGGATTTTTGTGACAACAGCATTGTGGCTGAGCTTTTTACAAGACTCAACCCATAAGAGCAGAATGTAAAATACATTGCATGCAAAATATATTTTGGCTATATTAATTTGTATACAAGTTATTTTTAACCGAGAGAGTAAGAGAGATGTTAGAATATTCAGGCACATTATTTACCTTAACCTTGTTGCTCACCATGGTTGTTGCACAAGCGATTATTGCGACAGGTGCTCACAGAAAACAAACCCAATATATTCCTGGTGTAGTCGCTAGCGAACTCGATCATCATTCCTTTGTGTTTAGAAGTCACCGTACCTTTTTAAATTCTTTAGAAAACGTCCCGTTATTCGTGCTTACAGCCATGTTGGCAATGTCGGTGGGAGTTGGGACAGAGGCGCTATTTTGGTCTACGGCAGTTTTTACTAGTGCTAGAGCCATTCACATGGTGCTGTTTTACGCTATAGCCACGAATAAAAACCCTAGCCCAAGAAGCTACTTTTACATGATTGGATTACTCACCCAATTGACTTTACTGGGGCTAGTTTTTTCAGCGTTTTAATAACCGAACTGTGAGGATAGCTCAAAGAGTGAGTAGGGAATGGGGATGGCGGCTGTGGCCATCCCTGTTCTTTTAATTAATGCCCAGTTCTTTTAACTTGCGGGTAAGGGTGTTTCGCCCCCAGCCCAAACGCTTTGCAGCGTCTTGTTTATGGCCGTGAGTATGATGTAGCGCTCGCTCCAACATAATTTTTTCAAAGGTGAGAATAGCGTCATTAAGAATATTTTGACGGCCATCTCGTAACTGTTTGTCGGTCCAGCTAGCAAGCAGTTCAGGCCAGTCGCCTTGCTCGGTAATTGGCGTGTCTACACTGCTATTATTGTGAATCTCAGGGGGTAAGTCACCTGGCAATACTTCTTGACCGCTTGCCATTACCGTTAACCAGCGACAAACGTTTTCTAACTGACGAACATTGCCGGGCCATGCCAACTGAGCCATGACTTTTTCGGCGTCTTTGCTCAAGGTTTTCGCTTCCACATCTAACTCTGTAGCGGCGCGACGCAGGAAGTGTCTGGCAAGTAGTGGAATATCCTCTCTGCGTTCAGCTAGCGAAGGCAAGTGAACTCGAATAACGTTTAGACGGTGAAACAAATCTTCCCTAAACTTTCCTTCAGCTACCCGTTGCTCTAAGTTTTGGTGGGTTGCAGCAATAATTCGCACATCTACGGATACCGACTGGTGTCCACCAACGCGATAAAACTGTCCGTCGGCAAGAACCCTCAACAACCGTGTTTGAACGTCTAGAGGCATATCACCAATTTCATCGAGGAAAAGTGTGCCGCCATCGGCCTGTTCAAAGCGCCCTTGTCGGGCATTTTGCGCGCCAGTAAAGGCGCCTTTTTCATGACCAAACAATTCAGATTCTACCAAGTCGGCGGGAATAGCCGCCATATTCAGTGCTATGAATTGCTGGCTGGAACGAGGGCTGTGGCGATGAAGAGCCTGAGCAACTAGTTCTTTACCTGTACCGGATTGTCCATTGATAAGCACACTGATTGAAGAACGCGACAGGCGACCTATGGCTCTGAACACTTCCTGCATAGCTGGCGCTTCACCGATGATTTCGGTTACATTTTCTTCCACAGGCGCTTGTGAGCTTTTCGATTGCTCTCGAGAGTGTGCTAGTGCTCGTTGCGTTAACGCAACGGCTTCGTCCACATCAAAGGGTTTAGGCAAGTATTCGAATGCCCCCTTTTGATAGGCATTAACCGCACTGTCTAGGTCTGAGTGTGCCGTCATTATAATCACTGGGATCATTGGATAACTGGCGTGTACCTCGTTTAACAGTGTCATACCGTCCATTTGGGGCATACGAATGTCTGAAATGATAACTTCAGGCGGCTGATCTCGCTGTAGCTGTAATAATAAGTCTTGAGGGTTTTCAAAACAGCAGCAACCAATATCAGCTGCTTGTAAGGCTTTTTGAAGCACCCAACGAATAGAACTGTCGTCGTCAACAATCCATACCGATTCATTCGTCATTGCTCGACTCCTTACGATCAATAGGTAGAAATATAGTAAATTCCGTGTGGCCGGGATGGCTATCTACGCCAATTTTGCCGCCGTGGTGATTAATTAGGGTTTGGGATATGGAAAGCCCTAAACCACTGCCATTTTGTTTAGTACTTACCATGGGGTAGAACAAGGTATCTTTAATTTCAGCGGGTATACCAGGTCCATTGTCTACGATGGTAATTTTTACCACTAGTGCATGGCGCTTCGACTGAATAGTCATTTGCCGTTCAACCCGAGTCATTAGGGTGATTTTTGGGTTGGGCGTATTACTCTCAACCAAGGCCTGAATACTGTTGCGCGCAATATTTAAAACTGCCTGCTGAATCATGTCTGGGTCGATATATACATCAGGGATACTAGGATCATAGTCCTTGATAATGGTTACAGGTGTGTCTGAGTCTACTCGCATGAGACCGCGCACCGCTTCCAATGACTGGTGTACATTACATTGCTGGAGACGTGGCAGAGCGTTTGGACCGAGTAGGCGGTCAACTAGATTTCGCAACCGGTCAGACTGCTCTATGATCATTCGTGTAAATTCTCTATGATCATCGTTGAGTTCTTTATCGAGTAGCTGTGCGGCACCGCGAATACCCCCAAGCGGGTTTTTAATTTCGTGTGCTAAACCTCGTACTAGCTCTCGCGCTGCATAGTGTTGAGCATTTTGCAGGTTTTCGCGAGAGATGCGTTTTTGCTGGTCTATTTTCTTTACTTCAAATAATAGCTGTGGGCCTGCTTCTGTTTGTAGATTCGTGACGGTTAAGTCAACCAGAACTGATCTGTGGTCGCGAAAATTAAGTCGAATTTCGTTCTCGGTAAAGTCTTCCCCAAGCCGTAAAGCTGCACGAAGACGATTAGTATCTATGGCACTGGGTAAAAAGAAGTCGCTCAGAGGGTGACCACAGAGTTGTTTATAACCTGTTTCGAAGAGTGCTTCCCCTGCATGGTTGGCGTAAACGATGTTCAATGTTTCGTCCACAGCAACAAGTGCAGTATTGAGGCTATTGAGCAAATTTTTAGTTTCTGACTCGGTAGGCTGCATGCCGAGTTTCACTCCCTGCACATTATTGGTGCATTATAAATTATCTGTAGCAAATTTGCGCACTGCAATTTATCTGTCACAAATGATGTGAACCGCTATGGTGCGTGGGCTGCGCTACGATTGAACCTTAGTTGCTGTTTATTAATACAGATGCTTTGTGTAAAAACAGCACTTGTTCTGGGCTAGATGCAAGAGTCTTGCCCGTATTGTTCAACAGGAGTACGTGGTAGGAATGCGCGCCGCGGTTGATACCTGAAAGGTTAAATAGTCCTGTGGAATTCTTTTGCACAATTTGCCCGTCGAAGACAAGGGCATAGGTTGGACTTGATGGATTTTGAACTGGTTTTACGCGAATTGAGATGTTGCCCTGATTATTGCGAATGGTAGTTTCTGGTGCAGGTGAAGCAATTTCTAAAGGAGGGTAGTGTGCTTCTGTGCTTTGTAGCGGTGCTATTGGTGAGCTCGTTGGCGAAAGAGAGGCTGACTGGTTAACCGTGTTCCTATCAACCTCAAAGATTGTTGCCGAAGGAGAGTTTACTGGTGCGTCAGTGTAAGTAACAGTACCGTCTTCATTAACAACCTTATAGATTGTTTTGTCTTGTGCTTCAATACCAGATGACATCAGCACAAGAAAACACAGTATAGAACAAGTATAACCAACGTTTGGTAACACAGTATTGTGTCCTCTACCTAAAAACATACAATAATTACTTAAATAGTAGGCAATTAAGTTTCATAAAAAAAGCCTGTCAGTTTATGTCTTGTATGAAAGTTAATACCTAGATGGCTGAAGTGAAAATTGATACCAGATATAGGTAAAGTCAGGCCAGAAGCAATAAAAAAGGGAAACGCAATGTTTCCCTTTGAGTAAGATAAGTACTAAACCTTAAGCTAGTGCTTGCTTAGTAATCTTAATGATAATAGAAGCCACTTTGTACGGATCAGCGTTTGATGAAGTACGACGGTCTTCTAGACGGCCTTTCCAACCATCTTCTACAGTGCTGATTGGGATACGGATAGACGCACCGCGGTCAGAAACACCGTAGCTGTACTGGTCGATAGACTGAGTTTCGTGCTTACCAGTTAGGCGCTGTTCGTTGTGAGCACCGTATACGTCGATACATGCGCCAACGTTCTTACCAAACTCTTCACAGATCTTAGTAAATACTGCTTCTTCACCAGCTTCACGCATTGCGCCGTTAGAGAAGTTAGCGTGCATACCAGAACCGTTCCAGTCAGTGTCGCCAAGAGGCTTCGGATGATACTCGATAGCAAGGCCGTACTTTTCAGCAGTACGCTCTAGTAGGTAGCGAGCTAACCAAATTTCATCACCAGCGCGTGCTGCACTTTTCGCGAATACTTGGAATTCCCACTGACCAGCAGCAACTTCAGCGTTGATACCTTCAACGTTTAGGCCTGCTTCAAGACAAAGGTCTAAGTGCTCTTCGATTAGGTCACGGCAGAAAGCGTTTTTCGCGCCAACAGAACAGTAGTAAGGACCTTGTGGCTCAGGGTAACCGCCAGCTGGGAAGCCCGGTGGGCGATTTGTTTCTGGATCCCATAGGAAGTACTCTTGCTCGAAACCGAACCAGAAATCATCATCATCGTCGTCGATAGTAGCACGACCGTTAGACTCGTGAGCAGTACCGTCAGCGTTTAGTACTTCAGTCATAACTAGGTATGCGTTTAAGCGACCTGGATCAGGAATGATTGCAACAGGCTTCAAAAGACAATCTGACGCATTACCTTCTGCTTGCTCTGTAGAGCTACCGTCGAAAGACCACATTGGGCAATCTTCTAGCTTACCGCTAAAGTCACTGCGTACCATAGTTTTGCTGCGAAGGCTTTGAGTAGGCTTGTAGCCGTCTAGCCAGATGTATTCCAACTTACTCTTCATTCTTTTAGTTCTCCAATCATGTGAAAAAGTTAAGGCATCACTTCCAGGGTTAATGCCGATTTTAACTAGCGGAATAATATGTAGGAAGATTGTAAACACATTTCATGCCATTTCGGGAAATGCGAAAAGTTTCTTTAGTTTTAACTAATGCTTTTTGGGAAAATATGCAAAAAAATAATATTTCTACCCATGTATTGCATGATTAAAGCTATATAAATCAGTTGCTTATTTTTTGCTTTTGAAAAAAGACTCAAATTTTTCAGTAAGTTACATCGATTAAAAATTAATCAGGCAAAATGAATACAAGAATACTGAACGCTACATAACTTAAAAACAACTCAATTATGCGCACTATTTTGGTGCGTTTTTTCATGATTTTACTGATTTTTGTTTATATTTGGTGCAAAGTGTAGTGCTTGATAACTTATTTTGCCAAGTCACTGGCCCAATCTTCTTGTAGCACGCTTAAAAACTCGTGAAAGTTTGCGGGTCGATTTTTAGGGTCTTTTTCTAAACAGTCGAGTACTAGTTTTTCAAGTAACTTGGGCACCGGATATTTACTAACCTCTGAGGGTTTTGGCGGAACTTGGTTTTCAACAGCTTCTAATATTTCGTATGCCCGTTCACCGTCAAAGGGCGTTTGTCCTGTGAGCAATTCATATAGCACTGAGCCTAAGCTGTATATATCTGTGCTATAGCTGATATCGGGATCTCTGCGGATTTGCTCTGGAGACATATAGCATAGGGTGCCCTGAAGTTGCCCAAGCCCAGTTACCGATTTATTAGCCTTGTTCATCATTTGATTTTTATTGATACCCATAGTGTCGTCAATGTCGTCTTCTACTGAGCCATCTTTGCGCCACACTTTGGCTAGTCCCCAGTCTAAAAGAAGCACTTCACCATAAGGGCCGCAAAGAATATTCTCGGGTTTAATGTCTCGGTGAGCTACACCGTGAGCGTGGGCATAACTCAATGCTTGTGCTACTTGTTCAATCACGTGCATTAACTGGGTCAAATCGTAGCGATCGCGATAATCCATGATCTCTCTGAGTGTATACCCATGCACCAGCTTCATTGTGAAATAGTAGTTGCCCTCTCTATCGCGGCCAATTTCGTAGGTAGGTACTGTGTTGGGGTGTTGTAATAAGGCAGATACACGAGCCTCGCGTAGCAGGCGTCGCTGCTCTATTGGATCGTTTTTAAACTCTTTTCGAAGGGTTTTGTATACAATAATGCGGGACAAATGTAGATCTTTGCAGCTGCGTATTTCTGACTTTCCACCCATGGCTATGTTACCCAAAAACATATAGCGCGTATTTGGGTTCAGTGTTTCAGGTAACGGGCGATCAGTATCGTCCAAATAAATTTTGCTATATTCTTTAGAAGGTTGCTGAAATTTAAGCATCACATTTATGTCTTATCGATGTTTTTTGTGAGTCTAGCGCAAAACAAAACAACATTGCATGTTTCACACAAGAAATTGCGTGTTATCATGAAGTTGTTTATGTATTACCCCGTAAAAAACCTTGTACGTATTGAAGCTAACATCGGATGATTTGTAATGAAACCTGTTGCTTGGATCTCCACCGCAAATAGTCACCGTGGCAGCATACGTGCTGTTAACGAAGACGCTTTCCTCAGTGAGTCAAGCGCCAAGCTTTGGTGCGTGGCCGACGGAATGGGCGGTCATTCGAAAGGAGATGTGGCGAGTACTTTAATCGTTAATAAACTCGCCGCTATTGCACAAAATCCATCGACCTTGTCTGTGCCTTCAATTATCGTGGCTATTCAACAAGCGAATACGGAAATTATCGAACTTTCAAAACAGCTCGGTGAAAAAGTAGGAAGTACTGTCGCCGTTATGTATATAGAAGATGACGAAGTCAATATACTCTGGGCCGGCGATAGTCGTGTGTATCGATGTGCAGACAGTGTATTGGAATGTTTAACCCGAGATCACAATCAAGCGGAAGAGTTGGTGGCCCACGGCTTACTTTCTCGCGAGAAAGCTAATAGCCATCCAGGGTCTAGACTGATTACCCGAGCGGTGGGAACAAGTTCATCGCTACAGCTTGAACACATAAAGGTTAAATGGCACGAAAGCGATCATTTCGTGTTAACGTCAGACGGGCTCAACAACGTGATGGAAGACCCCGCAACTGTATCCGAATTATCAGGTTCAGCCTGTAAAAATATCAGCGATACACTTATTGAAAATGCACTAAAACGCTGGGCTCTTGATAATATCACTGTCATAAATGTCTGTTGCACACCAGAAATCTAAGTCTTGGTTGCTTTTTAAGCAAACTCACAGCAATTGCTGCTCGCTAAAGGGCTAAATACCCTGTACAATCCGCGCAAATTTTTATCGACTTTTTGCATCATTCTTAGTTGCAAGGCGTTACGTTAAGTAACGAATGACACAGGCTATAAGCATGAATACTACTGATATTAGTAAGTTGCGTAATATCGCAATTATCGCCCACGTTGACCACGGTAAGACAACCTTGGTTGATAAACTGTTACAGCAATCCGGTACACTTGAGACCCGCGGCGAGCACGAAGACCGTGTAATGGACTCAAATGACATCGAGAAAGAACGTGGGATTACCATTCTTGCTAAAAACACAGCAATTAACTGGAATGACTACCGCATTAACATTGTAGACACCCCAGGACACGCCGATTTCGGTGGTGAAGTAGAGCGTGTAATGTCAATGGCTGACTCAGTGTTACTACTTGTAGATGCGCAAGAAGGTCCAATGCCACAAACACGCTTTGTAACGCAAAAAGCATTCGCTCAGGGTTTGAAGCCAATTGTCGTTATCAACAAAATCGACAAGCCGGGCGCACGTCCTGATTGGGTGATGGATCAAGTTTTCGACTTGTTTGATAACCTTGGTGCAACCGACGAACAGCTAGACTTCCAAGTGGTTTACGCATCAGCAATCAACGGCTGGGCGTCACTAGATGCTGACGAAGAAACCTCAGACATGAATGCCTTGTTCCAAACTATTGTGGATCAAGTTTCACCACCAGATGCTGATGTAGACGGCGCGTTCCAAATGCAAATTTCTCAGCTTGATTACAACTCATACGTGGGTGTTATCGGTGTTGGTCGTGTTAAGCGCGGTTCAGTTAAGCCTAACCAACAAGTGACTGTTGTTACTGCTGACGGTAAAACGCGTACGGGTAAAGTTGGCTTGGTATACGGTTACCTTGGCCTTGAGCGTCACGAAGTTGAACAAGCGAACGCTGGCGACATTATTGCTATTACAGGTTTGGGTGAACTTAAAATTTCAGACACCATCTGTGATATCAATACGGTTGAAGCATTACCACCGCTGTCTGTTGACGAGCCAACTGTAACAATGACCTTCCAGGTAAATACGTCGCCGTTCGCAGGTAAAGAAGGTAAGTACGTTACCTCACGTAACATTTTAGATCGTCTAAATGACGAGCTAGTACACAACGTGGCACTACGCGTTGAAGAAACGGCTGACCCTGATAAGTTCCGCGTGTCTGGCCGTGGTGAGCTTCACCTTGGTATCTTAATTGAAAACATGCGTCGTGAAGGCTATGAACTGGCTGTATCGCGTCCCGAAGTAATCTTAAAAGAAGAAAATGGTGAAACACTAGAGCCGTTTGAAACTCTTACGGTTGATTGTGAAGAACAGCACCAAGGTTCTATCATGGAACAGCTTGGTCTGCGTAAAGCAGAAATGACTGATATGTCTCCAGACGGTAAAGGTCGCGTGCGTATTGATTTCATCATTCCAAGCCGTGGCTTAATCGGTTTTCAAACTGACTTTATGACGCTAACGTCTGGTTCTGGTTTGCTATACCATACATTTGACCATTACGGCCCTTACAAAGGTGGCGTTATCGGTAAGCGTAAAAATGGTGTTCTTATTGCCAATGCCAACGGTAAAGCACTGACTAATGCCTTGTTCAACCTTCAAGAGCGTGGTCGCTTATTCATTGGCCATGGTGTTGAGGTTTATGAAGGTATGGTGATTGGTATTCACAGCCGCGACAATGACCTAACAGTAAATGCGCTTAAAGGTAAGCAACTAACTAACGTACGTGCTGCGGGTACTGATGAAGCTCAGAACCTTGTACCACCTATCGTGATGTCTCTTGAGCAAGCCCTTGAGTTTATCGATGATGATGAATTGGTAGAAGTAACACCTGAGTCAATTCGTATTCGTAAGAAGCTTCTTACTGAAAACGAGCGTAAGCGAGCGTCACGCGAGAAAAAGTAATATCGACCTATCGATGTAACATCTAAAATGGAAGCCAGCTAAAAAGCTGGCTTTTTTGTACTCGGTGAAAATATAGAAAGTGGCGGTGAGTTAGAGTGCGCACTATTATCAAATGACGCGATTCCAAAATGGAGAACAATGTGTTTTCGGTTGCCGTGATTGAAGATGATGTAATTACTCTGGATATGATTACCAATACGCTAGAAAACAAACTAGGTGCTACGGTATTCCCATTTAACCGCAGTAAAGTCGCGAGAGAGTTTTTACTGCAACAAAATTCAGATTCTCTTCAGTTGATTATTAGCGATCAAATAATGCCGGACTTTGACGGTATTAGTCTTCTTCAAGCCTGTTTTACTGCCAAACTAAACGTACCCTTCTTAATGATTACCGCAGACCCCAATAAAACACTAGTCATGAATGCGCGAAAGTTAGGCGTGAGCGGTTTTTTAGCCAAGCCTCTTGCAATGAATGAGCTAGTGGAAAAGGTATCTTCGGTGTGCAAGCTAACTCGGTAATGACAAAGGCGTAATCGTTCTAAATAATTTTTTGTTTAGACTGGTGTCATTGGAATCAATTGATTAGAGTAACGCCATGAAATTAAGGCCAAACAGGATGCCATAGTGAGTTTTAACTTTGATCAAACCCCCAACAGAGACGGGACATTTTCACTCAAGTGGGAAAAGTACAAAGGCAAAGACATTATTCCTGCGTGGGTTGCTGATACCGAGTTTAAAGTGGCTCAGCCTATTTTAGATGCAGTGACTGCTCGCACGGCACACGGTAATTTAGGTTACTACTTGCCTTCCGCTTATCAACCGGCAAATGATGCTGTGCAGCGTTGGTTAAAAGACAAGCATGATTGGCACATTGAAAAAGAGTGGATAGTGTGGACACCGGGCGTGGTGCCTGCGTTCAATGTAGCGATAAAAGCCAACTGTAAACCGGGCGATAAAGTCATAGTGCAAACGCCCAACTATCCGCCATTGTTAGCCGCACCACAAATTAATGGTATGGAGCGAGTTGATATAGGCACGGTAATAGAAAACGGTCGTTATACGCTAGATTTTGATGCCCTTGAGCGCAATGCTGCCGATCCAAAATGTACCTTGCTTATTTTGTGTAACCCTATGAATCCGGTAGGATCAGTACTTACTCAAGATGAACTAGATCGGGTCGCACGCATTTGTAACGAAAATAACGTAATACTGTGTTCTGACGAAATTCATTGTGATTTGATTTTAGAACCCGGCGTTAAGCACCTTCCCGCGGGGCGAGATGCTGCGTTGGCGAACAATAGCATCACCTTAATGGCAGCAAGCAAAACCTTCAATATTGCTGGGTTAGGTACGTCATTTGCCATAATTCCCGACCGTAAGTTACGCGCACAGTTTACTCAAGGTGCTGCGGGTATAGTTCCTTGGGTGACTATTTTGGGGTTAGTTGCTACCGAGGCTGCATTTACAGTCTGCGATGATTGGCACGAGGCTGAACTGGCCTATTTACGCGAAAATAGAGCACTGGTTGTTGAGGCAATAAACAATATTGACGGGTTAAGTATGTTAAAGCCAGAGGCCACTTTTTTAGCCTGGGTTGATGCTAGCAAACTCGGTGTAGAAAATGTGATGGCGTGGGCTGAGTCGAAAGGTGTAGGTCCGTCGCCGGGCGCAGATTTTCATCAGAAGGACCACTTTCGCATAAACTACGGTTGCAGCAAATCAATGTTAGCGCAAATTTTGTCGCGTCTATCGGCATAACGATTACCGGGTTGGTTAACTGTAATGACAAGCGACATATTACCCCTCAAGGTTTCTGACGCGCTTTATAATGATAAAGCGCTTTCATCAGTGCTACCTAATCAATATGAGATGGACGGTATTATTTTTGCCGTTGCAGCTTGTCCTGAAATCCCTATGCCCGAGCAATGGATGCCATGGGTTATTCGCAACAGTGCCAACCGTTTAGTGAATCAACAAGTGGATGTGCTAGCAGACTGCCTGATGAACTCTATGCGAGCGCACCTTCAATGGATGAGACACGACAAAGTGGCATTGCCCCAAGACTGTTATTATGTTGAAGGTCAACTTTCGCTACCACATGGCTTGGTAAATTGGCTTAATGGTTTGTTGGCAGGTCACAAGCAGTTAGAGCCTGTGTGGAAAAGTGCATGGGAACGTAGCGCAAAGTTAGAGCGAAAGAACGAAAAAGCGCTATCTGGCAATGAAACACCAGAAGCACGGTTGTCACGATGTTTGAAGTTGTTTTCAACGTTGGCTAATTTGGAACTAGCATTGTCACAACGCTCTGATTCGAACGCGGCAACTCTGCAACAAAATATTCCATTGTTGTGGAAACAGCTACCAGCCCTATTGAAAGACTATGTGTTATTGGCAGGCGACTTAGCACAGGCCTTGCCCAACCAATTTGAATCGTTCAGTGAAGCTAAACCAAACTAGAGTAGCTATCGAAGCTTTTGCCGCTGGGTTAGCGAGTTTTTAAGTGACACCATGTATGTATCTAATTCAGTTTTGGCTTGTTCATAAGCTAGATTTAGTTCGACTGAATTAGGTTCTTGCATAAGCGCTTTAAAGGCAACATCCGTTTTTAACAGTAACGACTTTAGATGGATATTACTGTTCTCCATATCCTTTCCTTATCTTTTCGGTTTAACCGATAACGTCCATGAACTGCCAATATATATCGATTTAAATAGGTTTTACAACGGCCAAACATACAATCGCAAGTAAAACTAGCACTGGGGCTTCGTTTAAAAAGCGATAGAATTTTGAACTGTGTTTATTTTCGTCTCGTTCGAACTGCTTGAGTAATTTATATAAATAGAAGTGATACCCATAAACTGCAAGTAAAAGTACAAACTTAATGTGCAACCAATGGGACGCTTTAAACCAAGCGGCGCCATAACTGAATATCAACAACACGCCAAACACTAGCGTTAAAAGAGCAAATGGCGTAACAAAAAACCATAACCGTCGCTCCATGGTTTTGAATTGATTTTTTACTTCTTGCGAATCAGTCGATGCATGGTAAACAAACAAACGAGGCAAATAAAAAATGCCAGCCATCCAAGCGACCATAAAAAAAATGTGAAGTGCCTTAAACCAAAGAATTGTCATTGTTAGTAATGGGCCTTTTGCAAGTAACTCTGTAGCGTGTTCCAAGTAACAACACCGATAATATCTTTAGGATCTTGATCATAAATATAAACGGCACCCAAACGCGAGCGTTTCAAGTGCTCGTGAACTTCGTGTAACGTGGATTGAGAATTGAGGCCTTCCATCGCATGATAAATTAACGGATGGGCGTCGTGCTCTAAGCTCACATTGTACTGTACTAATCGGTATTGCACATCTATTTCAAATAGTGACGCTTGAACAACGATGTGGGTTGGATTGTGCGATAAGTATTCTTCCATCGCTTTTTCTGGTGCGTCGTAAAAAAGTTTATAGTCGGTTTGCATGGCGGCGAGAACACCGGTTTTTTCCAACGCTTCTCGAATTGACGAAATTGCATAGGGTAGGTTTTGATAATCTAGTTGGCGAATAAAGATAGAACGATTACCAAAAAACTGGGTCGATGTTACATAAGCCGGCACAATAACTAACATGGCTGGAAGTATAATTTCAGGGCTGTATGACAGCTCCATAACCGCTGAAAGTGCGGCAAGAGGCGCGTGCAGCACAGCGGTGAGCATTCCGGCAATACCGAGTAACGCGAAACTACTGGTAAATTCAGGCACATTAATAAACATGGATAATGGCAACAGCAATACCGCACCAGCAAGCATGCCTATCACCATCACAGGCCCTATTATTCCTCCGGGAACACCCAGTCCAATTGCACATACAGCAAGCCCAACTTTACATACAAGTACTGCAATTAAGAGCAAGGTGCCAGGGTCGCTATTGAATAGTGATTCTACATCGATAAATTGAGCACCGAGAGCTTCGGGTAAAATCATACCTACCACACCGGTAATGAGGGCCGCCAATACTAGGCGCCAAATCATTGGTACGGGCCTAAATATGGTCATGACACGCATGAGTTGATTGTTGAATAGGGTAGCCAACATACCGAGAAGTACACCCAATAGAATCAGGTATAAGTACATCCATTCACTAAAGGCATTGAAAGATAAAAAGGCCAACTCGTTGCCTTCTCCAAAGACCATTCTTGTCAGTACTGAACCACAAGCTGCTGCGAGCATAATGGGCACAAATATGTGAATTTTGTATTCTCGTAACACTACTTCCATGACAAAAATAACTGCTGCAAAGGGAGTGTTGAAAGACGCGGAAATACCCGCGGCAATTCCGCAACCTGCAAGTATTCTGATGCTATTGTAGGGAAGACGTAACCACTGGCCTAAGAAGCTACTACCCGACGCTCCCAAATGAACGGAAGGACCTTCTCTTCCAACAACAAATCCACCTGCAAGGGCCAACATGCCGCCAAAAAATTGATTGATAGTGGTGCGAATAGGAATGTGGCCATAGTGGTATTTTACACGATGGATCACAAATGGAATGCCCATTCGATAGTGCTTAAACCCAGTGATATAGGCGATGACAAGAATCAGGGAAACACTTATCAGTGGCATTAACAGCCATGCGGGCCACTCGTTATTGAACCAGGCTTTAAGGGTGCTAAATCCCGATACTTGAAGCCATTCCACACACAATCGAAAGAGGATAATAAGTAACGCCGCGCAGGTTCCTCCAACAATACCCAACAAACACAGCTGAATCGATGTTCGAGGGGTGGCAACTTCCTGTCGTAGAGCTTGCATGCGCATGATGTGGTAGAGTAGGTCGATATTGACAACTAGCTTATCACAATCACTTGAATTTCATAATGTTAACTAACAGCGAATATGAGTGGTAGAACCATCAGGTAGTAAAGTAAATGACAACAGATCAGCTAAAGCAGTTTCTTGGGAATCACAAATGGTCGTTGATTATTGGGGCCGCAATGCTGGCTATGGTGGGTTTTGGATATCAGCTTTCTCATATTGAAGAGAAGTTCAATATTCAGAATCTTAGAGCGGCTGAAAATACCTTGGCTTTGGTGAGTGACGAAAACAGCGCCCTGATCACTAAAGTGAATCAGTTAGAGGTGGCTTTGTCTGTTACCACTATGGAAAAAGAGGCGTTGCTTGAACAAATCACCGAATTAAAAGGTGAAATGCTAGAACTTGAACAGCAGAATGTGTTTTACCAGAGAGTGGTCTCTCCGGAACAATCTCAAGAGGGATTTATCGTAGACAATGTTGAGGTAGAGGGTTTGGAAAACGGACGCTATACCTTGAGGTTTGTGTTACTCCAGCAACGACAAAATCGCGCCGTTGTGAATGGGAGTTTGGCTATTGAATTGGTAGGAATACAAAACGGCGAACCCTTTTCATTGAAAACGGGGGATGCAGAGTTTCTAGAGTTGCCAGTGGCCTACCGCTTTCGCTATTTTCAAGCGGTTAGTTTAGAGTTTGTGCTTCCAGAAGGTAGTGATGTTAACCAAATACACCTGTCTACCGTTGTTTATCAATATCAACGGAGAATCGGTGTATATGAGCAGTCATACACTTGGAGCGATGTAATATTGTCCCGTTAATCTTCCTAGTGTTAATCTATTCTTTTTTTTTGTAACATCGAGTTACTAGAGAAAATTTACATATTGAGTAGCTCTATTCTCCTAAGTTGCTCAGTTTAATTTGGTAGGGGAAATAAGGATAAGAAAATGGAATGGTATTTAAAGGTTCTAAAAAATTACGTTGGTTTTTCAGGCCGTGCGCGTCGCAAAGAGTATTGGATGTTCTTTTTGTTCAATATCATTATCAGTATTGTATTGGCAGTAGTTGATGGCGCATTGGGTACGGCAGTTTTAGGAATGGTCTACTCATTAGCAGTCTTGTTGCCCGCTATTGCAGTAGGTGTGAGAAGATTACACGACACAGCTCGCTCTGGCTGGTGGCTTCTTGTTGGGCTTATTCCTCTATTAGGTACAATTATTCTGATCATCTTCTTCGTTCAAGATAGTAAAGATGAGGGTAATGAGTATGGGCCAAATCCTAAAAGCGAACTTGCCTAAATGATATAAACAACGCTGGGAAGGGGGCTTTCTGGCGTTGTTTTATTCTTGTGTATTCACAAGCACCTTCAGGGTGTTTGATATTTACTCATATACCCTTCACAAACTCACATATCTATTGCTGTAAGAGCGTAATTTGATACAGTGGAGAAACTAGACTCAGCACAATAGCTGGGCATTCGCGCTAACAAATTCTTGCAGGTAACAGCAATGACAGATCCATGCTTTCGCATGAAAGGAACAACGCTCACCAGTGTTGTTGTTGAGGTGCATCGTTTTGCGCCAGACGAGTTCAAGCAACAACTCGCTGAAAAAGTGCAAAGTGCACCGCAGTTTTTTACCCGTTCCTCATTAATACTTCACTTAGCAGTATCATTGTCGGCCACTGAGTTTGAACTTCTGGTTGCGCTGTGTCGCCAATTCGAGCTTCAGCCAATGGCCGTAAAAGGGGAAACACAGGGCCTCAAGGGCATTATCAACGATTTAGGACTAGCGGATGTTAGTCAGAGTAAGTTTACCGACAGCGTGCTAAAGAGCCCACAACAGCCCGTACAGAACGAACAATCCCCAGCACCTCAAGACGTGGTTAAAACGGTGACGGTAGAAACCATGAAACCGGCCAAGGTCATTAATAGGCCTGTTCGCTCAGGGCAACAAATTTATGCCGAAGGGTGTGATTTAGTTATCACCGCAGCGGTTAGCGAAGGCGCAGAAGTATTGGCCGACGGTAACATTCATGTGTACGGCACACTTCGAGGTCGAGCGTTAGCTGGTGCTAAAGGAAATATTCACGCGCGGGTATTCTGTCACTCATTAGACGCAGAATTAATTTCAATCGCAGGTCAGTTTGTCATGCACGACACCATAAAAAGTAAATGTTGGAAGCAACCTGCGCAAATCTATTTAGAAGACGACACTCTGCAAATTGAATCTCTTGCATAACCGAGCTTCGTCATTGAGGAAAAATACATGGCAAAAATTATCGTTGTAACTTCAGGTAAAGGCGGAGTGGGGAAAACCACTTCAAGTGCTGCAATTAGTACGGGTCTAGCATTAAAGGGCCACAAGACTGTCGTTATCGATTTTGACGTAGGTTTGCGTAATCTAGACCTCATTATGGGGTGTGAACGTCGGGTGGTTTACGACTTTGTCAATGTCATCAACAAGGAAGCAACGCTAAAACAAGCACTCATTAAAGATAAACGTACCGATAACTTGTTTATTCTTCCG
>Ga0256829_1000924_pt1 | contig 25972 bp, 24 predicted proteins | sample 131447metaG_FD_185979 | JGI IMG/M metagenome (GOLD analysis project Ga0256829, IMG submission 185979) | Hydrothermal vent microbial communities from Lau Basin, Pacific Ocean - 131-447 | ecosystem: Environmental > Aquatic > Marine > Hydrothermal vents | place: Pacific Ocean: Lau Basin | collected... | reverse complement strand
GTCATCATTATCGTCCTATCTCGCGTCGATCAGTGTCTTCTTGTGGCTACGCTCCATAACCTCATGTCCGGCAGCTTCAAACCCCACAGCATCAAGTAAAGCCTGATCACGGTCCTCACCAGGATTATCCGTGGTCAGCAAACGATCGCCGACAAAGATCGAATTGGCGCCGGCCAGCAGAAGAAGCGCCTGCTCCCCTTCGGTCATACCTTCACGTCCAGCCGACAAACGAACCCAACTCTTCGGAAAAACGATCCGGCACGTGGCAATCGCGCGCGCCATTTCAGTAACGCTGACGGCGGGACTTTCGCCAAGCGGCGTCCCTTTGATCGGAACGAGCATATTGATCGGCACACTTTCCGGATGCGGTGTCAGCTTGGAGAGCTCATGAATAAGACCAATCCGATCAGCGCGCCCTTCTCCCATGCCGAGGATCCCGCCGACACAGAGTTTCACCCCGGCCTCGCGCGCCCTGGCGAGTGTGTTCAGGCGATCCTCATAAGTGCGTGTCGTCACCACAGTCGTATAATATTCTGGGGACGTATCGAGGTTGTGATTGTAGTAATCGAGCCCGGCCTCTTTCAATTGTTCGGCCTGGCCATCTTCGAGCATACCCAGCGTCACGCAGGTCTCGAGTCCTTCTGCTTTTACTGCGGAGATCATCGCCGCAACCTTTGGCAAGTCTCTGTCTTTTAGAGATCGCCACCCTGCCCCCATGCAAAACCGGTCCGCGCCGCCCGCTTTCGCCCGCTTCGCGGCCGCCACTACCTCTTCCAGAGGCATCAGCTTCTCGGCATCAACATTCGTGTCGAAATGCGCCGACTGGCTGCAATAGCCACAGTCTTCTGGGCAGCCACCCGTCTTGATCGACAGCAATTGCGACTTTTGCAACGCGCCATCTGGCCAATTCACGCGTTTCACTTCCAGTGCCCGTCCCACCAAGGCATCTAAAGACTGCTCGTAGATCGCCGTGATTTCGGCTTTCGTCCAATCATGGCGTGGGGTGTCGAATGGCATGGGGGGATCCTTTTATTCTACAAAACTCATCGTCATCGACGACGCGCGGTATGAAGGTCTTCTCCCGCAGCTCTGTGTAGAAAACAAGGGCTCGGCGTCTCGAAACGCGATCAATTCGACAAGTTTGATGAGCGGCCTATTTCCTCGCTCATGCTGACACGATCTTTTCTCCTATTTACCGCCCTGATGTTCTGCGCTTTTGGCCTCTGGTCGATCACGGATCCTGCTGGGATGACGTCGCGCCTTGGCGTTTCAGCCGAAGGGGTTTCTGGCATTTTCGAAATGCGCGGCATCTATGGCGGCGTCAGCCTTGGGGCCGCCATTCTGTGCCTCGTCGGCGGACTTCGCCAACGCTTCGAATTTGCCGCTTTATGCTTCGTGGCAGCCTATATGGGCGGGTATGTTTTAGGTCGCGGCGCTTCGTATTTTTATGGCGACACGGCCATGGCCTCGAACTGGTACTTTGCCGGCTTCGAACTTGTCATGTTCATTGCGTCAGCGCTCCTGGCCCAGCGCAAAGTATAGAAAAAGCCCCGCCAGATTGGCAGGGCTTCTCCAATTTTGATGTATCTAAGCCAGGCTTAGAAGACTTTCCGAACGGTCACGCCATAAGTCCGTGGCTGGCTTGGGTAACCAGTCCAGGTTCCGGCCTGCGCAACGCCTGGGAAAGCGGTCGTGATGTACTCGTGGTCGAAGACATTACGACCCCAAAGCGTGATGCCGAGGCCGCTCGCTGAAGTGAAACCAAGCGACGCGTTCACATTGTTCACTTCACGATCATAGAGATCTTCGAGTGCCGCATTGATCGGTGCGGTGATGCCGCCGTCACCAAAGTCAGTATCGGCTTCATACTGCCAGTCGGCACGGAAGAAACCGTCCCAGCTGGTCTCGAGCACACCAAATTCGTACAGCACAGAAGTCGATGTGATGACATCAGACACGCCTGACACATTGGTTCCTGACAGGTCATTGCCGTTAAAGTCGATGAACTCGTCATAGACAGGGTCCAGGAAGGTTCCTGCGAATGAGAGCGTCAGGTTAGCCGTTGGGCTCCAAGACGCGTCCAGTTCGAGACCTGTGGCAGATTGCTCAGCCGCATTGTCGAGCGTAAAGCCGGTGCCGTTAAAGATGTTCGACTGGAAGTTCTCGATGGTCTGTTCGAACAGCGCAACGTTCAGGGCGAAATTGTCCCAAGCACCTTTCAGACCGATTTCGAAGACTTTTGCTTCTTCTGGCTCGGCGAAACGTGTCCCGGTGATCAAGTTCGGCTGTGCCAGACCGGCATCCTGCAATGGCGAAGATGGCGCCGTCCGCAGAACTTGGCCGGTGAACGGGTCGACAACCGTACCAACCGCTTGGTTCGCTGCATTGATCGATGGTGTGAAGTCGGCCGCGAACGGACGGCTGTCACGTGAAATGTTGAACGAGTTCGACTTGAAGCCCGTCGCATATGAACCGTAAACATTGATGTTCTCGGTAAGATCATATGCCAGACGCAAAGAGTAAGTCAGGTCGTCTGCGGTAATCGTTCCATCCTCAACCGCGTTCGGGAAGTTCACGAATGGCGGCTGGAACTGCAAAGGCTGAAGACCGGCCAGCGGGTTTTGGGTCGCAGCAGGCGTGCTTGGATCATAGTTACTTGCGATCGCCAGCGCTTGCTGCTGGATGCCTTGATAGATCGCCGGGTTGCCACCGATGAAAGCACCGATTGATGCTGGATCAGATGTATCAACACCGTTCGCCCCCAGAATGCCGTCAACGACGAGCGCATATCCGATTTGGGTCAGGTCAAGTGAAGACAGGACGTCGAGGCTTTGAATGTTCAGCGTCGCGTCTTTTTCAGTGTCGGTATAGTTCAGGCCAACAGTCGCCGTCAGGCGATCTGTGAGATACCAATCAAGGGTCCCGAAAATAGAGATCGCTTCATCGTCTTGCGTGAAGTTTTCAATATTGCCTTGTCCAGCGCCCGCGAGTGTACCGCTTGGAATGCCGAGACCTGCTTCAAGACCGCCGAGTGGGCTTGGCAGAACACCAGCTTGGAAGGCACCAATGATGCCCGGGATGTCCGCAGGCGCGGCACCGGCAAACGCAGCACCGAGATCAATAAAGTTACGGAAGTCAGAGCCGTAGAGCAGCTCGTTTTGAACCGCAGCTGACTCGTTGAAATAGTAACCGCCGACCATCCAGTCGAAATTGCCTTCGCCGTTCGAGGTTACACGCAGTTCCTGAGAGAAAGTCTCAAGCTGCTGTGCTTCATCAAGCGTTGCGAGGTTGGCGCTGGTGAAGTCGATATCGTAATTGTTGACGACATCTGTTTCGCGATAGGCTGTGATCGTGGTGATCGTAAATCCATCAAACTCGATATCGCCTTGCAGAGAGATACCCTGATTTTCCAGCGTATTGTTTGGCGTGCCGTTGACGAAGATGCCGCGCTCAAACGGGGTCGCATTGTCGACATTCCCGCCAATCAGACGAACGATGCTCGCGGTTGGGCCTTCGACCAGGTTGGACGCGATACAGCAAACTTCATCGATCTCGTCAGCGTCGACAATCAGGCGCCACTCTTGACGATCGGTTGGCTCAAGCAACAACTCGCCGCGAATGTTCCAACGATCGCGCGTGTTGAGCTCAGCGCCGTCGACCAGGTTTTCAGCAACGCCGTCGCGCTGGTTGATGCTACCACCGAGCGAGAATGCGAGATTGTCTGTGAGCCCGCCAGTGACGTAACCCTTGGCGCGGCGAAGATTGAAGTTACCGAAACTTGCTTCGATGTTTCCGCCCAGCTCATACTGAGGCTTGCTGGTCACAACCGAGACAACACCCGCAGATGCGTTCTTACCAAACAGAGTTGATTGTGGGCCGCGAAGGACCTCGACGCGCTCAATGTTTGGAAGGTCGCCAATCGAAGCGGCAGCGCGTGAACGGTAGACGCCGTCAATGAAGATACCGACAGATGGCTCGATACCGATATTGTTCGCGCCGTTACCGAAGCCACGAATTGTGAAGTTCGCGTTCGCAGAGTTCTGGAATGTCCGGAACCCCAGAGATGGAACAACCGACTGGAGATCGTTCAGATCAAGGATTTCGGCTTTTTCGATGACGCTTTCATCGATCACGGAAACCGCAACCGGAACATCCTGCAACGTTTGCTCACGCTTGGTCGCGGTAATCGTAACAGTGTTGAGACGCTTTGCATCTTCTTCACCGTCTTCTTGCGCCATCGCGCTGAGGCCGCTGGCAGCAACCAGCGCGGTAAGGCCTACACTAAATGACAATGCGGCCTTCAAGCCAAAATTAGATCGTGTTGATCTTTTCATCTCACGTCTCCCGACAAATTATGGAAATTCATGTTTCTGGGGGTCCTCTCTTGGCGGAGGATTCTTAGGGAGGAGTAGTTGAAACCGCTCCTCTGACAAGGCCAGATTTACAGAATTGTCAGGAACACGAGACAGCGCGGTATTCGCGCAACAGTTGTTGCAGGCTCACCCATTTGGGGAGCCTGCAATCAAGCAAAATTGATCAGGGTCGTCTTTAGTTGACGCCTTGGCCCACGCCGCCATCAAACACCATCGCCTGGGCTTTCGTTTGACGTGTGCGTTCGACCTGACGCTCAACCGACTTCATCACGGTCCGTGTGCTTGGGATACAAGCTTTTTGCTGAACGCGTGCGGTCACCAGTTTGATTCCCGGGCCATGACGGCGCAGCAAAGACCGCTCATTGCAATCACGCTGCGGCGTTTGAGGCGCACAGGCCAAGTCTCCGCCATGCTTGTGGACCAAGGCCTCGCCTTTGCGACAGGCAAAGGTTTCACCATGCGCAAAACTGGCGCGTCCGTTTTCGGCACTTCCAAGCGTCACTTGCATACTGGTTCCAGCCATACAGCGGAACAATTCGCCTTTATAAGATGCCGGAACATGCTCGCTCGCATCGACACGAGAGGCTGGATGCGGAACGCCTTGATCGTCGAGACACACCGCTTGCACCGGACGTACAACAGTTTGGATTGAAATTTTCTCTTCACAGAATTCCTCTGTGGTCGGCACCTGTTCGGTCACCGTTTCATAATAGGTCTCTTCAGCGCCTTCGACATTCAGCGCACCGATTGCACTCGGCGCAACACCTTGCGCAGCGAAGTAACCGCCGCCGCCACCGACAACAACACTGCTCTCGCCACCTGAGACAACGCTGGTGCTGAGAAAGCTTTGCGTGCTCGTCATGATGCTGCCCTGATGAACAGAGACGTTCGAGCCGTGGATCATCACGTTCGGGCCTGAAACATGTACGCCGGGCACGTGCACGCGAGGACCTTTCGGTCCTTTACAACAATGGCCACCATTAGAGCCGCCCATGTGCGCCCCTGGCACAACTGGCCCCTTGCCGCCCCCTGAGCCGCCGCCCGCATAAGCAAATCCGCTTAGAATTGCGACTGATAAGACGCCCGCACCAGCGAGTAGGGTGTTCCGTGTTGAAACGGTCATTCGATTACTCCCGAACAGTTCGCCTAGTAGGAAGCAGGTTCCATGCCGAATTTCCCCAATGCGGCGAACCCAGCCCCAAAATGAACCGACTTTCGCGCAATGAGCGAGCTGCGAACTGGCGCAAACATTGCGGCAGAGGTCTCATACCCGAAGCCACGCGATGAAGAGAAGCATCGCTGAGAGAGACCGCAAGAATGATAAGAACAGAACACCATCCGAATACCGTCACTCTGCTTTCAGCATGGGAGCGCATGCATCGGACGCCTCAGGAGACAAGCAGCAGCGTACGGGCCAGTGACCATCCTGATCTGTTAGAGTGTCTGTTCGTGATCGAAGAGTCTGAAGAAGGACGATGGTTGTTCCGCAATGCCGGCAATCAACTTGGGACACTTCTCGGACGCGACCTTGGTGAGCATGATTGTCTGGCCTTCTGGACCGGGCATGACCGCGCCATGGTTCAGTCACTCATTTCTTCGGTTAGAGAAAGCCGCAAACCGGGCATTCTTCACGCCAATGGTGAAACGCTGACCGGCACGCAAGTGGATATTGAGCTGACGTTTGCCCCGCTGCCATCACCGCGCAAAACGGGTAATCAGAATCGCCTGCTTGGTTTGTATCAGATCCTGCAACCTGCACCGGTCCTACAGGGACGTCCTGTCTGGCGTCACCGCGTGACGGCGATTTATCCACCAAGCATTGAGCGTCAGCCAACCCATTTGCGGCTTGTTGCCAATAATGACGAATAGAGGTCGCGCCGTTTAAGCCGCTTCTTTCGCACGCGCGACGAGCTCTGCTTTCACCCGCTCAGCAAGTTGCTTCACGGTGAATGGTTTGGCCATAAAGGCAACCTCCTGGTCGCCATCGAGCTTGGCTGCCACATCGCGTTCAGCATAGCCTGACATGAACAGGACTTTCGCGTTCCCGAGAAGCTCTTTCGCTTCTTTGATCAGCGTTGGGCCATCCATACCCGGCATGACAACGTCCGACACGACGAGATCGAATCCACCTGGGTTATCTTCAAGGATCTCCATCGCCTCTTCGCCATCGCAGGCTTCTTCAACGTCATAACCGCGAGACTTCAATTGAGACGCCGCGATAGAGCGCACCCCATCTTCGTCTTCTACCAATAGAATTCGGCCGCGTCCGGAAATATCGACCGGCACCGAAACCGCATCGACAGGCGCTTGCTCCAGAACTTCCACAGCTGGAATCTCATCGGCTTTGAGCGCCGGCAGATAGATTTGGAAGGTCGTGCCTTTGCCGACATCACTGATCGGGCAAATATAGCCCTCAGACTGTTTGATAATCCCATAAACCGTCGACAGCCCCAAGCCGGTGCCAAGACCTTTTGGTTTGGTCGTGAAGAAGGGATTGAAGATGTTGGCGAGGTTTTCTGGCGCGATGCCGTGCCCGGTATCTTCGACCTCGATCAAAAGATACTCCCCCTGCTCGACATAACGGAACCCGCGTTCATGCGCGTCTTTTTCAGTCGCGCGCGAGGTTCGGATCGTCAGCTTGCCGCCTTTGCCGCCATCCATGAGCAGTGCGTCACGCGCATTCGTAGCCAGGTTGATAATCGCTGTTTCGAGTTGGTTGCGATCGGCCTTGATCATCGGCAGGTCGCGGCCATGGACGACATTGAAGTCAATCCGCTCATCCAAGAGCTGGCCGAGCAGAATGGCGAACTCGGATAAGAAATCGCCGGGTTCGAACACTTCGCGTCGGAAAGTCTGCTGGCGCGCATAAGCGAGCAGCATCTGCACGAGATCTTTCGCGCGCACCGAAAACTCGTGGATCTTTTTCACGTGATCAAATGATGGATCGCCAACCGGGTGTTTGGTCAGCAGCTCATCATTGTTGAGCATAATCCCGGTCAGCACATTGTTGAAATCATGTGCGACACCGCCCGCCAGCTTACCGATGGCTTGCATTTTCTCACCTTGCGCGAGGCGAAGTTCGAGCTCTTTCTGCTCGCTCATATCGATCACATAGGCGACCGCGGGTTGGCCTCGGCCATCCAAGGTAACGAACACATTGACGTGCTTCTGATCCTCATCCGCGAGGCGCAGCCCGACAGGTTTGTCGATTGAGTCGAGCAAATGCTCGCGAAGTTTGTTTTCGCCTTCTTCAGCGACAAACAGGTCGATAAAACGTGTGCCTGGCGATGCCCCGCCGCCGGCCAGGCCCATCAGAGCGCGGTTACTGTCTGTAATGATCGCGCCTTCGAGCGACTGTCCTTCAAGACGTGCAGCCCCAAACGGCGCATCATCAAACATAGGGTCGCCGTCGGGGCGTGGCGGCCGGCTCGCGGACGCGGCCAGCATACGGCTTTCGCCTTCCAGCAAGTTCTGAGAGTTCGCCAACACGATGGTCCGGCCGGTCGCATCTGCGCCCTTGCCATGCCACGTCGTGATTGTTTGCACTGGCATTTCGACCCCATCGCGGGACCGGATCATGATATCAGCGCGGCCAGGGACTCCAGATTTTCGGTCGCGGCGCAGCAGTTTCACAAACTCTGGGCGCATAATATCATCAAGACGTATATTCTTAGCGCTCTCAGACAAGCCTAAACTCTCGCGCAGCCAAGCATTGGCGTACGAAATCGTTCCGTCTGGCCCAGATGAGAAAAAACCCATTGGCGCATCTTCAACGTAAAGCGCGCGCATATCCGCGGCCCCAGTGACATGCTCAGAGCCCGTAATCCGTCGAAGGCGCCAGATCACGCGTTCGCCCTTCAAGGGTGAGACAGAGGCCTCATACTGAACCGGCAAGGCTTCTGTGCCCAAAGTCATTGCGGGCAAAGTTTCGCGGCGGGTCTCACCCGCCTTTGCCGCTTTTGAAAGTCGGAAAATTGGCGCTGCAAGTCCGGGGGCGGCACTAAATATACGATCAACCGAGACCGGCCCCATCGCATCAGATTGCCCCATCAAAGCCATCTGCGTGAGTTCGGTATAAGCTTCATTGGCAGCAACTGGCGCGCCGCCGCGATCACAAACCAAGGCAGCTTCGTCGAGCGCATCAATCCAGGAAAAACGCGGCGTAACCGGCTGCATAGCATCGGCCATCGCGCCGCGCTCCGGGAACAAACCCATGCGTCGTCCAGCGCCGCGCAAGATCCAAAGCAGGAAGACCATGCCGCCTGCAGCCATTGAAATCAGAAGAATAAGTCCGGTTGGACCGCCGGCATTCGGCCACGCCAAGCTGGCGCTCGACGCGCCAATGGCGAGCAGGATGCACAGCCAAAATCCCATTTGCAGCCAATCCAACTGACGCGTCAGTTTTGGCTCTGTCTCAGTTTGGATTTCAGGCACTTCACCGGCCATAATACTTAACTCCAACGCAGACCTTATACAGTCTGATGATTCGTGCCTACTTACAGCAGGTCGTCATGCGAGAACACATGTGTCCCGCCCCATCTTATCCTTTTGCACTCGAAATGGTTAACCAAAGGAGAAGGCTGGTTAATCTTACATGACCATTTATACAGGTTTTATTACAGGTCTCGAAAGGATCACCATGCGTATCGCTCCTTCAGTTTCATCCCTCATTTTAGCCGCCAGCTTGGCCGCCTGCGGGGCGCCGTCTCCGACCCCAGACAGCAGCGCCTCCGACGCCTCAAGCACGCAAACCGTTGCAGACCTCGACGCCGGAAAAGAGGCAGAGACCGAACGGCTGAATGCCTGGTTTGAAACCAAGTTCAATGAAGCGATCTCCCGCAACCCGATGAGCGCGACCTTCCTTGGAAGCCGTGAGAATTATGACAAATGGAACGATGTCAGCGAGGCCGCGCGCGATGCCGAGATGGACATTTTACGCGCCAACGTCGCTGAAATGCGCGAGCAGTTTGATCCAGCAAACCTGACCGATCAGGGCAAACTTTCGTTCCGCCTGGCCGAGTATGATTTAGAACGCGATGAAATTGCCAATAAGTGGCGCGGCTACGATTACACATTCAGCCAAATGCGCGGCGCACATGCCGGTATCGCGTCTTTTCTGATCGGGCAGCACAAAGTCACCAGCAAGTCTGATGCGGAAGCCTATATCTCCCGCTTGCAAGGCATCTCGACTTATCTCGGACAGCACTTGGCCAATGCCAAAAGCTCTGCCGAGCGCGGCATCCGTCCGCCGCTCTTTGTCTATGATTTCGTGATTGAGGGCTCCGGCAATGTGATCACCGGATATCCATTCGAAGGCGTCGGCCCAGATGAACCCTCTCCGCTCTATGCGGACTTCAAGGGCAAGATCAACGCACTGGTCACCAATGGAACGATCACCCAAGACGAAGCCGACGAGTTAGACTTCCAGGCGCGCGGTGCGCTTTTGGATCATGTCTACCCGACCTATGCCGAGCTGATCCAATGGGTCTCTGACGACAAAGCCAATGCCACCGCCGATGATGGCGCGTGGAAACACGAAAACGGTGCGGACTATTACCATGACCGCCTTTCACTGATGACCACGACAGATATGAGCTCTGATGAAATTCACGAGCTCGGTCTGGCAGAAGTCGACAGGATCCATGGCGAGATGCGCGCGATCATGGCGCAGGTCGAGTTTGACGGCACTCTGCAAGAATTCTTCGACTTTACGCGGACAGACCCGCAATTCTTCAAACCAAACACGGATGAAGGCAAAGCTGAATATCTCGCTGAAGCGACGGCAATGATTGATACAATGCGCGAAGCCTTGCCGAGTGTGTTCAATACATTCCCAAAAGCCGAAATGGAAGTTCGCGCCGTTGAAGCGTTCCGCGAAAAGGCCGCTGGCAAAGCCTTCTATCAACGCCCTGCGCCAGATGGCTCTCGTCCCGGCGTCTATTACGCAAACCTCTATCGGATGCAGGATATGCCGCTCTATCAAATGGAGGCACTGGCTTATCATGAGGGCATTCCCGGCCACCACATGCAGCTGGCAATATCGCAAGAGCTGACCGGTATTCCGAAATTCCGCAAATATGGCGGCTTCACCGCCTATACAGAGGGTTGGGGCCTCTATTCCGAGTTTCTTCCGAAGGAAATGGGCTTTTATGAAGATCCCTACTCCGATTTCGGACGCCTCGCGATGGAGCTTTGGCGCGCCGCGCGTTTGGTCGTCGATACCGGTCTACATGAGAATCGCTGGACCCGCGAACAGGCGATTGATTACCTACTCACCAATACACCCAACCCAGAGGGCGACTGCCGCAAGGCGATTGAGCGCTATATCGTGATGCCTGGCCAGGCGACCGCGTATAAAATCGGCATGCTGAAAATCCTTGAGCTGCGAGAAAACGCACGCGAACGCCTTGGTGACGCTTTTGATATCCGCGACTTCCACGATGTTGTCCTTAGGGACGGTCCCGTGCCCCTGCAAATCCTAGAGGAGAATATTGAGGCCTGGATTCTCGCGCAAACGTGATCGGCAAAACTATTCCCGTAGAGGAAGCGTTTTGGAAAGCTGATTCCATCGTTTAGGTTTTTTTGTTGCACTGCCGCAAGATCATGCCCTAATGGATCATTATGAAACTAGCTGTCTTAAAAGAAGTGGCCGCTGGCGACGCTCGCGTTGCGGCCACACCCGAAACGGTCAAAAAGTATGTCGGCCTCGGTCATGAAGTGTCGGTGGCAGCCGGCGCTGGTGTCGCCGCTGGCTATACGGATGAGGCCTATACCGAAGCTGGCGCAAAAGTCGCCAAAACACCTGCCACGGTACTGAAAGGCGCGGATGTCGTCCTGTGTGTTCGCACACCGGATGCCAGCAAGCTCCCGGAAGGCATCACCGTGATTGGCCTGCTTGATCCGTTCAAGTTCGACGCCGCGGCCTTTAACGCAAAGTCGATTACCACTTTGGCGATGGAGTTTACGCCGCGGATCACGCGCGCTCAGAGCATGGATGCCCTATCCTCTCAGTCCAATCTCGCGGGCTATCGCGCTGTAATCGAAGGCGCGACGCTCTATGGCCGCGCCATGCCGATGATGATGACCGCAGCGGGCACGGTTGCGCCCGCGAAAGTCTTCGTCATGGGTGCCGGTGTTGCCGGCCTGCAGGCCATCGCCACGGCCCGCCGCCTCGGCGCAGTCGTCACGGCCACCGATGTTCGCCCTGCTGCGAAAGAACAAGTTGCCTCACTGGGCGCAAAATTCATCGCGGTAGAGGATGAAGAGTTCAAGGCTGCTGAGACCGCTGGCGGCTACGCCAAGCAGATGTCTGACGAGTATCAGAAGAAACAAGCCGAACTGGTTGCCTCGCATATCGCCAAACAGGACATTGTCGTGACCACGGCGCTGATCCCCGGACGGCCCGCGCCGGTCCTGGTCAGTGAAGACATGGTCAAAACCATGCGCCCGGGTTCAGTCATTGTCGACATGGCGGTTAGCCAGGGCGGCAATTGCCCGCTGTCCCAGCCGGACGAAGTGGTCGATGAGGGCGGTGTGAAAGTCGCGGGCTTCACCAACTTGCCAGCCCACCTGCCGGCTGATGCGAGCTCGCTTTACGCCAAGAATTTGATCGCTTTCTTACCGCTGATCACAGCCGAAGATGGCGCCCTCAATCTTGAGACCGACGATGAAATCGTCACCGCAATGCTGCTGACGCGCGGCGGTCAAACCGTGAATGAGAGGATCTCCTCATGAGAAAAGCCCTAATTCTGGGCGCGATGGCAGGTGCGATGGCCCTGCCCGCCTATGCTGCTGAAACCAGCACAATCAGCCCGACTGTCTATCTCGCAGCGATCTTCGCGATGGCCTGCTTTGTCGGGTATTATGTGGTCTGGTCTGTGACCCCGGCTCTGCACACGCCGCTCATGGCTGTGACAAACGCGATTTCGTCTGTGATCATCGTCGGCGCGATTGTTGCCGCCACCGCCTCTGGCGCGGTCGAAGGCGGCTGGATCGCCAAGGCTCTAGGCGGCGTCGGTGTGGCGCTCGCCAGCGTCAACATTTTCGGCGGATTCCTCGTCACCCAGCGCATGCTGGCAATGTACAAGAAGAAGGGAGACTAGTCCGATGGAACAGTTCCAATCGACCTGGGCACCCCTGCTCTATCTTGCATCGGGTATCCTATTCATCCTGGCCCTCCGCGGCCTTTCTAGCCCTGCCACCAGCCGTGCTGGTAACCGCAATGGTATGATCGGTATGACGATCGCGGTGGGCACAACGCTCGCTCTATTCTGGAACGCACTGGATGCGACCACTTGGGGCATCTTGGCAGCCGGCGCCATCGTCGGCGGCGGGATTGGCGCCTATATCGCGCGCAAGATCCCAATGACCGACATGCCACAGCTTGTGGCGGCCTTTCACTCGCTGGTTGGTCTCGCCGCTGTGCTCGTGGCTGCGGCTGCGCTGTATGCGCCGGTGAGCTTCGGGATCGGAAGCGTTGGCAACCTTGCGACGGCGTCTCTGATCGAACTCGCACTCGGCTCTGCTATTGGTGCGCTGACCTTTACCGGCTCCGTGATCGCGTTTGCCAAGCTGAACGGCAATATGTCCGGCGCACCAATCCTGCTGCCTGCCCGGCACCTGCTGAACATCCTGATCGGGGCGGGTATTGTTGGCCTGATCGTCGTGCTCGTCATCAGCGGCGGTAGCGCAACTTGGGCCTTCTGGGGCCTAACTGTCCTGGCCCTGGTTCTCGGTATCACGCTGATCATCCCAATTGGCGGCGCGGATATGCCGGTGGTTGTGTCGATGCTGAACTCCTACTCTGGATGGGCGGCTGCGGCGCTCGGCTTCACGCTTGGCAACTTTGCATTGATCATCACTGGCGCGCTGGTTGGCTCGTCTGGTGCGATCCTGTCCTACATCATGTGTAAAGGCATGAACCGGAGCTTCATCTCGGTCATCCTAGGCGGCTTTGGCGGCGACGATGCTGCGGCGGCTGCGGGCGGCCAAGAAGAGCGTCCGTTCAAGCGTGGATCTGCTGAAGACGCGGCCTTCATCATGAAGAACGCTTCGAAAGTGATCATCGTTCCTGGCTACGGCATGGCGGTGGCGCAGGCCCAACACGCTCTGAAAGAGATGTGCGACAAGCTTAAGGAAGAAGGCGTTGAAGTTTCCTACGCGATCCACCCGGTTGCCGGACGGATGCCAGGCCACATGAACGTTTTGCTCGCCGAAGCCCAAGTGCCCTACGACGAAGTGTTTGAGTTGGAAGACATCAACTCCGATTTCCGGAACTCTGAAGTGGCTTTCGTCATCGGTGCGAATGACGTGACCAACCCAGCTGCGAAGACGGACAAGACATCGCCAATCTATGGCATGCCGGTGCTCGACGTCGAAAATGCTGGGACAGTTCTATTCATCAAACGCTCTATGGGGTCCGGCTATGCTGGCATCCAGAACGAGCTGTTCTTCCGCGACAACACAATGATGTTGCTGTCGGACGCGAAGAAGATGGTCGAGGATATCGTCAAGTCGCTCTAGCGACTTGGCGATACCGCCACAAAACATCAGGAGGGCGCTGTCATGGCGATCAAAACACGGTTCACAGAAGCGTTTGGGGTCGAGCACCCAATTGTCCAGGGCGGCATGCAATGGGTTGGCTATGCCGAAATGGTCGCCCCTGTGGCCAATGCGGGTGGACTTGGCTTTCTAACCGCCCTGACCCAACCGACGCCGGAAGACCTCGCGAAAGAGATCGCACGCACCAAAGAAATGACGGACAAACCCTTCGGCGTGAACCTGACCATCTTGCCCGCGATCAAGCCACCGCCTTATGCAGAGTATCGCCAAGCGATTATCGAAGGTGGCATCAAAGTGGTGGAGACAGCGGGTTATAAACCGCAGGAGCATATCGATCACTTCAAACAGCACGACATCAAGATCATCCATAAGTGCACCGCCGTGCGCCATGCACTCTCTGCAGAGCGGATGGGAGCGGATGCCATTTCAATTGATGGATTTGAGTGTGCGGGTCACCCAGGCGAGGATGACATCCCTGGCCTGATCTTGATCCCAGCGGCAGCCAACAAGGTTTCAGTCCCAATGCTCGCCTCTGGCGGGTTCGGCGATGGTCGAGGCCTTGCTGCCGCGCTCGCGCTTGGGGCGGATGGAATCAATATGGGAACCCGTTTTTGCGTGACTCAGGAAGCGCCCATCCACGAGAATTTCAAACGCCAAATGGTCGAGAATGATGAGCGCGACACCAAACTCATCTTTCGCACGTTGCACAATACAGCGCGCGTGATGAAGAACGCGGTCAGCTCTGAAGTCGTTGAAATTGAACGCAAAGGCGGGGCGAAGTTTGAAGATGTCCAACATCTTGTCGCCGGCGTCCGCGGTCGTAAAGCGATGGAACTAGGCGATACAGATGATGGCATCTGGTCAGCCGGTCAGGTTCAAGGTTTGATTGACGATATTCCAACCGTCAAAGACCTGATTGATCGCATCGTTGCCGAGGCAGAAGACGTGATCAAAGCCCGTATGAATGGAATGCTGAGCTAGGCCCCAGCTTGCACTCCCTCATTCCAAGAGGTCCTGCCCCGTTCAGGACCTCTTTTCACATGACGGACTCAGTCTAAGCTCGTGCTCATCTAGTCACCTATAAAGGGGGTACACGATGGGCGAGTTGGTAGCCGAAGTGTTTTCCGTCAGCGGCCTGTTTACGCTGCTTATGTTGCTCTTGTTGCAAGCCGTCCTCGGCTTCGACAATTTGCTTTATATCTCAATTGAATCGCAGCGCGTTGGCCCTGAAAAAGCGCCTATGGTGCGGCGCTGGGGCATCGGGCTCGCCGTGGTCCTGCGAATCGTCTTGCTGATCATCATCGTCAACGTGTTCGCGCTCCTGGCCGAACCCTTGTTCGAGATTGGTGCGAAAGGCTTCATCGAAGGCGAGTTTACAATGCAAGCCCTGGTCACTTTGGCCGGCGGCGGCTTCATCATCTACACCGCGATCAAAGAGATCCATCACTTGCTTGCCGTCGACCATATTGAGCACACAGAGGGCTCGGCCGGGAAATCAGTCATGCAAGCGATTGTTATGATCGTTGCGATGAACCTGGTTTTCTCGTTTGACTCGATCCTGTCAGCCATGGCGATCGCAAATGTTGAAGTTGCCAATGTGGTCAATGCATCTGGCGACGTGATCAGCACGTTCACTGGCTCGGTGGTTCAATGTAAAGCCGACCTGATCGCAAATCCGGTTGCCGGCGCCGTTGGGTGTGAGCCGGGCAAGGATTATCAGGTTTGGATCATGGCGATTGCCATTCTCTCATCAGGGGTCGTGATGATCCTGCTCGCCGACTATGTCGCCGACTTCCTGAAACGGAACCGCATGTATGAAGTGCTCGGCCTGTTCATTCTGTTCTTGGTCGGCGTGTTGCTGATCACCGAAGGGGCCCACCTGGCACACTTGAAACTGTTCGGCTTCCCGATCGATGCGATGAGCAAGTCCAGCTTCTATCTTGTTGTTGGCGTCCTGATCGTCACCGACATCATCTCGACCAATTATCAAAAGCGTCTTTGGGCGCAGCGTGAGGCTGAACTGCGCAGCGCCGGGAACAAAGCCGACGATGCCATAAAAGCAGTGGATGAGCATATCGCCAAGCATGGCAATATTGGCTGATTGAAAAAAAACGTCCTCGGACGCTCGCAAATTATGTGTCGAGCGTCCGCGAGCGTTTGGTGATCTTCACCGCGACCTTGTTGCTCTTGCGCCCCATCCGGCCTTCAAAAGCCAGCTGACCATCGCGGCCACCTGAGAGCAGTTCAACAGGTTGATCAGCTGGCAGTCCCAGCAGCAATGTCGCGCCTGCCTTCAGTTCCGTAATCCGGCTCAGAGGCACTGTCAGGCTTGCTAGACGGGCTGTCAGCACCGCTGTGACCGGAACAGGCGCGGTTTGCTCTTCTGTTTTGGATTGCGCCTCGGTCGGCAGGCTGGATTGAATAATCGCGAGCTCTGTGTGCAGGCCGGGTGCCTCAACCGCAAAGTCTCCGATTGCGATCTCGGTCGCTGATAACAGACTGCAGACATAAGGTACGTCAGTTTCGATGGTTTGCAGTTTCAGGGCTTCGCCAATAACTTCCCCAAGCGGCGCCAACAGCTGCTCGAGCAAGGCGCAATCGATGGCGCTCAAAGTCCATCCATCGCCGATGCGCCCCGTCGAGCCGCGGGCACCGCAAGCTTTCGCAATAATCGCGTCGGACAAAGTTGGCGGCAGGCAAACCAGCGCTTGAATTTCATTCTCTGAGGGCCCGAGACAGGCAATTGCGCTCGACTTACCCTGCAGCAGCCCGGCAAGATCAGACCGGGCAATCGTTGCTGCATCGCTGAGGGTGACAGCCGCTTTCAATCCTGTCCCGACCGCCAAGGCGCGCGACATACGCGCCCCGAGAATGCGGTAATGCTCATTCGCAGCTGGATCGGTGCGAACCGGAGGGTCCTCGAACACAGGCGTGTGTTTCGGCTCAATAGTCTCTGGCTCTGGAAGGGGTGATGTAGCCTTATTCTTCAGGGTTTCCGGACGCAGCAAGGCTTCAATTTCGGCGGCAGACAGCACCCCTCGCGCGGTCGGAAAGACAAGCTCTTCCTCGGACTTTTCCGCAGCCGAATCCGTATCGACAGGGCCCTGTCGATCGAGTGTCTTCGGATTGGCGGGACCGTCTCGCATTCTGCACCTGTCACCAAGGAAAGCTTATCAGTGCGTTAACACGGTTAATGAAGCGTTAGGATTTTCGAGTCCGTGTGGCGAGAATCGCTCACTTAATCGTCACGGACAACGCGCTCGTTGCGTTCATGACGCTCTTGTGCCTCAAGGCTGAGTGTCGCGGTCGGGCGAGCTTCCAAACGGCGCAGGCCAATCGGCTCTCCGGTATCGTCGCAATAGCCATAAGTACCGTCATCGATCCGGCGGATGGCGGCATCGATTTTGGAAATCAGTTTGCGCTGGCGATCACGTGTCCGCAGCTCAAGCGCTTTGTCACTTTCGGCTGATGCACGGTCAACAAGATCAGGATGGTTGGAGGATTCCGCTCGTAAATTTCCGATGGTCACTTTCGTTCCATCCAAAATTTCGTCTTTCCAATCTTCAAGCTTCTTACGGAAATAAGCTTTCTGCTTGGCGTTCATGAAGTCTTCTTTGTCAGACGGCGTATAACCGTTGAGATCAAAGTCAGCCATGGAATCAAATCCTCTACCGAGTTTGCGCGCCCTATACTGCGGACGCGTTAGATACGCAATCGCAATAATCAGACCAACTGGCCGAAAACCCTACGGCGAAATGTGGCGCTCGATAGGTTTATACAGGGCATTTGCAGTTTATCACGTAACGAAGACTTGATCTCGCCCCCCCCTTCGTGCGCTAAAGAGATTGGCAGTCTGCGTAAGACAGAGAACAGGACCGGGCCGAGTATATGACCTCCCGTTGGCGGCAACGAGAAATCGAGCGCCCGTCTACATGGCGGCAATCTTTGCTGTTTAATAGCCTGATGCTCCTATTGCCTATTTTTGCGTCACAAATCATCACCGCTGCCTACACATCTGACATCGCGACCGACGAGCTCAGCCTCGAAGCGCTCGATGAAACGCGCCAGGAAATTTATGAAGAGTTCCGCACATTAGTGGTTCCAAACGGAACGGAACGGCGCGCCTGGGCTCAGCGAATCGAAGCGACTTTGGAAGAGCGTGATTTTTCTGCGGCCCGTGGATATCTCCTGGCCGCGCCACTGATGCTGAACAAACAGGATTCAGCCGCTGTGCTGGCGGCCGCGGATGCTGAGAGTTCTGGTAGCCGGGATCAGCGACTTGCCCGCGCTGCGCTGTTATTCCTGCCGGAAGAATTGCGGGCCAGCTACCAACGCTCAACGGCGCCGCCGCCAACACCGACGCCAACAGAAGACGGTGAAAGCACAGAGGACGCGGCAACAACGCCGGAACCAGACGAGCCAGAAGATACCCCTCGGGCCACTGGAAATGCTGTGCAATTGTCACCCATGAGCGAGCCATTCGCTCAGCAAGGCTCATTCTTTTTGCTTGGAGACCCTGCGGACCTGACGCGCCGGTCACAGCGCTGGCTCGCCCAGGAGCAGGTTGATAGTCTGCAATTGCGTTTGCGGGCGCTTGGGCTTCTGACCCAGGATGATCCACGTCCGGAATCACAAGCTGTCTTCGAAGCTGCCTCGATCCTCCGCGCAGCGCACCGGGCCGGCCGTTTGAATGAACGCTTCGTTCGATATCTCAGCAGCCGCGTCGAAGATGCTCTGCCGGAGGACGTGCTGCGCGCTGAATTGGCGACGGCGTTCGAGCCAGTCATGACCACAGAAGCGCGAACCGTCGAAGTGTTGAAGGCCTATGAAACGGCCTTGCAGCCCGCCGCCCGGGAGCGACTGGCTCGAGACATGGAAATCGTGGCACGCATCGCTGAGCTGACCAGCTCCTCCGGTGCGATCCGCCTGGTCGAGCAAGCGCGCACACCGGAAGACATGCGCCGAGCGCGGCTCTTGTCAGAATCGGGCGGCCACCGCTCGGTGGCATTGGCGCGCGAGCTTGGACCAGAGGTTCTGTCCCTCGCCCAGATCGGCGTGAAATGGAGCTACGGATTGGTGCTGCAGGTCATGGGTCTCATGGCGTTAATGATGGCCCTGGTCTGGACGACGCTCTCAGCCCTCACACAGGCTGAGACCATTCGCTTCAGATCCTAGATCCCGAACGCGCCTTTTATCCCATCGATCAAGAGCTGTACCGACAGCGCTGCGAGGATGACGCCAAAGATCCGCGTGATCGCCCCGGCAATGCTCTCGCCCATGGCTTTGACCAAAGGTCCAGCCGCAAGAAAGATCAGAAGACAGATCAGCATATTGGCGCCGATCGCGCTGAGCACAGCCCCTTTCCCGATCCAATCATCATGCTGGGACATGTACAGCATAGCTGTCGCAATCGATCCGGGGCCTGCCAGCATGGGAATGCCGAGCGGGAACACAGACACATCATCCAATTCGTGATCGGTCTCTTCATTTTCCGCGAGCACGGATTCTGCGCGGTTCTCTCGCCGTTCGGTTCGTTTTTCGAACACCATGTCGAGCGCGATGATAAACAGCAGAATACCACCAGCGGCGCGGAACGCGTCGATTGTGATATGCAGCTTATCCAGCAGCCAAGCGCCAAAGAAGGCGAACCCGAAAATGATCAAGGTTCCGACCAAAACAGATCGTATCGCCATAGAACGGCGATAGCTCGCGGGTCCGCGCACCGTCAAAGACGCAAATACCGGCGCGACGCCGAGCGCATCGATCAAAACAAAGAAGGTCACGAAGGACGCTGTGAAGATGGAAATGAATTCGCCTGACATTATCGGCTCCCTCAATCAAACGAGAGGACGGCCTCTAGCCTTGATCTTTCAATGCGTCGAGGATCGCGGCCACATCGGGATGCATGTCGGGTTTGCCGGAACGCATAGGCACGACACTGGCGGAGATCTCGCCTGAAGACAAAGCCAGGATCATGCGATGACCGCGCAAACGCTGCAGCAAACCTGCTAGCCCTTTAACGCCATCTGCGCGCAGCAGGGTTTGAGACCCGATGTCGACGCAGATTGTATCCGGCGCTTCACCCGCTTCGATCAGGGCGATGCCTTCATCGAGCGAAACGATTGGCGTGGGTTCAGGGCGTTCTATCATGCTCGACCGATCAGCCATTCTCTGCCCCCGCCGCTTTCAACAGTTTACGGCACAGGGACAAGGCTTTGTAAGTTTCAGCAGCCGCCGATGCCGTCGATATTTGGATGAGCAGATCACGTTGTATGTCGTCCTCTGCTACATCCATCGCAGCGGCGATGGCGGTGACGGTTTGGTCGTAAAGCTGTCCTTCTGTTTGCCCCGTGAGATACATTTGCATGACCGCGAAATACAGATGCTCTGCCGGGCTCTCAGTGGCCTCTGGCTGGAGCACATCTTTTTGGCGCAGCACGCGTGCGTGATTTTGCAGGAGAATAGTGCCTCGGCGATCGCCATTGCGAAGCACGGCGCCGTTCACGACGACCGCTTCTTTTGGCTTCAATGACAGTTTGAGTGGCATTTCTAACGCTCCCAGTCGTAAACTGGTTTACGCCGGAATGGTTAACGCAGACTTTCAGTTTGCTAACGCCTGTGTGAAACTGCCGCAAATACAGATGTTTATCAGGCGCCCGATGTTGCGCAGCCATACTAGATCGCGAATCGCAGCCCTCTCCCCGCGTTAGTCCTTGCTTATACATGCCCCGGCCTTATCCTTAGCGTAAACGTAAACGAAGAGGCTCCCACATGCGCTTTGAAGGCACCGAGAACTATGTCGCAACCGAAGACCTACGGGTGGCCGTCAACGCCGCGATCCAATTGGAACGCCCGCTTTTGATCAAAGGTGAGCCTGGCACCGGTAAAACTGTGCTGGCGGTCGAAGTGGCTAAAGCGCTCGGCTGCGAGCTGATTGAGTGGCACATCAAATCGACCACGAAAGCGGCTCAGGGCCTGTATGAGTATGATGCGGTCTCGCGTCTGCGCGACGGTCAAATGGGCGAAGAGCGCGCCAAGGACGTCAAGAACTACATCAAGAAGGGTAAACTCTGGGAAGCCTTCACCGCGAAAAAGCGCCCAATCCTTCTGATCGACGAAATCGATAAAGCCGATATCGAATTCCCGAACGATCTTCTGCAAGAGCTCGATCGTATGGAATTCTACGTCTACGAAACCGATGAGACCGTGAAGGCGAAACAGCGCCCAATCGTGATCATCACCTCGAACAATGAGAAAGAACTTCCGGACGCGTTCCTGCGCCGCTGCTTCTTCCACTTCATCAAGTTCCCTGACGAGCAGACGATGAAAGACATTGTCGATGTGCACTATCCGGGCATCAAAGAGAAACTCGTGTCTGATGCGCTGACCACATTCTACTCGATGCGCGAAGTTCCGGGCATGAAGAAGAAGCCGTCCACATCAGAGCTGCTCGATTGGCTCAAGCTGCTGATGAATGAGGATGTCGATCTGGAAACACTGCGCGAGCAGGATCCGGAGAAACTGACGCCGCCTCTGCATGGCGCGCTCCTCAAGAACGAGCAGGACGTTGCCTTGTTTGAACGTTTGGCCTTCCTGAACCGGCGCCAATCTGGCCCAACACCGCGTGGTCCGGCAGGTTAATCGCGCGCTGCGAAGATCAGGCGTTCGAGGTTTCCATCACCGCCTTTTATGGGGCTTTCGGCGCGTGCCATAACGCGCCACCCTTGTTCTTCCAGCCAGGACACAAACGCATCTTCAGCGCGGCGCGTGGCGGCGGTATCAGAGACAATGCCGCCCTTGCCCACATGTTCGCGCCCGACCTCAAATTGCGGTTTGAACAAGGCCACGAGGTGCGCCTGCTTTGCGGCGAGCGACAGCGGCACCGCCAGCAATTTGTGGAGCGAGATAAAGCTCGCATCGCAGACCACCAGATCAGCTGGTGATTGAACAAGCTCCGGCGTCAAAGCCCGCGCGTCGGTGCCTTCAAGGACGGTAATGCGCCGATCGTCCCGCAAGCTCGCATGAAACTGATCTCGGCCAACATCAACAGCGACCACATGGGCTGCGCCGCGGCTCAGCAAGACTTGGGTAAAGCCACCGGTTGAGGCGCCGACGTCCAGGCAATGCAATCCGTGCGGATCGACCTCGAACACATCCAGCGCATGGGCAAGCTTCAGCCCGGCACGCGACACCCATGGGTGTTCGGGTTCCGCTTCGATCGCGGCGTTGGATGAGATTTTCTCGGACGCTTTAGTCAAGACCCGGCCACGCACCCGAACTTTGCCAGCGGCGATCGCCGCCTGCGCGGCTGAGCGACTATCGAAGTGTCCCAGCGCAACGAGAATTTTATCGGCGCGATCAAGTTTTTCTATCACGGCTGACTTCTCCACCGAACGCTCTACAGTCTCTACCGATTAGCAAATGGAGCCCGTCTCATGATCCGTAAAGCCCTTCTCCTCGCCCTTCTACCGTTTGCCGCATGCGCGGAAGCGCCCGCGCAAGACGAAGCGCCACAATCAGCTGAAGCTCCTGAGCAGCTTCCAACCCCAGCTGAAGCGCCAGGTCCGGCCGACGGCGTCTTCCCATCAATGCTGCGGATGGGCGGCGATATTGTCGGCATCGAGGGCGAAGTGATTGGCAGTTTGAACATTTTGGACGGTCCAAATGGCCTGCTTATCGAGGCCACCATTGCCCCAGGGGGACTCACGCCCGGCTGGCATGGATTGCACCTACACCAAGTTGGCGACTGTAGTGATGCCGGAGAGTTCAAGCTTTCAGGCGGACATGTCGGGAAAATTCCAGATGGACATGGCTTGCTCAATCCGGCCGGTCCCGAGGCGGGTGATATTCCGAACATTTGGGCCGCGGCGGACGGCTCGGCTGGATATGAAGCGTTCACCACGTTGATCACTGGCGCCGAACTCGCAGACGAAGACGGTACGGCGATGATCATTCACGCCAATCGTGATGACCATCTTACGCAACCAATTGGTGGGGCAGGCCCACGCGTGGCGTGTGCGGTGATCAGGTAAATCCTATTGCCGGGTTGGTGGACGCGGCGGCGCTGTCGCAACTGGCGCTTCTTCGACAGCGAGGGCGCGCGTCCCTGCCGCCGGCGCGATACTGTTGATCATATCGAGATCGAAGAACCCTGCTGCGATCTGGTTAGCGTCATCCACGGAGATCAGGCCATTGGCGACGTTCTCCATCAAATCGACGCGCGCTTGCTGATATTCCTTTCGCATATCATTCGCGTTTTGGAGCTGTGTGACGTACGCCGCCATCACATTGTTACAATGCGCTGAGAGGGCCGTTTCGCCATTGGTGGAGATATGTCTCAAATGTTCGAAACAGAGCTGCACGCCGTAATCATTCTGGACCAGCGCCATAGTGATGTCGCGAACCGCTTCAGCCACGGCATAGGAGGGTGGATAGGCCGGTGTCGCAGGCCATGATCCGGTGACGCCGCCCGCAGTGGAGTCTGACGCAGACGGCGCGGAGTCGGCGAGACGGTTGCTGGTCTGCTCCGTTGCGGCTGCTGAAGCCTGGGCATTTGACAAAGCCCGTTTGCGAGAGCGCAAGTCGCTAATCTCACGCCCGCGTCGTTCAACCTCGTCGCCGGAACACCCTGGCGCATCCGGAACCCCAAAACACTGATTTTGAACATTCTCGAGAACAATCACCTCTTCTTCGATCGAAGCGATCTCATTGCCGAGGCGTGCTTGTTCGGCGGACGCGATTGCGGCCCGCTGCAAATATTGTTCGCGATAATTCATGCCGCTGCCAGCCGAAGCGCTGACCACCGCGTCTCCGCCTTTCACAGAGCCCGTCAATTGCTCGATCGCCAGAAGCGCAATCATATTGGTTTGAAACCGGCGCAACATGATCGAATACTGCTCTTCCGAAAGCCCATTCATATAGGCCTCACATACCCGGTAGAACCCATCGCGCAGTGTCTGAATGGTTTGGGTGCGCAGCCCGATATTTGCCGCCGCTTCAGAGACACCGCCTTCCGCAGAAACGGCATTTGAAATGTCGGACACGCTAACGCCAGCTTGCGCCGCAATTGCAGACAGCGCATCAGGGGCAGGTTCCGCGCAAACAACGCGCAGGTCGCGATCGCTACGCTTGTTTGATAAGACGGCGCGCTGCTCAGCGTCGATGAAGACCCCGGCTGGCGCCGTTCCGCCGCCAAAGCCCGACCCGATTGTCTCTTTCTTATTGACCGCGGCCAGATTTCCAATCGAAGCGCAAGCTGAAAGGCTCAGGGCACTCAGCACTACTATACCTATGCGTCGCATAACGTCCTCCTACCGGGGGAACAGGACGCGAGATTGGTAAATTAGTCAAGCACAACAGAGCGTTGCGATGGATTTCTAAAGCAATGCCTCAAACCAGGTTTGCAACGCGCCAGCATCCTTTTCACGCGCCGCACGAACGGCCATGGCTTCTTCGTCTTCGCCCCATTGTTCGATCTGCCAGGTCTCATCCACACAAGACGCCGCAAAGGCGTCGCGTGCACCAAGCGCCCCGCGCTCCACGGCCAGTGCCAGGATGGCAGACCCTAAAAGACTGCACCCCCAAGCCAAGGCGGTGAGTCGGAAATTGTCCAATCCCAGCGCATGCTCGCGCACCGCATCCAGGCTTGCTTGTGGCTGCGGGCTCGCCATCAGACCGACCACCGGCACGAGAACGATCCCGAGCTCTTTACCAGCCCACTCACGCCAAGGCTGCCATGCCGCTTCCTGACGCTCGCGCAGCGCGGCTGGAGAGTCCGCGAGATAGCAGGTCACATCCGTGCTGGCATATCGCGCGAGCTCTTCAGCCAGATCGGCGCGGGTATCCGGGGTACGGTCGAGCGCAACATTGGCGAGGCGCGTCAAGGTCATGCCCTGCAAGTCGAGTGTCTCGCCCTGCGCCGCCCACTCTTCGGCGACAGCTTTGGCAAGCTTTTCAGTCGGCAGGGTCAGCGTCGCTTTCGCAGGCGTTTTGATTGCGCGTCCATCGAGCTCAACAGAGAAGCCATCATCAAGACGCACCGCAGCGGCGTCTTTGTAGAAGCGTTTCGGCAAATTCACTTTGTCCATTACGATACCCGTTCGGCAAATTGGTCGAGGCTGGCATTGAGCGTCGAGAAACTGTGATGCACTTCATGCGCGCCGACGTTTTCCAGCTCGTGCGCTTCCCCAAAGCCCCAACTGACCCCCAATGTATGGATGCCAGCATTCAAGCCCATGCGAATATCGTGCACAGCGTCGCCAATGATCAGGGACTGTTCAGGCTCAGCGCCGAGGGCCGCCATCGCTTGCTCGCACATGAAAGGATGAGGTTTGCCTGGGCCGTCATCGGCGCACCATGTCGTATCGAACAGATCGCGCAGATTGTGCTGTTCGAAGAAGGCTTCGATGCCGCGCCGGGCCTTGCCGGTTGCGATGCCGAGCAGCCATCCCGCCTCAGCCAACCGTTTCAGGGTTTCCGTTGCGCCCTCATAGAGTGGCTCGAACCCGTCACCTTCAGCGCGCAGCTGAACGAAGGATTGGCGATACATCTCAACAAGGGCATCCAGTTTTTCGCCGGTCACCGACGGCGCCAAGATTTGGCAGGCTTCGGCGAGACCGAGACCAATCGTCTTGCGCGTTTCTTCATAAGGCGGCGGCGCGAGGTCTAAAGCTTCGAAGCTCCGGACCATCGCATTCTGGATCACCTCGCGGCTATCCACGATGGTGCCATCCATATCCCAAATGGCGAGTTTAAGTGTCATGGCCGCCGTTTAGGCGGCAGCGGCCTTCCTCGCAACCAGTCTTTGCCAGATCAGAAAGACCGGCACACAAAGTTCGATAATCATTCCAGCGAACTGTTCGTCTGAACCGGCACCAACGGTTGAGTAAGACAGGAAGCGCGCCAGCCCGCCGATGAAGATCGCGGCGCAGACCATTGCGAGCACTTTTCCATGCTTCTCGACATTCGGGATCGTCCACCAGAGCAACATCGTGACCAGCAAATAGATGGCCGAGAGATATCTAAACTGATTGTCGATC
>Ga0256829_1000923_pt1 | contig 25972 bp, 27 predicted proteins | sample 131447metaG_FD_185979 | JGI IMG/M metagenome (GOLD analysis project Ga0256829, IMG submission 185979) | Hydrothermal vent microbial communities from Lau Basin, Pacific Ocean - 131-447 | ecosystem: Environmental > Aquatic > Marine > Hydrothermal vents | place: Pacific Ocean: Lau Basin | collected... | reverse complement strand
ACCCTTAGACCTGTATTTCTAGCTCCACCCTGTTTTTTATTTATATTATGAGTTATTACTTGTATATTATCTTCATTTTTATATCTATTTAACACATCTATTGTCTCTTGTTTAGTTGAAGCATCATCAACCAAGATAATTTCAATCTCTTGAAGTGTTTGTTTAACAAGAGATTCAATACACTTAACTAACAATTTTTCTTCTATATTATAAACAGGGACTACAATGCTTACTTTAATCATGACAAATTTTCTTTCTCAAATCTCTCTTGAGCCAATACTATGGATGTGAAAAAAGCAAAAAAGAACATAGTAGGTGTTATATCCAAAATTCTATCTGAGAGGATAGCTATCATAATATTTATAACTATAAGTTGCTGAATAAATTTCACTTCTTTATTTTTAATTTTAATTGCTAAAATATAATAGAATAGTAGTAGTAATAGTATTAAACCTAAAATTCCAGTATTTAAGTATGTCTCTAAATAATAGTTATGCGTATGTGTATGATTTGCTTTAATTATATTCGTTCTATCGATACTAGATATCATTTCTGAGGGTATATCTCCTATGCCTACACCAAAGATGAAACTATTGTTAGGCTGGTTGAGTATATCATATGTCATAGGATAAAAGGCAAGTCGTGTTCCAAAACTCGTATCATAATCTCTGGTATGCCTTATTTTCTCTACAGCACTAAATGAAGCATTGACTCTTGCCTGCACACTAGCATCCATTTTATATCCTAAAATAAAAATAACAGTAGGAAAAACCAATACTTGTAAAAAGTTTTTCAAACTAACTTTATAGTATGTAAATAACATTATTATTAAACTTGCAAAATATACAATATACCCTGTTCTTCCACTAGATATTACTAAATTAGTAGTCATTGTTATGAAAAAAATAATATATACACTTTTAAAATAAATATTTTTCATATCTTTTGCTTGATACAGGATTAAGATTGCAGAAAATGCAACTAATACACTATATGTTATATGATTAAGAAAACCTACTGGATAATAGTGAATCTTCGAATACGCAGTTTCGTACAAATGAAAATATATTAGATAAGATATTATTTCATTTACAAACATCCCTCCAACAAACCCTAATATTATAAATTTTATATCCTTCTTTTTAATAATTGTAGCAAAAACAAAAGTGGGAATAAACCAATATATCCACATAACTCTTAATGTATGTGCCCCTAATTTCACATGATCACTCCAGAATAAAGAGATATAGTGAATAGCTATAAAAAGTAAAAAAACTAAAATATATTTGTGTTTAAGAATTTTTAAAAAATCTTCTTTTTTAACAACAAGTATCCATAAAACAAAAATCACGACAATGATTTTTCTACCATATTGATGACCGAAAGGGATACTAAAAGCCAACAAAGCAATTAAAAACACAATTGATAGATGTATCTTTTCTTTTATAAAATTATTTGAAGTAAATTTATCAATTATACTCATCTGTTAAATGCTTCTCCAAATTCAAAATCTTTTTCAGCAATTTTACCTAAAATGTCCTTTAAATATTTAGGATGCATTCCATATCCAGGTCTCACACTTCGTATATTTTTCTCTGTAAACACTTCGCCTTTTTTAATATCCTTAGATACATAAAGACTTCTACTAAACCGACGAGATAGTTTCTTTTGTTCTGTCATACTGTAATCAACTTTTCCAAGAAGCTTTTCAGTATTACGAACGGCTTCGATCATCTCTTTAAACTCTTTCTTGTCCATAGAAAAATCAGCATCAGCACCACCGATAGACTTATCAAGTATAAAATGTTTCTCTATGACCTTAGCACCAAGAGTTGTTGCTACTATGGGTGCAGTACTTCCAAGAGTGTGGTCTGAAAAGCCAGAGATTACTCCAAAAGTTTGTGCAAGATTTGGTATCATAGAAAGATTTGCATCTTCAAGTGATGCTGGGTATGCACTTGTACATTTTAAAAGAACTATATTTTCATTTCCAACTTCTCTACAAATATCTACTGCATCTTGTATCTCATCTATTGTCGCTATTCCCGTTGAGATTATCATAGGTCTCATTTTTGATGCTGTATATCTGATGAGTTCATAGTCTGTTATCTCAAACGAGGCTATTTTATAAGCCGACGGATTAAACTCTTCTAAAAAATCAACAGCAGTTTTATCAAACGGAGATGAAAATATATCTATACCTATCTCACGAGCATAATCAAAAAGTTCTTTATGCCACTCCCAAGGTAAGTAAGCTTCTTTATATAAGTCATAAAGTTTTCTATCATCCCAAAGTGTTCCACCTTTGATGATAAAGTCTTCCTTATCGCTATCGAGTGTGATTGTATCTGCCGTATATGTTTGTAGTTTTATTGCATTGGCACCTATATCATAAGCTGCTTTTATAGTCTCTTTTGCAATACCAATTTCACCACCATGATTTGCACTAAGCTCAGCTATGATGTAAATGCCATCTTTGTTTAAATCAAAATTACCTATTTTCATTTATCAACTCCATATTATGTAGTGTTTCATTTTTATCTTTTGCGGTACTTATTATTTTAAAATTAAAATTTTTATAGAGATTAATTGCTTTTAAATTATCTTCATATACATTTGCATTTAATATTTTTAAGTTTAGTTCATTAAATGCATACTCTATAATCTTATTCATAAGAAGCGAACCATAACCTTTTAATTTTGGATTTATATATATGCCAAGTTCTGCACTTTTCTCTCTTTTAATCTCTGTTAAATCAACAACACCTATAGAATTATTTTCATTTTTTACTAGAAAGTAGACTCTGTCATCTCTGCTGTTGAGTGAATCTATATATGCAAGATGGTTTTCTAAAGAAATTTCATCACGGTTATACATCCATTTTTTAACTGATGGAGCATTTCGCCACTCTAAAATCATCTTTTTATCATCTAAAGTAAGTTTAGTAAAGTTAATCAGTTTAAAGCTTAATTTATTTATCATCAGCTCTATTTTTTTATGTACTAGAATGGTATCAAACTTATCTAAAACAGAAAAGTTATTTCTTTGAAGATAATCGTATATATCTCCTTGATTCTCTTCTGTTTTTATAGCGATAAAAGGTAACTTCATAAAGTATGCTTCGTTCACAGTAACACTAGGAGTAAGAATAGCAAAGTCACTTTCATACATAAGTTTTGCAACTTCATTAGTGTTAATATGTAAAGTCACATTATTTAAGTTACCTACATACTCTTTTAATTCATTTAGATTTTTATTGGCAGTTGTTGTGATAATATCTATTTTCATATTTTTAAAACTGCATAAAACTTCTACTATTTTTATGTTTAACTTTCTACTATCCACTCCACCCATAGCTACTAAAATATTTTTATCTTTTGTCTCTACTTTTTTTGGGAATTGTTGATGAAATTCATCTCTTAAAAGAGTATATTTAGTTCCACATCGAAGTTCACAACTGTTAGGTACTAACCCTCTATATCTTGACTCATCAGCACTTAGATTGTGATTTAAAAGTATATCGCAATAGTGCTTTTCATAAGTATCATCAAAGGCTAAGATTTTTAACTTTTGGTTTTCAAGTTTTAATTTTTTTTCAAATTCATAGTTAATACCATAATGGTCAATCACTATCATATCTATATTGTATTTTTTAATAACTTTATTTAACTCTTCAATGTCATTTGATTTTAAAATCTCTATTTCATACCCTGATTCAACTATCTTATGATTGATATTTCCTTTTAAATCTTGCGAGGCAAATATAATTTTACTATTAGGATACTGTTTAGCCAAGACTAAATCTCTCATAATGTGACCAGTACCTATTGTCGAAGATGAGTCGGCTCTAAAGAGGATATTTTTCATCATTATGATGTTATCCTATCACTTACAAATTCTAATAATATATCTAACATTACTATATATTTATCTGAATCTTCTAAATCATCATTAATTATTGCATATCTTCCCTCAACTGCATAGTATGTTAACGGTATCAATAGCTCTATATTTTCTATTATTGCTATATTATTTATTTTAATTTGTTTTATTAGTTCTTTGATATTATGTGTTTTTGTAAAATGAATTGAATTATATGCCAACAATGCTTTTAGACATTTTTCAGCAGATTGTTGAAGATGAAATACAATAACTTCTAAATCTAGCTCTTCATCACCATTTTCAAAATCTTCTAAAAGATTTTTTGCAACTTTCAAATCTGTTTTTGCTTTTTTAAATAAAACTTCATATTGTTTTAGGAATTCCATAAATATATTCCTTTTTCTTCTATATCTTTATAAACTGAACCATACTCTTTTTTATAAAATTCATATTCATCACTCTTTGGGTTTAAAATATCTAAATCTAAATTCAAATCATCTAACAAATCATCTATTTTAGCTTTTTCATTCCACTTGTTATCATAATCATTTCTTACTACACAAATATCCAAATCACTATCTTCATTTGGTGTTCCATAAGCATAACTTCCAAAAAGTATAATTTTTTCTGGATTTAAAGGTTTTAATCTTTTCACAATAAGTGGCTTTATATTTTGTATATCTAGCATAACTTTAAATCTCCTTCAATAAATTTTATACATTTGAAATATTATGTAGAGCCCGATACATAATCTCAGCCCGTTCCCAATCTTCTAAAGTATCAATATCTTGAACTAAATGTCGTGGAAGGATTACAGGAATACTTATATCACTAAAAACTACTTTGTTTGTAGAGTTTTTTTCTAACTTTCTATTTGTCCAGTAAAATTGTCCTGCATCCTGATAAGCTTCTTCTAGGTCTTGACTTCTACTCATATAGTGTTGTGGTGTAAACATCTCACATCGTCCATCACTGTTAAGCTTAAAAGTTCTCTGAATTGGAAAGGGCATTGTTGTGGCACTAAAGGCATTAACCGCATCACTTTTTTTAAGGCTTTTATATCCTTTTATAAGATATTCTTTTTGTAAAAGTGGTGCTGTTGCATAGATAGTACAGATATATGCATATTTCTCACCATGAGCTTCTAAATACTCTACAGCATGGTTAACTACATCTGTAGTTCCACTAAAGTCATCACTCAGTTCTGCTGGCCGAAGAAATGGCACTTCTGCTCCATACTCTCTAGCAATATTTGCTATCTCTTCATCATCAGTAGTCACTATAACTTTTTCAAATAGTTTTGATGCTAGAGCAACCTCAATACTGTAAGCAATAAGTGGCTTACCAAAGAACTTTTTTATATTTTTCTTCGGTATGCGTTTACTTCCACCTCGAGCAGGGATGATGGCAATAGCATCTTTTTTCATGGGTTTAACACCTCAAATAAACTTTTTATAATGTAGTCTTGCTCTTCATCACTTAAAAGTGGGTACATAGGTAATGAAAAGCACTCATCATAATATTTGTTCATATTTGGAGTGATTTCATCTCCATATCCTAAAGATTTATAATATGGTTGTTTGTTGATCGGCATATAATGTATTTGCAAACCAATATTATATTTTTCTCTCAATCTATTATATAGCTCTATTTTAGAGATATTTAATTTTGTGAAGTCCACTTTTACAACATAAAGATGATAGGAGGATTTTCCATCAAAGGTATACAATGGCTTAATCATTGTATTTTCAAATGCTTTATCATATTTCTTTGCAATTTCACAACGCCTATCTATAAATTTATCTAATTTTTTCAACTGAGACAAACCTAAGGCACATTGAAAATCTGTGATTCTACCATTGTATCCTAACTCTATCATCTCATATTCCCATGGTGCTAAACCTTCTCGTTTTATCATTCCATGGTTTCTTAAAAGTAATACTTTTTCATAAATCTCTTTAGAATTTGTAGTAACAGCCCCACCCTCGCCTGTAGTCATATGCTTTACAGGGTGAAAAGATAAAATAGAAGCATCACTATTTGTACAAGATGCTGCCTTTACAGTGTCATCTTTAGCACCTATCGCATGTGCACAATCTTCTACTATTAAAATTGAATATTTCCTTTTCAGATATGCTAACTTCTTTTGATTTAACATGTTTCCAGAAAAAGCAACTGCATAAATTGCTTTTATTGATGTGTCATTTATTATTGCTTGCTCGCATAAATCCAAGTCAATATTTCCATCTATCGCGATATCTATAAATATTGGCTTAGCCCCAACATACAGCAGAGAGTTTGAAGTTGCTAAAAATGAATTAGGTGTAGTTAAAACTTTATCATTTTTGTTCAACAACACCTGCGAGACCAAATGTAATGCTTCAGTACCATTTGATACAGCGATACAATATTTTACATTGCAATATTCAGCCATTGCATCTTCAAACTCTTTCGTAACAGGACCAGTTGTAATAAAGTCAGACAGCAGCACTTTAGATACAGCTTCTAAATCTTCTTTACCAATCGATTGCTTTCCATATGGAATATGATTCAAAAAACTATCCTTTTTTTAACATCTCTAAAAACTGTTCATTTGTAAGCCACTCGGTATTATTGAGTGAATTATATTCGAAGCCTATACCAATATCTTTACCTTCTTTACCTAAAGCATTTTTACTAAAATCAGTAATATGACTAAATTGTATAGTTGGTGTTATGACATAGTAACTATCATATTCGACTACTCTATCATCTGCAGTTATCATTACCTCATGCATTTTTTCACCAGGTCTTATACCTATGATTTTATGAGGGAGAGATGGAGCTAATGATTTTGCTAATTCTGTCATCTTCATAGATGGAATTTTTGGTATAAATATCTCACCGCCATGCATTCGTTCAAAATTATCTAAAACAAATTGTACGCCAGCTTCAAGAGTTATTAAAAATCTTGTCATATCTGAGTCTGTTATAGGTATCTCTTTTGCACCATCATCTATGAGTTTCTTAAAAAATGGCACAACAGAGCCACGGCTTCCTATAACATTTCCATATCTAACAACAGCAAATCTTGTTTTTCTAATTCCAACCATATTATTTGCAGCTACAAATAATTTATCAGAGGCTAATTTTGTTGCACCATAAAGGTTAATAGGGCTAGATGCTTTATCTGTAGAGAGTGCTATAACTTTTTGCACTTCATTTTTTATAGCTGCATCTATGACATTTTGAGCACCATCAATATTTGTTTTGATACACTCCATAGGATTATACTCAGCAACAGGCACATGTTTTAAAGCAGCAGCGTGTATAACAAAATCCACACCACCCATAGCTTCTTCAAGCCTTTTTGCATCTCTAACATCACCTATAAAGTATCGCATACAAGGGTTGTTAAATATTTGTGCCATTTCGTACTGTTTCAATTCATCTCTTGAATAAATAATGATTTTATTTGGCTTGTATCTAGCTAGAATCATTTGAGTGTACTTTTTACCGAAACTACCTGTTCCACCTGTTATAAATATATTTTTATTGTTAAACATCAATACTCCTAAATTATATGTAACATTATACTAAACTAAACCTTGCTTAATAATTCATCAGCTAAGTCTACTATCTCTTTAACCTCAATATCTCCAATACTAAAATCATTTTTATCAATTTTCAAAGGGTTTACTTTTGAGTTGGATTTGACAACTTGATTTATCTCGGTAATGTAAGTATTTCTATATTCTGGGGTATTGCCAAATATAGCAATAGAAGCTACATTTAATCCCCATGCCATATGAGTAGGGCCTGTATCTCCACCGATGACAAGCTTTGTATTTTTTATTTTATTTTTCAGTGCATCAAGACTCATCTTGTCACATACTTTTACATTTTCAGCATTTTCTTCTAGAAACAAAGCTACATCTTTTTCAAATTTGCTAGCCCATATTACTTCTATCTTATAAGCTTTAAGCTCAAGAGCAAGTTCTAAAAACTTCTCTTTTGGATATATTTTATTTTCTCTCGATGCACCTACCACAAATATGATATCGGTATTGTTTTTCTCATGATGACTTGAGTATAAGAAAGCATCTTTATTTAAAATATCTTGCCTATCTACATTTACATTAAGTGCAGAACATATAACCTTTATATTTCTTTCTATGACATTTTTCTCATAGCCAATAGATACTGTTTCATCATAAAAACTACTTGCCAATCTCTCCCGAATAGACTCTTTTGAAAATCCAATAATTTTTTTTGCACCAATAATCTTACTTGCAATAGCAGATTTTAGAAGTCCTTGTGCATCTATCAAGAGATCATAATTGTTTTGAGAATATTTTTTAAGTTGTTTGAACTCTTTAAAAATATTCAATTTATTTGATTTGAGAGATTTTAAATTGACTGTGAGTATATTGTCAATATGTGGTGAATTTTCTAAGATGCTCTTAAAACCCTCTTCGACTATCCAGTCAATCTGAGAATTTGGAATTTTTTCTTTTAAAAACTGCAATACAACCATAGCGTGAACAATATCCCCAAGAGCCGAAAGCTTTACAATACATATTTTCATCTGTTTATTATATCTATTTTATTATAATACGCCCATGAAAAAACCATATATCTGGGATCAGTACTCTGACCAACCACATGTTATACAAGATAAAGTATATAAAAACAAAGAGAGACGAAAACATCTACCCTCTTTTATCAAAACTCTTTTAACAGCTGTTGTTATCTTACCACTCTCCATCATCGCGATGCCTTTTGTCAAAAGAAAAGTGATTAACTCTCAAGAGTTTTTTTGTTTAGGTGTAGATTATCAGCGAAATCCTCAAGAAACTCTTAGTTTTATCCAAGAGCTTGGAGTCAAGCACATACTACTTAGAGTAAAGCTATGGGAACTAGACTCTCTTGATGCACTCAAACAATTTATATTAAAAACACCAGACACCATAGTCACGCTTAAAATCCTCCAAGATAGAGAAAATGTAACCAATTTAGCATTATTTGAAAAAAATCTTTCTCAAATCTTTTCTAAGTTAGACACTCTTGTTGACCTCTATGAGATTGGCTCTACCATCAACAGAGCAAAGTGGGGGTTTTTTAGTATTGATGAGTATAATGCATTTTTCAAAACTGCCTATGACCTACGAAACAACTCTTTTGCTCAACTTAAACTTATTGGAAGTGGCGTTATAGATTTTGAGTACCACTTTACAGCCCACACCCTTTTTAACCTATTGAAGTACAAGTACGATGGTATCTCGGCACTTCTTTATGTTGATAGACGAGGTGCTCCAGAAAATATGCAGTTGGGCTTTAGCTTGTCAGACAAGATAGCTCTTTTGAGCACTATGGTTTGGCTCTCACGAAAAACCTCTCAAAAGCTTTACCTCACCGAAACAAACTGGCCCATATCAAACACAGCACCTTACGCTCCAACCAGCCAAAAAGAGTGTGTATCGTTAGAAGACTATGCGAACTTCATGCTCAGATATCATCTGCTAGCCTTTGCTTCACAACAAGTAGATGCAGTCTCGTGGCACCAGCTTATAGCTCCCGGCTATGGACTCATAGACAACAGAGAGGGCATCACAAAATACCCAGCTTTCCAAACATACAAAACTATGATAACGCATCTTCGAGATGCACAGTTTTTGAGACTAGATATTAAACGAGGATACTATATATTGCAATGCCTAGTTGAGGAGGAGAAACTTCTACAAATCCACTGGGCACTCAAACCTACAACACTCAAGAGGGAGAGCTATTTTGAAGTCTATTCAAAAAACGGGGTAAAAATAGAGGACGATAAACTTTCTATCGGTTCATCACCCCTTTACATATATATAAAAAGTTAAAATTCAAACTTAAATCCGAAATAAATTGCTTCATTATAAGTAATATTAGCAGCAATATCATGCTTGTTGCTATTTAACCTATAGTTAAGATATCTATAACCAACAAACATAAAACCTCTTTCTATCACTTCTGCTTTTATATTTAAACGATATTCATTAAAACTAGAAGCATCCAAAAAACTCAGAGCCTGAGGTGCGTAATAAGCCTTTGCACTAACTTCAACAGGGAGAAAATCTTTTAAAGGCAATGGATAAGAGAGACCTATACCGAGTGGCATACTCATAAACGAAGCATTAGATGAAGGTCCAGCAGATGCAGCTCCAGTAATGGCAGAGAAGTTCGTTTTCATACCAAGACCGATCTTTAGACCTGTATCTTTAATCTCTTGCCTAAGTAAAAAGTTAACTTCTGCAAAGTATTTTCTATTTATGAACTGAGCAGCTCCATTAGTATTATTTGGTACTTTTAGGTATCTTACTCCAACAAAGGTAGTATCGGGTTTTATGCTTTCATTGTACTGCCCTATGTCCAGTCCTAGACCAATCTCTACATCCTCAGCATCTATATTTACCGCTACATTATTCATAGCAAAAACTGAAATACTACTCACTACTAATAAACTTATTTTCCTAAACATTGTCATCCTTTATTATTGTAATCATAATTATACCATTTTCAGCAAAATCTATTCCATTTAAGCACTTAAGATTTAAATTGAGAATCTCTTTAGCATTAACTAATCTTTAAGTCACAACTCACTATAATTGAACCGAAATTTATCTTAAGGAAAAAAAATGAAAAAAATTACTACTGCAATTATTGCTCTAGGTGCTACTTCAGCTTTAATGGCTGGTGTAAATGCTGCTGCTTGTAAAGGTTGTCATGGACAAAACTGGGAGAAACACGCTCTTGGTAAATCTAAAATTGTTGCTAACTTAACTCACGCTGAGATAGCTACTGCTGTTAAAGGTTACAAAGCTGGAACTTTTGGTGGACCAATGAAAGGTCTTATGAAAGGTCAAGTTGCAAAATACTCTGATGCTGATTTAGAAGCTTTCGCACAAACTATCGGTAAATAATCACTTTTTTATATGTCAGAATCTATTCTGGCATATAATGCTTTTTCTTTAAAGCCTCTTTTTTTAACTCTTGATTCTTCGCATCATTTAATTCATCTTCTCCATCAAATTTAGCAGCATTTAAAAACTTATTTTCATCATCAAACTGTCCACTTTTAACAGCCCACAAAAAAGCACCTAGTGCAATAGCACCTAAAAATATAGACACACCCAGCATCATAGCGATTACCCAATTATCCATCTCAAATTCCTTAAATCTTATATTTTATACGCATAGAATTCAATACTACTAGCAAAGAACTCACACTCATAGATATTGCCGCCACCAATGGAATGACATAACCTGCCATAGCTAGAGGGATAGTTATAGCATTATAAACCAATGAAATACCAAGATTTTGCTTAATAAGCGAGTATGTTCTACTAGATATTTTAAAAGCATCTAAAAGTGACTCTAAAGAATCATCTAAAAGAACTACATCGCCAACATCTATGGCAATATCGCTTCCACTACCCATCACTATAGAGATATCTGCTCTAGCTAATGCTAAAATATCATTAATACCATCACCAACCATAACGACTTTTAAACCTTTATCATGTAGTGAACTTATATAATTTGACTTATCTTCAGGTGTTTGATTGCTATACACTTGTTCTACACCAACTTCTTTTGCGACCTTCAACACAGTCTCTTCATTGTCCCCGCTCACTATTACAACATCTATATTTTTTCTTTTAATTTGGGCTATAACCGCTTGAGCATTCTCTTTGATCTTATCATCTAACTCATAGGCAGCTACAACTTTACCATCAATTGCCAAATAAAAAAGAGTATTTGCACTCTCTATATAAAATGATATCCCATTATATTCCAATAATGCTGCATTACCACCTAGTATTTCAGAATCATCCATATATGCGACTATCCCTAAAGAGCTAAGTTGTTCATAACTATCAAACGCTTTCATCTCAACACTAGCATCTAAATTTAGATGTTTTTTTATGCCTTGAGAGACAGGATGATTTGATTGACTTACCAAATAGTAAAGCAATCTGCTATCAAAATCTTCATAGAGATGTTCTTTTACAACCTCTGGATGCCCAACAGTAAGAGTGCCTGTTTTATCAAGAACTAAGGTATCGACTTTTGCCATAGTTTCAAGCTGGGCAGCTTCTTTAAATAAAATCCCTCTCTTTGCACCCAACAAAAGTCCCACTAAAGTTGCTACAGGGGTAGCAAGAGCTAAGGCACAGGGACAGGCTATAACAATAACAGATATACCAACCATAAAAGACTGCTCAAAATCATGTGGCCAAACCCACCATACAATAAAGGTTGCGAATGATAAAAACAATATAGTGCTTGAAAAATACTCAGAAAGTCTGTTTGCCATCTGCTGAATTTTAGGTTTTTTATTGATTGCGGATTCCAACAATGTGAGAAGATTGGATAAGGTAGAATGTTCAAAATCTTTTGTAGCTCTAAAATGTATATCGGCATCTATACTTACAGTACCACTCATCACATTATCGCCGATGAGTTTTTTTATAGGCTTACTCTCTCCTGTTAAACTTGACTCATCAAGAGAACCACTTCCTTTAATAATTTCACCATCAAAAAGAACTCTTTCACCACTTGCTACTACTATAATATCTCCAACTTTTACATCATCAATCTTACACAATACAATAGAGTTATTTTTATATACTTTTACTTCGTTAGCTATATTTTTGCTGATAATATCTAGTGAATCTGCTATATTTTTCTTACTTAAAACCTCCAAAAACTTACCAATAAGAACAAAAGTGATGATCATACTTACACTATCAAAGTATGCTTCACCCTCTTGTGCAAACATAATATATAAAGAGTAAACATAGGTAAGGGAAGCCCCAGTTGCTACCAACAAATCCATATTTACTGTTTTTGTTTTTAAACCAAAATAAGCACCTCGGAAAAATATCCAACCACTATAAAAAAGGACAGGAGTTGACAATATCCACTCTGCAATATTTAAAATAGTTTTCATCTCTTGAGTAATACCTGTAAAATAACCTGCATACTGTGCAACTGCTATCCACATAATATTCATAGAAGCAAAGATAGCTACAGCCATTCTTAAGTAGTATGATTTTCGTTCTTTATTTGCATGATTTTCTTGAGTTGAAGCATCATAAGCAAAAGCATTGTAGCCAATAGAACGAATCATCTCAATAATCTGTGAAAGTTTTACTACATCATTTGCCCATATTATGGTTGCTTTATTATTGGTAAAATTGATGTTAGCTTCTACCACTCCATCCATTTTATGAAGAGCTTTTTCATTAAGCCATACACAAGCAGAACAATGAATGCCTTCTATAATTAGAGAGATTTTTGAAAAACCATCGTCATCAATTTTCACATATTTATCATGGAAAGATTCGCCATCAAAAGAGCTGCTATCCTCAAGCATATGCGTAGGAGCGGCTAAAGTAGTCTCGCCAACTTTTTCATAAAAGCTATCAAGACCTTCAGAGTTAAGTAAATTGTACACTCCTTGACAACCACTACAACAGAAATAATGTTCCCCATCTTCTATCATAACACTTGTATCAAACTCCAAGTGGCAATGAGTACACTTAACTTTCTTTGACAACTTCAAATCTTCCTATACTTTTATTTTTTACAAGTTTATTCCATTTTTTCACATAACCATTCATACATATATAGACACCATTTTTCGGTTTTGCTTTTAAAAATCCCATTGCCATACCAAGATTAAAACTTGCTTCTGATTTTTCTATCTCATAAGGTTTCATTGCACCAGTGAGTACAATTTTTCTATCTTCAAAAATTGCATCCAAGAACTCTGCTGTTTTATCCATAGAGTCAGTGCCATGGACAAGAACAAAAGAGCTATCTTTAGATTCCATTATAATATTTGTAATTGTTTTTCTATCTTCTAAATCTATCTCTAATGAATCTTTAAAAATAACTCCAGCCATATCATACTTGCTCTCCACACTATCGAGTATTTTTACTAATGCTATTGAATCATAAGGAACTTCAAGCTCTCCACTTCTAGCATCATATCTTTTATTAAAAGTTCCGCCACTATTTAGAATTAACATTATATATATCCCCTAACTTATTTACAATTTTAGTTGCATTGGATTTTACTTTAGTACCTGTTTCATCAAACAAATACGCAGTAGATACTCCTGCATTGAATCCTGCATCTATATCTCTTTGTTTATCACCAACTATAATAGAATTTTTCAGATCTAGATCATATTCCCTTTGTGCATCTAAAAGCATCTTAGGTTTTGGTTTTCTACATGCACAAGATCCTGTAATATCTGGATGATGGGGACAATGATACACTTTTGAAATCATCACATCTTGTTTCAAAAATTCTTCTAACATCCAATTTGTTAAAAGTTCAAAATCCTCTTCACCATAATATCCCCTAGCAATTCCACTTTGATTTGTCACAATAAATATTAGATATCCATGTTTCATATAGTATCTACAAAGTTCAAAAATACCATCTATAAATTTAAAATCTTCTTTTTTATATAGATAGTCCTTTTCAATATTTATGACCCCATCACGATCCAAAAAAAGTGCTTTTTTCATAGATCAACTTACACCATCACCAAAGATTTCTTTCTCAATAATATCACATATAATATGCCCTATTAATATATGAGATTCTTGAATACGAGGAGTTGCTTCTGATGGTACGATGATGGCATAGTCAGCTAACTTAGCCATCTCTCCACCATCCCTTCCGACTAAAGCAACAGTCGTAATATTTTTTTGCTTTGCACTTTTAAAAGCATTGATGACATTTTTTGAATTACCAGAAGTGGAGATACCAATAAAAAGATCACCCTCTTGTCCCATACCCTCAAGTTGTCGAGAAAAGACTTGGTCATATCCATAATCATTCCCAATAGCAGTTAAAGCTGATGTATCTGTAGTTAAAGCAAGTGAAGGCAAAGAGGGTCTATCAAACCCATATCTGCCAACCATCTCAGCTGCAATATGTTGTGCATCAGCAGCACTCCCGCCATTGCCAGCTAAAAGAGTTTTCTTATTATTTTTATAAAGAGTAACGCATAGTTTTGAAACTTGCTCTATTTTATCTAAAAGGTTCTCATTATTATATATATCTTGTTTCGTTTCGTATGATTTTTTCACTTGATCTTTTATATAGTTTTTCATAAAGTATGTCCATAATTTAAATATCTAAAATAATAGCATTTTAAAGATTAGTTTTTGATTTGAATTTGTAAACATGAGATAGTTCAGTTTTTTATTATGCTATTTCTAGTATAATCCCCCTTATTACTACAAGGGATTTTATACTATGAGTTTTTTACAAGAGTTTGATAAAGAGATTTTTGACCTGTGTGAGCTTGAGCTTGAACGCCAAACTGACCATTTAGAGATGATTGCATCTGAGAACTTCACACTTCCAGCAGTTATGGAAGCTATGGGGAGTGTTTTTACTAACAAATATGCAGAGGGGTATCCTCAAAAACGCTATTATGGTGGTTGTGAGTACGCTGACAAAGTGGAACAACTAGCGATAGACAGAGCTTGCGAACTTTTTAACTGCAAGTTTGCAAATGTACAGCCACACTCAGGAAGCCAAGCCAATGGAGCTGTTTATGCTGGACTGTTAAAAGCTGGTGACAAACTTCTAGGTATGGACTTATCTCATGGGGGACACTTAACCCATGGTTCTAAACCATCTTTTTCAGGTCAAAACTACCACTCTTTTACCTATGGTGTAGAGCTTGATGGTCGCATCAACTATGAAAGAGTTATGGACATCGCAAAGATCACAAAACCAAAGATTATTGTTTGTGGAGCTTCTGCCTATGCAAGAGAGATCGACTTTAAAAAATTTCGTGAGATTGCTGATGCAGTGGGAGCTATCCTTTTTGCAGATATTGCACATATCGCTGGTCTTGTAGCAGCTGGTGAGCACCCTAGCCCGTTCCCTTATGCTGATGTCGTAACAACTACTACACACAAGACATTAGCTGGTCCTCGTGGTGGTATGATCATGACAAACGATGAAGATATTGCAAAGAAGATGAACTCTGCTATCTTCCCTGCTCTTCAAGGTGGTCCACTTGTTCATGTTATCGCTGCAAAAGCAGTTGGTTTTAAATACAACCTCTCCCCAGCATGGAAAGAGTATGCTGCGCAAGTCAAAGCAAATGCAAAAGTCTTGGGTGAAGTCCTCATGGAACGAGGATACGATGTAGTATCTGGAGGCACAGACAATCACCTTATCCTTGTTTCTTTTGTAGGGAGTGAGATCAGTGGTAAAGATGCTGATGCGGCACTTGGAAATGCTGGTATTACTATCAACAAAAATACCGTTCCCGGTGAGACAAGAAGTCCTTTTGTGACTTCAGGTATCCGTGTAGGAAGTCCAGCACTCACTTCACGCGGTATGAAAGAGAAAGAGTTTGAATTGATTGCCAACAAGATGGCTGATGTTTTAGACGATATCAACAACACCAAACTTCAAGAGAGCATCAAAGAGGAGCTTAAAGCCTTAGCTCAGAACTTTGTAATTTACCAACACTCAAGATATTAAACTAAAACAAAAAAAAGGGGAACCATCTTATGACAGCAATGGATATGAAACTTATCAAACTCGTAAGTGATCACTACTGGATAAAAAGGGACACAGTAGTCAACAAACTATCTTTTAAAGGGCGTACTTTTTATAACAAATATGAAAAAGTAAATGCTCCACTCAACCAACAAGTGATCAACAAACACCTTAAAGGAGAGATAACTGTAGCACACTCTCTTGTTAATGCCCATGATAAGGTTGAAAATATTGTTATTGATTATAATGGTCGTGATCCTGAACGCTTTTACCATAAGGCACAACTTCTTTTACGCGAAGAGGGCTACATAAACTTTACTGCTTACACTACCAAAACAGAGGGACATCTTCATGTTTATATCCATAAAGGGCATACAACCTTGCAAGAAGCGATACAACTCGGTAAAATGATAAGCATGAAACTAGCAGCAAAACAACCAAAACAGTGGCGTATGTTTCCAAACGCTGATATGCCTGATGAATACAACATACTCGCACTACCTTATGAAGTCTATGCAAAAGAACGCGGAGCTTCATGGTCAAAACACCTTTAGATCCAATACAAAAGGAGATTCAATGCAAGAAAAGAATGAACTTAATGATATTATCTTAAACAAAGGCAATGCATCTAGTGGCAACAAAAAGGTCATCTTAGCTGTAGCTACACTTGGTGTTATTCTCATCATCGTTATTATGCTTATGAATACACTCACATCAAATGAACAAAATAATCTACCAAAGCCTGTACCTTTACCTAAACCACAATCCATCCAATCTGATCTCAAAGATGATGCTGTCAATGAACCTTTATTTGAAGAGGTTGAAGTTGAAACTGACAATAATCCTGATGCACAAGATCTCGATGCAATAGCACAAAAACTCAAGAAAGAATCACTTCAAAAACCTATTTCAAAGCCTGTTTCAAAAACAGTTGCAAAGAAAAAAGAAGTTAAGAGAAAGCCTACTCCTAAAAAGATGACTGGCAATGCTTACTATGTACAAGTAGGTTCATTTTTAAGATATAAACCAAATAAAAAGTTTCTTGATTCTATCGAGGATAGAGGCTATCAATATAAATTTGCAAAAATAGACTCATTGACAAAAGTTTTAGTTGGTCCATTTGCAAATGAAAAAGAAGCCAGAGGTGCATTAAGAAATATACGAAGCAACATAGAAGCTGGTGCTTTTTTAACTAAGCATTAAATAGATATAAAGTATAAAGAAAGATAAGTGATATATTCTAAAAAATTTAAGCAAGACTTACTTGCACCCATTGCGGTCTATGCAAAACTCAAAGCACTCTATAAAGATGAGATCTCTTTTCTTTTTGAAAGTGCTGGACAAAGTGAGGGTAACTATAGTTTTATCTGTATTGGAGCGAGAGAAAGGCTCCAGTATTTAAACCAACGAACCATCTATACAGATGCCCTCTTGCAAGAACATACAATTGATAAAAATCCATTTGAGTTTCTTAAAGACTACTACAAAAATATTGACCAAGCACTCTACAAAAAAACAACTAACGAATTAAACATAGGTTTTGTAGATGGTTTCATAGGTTATATTGGTTATGACATGGTGAAGGTATTTGAACCAAAGCTAGGCTCAAGCATGGACAATTTAAAAGATGAACTCCAAACACCTGACTTAGACCTCATCCTTCCAAAGCTCATCTTAGTATATTCACATAAAAACCATGAGATAACTTTAGTCTCCACCCTCGAGCAATATTCAAAAGAGTTTGATATGATCGAGAATGAACTTAACTCTTCATTTGAAAATATCCCTATGATGAAAAATATTGGCACAGATACAGGTTCATTTACCCACTCTAAAGAACAGTTTTTTAAGATGATTGACAAATCAAAAGAGATGATTAAGAGTGGTGATGTTTTTCAAATCCTTATGACAAACCGTTTTACAAGAGAGATCAAAGTAGATCCATTCTCATTTTATAGAGTCCTCAGAACTAAGAACCCCTCCCCTTATATGTTTTTGATGGAGTTTGAAGATTTTAACATAGTAGGCAGTTCTCCAGAAGTGATGGTGCGGCTTCAAGAGAGGGAACTCCTTCTACGCCCTATAGCTGGGACTAGAAAACGAGGAACAACGAAAGCAAAAGATAAAGAACTTGAACTTGAACTTTTAGATGACCCAAAAGAGTTAGCAGAGCATCTGATGCTCATAGACCTTGGCCGCAACGATGTAAGCAGGGTAGCCAAAACAGGGAGTGTAAAAGTTGAGGACATGATGCATATAGAGAGATTTTCACATGTGATGCATATAGTCTCCGATGTCACAGCAGAGTTAGCAGATGACAAAGATATGTTTGACCTTTTCATGGCTACTTTTACAGCTGGTACTATGACAGGTGCACCTAAAATTCGGGCGATGGAACTCATAGCAGAGTACGAGGGCATCAAACGAGGTTTTTATAGTGGGAGCATCGGCTACTTTGGCTTTGATGGCAATATGGACACAGCGATAACTATCCGTACAGCTATGGTTAAAGAGGACAAGGTTATCCTCCAAGCGGGTGCTGGCATCGTAGCAGATAGTGTCAATGAATCGGAATTTTTAGAGGTACAAAACAAACTCGGAGCGCTTGTACACTCTCTTGAAGATCTTGACTAATGACGCAAATCTTTGCAATCTTTGGTGATCCAGTTTCCCATTCACGCTCCCCTTTGATGCACAACAGTGTTTTTAAGCATCTTCACTTTGATGCATCTTATACTCGTGTCCATCTCAAAGATGGCTCACAACTTCGAGAGAGATTTCTAAAACTTGGACTCAGTGGTGCAAATATCACCGTCCCTCATAAAGAAGCTGCTTATACGGCATGTGATGAGATACGAGGTTTTGCAAAAAAAATTGGTATTGTAAATACTATTATTCTTGAAGACAATAAGCTCATAGGTTACAACACAGATGCAGATGGCTTTATATTTGCCATAGAAGAGTTCAAGCAAAATTTTACTCAAACACCTCATGTTTTGGTGATAGGTGCTGGTGGTACAGCAAAAGCTCTCGCCCAAAAACTCACTTTAGAAAATTTCGATGTTACAGTGCTCAATCGAAGTTCTAAAAGTGCAGGTTTTTTTCAACAGCTTGGCATAAAATTTTCTACATGGGACAACTTTCTTATCAACAATAAATATGATTTGGTTGTCAATACAACAAGTGCAGGACTCAAAGATGATGAACTCCCTGCTCCTCAAGAGATGTTAGAAGAGATTTTAGACAATACCACTTATGTGGCGGATGCTATCTATGGAAAACTTACACCATTTTTACAACTTGCAAAAAGTAAAAATATTACTTACAAAGATGGAGCAGATATGCTTCTTGGTCAAGGGGTATTAGCCAATGAGCTTTTTGTCAGACACAGCCTCTCTAAAGAGAAGATATTTGAGGCTATGAAACACAGCTTTGAGATCTAATCAACCCCGCTTAGGATAAAACTTCAACAACAACACCGGCAATAAAAACAGATCAGATAACATAGCCATAAACATAGCTAACATTGTAAGTAATCCAAAATATATAGTTGGTACAAAACTTGATAAAACAAGGACACTAAAACCAACCATAATGATGACAGAGGTATAAAACATAGCTATCCCAATGCTTGTATGAGCGTTCATAATAGATTGCATCAAATCATTGGTTTTTTTATACTCGCTCATAAACCTATATATATAATGGATAGTATTGTCCACTGCAATACCTATACTTATAGAAGCTATTGTAATGGTCATCATATCTAATGGTATATCCATAGTACCCATCAATCCAAAGATAACACTTACAGGTAAAATATTTACAATGATGGCTATGGTTGCTATCTTTAAACTTTTAAATAAAACTAAAAACATCAAAAACAAAATAAAAACTACTACACCTATAGTTTTAATTTGAGATTCAAAAAGTGATTGCAGCATATTGTTGTACATAATCAATAAACCTGATAATCGATGTTGATAATATTGTGCATCTAACATATTTGTCAAATCTGCATCTATTTTTTTTATGAGTTGATTTCGATTTAGATTTGGCATCGAGTCTATCACCCTTGCACTTATTCTCACCTGATTTTTCTCTATGTTTAGGTAGGGCAATAAGATCACCTTAGAATATTCTAAAGGCAGTTCTTGATTAAGCAATGTCAACATTAAACTATCTACATCTTTACCACCATTGAGAGTTTTAAGAATCTCATTAATAGTTGCTAAAGAGATCACCTTCCCTACTCCTTTTTGCGATTCAAGGTATTGATGCACTTGAGTAATCTTTTGCATTTTTGATTGGGTAAACCAGTAGCGTTGTTTATCTTCACTACTCTCTTCAAATTCATCTTCAAATTCATCAAGTTCATCCTCGCCAACTACGGCAGGTTTCACTTCATCACTATCCTCTTTAAAAGTAAGAATTATATCTAAAGGGATAGTCCCTCCTAATTTTTGATCTATAAGATACATACCTTGATATGTTTGTGTATCTTTTTTAAAATAATCTATAAAGCTATTTTCAACTCTAAGGTTACTTATACCATAGGCACTAAATACAACGATAGAAGCAGATATAAATAAGATCATCTTTTTATATTCAAGTGCAATATTGGCTATTTTTAGTGTAAAGGAGCTCTTTTGTTTACGATGGGTATCCATCTCTTTTTTACCTATCAACAATAATAGGGCAGGAAACATAATAAATGTCATAAGTAAAGAGATAACTAAACCCAAACTCATCATCCAACCAAATACAATCACTGGTAATATATTGCTAAAGACTAAAGAACTAAATCCTGCTATAGTAGTTATAACTACAAAAAAAGATGGCTTTAGCATAGACTTGAGTGTGCATCTAACAAGCTCTTCTTGGGTATAGCTTGGATAGAGTTGATACAGCTCTTTATATTTGATAATCAAATGAACAACTAAAGAGATATTCATAATAAGTTCTAAAGAGATAAAGTTAGAAGATACTACTGTTATCTCAAAGCCAAGGAGGTAGATAAGCCCTGTTGTGATGACAAGAGAAGCACCACATATCGACAAGGACACAAGAACCCAATCTATTTTTTTCAAAAGTGTATATAGTATTATAAACAATAACACAATTATAATCGTTCCAAAGACCATTAAATCACTCTTAACATACTCAACCATATCATCACTAATCATCTCTACCCCACCAAGATGAAGCTCTATATTTTGATGTTGGGCTGAAAAGCTATCTAATATTTTTCTAATATCTACAATAGTTTGATGATAATTATGTTTTTTATTTTCTTTAAGTATCAAAGAAAGGGCTGTTGTTTTAAAATCACTACTTACTAAATTATTTTTATATATTGGACTATTTAGAAACTCTTTTTTTACTAAATTTTTATCTATATTTTTTGACTCAAGAGTTGGTATATCTTCGAGAAGCTCTTCTAATGGTTTTATGGGCGACTGCAAGAGAGGGACATTGAGTATAGAGCTTATTGATTTTATGGCTTCTAACTTGAGTATTTGAGAACTCAAGTTTTTTATATTTTTAAGATTTTGTACTGCAAGTATCTCGTTTGTAGAGGTGTAAGTGATGATAAGTGTATTTGGAGTTTCAAATCTGCGTGAGACCTCTTTTGCATACTTTAAATCTTTATCTCCATCCAAGAGTAGGGTTTCAGCACTCACATCTATCTGTAATTTTGTGGCAAAATAAAACAACACAACAACAACAAGAACGACTACTGCCAATACAAATTTTGCAATTTTTTTCATCAATGTTTAATCTTGTTCCTGTAATGCTACCATCAACTCTTCAAGAGATTTTGTTTGTAAAAAGTCTTTAAACTGTGCCTTGTCAGCTTTTAATATACTTATACCAACTATCTCAACATCATAGATGAGCCAAGTATCTTTTGCAACTTTTGGCTTTTTTGGTTTATAAAACTTATAAACTACATCAAGTCTTTTATTGGCACTTTCCATATAAGTTTTTATAAACATTCTATTTTTCTTTTTGACAACAGAAGTGATTTTGATGATTTGGTCATTGTAGGAATCCAACTTAGCTGAATAAGACTTTTTCATTCTATCTGTATATATGGAGACAAATCTTAGCTGATCACTTTTACTAAGTTTGTTCCAATTTTTTTTTCCTAAACTCAGTTTTGCCATGAGTTCAAAATCAAAGGTAGGGGTTAAAATTTTTATCACATCTTCAAACTTTTTTTCTTTTGAAATTTTTATATTTTGAACGATAACTTTTACCTCTTGAAGCGTATTTAAAAAGTGATCTTTTAGAACTTCCTCTTCATTTGCTGACAAAACTTGCGTTAACGAAAACATTATAAATAATGTCAAGATCCAATGGGTCATTTTTTGCATATCACTTCCTTATCTCTTCATCTCTTTTTTGTTCATATATATCTCTTAAATATGGGTACAAATCTACCGCATCTTTTCTTATTTGCTCATATTGAGTCGAATAAATAGAAATATTATTAAACTTCTCAACTGTCTTTATACCCAAATATCCAGCCCAAGTATCTGTAATGGTCCACCATGGTCGCTGAGTATAGTCAACAGGATTTACTGCTGCATCTGGGAGCATACTAAAAATGTCTCTTAAATTTGATGGTCCGAAAAAAGGTACAACAATATGTGGACCACCGCCAACACCGTAGTAACCCAGCGTTTGTCCAAAATCTTCTTTATGTGGGTATAAACCAAACTCACTTGCTGGATCAAAAAGACCTAAAATGCCGATCGTAGAGTTTATCAAGAATCTACCACTTTCTATGAGTACACCATCAATCTTAAACTGTAAAAGATTATTTAAAAAATGCATTGGAAAGTAAATATTATTAAAAAAATTGCCTACAGAGTTTCTCATCCCTTGTGTAGTTATAGTTGTATATACATTATCTATAGGTATGAGTACATTCATATAAAGAGTGTCATTGAAACTTGTCATACTTCTGTTATAAGATTCAAATGGATCATATATTTTTTTTATCTTAACTTCATCTTCAAAGTCATCAAAGTCATCAAAATCATCATCTCCAAAAGAGTTCACACTAAAAAGCAAGATCAAGACAACCAAAGATAAAAAATTAATCTTTCCCATTTAAACCACACATTTTTAGAATACAATCATTATACAACCAAAGATTAAAAAAAGGCTTAAAAATTAAACTTTTACCCTATCTTCTAATGCACGCGTAAGTGAAAGAATATCTATATTTTCTAAACTTACACCTGTTGGTACACCCTGAGCTATCCTTGTAAAGTTTATATCAAAATCCTTTAGCTTATCTTCTATGTAGAGGATAACTGCATCATTTGATATAGATGGAGTGATGGCGAACACTATCTCTGAAATACCTTTTGTAACTAACCTCTCCAAAGTATTGAGACTCAATTCATTGAGTGCATCTAGTACAAAATAGCGACCATCAAAAAGCCCATTTTCCTCTAAGAGAAGTATATCTTTTGCACTCTCTACTATGCACAAAAGCTTTTCATCTCGGCTCTCATCACAGCAGATAAAACAAAGTTCATCCTCGCTCATACCACCACATAGTTTGCATTTTTTCAAGCTACCTAAAGCATCTTCAATAGCATGAGAGATCTTCATACCTGCATAAGAATCATTCATCACCATAAAATAGGCAAGTCTTGTTGCAGATTTTTTCCCTATTGTGGGTAGGTCTTGGAGAGCTTCTACGAGTCTATTGAACTTTTCTAATGATTTTATCATATTTTTGGCTTTATCCCTTTTGGCAAAAATATCCATAAATGCAAAGGTGCTTTAAGCCGTCCAGCTACCTCTCTAGCTTTATCTCCAAAACCTAAAAACATATCGGCTCTTATGGCACCTTTTATCGCACCACCTGTATCTTGTGCTTGTACAATCTTACTAAAACTAATGTCTTCTTGCTTTGCACTCAGATAGAGCATAGCTCCAAGAGGAATGATCCGTTTGTCAACTGCAACAGAACGGCTTGGGGTCAACTCTAGTCCTAAAGAACCAGTAGCTTTTTTATCTTTTATACGAAAATAAACTACAGATTTATTATGATGGAGTACTTCATCCACTCTCTGTGGATGCCTTAGAAACCATGCTCGAATACTTTGCAAAGAGATCTCTTCTAGTGGTATCTCACCTGCATCTACAAGATAGCGTCCGATAGAGCTATATTGGTGTCCATTTTGATTGGCATATCCTATAAAAAGTGTTTCATTTGTATCTAAAAGAACCCGACCAGAACCTTGTATCTCTAAAAAAAATAGATCAATTTTAGAATCTACATAACATAAGGTATCTGCATCAATCTTCATAGATGCACTCTGGGCTCTCGTGTAATATGGTACTAACCTACTCCCCTGTATTCTTCCTCGAAGACGATAATTTCTCAAGTCTGGGTATATTGCCTTTAAATCAACTGTTATAAGATCTTTAGGTGTAGCGTACACTGGGTATATGTATGCACCATGTTTTTTAAGTGAACCATGGAGATATGGCTCATAGTATCCAGTAAGCATGCCAGTTGCATTCCCATCTTCTGCCGTTACTGCATAAGGAAGAAAGTGAGAAGTGATAAAGTTTTTTGGGTTGGGTATATTTTTTGTAGCTTCTCTGCAAAGTTCAGGATAAAACTCTCTTGTTTTTGAACTACTGCAACTATTTTTAAAATTTCTTAATGCTTCATCAAAATCTTCATTTTCAAAATCTTCAAGTGCATCAAAAGAACTTTTAACAAGATATGTTTTAGGTAAACACTCAAACAAAACACAAGCTTTTGTCTTGTTTAGGTCTAAAGGGAAATTTGGTATTGGCTCCTTAGAGCAACTTACAAAGAGTATAAGTATTGTTAAAAATGTTAGTATTGTTTTCATAAGTGCAATTATAACTTAGAAGCTTTGCTATATAGTTAAAAAACGATATAATTTCAAAAAATTTTAGATTTACTAGGGCATATAAAACAATGGAACATTTAAGTTATTATGAAATTTTAGAAGTTGAGCAGACTGCTGATAAAACGGTTATCAAAAAAGCTTATAGAACTATGGCTAAAAAATACCATCCAGATAAAAATCCTGGTGATAAAGAAGCTGAAAAAAAGTTCAAACTATGCAATGAAGCATATCAATGTTTGAGTGATGATTCTCAAAGAGGCATCTACGATAGATATGGCAAAGAAGGGCTCCAAGGAATGGGTGGCGGTGGTCGTCGTTCATCTAGTGGATTTGATGACTTAGGTTCTATGTTTGAAGATATGTTTAGTGGTTTTGGTGGCGGAGGTGGCAGAAATCGTCGCCAAAATCCAGCAGATATGGATAAATTTCCTCTTGATATGAATGTAGATATGTACCTCTCTTTCCAAGAAGCTATTTTTGGTTGTGAAAAGGAGATAGAATTTACATACAAAACCTCTTGCAAACCTTGTAAAGGGACTGGAGCAAAAGATGGTAAACTCTCAACCTGTTCTCAGTGTGGGGGACAGGGTCAAGTGTATGTAAAACAAG
>Ga0256829_1000922_pt1 | contig 25981 bp, 26 predicted proteins | sample 131447metaG_FD_185979 | JGI IMG/M metagenome (GOLD analysis project Ga0256829, IMG submission 185979) | Hydrothermal vent microbial communities from Lau Basin, Pacific Ocean - 131-447 | ecosystem: Environmental > Aquatic > Marine > Hydrothermal vents | place: Pacific Ocean: Lau Basin | collected... | reverse complement strand
ATATAATTTAAAAAATAGGTTTTTATGTGAATATAGGTCAAGAAGTTTTAGAAGCACTCAAAGATGAGATTACAGAGATAGAGTATAAACGCTATATCAGACATTTGCAATATGACAGTAAAAAATCGACAAATGGTTTAGCACTGTTTTATGCCCCCAATGCACTTGTACTTAACTGGATTAAAAATAAATATACAGAAAAGATAGCCCATCTTTTTGAAGTAAAAACCGGTTCTAAAGTAACAGTTCGCATTACATTGAAAAATTCAACTGAGCGAAGAAAAAGTAAAAAAGTTGTAGAGGCCAAACAGAACTCTTCTCTGCTCAACCCTTCTCACTCTTTTGACAACTTTATGGTCGGCGGATCTAACCAGTTCGCTTATGCCGCAGTGAAGAGTGCGAGTGAAAATCCCGGGAAAGTTTATAATCCTCTCTTTATCTATGGAGGGGTCGGTCTTGGAAAAACTCACCTGATGCAAGCTGCCGGAAATGTACTGCAAAATGAGGGAAAAGTCGTTATTTATACAACGGTTGAACAGTTCTTAAATGACTTCATTCGTCATGTACGAAACAAAACAATGGAGCGTTTTCAAGAGAAATACCGTAAGTGTGATGTTCTACTCATTGATGATATTCAATTTCTCTCAAACAAAGAGGGAATCCAAGAGGAGTTTTTTCATACCTTTGAAGCACTCAAAGGTGCCGGAAAACAGATTATTCTCACTGCGGACAAACACCCTAAAAAGATAGGTGGTCTTGAAGCGCGACTGCAGAGCCGTTTTGAGTGGGGACTTGTTGCGGATATTCAGCCCCCTGAATTAGAGACCAAAATCGCCATCATCAAGAAAAAATGTGAAATCAACAAAGTAGAACTCTCTGAAGATATCGTCAACTACATCGCAACAGTTATAGAGAGTAATGTACGTGAGATAGAAGGGATACTTTCAAAACTCCATGCCTATTCTCAACTGATGCATGTGGACATTGACCTTGAATTTACAAAAAATGTCTTAAAAGACCAGATGAATGAGAACCGTGAAAATCTCACTATGGATAAGATTACACAGGTCGTTGCAAAAGACTTAAACATCAAACCAAGTGAGATTCGCTCCAAAGGCAGAAGTAAAAACATTGTCTATGCACGCCGTATATCTATCTATATTTGCCGTGAGCTTACACAAAACACAATGCCGCAACTTGCACAGTATTTTGGTATGAAAGATCATACAGCCATCTCACATACCATCAAAAAAATTAACAGTCTCATTAAAGATGATGAAGATTTTAGAGTAAAAATTGAAGAATTAACAAATAAAATAACAGCATCTTCTTAATTATTTCTAAAAAAGTTTAAAAAAAAGATATAATTGTAAAAGTGAATAGATGTGAAAGAGGCTTCAATGCTTCATCACATCAAAAAGTATGCAGCAGTAGTGGTTTGAATAGAGTTTTCACTTATTCACTGACCCCTACTACTACATACTAAAAATTATAAAAATATATAGGGATTTTACAAATGAAGATTAATATATCTAAATCTGTTATAGAAAATATTTTAGTTCATGCAGGACCTTTTTTAGAAAAAAAAGATACTTCACAAATTACTTCACATATTTATTTAAATGCCAGTAATTCTAAATTGACAATCAAAGCTACTGATTATGAAATTGGTTTTTGTGTTGCAACAGATAATGTAAATATTATTGAAGAGGGAAGCATCACTGCTAATGGTAAAAAATTTCTTGATATTGTTAGAATATTAAAAGATGGAGATATTACCCTAGAAGTAAACAGAGATACACTTCATATTTCTCAAGGACACTCTAACTTTAAACTCCCTACATTTTCTTATAATGAATTTCCCGAATTTCCAAGTTATGAAGATAAAGCCCGTATCTCAATTGAGTCTCATATGCTTATAGAGTCTCTTAAAAAGATTACACCGGCAATTGATACAAATAACCCTAAATTTGAACTCAATGGTGCTTTAATCGATATTAAAACAGATGGTATTAACTTTGCTGCTACTGATACAAGACGTTTGGCAGTTGTTACACTACCTAACCAAAGTGATAAAGAGCTTTCAATCATCATTCCTAAAAAAGCGATCATCGAAATTCAAAAACTTTTTTTTGACAATATAGAACTTTACTATGATGAGACAAATCTTATCATTCACTCTGAACAGTACACTTTTTTTACAAAACTCATCAATGGTAAATTTCCAGAGTATTCACGCATTATCCCAAAAGAGACAACACATAATCTGCTTCTGCCAAAAGCAACGATGATAGATGCCATTAAACAGATAACGACAATCTCTACAGATGTAAAAATCTCTTTTTTAAATGAGAGTATTATATTTGAGAGTTTAAGTGATGACAATATTGAAGCAAAAACTGAAATTGCCTACTCTACAAACTTTACAGAAACATTTTCAATAGCCATCAATTCTAAATATCTTTTAGACTTTTTAAACTCCATAAACTCTTCAGAATTTACAATAGGACTCAATGAAGGAAATCTTCCATTCATTCTTCGTGATGAAAATTTCATTACAGTTGTTATGCCAATAGTTATCTAAACTATTGGTACTCCCCATTTTTTAAACCAATTTGATATATCAAAACTTATTTTTATATTTATTTAGATAGAATATCTCTAATTATGCCACAATGGCTATGGAGTATTGAATGCAACAAAATTACGGTGCTAGTAATATTAAAGTCCTCAAAGGTTTAGAGGCAGTTCGTAAACGTCCCGGTATGTACATCGGTGACACAGGACATCGTGGTCTTCACCATTTAGTTTATGAAGTCATCGATAATTCAATTGATGAAGCAATGGCAGGATATTGTGACACGATTACAGTTACACTTACAAAAAAAGGTTCTTGTGTTGTAAGTGATAATGGTCGTGGTATTCCAACAGGAATGCACCCAACAGAAAATATCAGTGCAGCAACAGTTGTTTTAACCGTTCTTCACGCAGGTGGTAAGTTTGATAAAGACACCTACAAAGTATCGGGTGGATTACACGGGGTTGGTGTATCGGTTGTAAATGCACTCTCAGCTGACTTAGAAATGACAATTAGCCGTGACGGTGAGATTTATCAACAATCTTTTAAGATGGGAATTCCTCAAGATCCCTTGGTTGCTACAGGAAAAACAAGAAAAACAGGAACAACTATAGAGTTTTTTCCTGATCCTTCTATATTTACAGAAACAACAATATTTGAGTATGATTATCTTGCAAAACGTTTTAAAGAGCTTGCCTATTTGAATCCTTTTATCACTATTAAGTTTAATGATGAGAGAACAGGAACAAAAGAGGTTTATCATTTTGAAGGTGGTATAGCACAATACGTAACTGATATGAATAAAAGAGAGATTGTTGCTCAGGTTTATAGTTTCTCTGCAAAAATAGAAGATATTGAATTTGATATAGCTATTATGTACAATGACTCTTATGAAGAAAAACTCTCCTCTTTTGTTAATAATATTAGAACACCTAACGGTGGTACACATGAAGCCGGCTTTAGAGCAGGACTCACACGTGTTATTTCTAATTACAACTCAAAAAATGGTGCTGCAAAAGAGAAAGATGTAAAAATTTCGGGTGATGATGTGCGTGAAGGGCTTATTGCCATTGTTTCTGCACGTGTTCCTGAACCGCAGTTTGAAGGGCAGACAAAAGGAAAACTAGGTAATACCTACGTGAGACCGCTTGTTCAAAAACAGACTTATGAGATTCTTTCAAAATACTTTGAAGAAAATCCAATCGAAGCGAAAGCAATTGTATCAAAAGCATTAATGGCTGCTCGTGGGCGTGAAGCGGCTAAAAAAGCGCGTGAACTTACTCGTAGAAAAGACTCTATGAGTGTTGGAACACTTCCTGGTAAACTCGCAGACTGTCAAAGTAAAGATGCTTCTATTTGTGAACTTTACCTAGTGGAAGGGGACTCTGCAGGTGGTTCTGCAAAAATGGGCCGTGACAGAGTTTTTCAGGCAATTTTACCACTGAAGGGTAAGATTTTAAATGTTGAAAAAGCACGTTTAGAAAAGATTTTAAAATCAGACGAGATTACAAACATGATTACTGCAATGGGTTGTGGAATTGGTGAAGAGTATAACGAAGAGAAACTCCGTTATCATAAAATCATCATCATGACCGATGCCGATGTTGATGGAAGCCATATTCAAACGCTTCTACTCACATTTTTCTTCCGCTACTTTAGAGATATTATAGAAAAGGGTTATTTATATCTTGCACAGCCACCGCTTTACCGTTATTCAAAGGGTAAGAAAAAAGAGATTTACTTTAAAGATGACCGTGCAATGAACGATTATCTTATTAACAATGGGATAGAATCTTTAGAAATTGATGGTATAGGGCATGAAGATTTGGTTGCTTACTTTAGAATGGTCGATCATTATGCAGCTTCACTTGAAGCACTAAATCGTCGTTATGCTCTTGTAAAACTTATCCGCCATTTTGTAGAAAATCCAGATTTGATTGCTCTTGAGGCAAAAGATATGTTTGAAGAGATTAAGAAGTTTTTAGAGTCCATTAATAACAACATACTTACATATACAATCAATGAAGAGATGAATGAGATTCACCTTTTTGTTCAAACCCAAGGTGGAATGGAAGAGCTGCTTATTAATGATGAACTCTTTGCGGCACCGCATTTTGCAGAAGCGAGTTTTGTCTATAAAAAGATAGAAGAGTGGGATATCTCTTTTGAGAAAGATTTCATTGAAATTCTCAATGATGTTAAAGAGTATGCGAAAAAAGGTGCCTATATTCAGCGTTACAAAGGTCTTGGTGAGATGAATCCTGAACAGCTTTGGGAGACAACAATGACACCGGAAAATCGTGTACTTCTGCAGATAAATATAGATGATGGAGCTGCAGCTTCAGATGCATTTACACTCTTTATGGGTGATGAAGTAGAACCGCGTCGTAACTACATTGAAACGCATGCAAAAGATGTAAAACACTTAGACGTATAGATGTTATTAGCGCAGATAAAAGAGAGGGAGTACCGATTTAGACTGGCACTCCGTATTGGTCTTCCTATATTTGCGTTGATTATCGCTTTTATCTCACACACACTTATAACAAACTACCAAAACCTTCACAGCTCTTTTTTTATTGAAGCTATTTTAGTTATTCTCGTGAGTACCTATTTTATCTTTTATCTTATTTATAACGGTTTTTCTGTCAAAATTACGGATGATGTGACGAAAACATTTACACGTGAATATCTCTATGAGTACCTGCAAAAAGAGATAAAAGATAAGAAAGAGTACACACTTATTCTCATCAGTATTGACAATCTTAATGACATCAACAAACTCTACGGGATTAAAAACGGGGATAAAGTCTTGCGTGAGGTTGCTGATTGGATAGGTGAATATCTTAAAAAAGAGGGAATAAACAATTTTCCTATGGGACACATTAAAGGCGGTGATTTTATTTTGGGGCTTGAGGGCTTAAAAACAAAATACTCGACTCTTTTGGATTTAATGTGTCTTAAATCAAGTGAATTTAAAGTAGCTGATATTGAGGTAAAAATCTCTGGTGCAATTACCGATACGATGTACTCAAAAGAGTTGAATTATCTTGTTGAAAATCTTTTTGAGATTTTAGAGAAGAAAAAAAGTTCTAAACAGCAAAAAAATGTAGAAGAGATAAATCCAAATGAATTGGAATCAATTGTCATTAGTGCTATCCATAATAGAGAGTTGATTATTATGTCTCAAGATATTTATGCAGAGGGTAAAGAGCTTTTTCAAGAGTGTTTTATAAAACTTAAAGCTACTAACGGTAAGGTGATTTACCCAAAAACCTACCTCAAAGTTATCAATAAACTTGGACTAGGAATTGAATTTGATTTGCTTGTTTTAGAGAGAGTTTTAGAGAGCTGTAAAGAAGAAGAAAAAATCTTTGCACTTAACATTCTTCCAACATCACTGAGAAATGAGAAGTTTTTATCACGTGCTAAAGAGCTTCTGCGTGAGAGTAACACAAAAGTGATGTTTGTTTTGTTTGAACTAGAGTACTACTCTTACACAAGCAGATATAACGCCATCATTAATGGGCTTAAAGAGTACGGTGCCCTGTTTGCCATTGACAGAGTGGCATCAATTCATACAAGTTTTTTATACCTGCGTGAGCTCAATATTGATGTTATCCGCTTTGATACCTACTATTCACATGCAGATAAATTAGAGAAAAATCGTAGTATAATAGATGGCTTTAATCTTATGGCTCACGAAAAAGGAATAAAATCCTGGATGAAAAATATAGAAGATGAGCAGACACATTTGTTAGCTCAGAAGATGGGAATTGACTATCTGCAGGGAAAACAGCTTGCAAAACTCAAAGAGATAAATAATTAGGAGAAGATGAATGAAATATGGTGAAAAAATTGTTAATGAATTTGATGTTCAAAAAGATTTGGAGATATGGCCCAACGAACACGAGAGAGAGTATCTTATTAAGATGACACTGCCGGAGTTCTCCTGTCTCTGCCCAAGAAGTGGTTACCCGGACTATGCGACAATCTATCTTGAATACAGACCAGACAAATGGGTAGTAGAGTTAAAAGCGATTAAGCTCTACATCAACTCATTTCGTGATAGACACATTTCTCATGAGAACACGGCTAATGAAATCTATGGGCTTTTAGAAGAGAAACTCAAACCAAGATATATGAAAGTGACGGCTGATTTCAATCCACGTGGTAATGTACATACAGTTATAGAAATAGATAGTTCAAAAATAACAAAATAAAAAGGACAGAGGATGTTTAAGGGTATTTTGGGAAGAAAAAAAGAAGATAACAGCGAAGAGAGTGCAGTTGATGCGGCATTAGTTGAAAAAATATCTAAAATGAATCTTACTGAAATGCGTTCTTACATCAAAAATAATATAAAAGATTTTGAAGTGAGTGAAGAGGGTCTTAATGTTGTGATGCAGCGACTCACAACAGAAGATGAAAAGAGTAAAAAGTATTATCTCAAAGTGGATGATATGGACTCTAAAAAGAAAAAAGCTTTTAATCTTATTATTACTATTTCGCAAAATAAAAAAATCAATTTGGTAACGGTGGAATTGATTCAGAAATTTGTAGAAATTTACAGTGATATAATTGAGCAGTATGACACAGAGTATAAAGAGATTTACAGTTCACGCTTTGTTGACGCTGTTAATGTTGCTCTTGCAAACATCAACAAAAAAGTAGTCCTGCAAAATAAGATGGATGTATTAGGAGAGAACAACTCTTCTCTCTAGCCACTTCAAGGCCTCTTCTTTTGTTCTGAGCTCCTCTTGCATCTGGAGTTCATAGCACTCATTGAGTAAAGATGCAAATGCTTTTGAAGGTTTTAGCCCTGCTTTTATAAGATCTCGTCCCTGCAGTAGGGGTTTTAGTTTTTTCTCTAATACAGCAAGTTTTTTTGCTCTTTGTTCTAACTCCATAACAGCACTCTTTTTTTGTGGATAGAGGGCATAAAGATAGAGGAGATAAAGTTTTATATTTACCTCTTTTGCAAGTTTATAAACAGTGTAGTTTGTGATGTCTTGTAGCTCAAAAGAGAGGCTTGTCAGTGTGAGAACATTTTGAGTGAGCGTTTTGTCTGATGTTAGTCTGTTTAAAAAAGAGTCTCTCTCTGCGTGAGAAAAATTACAACACAACACTGCTAACAAAAGAGGCACTCTGTTTTGGCACTCTGTTAGTTGTGCATATATTTTTGCACGATTTATCGAAGCAAGAAGAGAAGAGAATGCCTTTTCATCAAGAGAGCTAAACTCTGTAAAAAATTTAAATCCAGAGAGATCTTGAAGCAGAACAAAGGCTTCAGAGGGTTTTGCAACGAGTAGAAGAATCTTTTTTATCTCTTGGAAAATCCTCTCTTTTGGCAGCTCTTTTAAAACATCTTTTTCTATCAAATCTTTACAAAGTGCAAAGAGATTTTTTTCTATGGTGAGATTAAAACGTGCTGCAAAGGTAACAGCACGTAAAACACGCAAGGGGTCTTCGCCGAATTTTTCTAAATCCACTGCTTGTAAAAGTTTGTTATTTAAATCATCTATGCCATTATATGGGTCTAAAATATTTTGATGAAGAACATCGTAAGCGATGGTGTTCATTGTAAAGTCACGTCGTTTAGCAGCAGATTTGAAATCTAAGTGAGGATTCACCTCCACTGTGAAGCCTTTATGCCCCGCTGCTGTTTTAGAGTCACTTCGTGGAAGAGAAAAGTCCAGATCTAAATCTTCATAAAGAAGTTTACTGACACCAAAGCTTTTGCCGACACTGTTGACTTTTCCAAACTCTTGGAGTATTTTTTCCACTTTTTCAAGAGAATCTATCCCATAGAGCTCAATATCAATATCTTTGGAATCAATACCTAAAAAAAAATCTCGTACAAATCCACCTACAATTATAGGTTTAATATGATAATTGTTTAGTTTATCAAAGATAATATTTAATCTATTTGGATATTCAAACTTTTTCATCTATTTTTTCTTTTATTTTTTAAACTGTTTTATATAATATAGCATAAAAGAGAGTTAATAAATAGTTATAGTGCTTATTTTACGTGTATGTAATGAAAAATTGGGTATAATCGCGAAAAATTTTCCCAAGAAGGAAACCCCTAATGCAAAAGATTAGAAACATTGCGGTTATCGCACACGTTGACCACGGTAAAACTACACTGGTTGATGGACTACTAGAACAGTCTGGTACTTTCGGTTCACATGAACAACATGATGAGAGAGCTATGGACAGCAACGATTTAGAAAAAGAGCGTGGAATCACGATTCTTTCTAAAAACACGGCTATTCGTTATGAAGATTACAAGATTAATATTATTGACACTCCGGGTCACGCCGATTTTGGTGGTGAAGTTGAACGTGTACTTAAAATGGTTGATGGTGTTTTAGTACTTGTTGATGCCTATGAAGGTGTTATGCCACAAACAAAATTTGTTGTTAAAAAGATGTTGGCACTTGGTAAGATGCCAATTGTAGTTATCAATAAAATTGACAAACCTTCAGCAGATCCTGAACGTGTTGTAGATGAAATGTTTGACCTTTTTGCGGCGATGGGTGCAACAGATGAGCAACAAGACTTCCCAATAATTTATGCTGCTGCTCGTGATGGTATGGCAAAATTAGATATGGCTGATCCTGATGGTGATTTTAAATGTATTTTCGAAACGATTATTAATAAGATTCCTGAACCTGAGGGTGACGCAGAAAATTCACTGCAAGCACAAGTATTCACACTCGATTATGACAACTATGTCGGTAAAATTGGTATCAGCCGTATTTTTAATGGTACAGTGAACAAAGGCGATAATGTTATGCTTGCGAAAGCTGATGGTGAAATGGTAAAAGGGAAGATTTCTAAACTTATTGGTTTTCTTGGACTTAACCGTATGGAAATTGATCAAGCAGAAGCGGGTGATATTGTAGCTTTTGCAGGTATGGAGACTGTTGATGTTGGAGATACTGTTTGTGATCTTTCTAATCCAGTTGCACTTGATCCTATGCATGTTGAAGAGCCGACACTGACAGTTGTATTTGCTGTAAATGACTCTCCTTTAGCTGGTAAAGAAGGAAAGCATGTAACTTCAAACAAGCTGCGTGAGCGTTTAGAGTTTGAGATGAATACAAATGTTGCAATGAAGCTTGAAGTGATTGGTGAGGGTAAATTTAAAGTCTCAGGTCGTGGTGAACTTCAAATTACTGTTCTTGCTGAAAACATGCGCCGCGAAGATTTTGAATTCTCTATCTCTCGTCCGGAAGTTATCATTAAAGAGGTTGAGGGTGTTAAATGTGAGCCTTTTGAACATTTAGTAATTGATGTTCCTGAAGATTTAAGTGGTACAGTCATCGAGCGTCTTGGAAAAAGAAAAGCTGAGATGAAATCAATGCTTCCAATGGGACAAGGTTTCCAACGTATTGAGTTTGAAATTCCTGCTCGTGCACTTATCGGTTTTCGTGGACAATTCTTAACAGATACAAAGGGTGAGGGTGTAATGAATCACTCTTTCTTAGAATTCCGTCCATTTACAGGTGCTGTTGAGTCTCGTTCATATGGTGCGCTTGTTTCTATGACACCAGGTTCTACACTTGCATTTTCACTCTTTGGTATTCAAGACCGTGGTGTTCTTTTTATCGGTGTGCAGACAGAAGTTTATGAGGGTATGATTGTTGGTGAGCACTCACGTTCAAATGATCTTGTAGTTAATCCTATTAAAGGAAAAGCACAGTCAAACGTTCGTTCAAGTGGAGCGGATGAGGCTATTAAGCTTGTTCCACCACGTGATATGTCTCTAGAGCGTGCTTTAGAGTGGATAGAAGATGATGAACTTCTTGAAGTCACACCTAAAAGTGTTCGTATTCGTAAAAAATATCTTACAGAAAATGAAAGAAAACGTTACTCACGTAAAACAAAATAGTAAATTCTTTTCACACACCTTATAAAGGTGTGTGCTATACTTGTACATATTATTTTACAAGGAAAATCCTATGTACCTCCTATCTTTAGTTATCATTGTTGTTCTAGCCTATTTCTTTTTTCAACATAACAATTCTCTTTTATTACTTATTACTTTAGCTGTCGGAGCTTATATAGTCTACTCTCATGAGACAGGGCATACAGCAACAGAGTTTAAAAATGGTGTCGTCAACTCTATTAATGAAGAGGCACAGGGCTTTGATGATAAAAAAGGGATTAAACGTTTTGATCCGGGAAAGATGAAAAAAGAGCTTGAAGAGGGGCAGTAATTATCTGAGATAGTCTTGCAGAAAGCTTACTATCCTTGTATCAAGCCAATAACATGGCTTGAAAAGCGTTCCCGATATAAATCCTACATGCCCGCCATTTTCTAATATTTCCAGTTCTACCTTGCGTGAGACCTCTTCTTTTTTTGGAATGACTTCGGGTGTCATAAAAGGGTCATCTTTTGCGTGAATAATTAGAGCTGGTGTTTGTATATATTTGAGATACTGTTTTGAACTACTTTTTTCATAATAATCCTGCGCTGAGGCAAAGCCGTTTATTCTTGCTGTATATGCCTCGTCAAAAAGCCGGAAATTTTTGAGTTTTTTGATATCTTTTTTTTGTAAGCCAATGAGCTTTTGCATATCATGTTTTGCATATTTTTTTTCAAGTGCAGCGTTAAGATCTTTGAGTAGTAGTCTCTGATAAAAGCGAGAGAGACCTCTATTTATCTGTGAGGCACTGACATTAAGCAGCATAGGGGCTGAAACAGCTACAGCAGCACTGAGTAGTGAGTTTTCTTTCTCCTCTGCTAAAAGTTTTAAGAGCATATTTGCCCCAAGGGAGTAGCCTACGGCAAAAAGTTTTGCTTTTGGGTATCTTACGTGAAGCGCTTTGATAAACTCTTTTGCGTCACCGGTATCACCACTATGGTAGGAACGTGCTTTGAGATTTTCCCGGCCGGAACATCCTCGAAAATGCATCACAACAGTAGAGAATTCAACACTGCCCAGCGCAGCTACTGCCCCTTGAATATAGGGAGATTTGTAAGAGCCTGCAAGCCCGTGGAAGAGTATAACAATGGGTGTGGTGTTAGTGTGCTGTGTTATTTTGTGCCAGTAGGCTTCTGTAAAATCACCATCACTGAGCCAAAAAGTCTCTACTTCAAAATTAAGCGGAGGAAGCTTTCTAAAAAGAGAGGCGTAGATAGTCTGTATATGTCTGTTTTTTAACAAAAAAGAGGGTTGAAAATTCATATTGTATCTTATCAAATTTTTATGTATAGATGGCTATAATCATATACTTATAACAACAATGGAGCCACAATGAAAAGAAAACAGATATATAATCCGGACTCAACAGAAAGTGTAAATGATAGAAAAGTTTTTGGTGGTAATCCTACGGGAATTTTCGAGCTCAACAACATTAAGTACCAGTGGGCATATAATCTTTGGGAGATGATGTTAAACAACACATGGTTTCCTAAAGAGGTCGATATGACACGTGATGTCAATGACTATAAAAACCTCACTGAAGCGGAGAAAACTGCTTACGATAAAGCACTTTCACAGCTCATCTTTATGGATTCACTGCAGACAAACAATCTTATTGACAATGTTAATCCTTACGTAACAGCACCTGAGATTAATCTTATTTTAGTGCGTCAATCTTTTGAAGAGGCACTCCACTCACAAAGTTATGCGGTTATGGTTGATTCTATTTCGACACATTCTGATGAGATTTATGATTTGTGGCGCCGTGATATGATGCTTAAGCATAAAAACGATGCTATCGCTGCGGTTTATCAAGAGTTGGCGAAGAATCCGACAGATACGAACTTCTTAAAAGCCTGCTTTGCAAATCAAATTTTAGAGGGCATCTACTTCTACAGTGGTTTTACTTACATTTATACGCTTGCGCGTTCTGGAAAAATGCTAGGAAGTGCACAGATGATTCGTTTTATTCAGCGTGATGAAGTGACACACCTTGTACTATTCCAAAACCTCATAAATACACTTAGAAAAGAGCGCCCTGATCTTTTTACAGAACAGCTTAAGTCGGATGTTATAGAGATGTTTAAGGAAGCTGTTAAGCTTGAATCTGATTGGGGAAAATACATTACTCAGGGACAAATCCTCGGACTTACCAATGATATTGTAGAACAATATATTCAATACCTTGCAGATGACAGATTAACTTCAGTTGGATTTGAAAAACTCTATAATGTCTCCAACCCAATCAAATGGGTCGATGATTTTGCAAAATTTAATGATCAAAAAACAAACTTTTTTGAGGGTAATGTTGCCAATTATTCCAAAGGCTCACTCAGCTTTGACGATGACTTCTAAAATTTCAAGCGGGCATACTCTCTGCTCGCTCCTTTTTGAGACAACTCCAGATTACGAAAAAAATTTACAAACACTTCTTTCTTTAATCGACAAAGCAGAAGATAACTCACTTTTAGTTGCAGCGGAAGTCTGTTTGACCTCTTATGATTATGAAAATATGGATGCGATGCTCAGCTTTGCCCCTCACGCCATAGAAGCACTGAAAAAAGCCTCACGCAACAAAATAATCATTATGACAATGCTCGAAGAGCGAGATGCAAAAGTATATAACTTTGCAAAAGTTTTTCACAATGGAGAAGTAGTGTATGAACGGGCCAAGGCAAAACTCTTTCGCTTTGGCGATGAGCATAAGTATATGCAAGAAGGCAGTGTGGATGATTTTCAAATCATCGAAGTAGACGGCATCAAGATAGCGATTTTTATCTGTTTTGAACTGCGTTTTAAAGAGTTGTGGTGCAGGAGTGAAGGAGCAGATGTTATTGCAGTGCCTTCATGGTGGGGAGAACTGCGCAGTGAACATTTTTCCATTCTCACGCAGAGCCTGGCACTGATGAACCAGTGTTATGTTGTAGCAAGTGACTCAAAAAATGAGGAGTGCACAGCACTCAGCGGCATTATTGACCCACAGGCAAATGTGCAGCGAAACGGGAATAAGCCTTGCTTAAAGCAGGCATACAGTAAAAAAGAAATTAGCCTTATGAGGCGATATATGGATGTAGGTATTGGATAGAATAACAGCAACAAAAACGGCACGTTTGGCAGAGGAGTGTAATGCAGAGTTTCCACTCTCTGCTGAGATACAAGAGGCAATAGCAAAAACAAACAGAGAGGCTTTTGTACCAATGGGATTTCGTAATCAGGCATACAAGCTTGATGCACTCCCAATCGGTGCAAATCAGTACATCTCATCACCGCTGACAGTTGCAAAGATGACAGAGTATCTTTTTCCGCGAGGTGCTGACAGAGTTTTAGAGATAGGCTGTGGAAGCGGTTATCAGGCAGCAGTACTTTCACATCTTTTTCGTGGTGTCTTTACGATAGAGCGCATCGAGCCTTTGATACTTGAAGCGAAAAAACGTTTCCGTGAGCTTGGCATCAATAATGTCCATACGCGCACAGATGATGGGCAAAAAGGGTGGATACAGTATGCGCCGTATGACAGGATTTTATTCTCTGCAACGGCAAAGGAGATTCCGTCAAAACTTTTTGAGCAGCTGGCTGACGGCGGTATTTTAGTAGCGCCTATGGAGCGTGACGGGAAGCAGGTCATCACCCGTTTTTTAAAAGAGGGTGAGCGTATCATTGAAGAAGAGCTTGAAGATTGTGACTTTGTTCCTGTTTTAGATGGTGTTGTCAAGTAAGGGCATCTCTAAGTTTGTTATTGTAAAATAAGAGTAATCGTTAACAAATAGGGTTGATTATGGAAGAGATGTACGGCATAGAGTATTCAAGACCGCAGGTAGTTTTGTTGCAAGAGACAGGCATCGGTGTAGCTGAAACAGCTGCAAGAACCTGTTATGACAGTTTTACTAACAGCGAAAACAGTGTTATAAAAGAGATAGAACACACACTTCCTGACAACAGTATGTGTGATGCACTTAATGAGATAGAAGAGTCTGCACTGCTTGATGATTTGGCTTGGACCTATTTTCACCACTCCATTTTAGAACATGCCAATCTCTCTTTTCTAGTCCGAGGCACAAGCCGCGGTGTTTTACAAGAGCATGCCCGTCACCGTATTCAGGCCATCTCTGTGCGTTCTACCCGCTATACAATGAGCGGCATCATTAACGCTTTTGTTGCATCCAAACATGGTGGCGACAAGGACTTTTTTATTGACAAGGTTGCAGAGTTTGATATGTTTGTCACTACTGACGCAGCTTATAACCGTTTGGAAATCGGTGCGATGTATGACAAACTTGATTTTCAGTCACAAAAAGTGGATGATTTTCATGCCATCGCTGTGGCAAAAAGCTCTCTGCCTTTCATAGAAGAGCTGCAGGGAAAACCGGAAGAGCTCTACGCGACGCTACAGGGCGGAAAGAAAAAACGTAATGTCGGTGATGCCTTTAAGCACATTGTAACAGACAACTGGAAAGTAGATATGGTGGTGACTTTTAACCTCAGAAGCCTCAAAAACTACTTTACCCTGCGTGAGAGTGGTGCGGCATATTTTCAAATACGTTGGCTGGCTCAGGAGATGATGCAGGTCACTCCAAAAAAATATCTTGATTTAATTATCAAAAAGAAATAGGAATATATATGTATAAAATTTTAACAACTTTTTTTGTTTTGTTGGCTTTTAACGGCTGTGCCCATATAAAAATAAGCGCTGCAATGTGTAACCAGATTGAGTCAGATCCAAATGCACAGATACCGCAAGAGTGTCGAGATTATGATAAGAAAAAAGCAGATGAAGCCTTTAACAAAGTTGTGGATGAGAAAAAAGTCTCTGATAAAGACCTAGAGTTTAACAGAGAAAAGTAGTATAATTCGCAAAAAGATTTTATGAAGGATGAATAATGGCAAGAAGTGAAGTATGTGAACTGTGCGGCAGTGATGAGGGTGTGGAGTTAATCGAACTTCCTGTAAGTGACGGGAGTGAAGAGCAGAGCGTTTATGTTTGTACAAACTGTAAGAGCCAAATAGAGAGCGGTGAGCTTGATGAGACACATTTTAACTGTTTAAATGATGCTATGTGGAGTGAAACTCCGGCTGTTAAAGTAATGGCATACATCTTATGGAACAAACTCGGACGTAGCGATATGCTTGACATGATGTACCTTGAAGAAGATGAGCAAAAACTGGCAGAGGCAGCCATCAATGCAGAAGCAAATAAAGTTGTCTTTCGTGATGCAAACGGTGTAGAACTTCACGCTGGTGACTCCATCGTAATTCTAAAAGACCTTGATGTAAAAGGTGCCGGTTTTACTGCAAAACGTGGTACAGCAGTGACACGCATCGCGCTTCCAAATGACATGAACGACCATGTTGAAGGTCGTGTAAACGGTACAAAGATTTACCTCAAAACAGAGTTCATTAAAAAAGCCTAATGCAACTCTTTGAGCGCTTTTACACGATAGATGATGATTTTCGAAATCCCTATGCGCGTGACAGAGATAGAATTATTCACTCAGGATCTTTTAGAAAGCTTGAGTATAAGACTCAGGTTTTTTTAAATCACGAGGGCGATTTTTTTCGTACGCGCCTCACGCACTCCATAGAAGTCTCTCAGATTGCCCGCTCCATTACAAATCAGCTTGGTCTTAACGAATCACTGGCTGAAGCGATAGCTTTGGCGCATGACCTCGGACATACCCCTTTTGGACATGTCGGCGGTGATACGCTAGATGAATGCCTTCAGGTTGATGGATTTAGCAATGGCTTTGAGCATAATTTTCAAAGTTTTCGCGTTGTGACAAAACTAGAGAAACGTTACAAAAATTTTGATGGGCTAAACCTCACCTTTGCTACCTTAGAGGGTATACTCAAACACTCTTACCCCTATAAAAAATCATTTTTACCCAAAATAATAAACGAACAGTTCGACCTTGAAAAACACCCTTCTTATGAAGCAATGGTTGTTGACCGTGCTGATGAAATAGCCTACATGAGTCATGATATAGATGATGGGGTAAACTCGGGGCTCATAAGTTTTGAAGATCTCAAGTCGAGTGAACTGGCACAGGAGATTTTAGAAAAAGTGGCGGCAGAAGGCGTAACAGATGAGAATGACGAGATGTTTCGTTACCGTTTTAGCTCTCATCTTATTAACCATTTAGTCTACTCTCTTTTGAGCTATTCTAAAAAACGTGTAGAAGATAAAGAGTTAATGCCTATTGGCTTTGAAAAAGAGCTGGAGACGCAAATAAAGAAGCTCAAGAAACTGCTTTTTAACAAGATGTATCAGCATAAAAATATTGTCAGACGCATGTATGCAGGAAAACAAGCTGTTAGAGGTCTCTACAAAGGTTTGATGGAGGAAGAAAAAATGCTCCCGGGATTTTATTATAAACAGCTCGGCAGTCGAGAAAAGCACCGTGTTGTTGCTGACTATATTGCAAGTATGAGTGACCGTTATGCCCTTAATTTTCACAATGAAATGTATGGAAAACTCTAGTTTTCTGCGTTACTCTTCGTAGTATTTGAAGTTCTTAGAGTTGTGACACTTTTGCGACTAAGGCTTCTGTAGAGTTTTCTATCTCTTTAGCATTTGTTTTCATAGCGTTAATAGACTCTTTTGTTATATGCATTTTTGCAAGTTGCGAAGCTGTTAAATCTTTTGAACTATAAGCTTCTGCTTTAATAATTTCAGAGTTTTCTGTGTCAGCAATACTCTTTTGGTATGTTACTTTAACTTCACTGCTCGCTTCCCCAAGACTTGACTGCAACTCTTTAGATATCTCTACAAGCTCGAGCGCTGACTTTGCATTATGCTCAACACTACTGCTGGCATCGGAGATACTCTGCACGATGACATTGACGCTTGCGTTGATCTCTGTCAGTGATTTTTGTGTACTTTCAGCCAGTTTTCTTACTTCATCGGCAACAACGGCAAAACCGCGTCCATGCTCACCTGCACGGGCTGCTTCTATGGCAGCATTGAGTGCTAAGAGATTCGTTTTATCGGAAATGTCGGAGATGATATTTAAAATACCTTTGATATCTTCTGCATTTTCTGTGAGTGCTTTGAGATTGTCACTTACTGCAATCTCTCCATCATGTGTCTGGATAATCTGCTCTTCAAGTGTAGACATTTGTGTGACCGAGCCATCAATTTTATTTGAGACAAGCTCCAAACTCTCCAAAACTTCTGCGGAAAATTCAAGATTACTGTCAGACTCTTTTCCTATAACTGTTAGTTTGTCGAGTAGTTCCTGACTTAAGTTTTCCGAGCTGTCAAAATCTATTTCAAGTCTTTTTATAGTTGTATTGAGGGTATGGAGTTCGTTATTTAAAGTATTGGAAGCAGTAGTCAGATTTTTTGCTTCATTCACTTTGTTTGTAAAGTTATTGATGAGAATGACCATCTCTTTGTACTCTTTGGAAAAATTGAGTTTCATGTCGATAGTGTCACCGGTTTTAAAGTTAGAAAGTGTCGCTATAATTTTTTTTGCAACATCAACACCGTTAATCTTTTCATCTAAATCATGAACAAAAATAACAGTGGCAATAACAAGCTGAACGATTTGTGAAATGAGATTATCTGTAAAAACGAAAGCATTGATGAGTAGTAAAACTATTCCAATCCAATGAACAAGACGCATACGAAGAAAAAGTGAACGCATTGTTGTACCCCTAATGTGAACATATATAGGATATTATAGCATGTGGTTTTATTTTTTGATGTAAAAATTTGGAAGTTTTATGAAACTAATGAGAGAAAACGAAAGCCCGAAGGCTTTTCGCTTACAGGCGTGATTCGTAACGTCTCATCATATAAAGACGTTTAAGCATTTTCTTGCGAGATGCAATTTTGAATTTCTTACGTTTTTCAGTTTCCGTTTCATGGAAACGGCGAGCACGAGCTTCTGTAACGATTAAGTTACGGTCAGTCTGCTTCTTGAAACGTCTATAAGATGCATCAAAATTATCATCAGAGCGTAGTACAATACCAGGCATATCACATCACCCACTTTCTGTTAAAATTTGAAATGGAAGTATAGCATAAAATTTAGTTATTATCTTTGAAAGAATCGCAAATCTGCTAATTTTTCTATTTTTTCACCTTTTAAATCAATTGTTTTTAGAGTATATGTTATATTATTTTGAAGTGTTAGCGTATCTAAACTCTTTAAAAGACCTGCTGATTTGATTTTTTCTTTGCTGAGTATTGCAAAATCATCTCCAAAAATTCTAAATATAAGTACATCCTCAAGATGTGTGTGCAGGGTTTGTGCGAACTCTTTTAGGAATGTATCACCTCCGTCCCAACCATTTTGTACATTAAACTGAGAAAAATTATGAATATAAAAGAGTTGCATGATATTAAAATTGTTTTCATAACTGTTGTGTGCCAAAATAACATCGAGATAGTTTTGGTTATAGACGTGTGTGAGATTGTCTTTGTAAAAATAGGCAAAACGCTCTTCTTCTAGTTTTGTTTTAGGAAATTGATTTATCTCTACATCTATTGTTACATTTTTAAGGGCTTTGAGAGCACTTACTACCACATCTGGATCAAACTGCTTGGTACTAAGCTGTTGAAGCTCTTGGAGTGCCTGTGGAACACTTTTCCTTCCCTTATAGATTCTATTTGTTGTCATGGCATCAAAGGCATCCGCAACTATCATGATTCGGGCCAATGGATGTATGCCATTTCCCTTTAATCCATTTGGATAACCAGAACCATCATATCGTTCATGGTGTTGATAGATGATATCGGCCAGGGCTGCAAACATAGGAATTTGTTTTAAAAGTTTATAGCTCACAGTGACATGCTCTTGAATGAGTGCGTACTCGGTATCATTTAATGTATTTGGGTTGAGTAAAATAGAATCAGGTGTTTCAATTTTTCCTATGTCGTGAAGTATTCCTGCTTGATGCAGGAGTGTAATCTCTTCATCACTGTAGCCCATCTCTTGTGCTATGCGTTTACAGTAGTATGCAACCCTTTTTGAGTGGCCGGCTGTATATGTATCTCGCTGCTCTATCAGTTCTATCATTGAGTAAATTGTTTTTTTGTAGTTCTCACTCATCTCTTTTGTCTGTTTGTCCAGCATATCTTTAAGAGATTTTTTATAGGCCTCATTCTCTGCATATTTTTGTATTTTTTCTGCAACCTTAAAAAGTTCAACATTGAGAAGTGTATAATCAAAAGGTTTGATTATGTAGCCATCTACATGTGATTTTATTGCATTAATCAAGTAGTTTGTATTTGTATGTGCCGTAGTAATTAAAATGGGAATCCTCTCATCAAATTCCCTAATCTTTGCAATCATTTCAGAACCATTCATATTTGGCATAGAGAGATCTGTAATGACGATATCAAAACTATTTTTTTTGTAGAGTTCGAGACCTTCAGAACCGCTAGAGGCAAGTGTAGTGGAAGCAAAAAGTTTTTTGAGGTATGTAGCCATTGTTCTTTGCACACCGACATTGTCCTCGACATAAAGTACATGTAAAGAAGCTGTTAATTTTTTTAACTCTTTTATATCAACCATTATCTATATCTTCCCCCTCCCTCTTTTTAGCTTCATACAAATTATATGGCAGTTTTATCTCAAAGCAGGCACCCTCATCTGTATCGGATGCTATTATAGCACCATTGAGATGTTTTTGTACAATTATTTTACTCATGTAGAGGCCTAATCCTGTACCGTCTTTTTCATCTTTTGTCGTAAAATAAGGGTCAAAGACTTTTTCTATAATATCCTCTCTTATGCCTCCACCATTATCACAGATTGTAAGTATGAGATTTTCCTTTTCGCTTTTACTGTGCATCACTATTTTCTTCTCTTCATCCTCTTTCTGTTCTAGCAATATCTCTTTTGCATTTTTTAGAATGTTAATGAGTACCTGCATAAGCTCTCTTGAAAAGGTTGTGATCTTTATGGAACTGTCTATGTCTACAAAGAGTTTGATATCATTGTTTTGTAAAGATTTGCCTACTATTCCTAGTGCATCGTCTATAATATTTTTTAAAAGTGTTTCTTCGGGGCTTTGATTGGGTCTAAAAAATTCTCTAAAATCATCAATGGTTTTAGAGAGTTCAAGTGTTTGTTGCAGTATGTCTTGAGAGGTTTGCAGCAGCTCATTAGAGTCAAGCATATTAAGTTCTATATCAGCTTGTATATTGTTAGCATCCATAGCAATAACACTAATTGGCTGGCGCCATTGGTGGGCTATCATGCTTATCATCTCACCCATTGCTGCATGACGAGACTGAGCTATCATAAGCTCCTCTTTCTCACGCAGCTCCTGCTCCTTATGTTTCTCTTTTGTTATATCCAAAGAGATTAATCCAACCTTTTTACTCTCTCCTTTTTGCATGGAAAAAATAAGTTGGTGTCTGATTGTCTCTTCCCCTTGAATATTTATAAGTTGGGTTATCTCTTCGACACTTCCGTTTTGAAGTGCTTTGTCAAAAGCACGATTAAGTTCCTGTGCTTTTTTGAGGGGAATCACATCTTCTATCTGCAAACCAACAAGAGTTTTCCGTCCAAAAAAAGTATTGGCGGCTCTATTTGCATAGAGTATCTCATGATTTTCAGTTATGTATACATTTGCCGGAAGAAAGTTCATGAATGTCTCAAATTGATTTTTAGCCTCACACAGCTCCTCTTCGAGCTCTTTTTGTTTTGTTATATCGGTATGAAAACCAATCATTCTTACGGCTTTGCCATCTGCATCGAAAATTGTCTGTCCGCGATCTAGTATCCATATCCATGAACCATTTTTGTGACGGAGTCTATGGACAATGTTATAAATAACTTTTGGGTCTGTATGTGCATGTTCAATGGCTTTTTCTGCCATTTCGAGATCATCAGGATGGACCCTGCTCTCCCAAGACTCAAACTCATTTAGCAGTTCATCATCTCTGTAACCAAGCATCTCTTTCCAACGTGGAGAGAAGTAGACGGTTCCCTCTTTTATATTCCAGTCCCATAGTCCGTCATTTGTTCCCTCAGTGGCAAGCTGGTACTGTTCATTTATCTCTGCCAGTTCTTTCTCATTTTCACGAATGATTTTCATATAGGAGTGAATTCTGTTTCTGATATAAAAGAAAAATAAGAGGAGAAAAAAAATGGTTAAAAAGAGCAATACCATGTCAAGAGTATGAAATTTTTTAAAGGTTTGGTGTGCTTTGCCTTTTAGCACGGCTGCTTTAGCATCTGCATAATGATAAAGTGCCATGGTTGCATTTTCTAGTTTTACAACATGTTTGGCTCCTCTATTTTGTGTGATTGCAATGGCTTCATGAAATTTTTTGTGCTGAACCAGTTGGATTACCTGATCACGGATATTTTTCCATTGTTTAAAAAGCTTATATGTTTTTTCTTCAAGTTCTAAACCCTTTTTGCCTAAAATTTTTGTTTTAACAACAGCAAAGTATTTGTAAACATTCTGTTCTTCTTTGTCGACCTGTTTTATGAGCCTTTGAAGTTGTACCTTATCTGCTGGAAGAACAATATCTTTCATATCTCTATGTATTTTGAGAACGCCTTTTTGAATGTTAAGAGCAGCATTGGAGACTTTCAAAGGGTGTGTGTAGATATCTTCTGTTATTTTGTGAACAGTATTAATGCTGTATATACTGACGGCGCTGATGAGAAGTACAAAAGCAACACTTACTACAACAAACAGAGTGATAATGTTGAGTTCGTGTTTGGGACTACTGTTTTTCACAACTTTAACCTAGTAAAGATCATCTATGAGATCACTGCCACATTGCAGCTCTTTGAGCCATGCTAAAAATAGTCCTACATTTGTATCTTCAAATACAAATCCGTGCTGTGGTGCTATCATTTTGATGTCGAGTGCTTCTGCTTTGTTAACCCATGCACGGCAAATTTTATTGGAACCCATGTAGCGTTGGTGAAAACCAAGCAGATGTTGTTTATGCTCTTGAAAATCTTGGACTTTTTTGTAAGCATCGGGAGAAGAGAGAATCGCTGCACCAATATCTCCCGAAAAAAGAATTTTTGATTTTGAGTCATAGAGCGAGAAGTTTCCCGGAGCATGTAAAAAATGTGCAGGTATGAATTTGAGAGCATCTTCACCAAATTGCAGTGTTATACCTTTGTCTTCAAGAGATATGACACGGTTCATATCTGCAAATCCATAATGACTCATAAAACGGACCCATAAAGAGCTCATAATAAATTTTGCCTGAGTACTAATCGCCCATTGGGCGATAGAAGCAGCAACATCAGGGTCCTGATGTGAAAAGAAAATGTATTTGAGATTTTCTATCTCGATGTATTCACTGATGGCATCATAGAGCTCATCAAAGATGGCCTCACTTCCCGGGTCTATCAAAAAGCCTGCACCATACTCAATGATGAGATACTGATTAACAGAGAGAAAAGAGTCTTCATGAGTCTCATCATCAAAACTAAACATGACACATTTGTGTGTACCGTCATCATATAAAACTTTAGATTTATTATTCATTCTGCATTCCTTTTATTTCTCGTATCAGTGCCATTTGGCGTTTGGTGATGTATTTTATTAAGCCACTTTTTTGTAAGTCTTTAAACATAAAGACAACACTAAAACTGTCTGTATTTTCTTGTTTTCTCAAAACAGTTGCCTGTGTGTTTATGTTGAGTGGTTTTTTGTCAAGTTCCAAAACTATCTCTAATCGCACCTCTTTTGTTTCTGTTAAACCAGCGGGTAAAAGTTTTAGATTTAGTTTTACTGCATCTAAAGAGATGTCCTCTATGAGGAGCTCACAATCATATTTTATATCTTCTAAAAAAAGTGAGACAGAGTATTCACCACTTGGTGTTATTCTAATAGTTTTGCGTGTAATAGGCGATGTCTTGACAAATTTCAGATCACTTAGGGTAACTGTCTGCTGTTCATAGTTGATCTTTTCAAGCTGTGAAGCTTCTATGGCATAGGGCAGAGCATTTGAGATTATTAAAGTTTTTTGCTCTATTTGAATGGCTTTTTGCTGTAGATAAATTGTCTTTACCGTGAGTGTGCCGTCTTTGATACCAGTTATGAACGCATCATGGGTAATACTTAATCCGTTGTAGTAGTTGTGCAGTTCTATTTTTGCACTGTTTTTTTGGATGATATGAAGAAAGTCAAAAAGTGTCTCTGTATCTGCAAGTGTTGTGTCAATTTCATTTTGTCGTTCGTCAAAAACTTTTAAGAGCTTCAGCTGACTTATCTCGGTAAAGGAGAGAATCCCATAGTCAGCTTGTTGCGGGAGTTCTTGATACTTAACTATAAAGTGAGTTATTGTATTGTTTTTGTCTCTCATTTTAACATTATAAAGTTTTTGAGGGTGAAACTTGATGACTTCAAGGGCATTAATCTCATCATGACTGTATAAAAAACCTTTATGCTCTAAAAATTTTTTATCGATCTGCAGCATCTTTTCTTGAGCCTCTTGAAGAGAATGAAAGTCAAAAAAGTCTAAAAAAGCTTTATTTGCCATGACTACTTTGTTCTCATGGAGTAAAACAAGCATACTATTTTGATGCTCAAAAATATTTTTTAAATGTGTCTGCAAAAGAGTATTTTTTTCTTGAAGTTTGATATGTGTAACAGCTTCAGCAAGAACATGTGAGAGTTCTGTGAAATTTACTGGTTTTGTTAAAAATCGGAAAATTCCCAGCTTAATACTTTTGAGGAGTATCTTCTTGTCATCAAAGGCAGACATTATAATGATGAGACTCTCTGCAGAGATGGAATGAATCTGTTTTACGAGGGTCAAACCATCCATATGTGGCATTTTTATATCTGTGATAACTATAGAATAGGGATACTTTTTAAAAAGTTCTAAACCTTCTACTCCATCTTTAGCCAGGTCAACACGAGAAAAGAACTTACTGAGTAGTTTCCCACCTTTTTCTCTCAGCGCATCATTGTCTTCAACATAAAGAAGTGTTAAATCTTTTGCATCTGTTTGCAGTTCTTTTAAATCAGCCATTATCTAACCTTTATCTTTGTAGATTATAGCTCTATTTATCTTTCTTATGGTTTATTTTGAAGGTTTTTTTATTGCAATCTTTTTTGTCCCCAAAGATGCATTTGCGATTGACAATGAGGCGATAGATGAAGAAGCTAAAGGGAATAATGGCAAAGCCAAAGCTCATATAGGCTTGTGTATAGAGCTCATGCTCATAAAAATTATACCCTGCTACTAGTATCGCAATTGTTATCAACAAACACATGTGAATCCTTAATCTTTTTTGCACCCAGTGTTGAGTTTAAAGAGTGGGTAGAATGGACAAAATCCAAAAACTGCTGTCAAAAGTGGAACGGCTCCAACAGCTGCTACTATGTAGTTCTGTGCTACCAAACCATAAACGATTAATCCTAAACCTGCAATCGCTCTGATTGCTCTGTCTGCTTTTCCTAAATTAATACACATTTTGTATCCTTTTGTTGAATTATAAGTGTATTGTAGGACAAAACAGTCGCTCTTGTCTGTAACATTGGTTACATAAGCCGAATAAAACCACGTCCTAGTTCAATGATGCCGTCATTTTCCAGACTTTTGAGCACTTTGGAGATAACCTCACGTGAGCTGCCTAAGTCATTTGCTATGGCTTCATGGGTTGTTTTTATCTCCTTACTCTCTTTTGCATGGAGCCAATCCATCACTCTTTGGTCAAGGTTTTTAAACTTAATGTCATTAACAAGCTGTGCAAGATCTCCCATGCGCAGTGTATAGATTGAAAAAAGAAAGTTTTGGTAAGCAAAACTGTTGTGTGCCAACTCTTTTACGCTGTACATGTCAAGGATGTAGCCTTCAATATCTGTGAGTGTTACTGCAGAGGCTATGGCTTCGGTTTGTGAGAGTGTTGAGGCGGTATTTACGATGCACTGCTCACCAGGATTAAGATGATAGAGCGTTATCTCATCAGCCTCCTCTGACTGCATGTAGAGGCGTACTTCACCCGAAGTGAGAAACAAGATACCGTCACAGACATCGCCTTGAAAAAATAGAATGGAGCCTTTAGAAACACTCACGGGCTTGAGGCTCATCTGCAAAAACTGTTTGGCTTTGTCGTCTAACTCTCCATAAAATGGAAATTTTTCTAAATTCATCTCTTTTTACCTTGTCACACAGGATATTATTTGAGGTAATTGTATTAGCTCTTCTTTTATTGTAGCTAAAAAACAGTTTATAGTTTCATTCTCACGCAAAGAGTATATTATCCATTTTCCACTCTGCTGTGTTTGTACGATGTCAGCTTCTCTCATCTGCTTCAGGTGACGGGAAACAAGGGGTTGAGAGAGTTGCAGTGTGTCGCATATTTCACATACACAGAGCTCTTTTTCTCTCTGCATTAATGCGATGATTTTGACTCTGTTGATGTCTGATAATATTTTGGCTGTTTGAACTAATGCATCCATCTAATCTCTTTTGAAGTTTTATTATATAACAATTCTGTTGAGCCACTTGCAAATTCAAATCTCCACA
>Ga0256829_1000921_pt1 | contig 25984 bp, 29 predicted proteins | sample 131447metaG_FD_185979 | JGI IMG/M metagenome (GOLD analysis project Ga0256829, IMG submission 185979) | Hydrothermal vent microbial communities from Lau Basin, Pacific Ocean - 131-447 | ecosystem: Environmental > Aquatic > Marine > Hydrothermal vents | place: Pacific Ocean: Lau Basin | collected... | reverse complement strand
TTTAAATCTTTACCTTCGAGAAAAGGTTTAAGCAATTCCGCACTTTTACTATCTTGGGTTATCAATTTCTCTTTGGTTGACCCATCAATGACAAAAGCTTCATTAAACCCTGTTTTAATGCCATAAAGTGGCGAACCACACGCTTCTTTGAGTGGTTTTCCTGTCTGCATCAATGTCGCGCGAAGTTTGGCGATTTCTTTGGATTCCAAACGCCAGCCTTCATCAGAAAGCATGGACTGCATGGTGCTTTGACGCGGTGCAGTCAAAACATCGGCAAGGCTTGCATGTTCCCCGACTTTTAGCGCATCAATAAATGCAATGTCCTGATGGATTCCCGCCTGCGCGGGAATGACGGGTTGTGATTTCTTGGTGCTGTTTTTTCGGGGTTGCAATTCATTTTGTTCGTCATTCCCGCGCAGGCGGGAATCCATAGATGTCTCCATTATTGCAGTCGAAATGACAGGGTGTTTCTGCATAATCAAAATCGCAGGATATGTCGTCGCCCCTTCAAACACCTGCATATCACCAAAATCAACAATGGTTTCCAATGCCGCTTGCTGATTCAAAAACTTCCGTAAAGGTTTGCCTGATGCTGTTTTGAAAAAAGTGGAAGAAGAGATATAACCCAAGCGCCCGCCTTCTTTAAGCAAGTGAATACCACGCTCAAAGAAGTAAGCATACAAATCCGCCACCCCATGATAAACAGCGTAATGTTCCTGCAAATCGGCTTTGTAGTGTTTGATTAACTCCTGCCGAACATACGGCGGATTACCCAATACAATATCAAAACCACCCTGCTCAAAAATATCAGGGAATGCCACTTGCCAGTTAAAATCATCATCCAACAAACTATTACCCTGCTGAATATTGGCATCCAAACTGGTTAAAGGCTTGCCTTGCTCGGCAGTTTTCAGCCATAAGGATAATTTACTGATTTCGATGGATTCAGGATTGATGTCCACACCATAAATGTTTTGCGTTAAAATGGTCTTGTTCAAATCAAAGATGGAATAACCACCTGTCAAATCATGCAATGCATCCGCCACACGGCGATATTCCGCATGCAAATAATCAAATGCTGCTACCAAAAACGCCCCAGAACCACATGCTGGATCACAAATCTTAAGCGTTTTCAACACATCATCACGGTATGATTCCCAAAAAGCGATCTCGCGCTTTTTACTACTTCGCCCTGTTTGCGCAACCTTTAATGCTTCAAACTTTTGCTTGAGATAACCACCAATCGTCTCTTCCACAATAAAGCGCGTGATGGCATCGGGGGTGTAAAACACACCATCGGTTTTACGTTTGCCGAGATCAATATCGCCGCCTTTCATTTCTTCCAAATCGGTGATGGATTGCTCAAAGATATGACCCAACACCGTCACCGAGACTTCAGAAGCAAAATCATATGCTGCCAAAGCTTTGAAATGTTCGCAGGCTGTATCAGGAAGTATTAACCCATCCAAATAAGCATCGGCAGCAAACAAACCTCCATTGTATGCTGGAATATTGAGAGCTGTGCTACCCTTATCCACGGCTTGAAATAGCCCCTTAAAATTATCCCAAATCGGTGCTTGGTTAAAGGCATTGCTGCTCTCAAAAGCTTTAAGTAAAATATTATGTGGCAACAAACCCACATCTTCGGCAAAAGCGATAAACAATACCCTGTCCAAAACCTTTTGTGCGGCAGAAATTAGCTCTTTTTCATCATGTTCAAGGTTTGAAGCCCGTAAATAGGAGAATAAATCACTGCGAATGCTACGATAATCATGGTAAAGCCGCTTGGTGATGGCTTTTTCTGCTGCACCTGATTCTTCAAGCAATAAATCCGTGGCACTGGCTTTATTTTCAGCTAAATCACCTGCTAAGAAGCTGTTTTTATGCAGTAAAAGTTGTAAACGCCAGTATTCAGCAGGTTCTGTGAGCTTTTGAATATCAAACGATTCATATTCTGATGGGGTGCGACTCGTGGCATACAAACGAAGTTCACGATAATTGGAAACAAGCACCCAACGACAGTTAGGAATAGCATTGGCATAACGCCATGCTTGTTGCACTGGGGTGTAACCGCGCGACATGGTGTGATCAAGGCTGGTCATCGCGCCTTTCAACTCAATCGGCGCAATCAAGCGACTTGTCTTTTCTGTGATAAAACCCAAGCCCGCATCGGCTTGACCCGAACCTGCAATATGCACTTCAGCTTGCCAGTTCCACACATCATCTTGCGCTGATGTGATGCCATCATAACCTAGAATATGTCCAAAAATATCCGTTAAAAATTCGCCATGCAGCGACACTTCTTTGATTTTATTGAGCCGACCCGATTCAAATGCCGATTGCCAGCGAGTCAGGAGGGTAAGGTGAGACTTAGGAATGGGCGCAAGCTCACCAAGACGAAGCTTGATAAGGTTGGGCTGAAAAAGTTGAATATGCGCCATGCCTGTATCCGCTATGACGCTTCTTTATTGTTAGCTTCTCGAATCAACGCTGCGCGTTTTTCTACTTCTTCAACCAACGAATCAATCATATTGCTTGATTTCACACGCCCGAATTTTTCACCATCATGATAAAAAGTATGGGTTGGATAGCCACCTGTAATGCCTACCTGCACTTCTTGGGCTTCACCAGGGCCATTCACCACACAACCAATCACCGCAACATCCAAAGGCTCTTGAATATGTGCCAAACGCGCTTCCAATTCTTGTACTGTTTCAATAACATTAAATTTTTGCCGCGCACATGATGGGCAAGCAATCAAATTCACGCCGCGATGGCGCAAACCCAAGCTTTTAAGAATTTCAAAACCCACTTTAATTTCTTCTTTAGGTTCTGCTGCCAAAGACACACGTACCGTATCACCAATACCATCCGCTAAAATCAAACCCAAGCCCACCGATGATTTAACCGTGCCACCAAACAAACTTCCCGACTCTGTAATGCCTAAATGAAATGGGTAATCGACTTTTTCGGCGAGTTTTCGATAAGCAACTACTGTCATCGGGATATTACTGGCTTTCAGCGATACTTTAATATCATTGAAATTCATATCTTCTAAAATACGAATATGCCGCAAAGCCGAAGCCACCATCGCATCCGCACATGGCTCACCATATTGCTCATTAAATTCTTTTTCGAGTGAGCCCGCATTCACGCCAATGCGAATAGAAACCCCTCGCTCTTGCGCAGCTTTGACCACCCGCTCAACCCTATCCTGACTACCAATATTCCCAGGATTTAAACGCAAGCCATGCACACCTGCATCCAGAGATAATAACGCCATTTTATAACTAAAATGAATATCTGCGATAATCGGAATATTGGTTTGCGCTAGAATTTCTGGCATCGCTGCTGCTGATTCGGCATCAGGCACTGAAATGCGCACAATATCCGCACCTGCTTCTTCCAGCGAGTGAACTTGAGCTACAGTGGCATCAATATCGGTGGTTAAAGTGTTGGTCATTGATTGTACCGCAATCGGCGCATCACCACCAACAGGCACATCACCGACCATCATTTGCCGCGTTTTGCGGCGTGGTTTCACAATTGTATCACGCATGGCTTATCCTTATCTCGCAGGCATTCAACTGTATATATTGAACTTCCAGAATTGAAATAAATATGCAACTGTTCAAATTACCATGTTTTTTCTGTTAGCACCAACAGTAGGCACTTTTAGTGCGCGGCGAAAAAGCGCAACTTACTACTGTAAGTGAGCATTCTTTAACGCAGCAAGCGGGAAAACAAACGGCAAACTGAATAGTTACATAAAGGTTACTCCGAATCACTACGCAACAAATGCAAACGCTCTTGTAGCTGCACCGCACGCCGTAATGCATCGACATATTCAGAATTCTCTGGCTGCATCGCTACCGCCTTATCCCAGAGCTTCACAGCAGCATCAATATGCTCTCTTCGAAAGGCTGATGAACCCTGTGTAAACAGCACTGATGCGGCTTTTTTCAAACCGACATCAACAGCTTTCAAAAGCTCATTCGCACCTTTACCATCATGACGGCGATATAACAGTGCTGCATCCTTAGCTTGTAGCCACTTTGCCTGTTTCATTAACTTAACCACATCCGACTTGTGGACACTCTGTTCTTTTGCAGAACTTTTTTTGCGCACTTTCTTTACTACAGTTTTCTTGCCCAATGCTCTTATAACAAGCCCTTTCGGCATAGCCTCTCGGATATCCACCATCAAACGCTGCCCTTTTTCTGATACAGGCATTAACCGTAAATACGATTCAGCTTCAACATATGCTACACCAGCCATATCCTTATTTAAGTAGCGCCGTGCATCTCTATAAGAACGTGCTGCGCGATCCTCAATATCACTTTCAATGGATGCCCGCATACGAGAAAAAGCACTGTCTGAAGGCTTCACACCACGTGGAGGTTCATAAGCTCGCGACCAACGTATCCACGCATTATCTTCCAAGCGCCGCTGCTTTAACAGCACGTCCATGCGCTCTTGACGCATTTTCAACTCCATATTACTCACATAAGCGAGAAAAATACTAGGTTTTGCAGAAAATTCTGCTGCCTGCTGATAAAACACCATCGCTTTTGACCATGCATGCTCTTTCTCCGCCTTCTTACCTTTGGCTTTGTAATGTCTAAGCAAACGAATACGTGCTGGATTAATTTTCTTCTTCAAAAGAGTTTGCGCCTGCTTGTAATCATCACGATCAGCATCCATTGCCAACACACGTGCTCTTGCTTCCATCACTTTACCTGCATTATAGTCCTGCAAAGCCATGCTATAGCTGTTTAAAAATGAAAGAGCCGACCCCTTTACAGAGCCACTACCAGTCACACAGCTACTTAAAAACAAACAAAAAACAGCAATAAATAACCAGCGTATATTCAATGAGTCTAATCGCATCACGTATTTACATCCCCAATAATCAGCCGCACATCTGATGGCAACGTTAAGTCAAAAGCCAATGCCACAGCATGAGATACTTTACGTTTGGTCTCTTCGTCCATTGCCGTAACACGACCGCACTCTATCTCATCTCTCACACCTTTAATATTCTTTTTGCCTAAGGAATTAAAAGCAAAACCTTTACCCAAATGTTTATACGTTGCTTGCGAAAGAATTACTTCCCCTCCTTCACCCAGTCCACCCATCCGCGAGGCTACATTCACGGTATCACCAATCACTGTATACTCCAAGCGCTCGGCAGCACCAATACTTCCGACAATCACATTGCCGCGATTTAAACCAACACGAAATGAAATTGCCTCGCCATTCTGGCGCAATACACCAAGTTTACGGCAAGCAACTGTCATTGCCAATCCCGCCATAGTCGCATGTCGCTCATGCTCAGGATCTTCATTGGGGTGGTTAAATACAGCCATCACCGCATCACCAATATACTTGTCCACATGTCCATCAAAATAATCAATAATTCGATGGAAAACTTCAAAATGCTTATTAAGAACTTCAACGATTTTAGCTGGTTCTGCACTCTCTGAAAATGATGTAAAACCAACCATGTCAGCAAACAAAACCGTTACTTCTTGACTACTATCTTCCACATGTGCCGACCCGCCTTCAAATACTTCCGAGACAAGCTTGGGGTTTAAATATTTTCCAAAAACATCCCGAATTTCCTCTTTGTGTGCCAATTCTTCCACCATGCTATTAAACTGGCGTGTTGCATCGCTCACTTCATCATTACCTTCTACAGCCAAACGCACACTATAATCGCCACCTGCCACTTGCGCTGCCGCAGCTGCCAATAATTCCATAGGGCGACTCATTTGCCCCGCAATCCAATATACCAACATACTCGCCAATACAATTACCAAACCTGCCGCCATGAGCATGCGTATTACCAAACGTTCTGCCAAAGATTCCCATGCATTTTCAGAATAACGCACCGCAACAGAACCAATTGTTGTTCCACCATAGATGATACGCTTGGCAAACCACAAATCATCGCCTGTTAAACGTGTAATATGCCTTGCTTGCACAACTTGCTTTAGCATCGCCGCATCCAGTGCTTCATTACCAAACTGTTGGCTTTTACCATCAATATACTGCACATGTGCAGCTAAAACAGCTGGCACTGTTTGTAAGAAACTGCGCACAATCACATCCACTTCGGCTGCGCTACCACTTAACATTGGAATCTTTAACTCATCACCCAAGCGATCCACCAAAACTTCTGCCTGTGATTCTTGACTCTCTAGCCAAGCATCACGTTCCATATCTAGAATTACCAATGCCAACACCAACACTGCTGCGGTAACGGCAAACCCGACCAACATCGTCCAGCGCCAGCGCAAAGGAAAACGTGGCGAATGTATTCGCTCATTCCCATCGACATACACAATAGAACTCATGAGAATATACCCAGGAAGCAAAAAAATATTTGTTTACTCATGCGCATCCCCTACCACACAGCCACGGCCACAATCTTTTGCTTTGTATAATCGACTATCAACCTGTTCCAACAGTGCTTCAATATGCTCCTGCACACCTACCCCTTCCTTCACAAGCAATCCAGCTACACCTGCCGAAAAGCTTACATCCAACACTTCACCACCTACTAGTGCCACTGGTTTTCCCCGCACACGGTTTAACCACTGCTGTGTTGCAAGCTCCGCATCAGCAACATTTGTATGTGGTAATAAGACAATAAATTCTTCACCACCCCAGCGTCCAAGCACATCCGCAGTACGTACATTTCCCTGCAACTCGTCAGACACCTGCTTCAGCACAAGATCGCCCACCACATGACCATAAGAGTCATTCACACGCTTAAAATTATCCAAATCAATCAACACTAAAGAGCATTCAAAGCCATAACGTATCGCCTGACTAAGCTCTCGATACAATTGGTCCATCACAAAACGGCGATTATACAAACCCGTCAAAGCATCATGGGTTGCCTGATACTCCAAATCTTTTTTAGCTTCTTTTAAATCCGTCACCATACGCCATAGTAGCCTTGCTTCTAAGCCTCCAATAACGCCACCTGCCCCTAAAACACCATAAGCAATTTCTTCAACCATCTCATTATTGGTAAGATTAAAAGCCACGCACGGCGCATTCGCAATCAACGCTTTTTCAACATCTGTGTATACGGGAATGCCCATTGCTTTGGCCTGAATGATACCTAGAGCATCGCTATTGTGATCAACCACTGCCACAACTTCAGTCAATGACTCATCACACAACATCTCCAGCATGGCCGCGCCTCCACGACCTCCACCCAAAATAACAATGCGACTGGGATCCTCCCTCAAACGCTTCATGCAGTTCACTCCCTATACATAGACTATCACCATGGAACATAAAACATCCCCGCCTTACTGTCTACAGCTACCATTTTCGACACATACTCGTACACTACGCTTTTATTTACTAGCCCATACACAGAGAGCCATTATGTCCATCAACAACAAACAACGCAAAGCCTTAAAAGCCAAGGCTCACCACCTCAAACCAGTCATTCGTATCGGTCAGCATGGCGTGTCTGAAGGTGTCATCGCTGAAACGAATATTGCCCTCGACACTCATGAGTTAATCAAGGTTCAGATTCAACAAGGCGAGCGTGCTGAACGCCACAGCGCCATCGAAGCATTATGCCAGCAAACAGAAGCAGAATTGGTTCACGCCATTGGCAAGGTTTTTATCATTTACAGACAGCTTAAAGAGCCCTTTAAAAAATGAGCCCGCGCTCTGATGAAATTTACAGCCTTTTAATGCAAACTTTCAAGCCCTGCGTATTACAGGTGGAAGATGAATCATGGAAACACGCAGGTCATGCGGGCGCAAAAGAAAGTGGTGGCGGGCACTTTGTTGTCCATATCACTGCGAAAGAGTTTTCTGGAAAATCGCGCATCACCTGCCACCGCATGGTCAATCAAGCACTGAAAGGTAAATTTGGGGCAGTCATTCATGCCCTAAGCATTCATACCAAAGCCTTATAAATCTTTACTCATCAGTAATGGCTAGCCCAATATATTACCAGGCAAGACAATAAAAACACCACCCAACAAGTAAGCTGGCTTCATTCTTGCGTAAAAATGCCATGAAATATTTTGTAATGGAGTTGGCATGAAAATTCACCAGAATCGCAATATCAACACATCAAGCACATCACCCCGAAAACAAACCGATGGTAGTAAGTTTGGCGCACTATTCACATCGGAAATAGATAACAGTGCAACAGAGCAACAAACACCTCTAGAGCAACATAACAAAGAAACAGCTACACCCGACCAACAGCGTATTGTATTCGAACAAGCCACCGAATTATTGGATCAAGCTTTGCAGCAGTGGGAAGCCGATGGCTCCCTGACCGAAAGTACCATGACTTCCATTCAGAAAGCTCGCCAGCAATTGGGTTTGTTATCTTCACAAGAGCCAGCTCTTGCCCAAGCAGAAACCATGTTAGCTGTTGAATCAAAACGCTTACAAATACTTAATCACTAAACGGTACATTATATGCAACGACACCTTGAACAAATCCTTGAAGATATGGATGTTTTGCGCCCTTTTGCGCTACAAAATCAGGAAAATAATGCCGAGTTACGCAGTACCATGCGCCGTATTATTCAACATATTGAACACCTTCAGCGTACACCTTCCATTAGCCCAGCACACCACCACTCCATTGTTGCATTGCTTGCACAGCTATTGGATTTAGAGCACGGAATTTTACTCAAAGCTCAACAAAACACAGAACTATCCGAGCAAGAACAGCAACAATTACAAACACATGTAAGAGAACGACAAAAGATGCTACAAGCCATTCAGCAAGACTGGTCTGCATTACAAACATTTCTTAACAATTGCCAAGATTTATTAGGCAAAACACCCACTACGAACGATGATCTTGGTCAACAAGTTCGCTCTCTGGAGAAATGCCTGCGCGAGCACCTTCATCAAGATGGGCAATTGCGCACGGAACTCAACCAATTTATCAATGCTCTGCAAGGCTCCATAGGTAGTGTATTACATGTACTTGATGAGGTTGGTGAAGATGCTCCTGAACTCAAGCAAACCCAAAGCATTCTTCAGCATGATTTGCCTGATGATCCCATCGCGGCAAAAGCATTATTACAGCAAGCCCGTGAGGGGCTTGTCCAAGCAGGCAATAAACTCAATACTGCCAGTCAAACAATGCGCGATAATATGCAACAACAAGTCTCACAAATGACTGATCTATCAAACAAACTCGAAGAGGCTGAACATGCGGCAAGAAAGGATCCGCTTACAGGCCTTGCCAATCGCCGAAAACTTGCAGAATTTTTAAGCTCTCTAGCAGATGATATTAGCATCAGTTTTGTCATGATTGATATTGATCACTTTAAAAAAATTAATGACCGTTACGGGCATGATGCAGGCGATGACATTCTAAGTGAGTTAGCCAGTGTTTTAAATGACAGCACACGCAGCAGCGACATGGTCGCGCGTTTGGGTGGTGAAGAATTTTGCATCATCTTGCCCGAAGCTGAACTCAAGCAAGCAGGCATTTTGGCAGCCAATTTATGCCAAGCCGTTTCATTACATCGCTTTACGAGCGGCGCACATCATATTGATGTAAACATCAGTTTGGGAGTCAGCCAGAAAAAAGATAGTGAGACATCGACATCATCTCTCAAACGTGCCGATCAGGCTCTCTACCAATCTAAAAAAGATGGTCGAAACCGCGTCACGCTGGCTAAATAATCACTTAAATACTTTTTTCAAAATCTCAGTCGTGCGTTTTACAGGATTCTTACGGATAGCAGCCTCTTCTTCTGCCATATAATGAAACACACCGCTTAAAGCCAAGGTCAATACATGCTGGCTTAAATCAGCTTTCACATTAGGCACAAAAGGCAAGGATTCATATTCCCCCATCACACGATCATAAGCCTGCACGACACCTGCTTGTGCTAACGCATGATCGACAACTGGTTTCATTTCTTTGGATAAAGGCTTGGACATTTTTCGCTTGAAATATTGTGTTGCAGCATCATCAGCTCCACCAAGAATCGATTTGGCATCAGCAATACGCATGCTTTTAATCGCATCAGAAAAAATACGCTTCGCCTTGGGTGTTGCAGCTTCCGCAGCACGGTTTAAACGCAATTCCAAATCATTCATCATGCTTCCCATGCCCACTGCCGATAAGGCTGACTTCACTCTTCTCATACTATCAGGCAAGGGAATATGAATCTTTGCATCACTATTAAAGCCATTCTTTTTACTTAATTGAGCAACAACATTTTCCGAGCCAACACGTAAAGCATCTTTCAAACCTGCGACAACATCAGCATTGCTCAATGAGGTTAGATTATATTTTGAGCCTTCTGGTGTACCTGTTGCGCTTTTAGAAGCTTCTTGCACCAGACTACCCAAACCTTGCATAAAACTATTCGCCCAAACCAATGACAACGGCATAAACAAACAACACAATAAAACAAGCAATTTTCCAAAAAAACGTTTCATTTTCATCTCCTAAAAACTCTAAATGGTTCTATATTGACGCTTAAAGGCATCTACAAAAGAGTCCAGCATATTCGCAGGTAAAGCATTGATGCCCGCAGCAGCTTTACGACCGCCACCTGTCGGAAACTGCATACATAGTTCATCAGCACCCGTTTTATGAACCAGTGGTGAGCGCACACTGACACGATAACTTTCATCATCCATAAGCGTTAATAATGCATGCGCGCGGTTGGGATGCTCGCGTGCCAAAGCATTGCCATATACCCCAGAAACACGGCGAGTCCAAGCCTCATTCGGCAGCATAATAAAAGCAGTGGCTTCATCATCCGATTCAATAGCAAGCTGTGTAACTTTTGCCATGTCCGAACTATAACCTTCTGCGAGTACATTATAGGATTTTGACTGTTTTATAAAATCAAAAGGATTTTCAAAAGGCTGAATTTCACGGTATAAATCCGCTGGGTGAAAATACAAATCACTTTCATTGACACCATAACCATTGTAATTAATCAAGGTGCCAAGCTGCTCAAGTTGTTTTAACTGTTCAGCATCCAAAGCCAATGGTTCGGCAGCTTTTGTTGCCGCATCAAAAAGATTATCACCAAATGCTGCGGTGACCGCCCAAAGAAGGTGTTTGCCATTTAAATAATCATTCACCAGCAAACTCGTACAAACATCTGCGGCTGTATTGATATGGGATGTCATGCAAGGATGCTGGGGGATTTCACCAGCAAAATGGTGATCAAAATAATCGACCGAAGCACCCGCATCCAACACACGTAATAATGCCTCACGGTTTTTATCCAAAGAAATATCCAAGACAAGAACCTTGTCTCCCACATCTGCATGCACCCGCTTAAGCAATGCAATATCCCGCTTTACACCTGTTATAAGCATACTTTCTTGCGGCTGCACCAAGCGCCATTGATGCAGGGCGCAAATGCCATCCGCATCACCATTAAAAACATCAAAATAAGTCATGCCGAAAGAATACTCGATGGCGCGCTGAAGGTCTAAGAAACCCGCTTTATTTGCTAAGGAGGTGCTGATTAACTCTGGATGGGTGGATATGCGATTTAAAATCACCAACACCAAGGGAGGTGCTGGCGATTTTGGGCGCATAGACACCATGCATTGAGTTAATCAGCACCTCCCTAAACAGCTTCCTCTTCCTTCTTCTTTACCCGAATCATTTCACGATGACGTTTAAACACATACTTTGCCAAAGTATCTTCCTCTTCATCACAGCGAAAAACAAACCTTGCACCAATAAATGGATGACCATCAGGTGTTTTACGTGACCATACAACTTCGCCCAACAGCTCCAGCACTGTCGGAGGAAATGCTGGCAACATCATGGTCATAAAAATAGGGTCACCTTGACGATAACGTTCAGCACTGACAAAGCTTGCACCCGTTGTACTAAAATTCACAGCACGCTCTTGCAGATTACTACGGCTCGCATCGTTTAACATATTCACGCCAATTAAATAATTCAATTTGGCATCCAATGCTTCCATAGCATTGGCCATATCCGAGTTTAACTTGCCACGCAAATCATTGGAAAAAATATCACTTCCCACCATATCTCGTAACATAGAACCTTGGCGGGAACGGATACCCACATGTTTTTTGCGCACTTCAAACTCTTCTGTTGATAGCGGCGTATCACTCATGGGGATAATGTCATCCACACGGAAATCTTGGCGACGGTTGTTGGCATTTTCAGACATGTAAAACTCCTGAACTTCATAAATCAGTCGCAGATAACGGCATCAAAATCTCTTGTACTGTCGGTACAGACTTGGCTTGCGTATGAACCAAACCTCTTTCAATGACCGAAACTGCAACATCTACCACCTGTGAATCAAATTGTGTGCCAGAACACTCTTTGAGTTGCTCCACACAGAATGAAAGCGGTCTTGCCATACGATAAACACGGTGTGTTGTCATGGCATCAATCGCATCTGCAACACAAACAATCCTTGCTTCAAAGGGTATATCTTCCCCGCCCAAACCATCAGGGTAACCTCGCCCATCAAATCGTTCATGATGATGCCTAACCATCAAACGCTCACGACTCAAAGTATCCATATTCTTTAGAATAGAATCTCCAATCGCAGGATGGGCTTTCATAATAGCAAATTCCTGATCTGTATAACGCCCTGGCTTGAGCAACACCGCATCTGCAACACCAACCTTACCAATATCATGCAATAAACCACCCGTACGAATGATTTGAATTGTTTTATCATCCAAGCCCAACTCTTCTGCAAATAATCTTGATAGCTCACCCACCCGTGCGGAGTGATCTTTGGTATAACGATCACGCGCTTCAAGCGAGCGCACCAAAGCAATCAATGTTTCATTCATGCTATCTGCCAATGCGGCATGCACTGCACGGTTATCAAGCAGTGTATCTAACTTTTTAGCCAGTAATCCCAATATTTGACGCTCTTCACTTTTTAATGGTTGCGTACTTTCTCGATTCGCCAAACACAACACTCCCATATGCACCCCTTGCAGGGATACAGGGATGGCCACATATTGCTCAACATCGATATTTGGCCAGCAAGTGATGGGCGCACCATCGCGGCATAAAACTTCAATATATTCTTTGTTTGTCTCAATCAGTGGCTGAAAGGGAGTAGCTGACAAATCAACGTTCAGCATAATATTTTCATGGTTTGGGAAGTGCTTTGCAACCATAACCATTTTTTTTCTATCCCTCTGAAATAATGCCAGAAAACCACTTTGGGCACGAACTGTTTCCATCGCCAGCCCGAGAGCTGCTCGACACACTCCTGACACATCTTGCTGACGCGGCATCTCATCAAACATCCTGTATAACAAACCTAAACGGCGATCCATTTCAAATAATTTAGGCAACAAGTGCTTATCTTTATGCTCAATCGATGGCTTCACAACTGTCATGTCAGCATCAGGAATCAATGCCTTGCGCATGCACTCCAGCAAAACTTCTGAGTCAAAGGGCTTGGACAAAATATGTTCAACATGCAGTTTCTCAGCTTCTTCAAGACGCTCCCGAGACAAAAAACCACTCACTAAAATAATTGGCATCGTCGCATGATTGGCTCGCAACTCGGCGATTAAGTCCAACGAAATGCCATCACCCAGGCTTAAATCTGTTACCAAACCGTCCCAATGCTGGGATTCCAACATGCTACGAGCCTCCGAAAGGCTGGCTGCTTGCCCAACATGGACGGGAACATTCAAATCTTCCACTACTTCAGCAATAACCTCACGAACAGCAGGTTGATCCTCTAACACCAAGACTTCCAGCATCTACCTGCCCTCTCTGCGCCCATAAGCGCGTACAGCAACAATGCCCGAAGGCTGGTTCACCATGCCTTGCATTTGAAGAGGTATAAAAACATCACTTGCTGTTTCTACCCCAGATTCCCCACTCACTGCCTGAAAGCGCCGTAACAAAGTCTGATAACGAGCCGCATTATCCAAGCGGACACGAATTTCAGGCAATTGAAATGGCTTGCTTACAAAATCATATGCACCTTGCTCAACTGCATGCAAAGCATCTTCAATACCTGAATATCCAGTCATTAAAACAACCAGTGTACGGATAGGATCATCACTCGCTTCTGCTAGAACCGTCAAACCATCGGCACCTGGCATCACAACATCCGTCAAAACAATATCAAAGTGCTCTTGCTTCATCTTTTCCAATGCATCATCACCACGTAGGCAGACTGAAACCTCGTAGTCGCCCTCTGATAAATACTCTTCAAGCAATGCGGCCAAAGCCTCATCATCCTCAGCAATAAGTAGACGTAGTTTGCTCATGGCTTTTTAGTATCCATGTCATTTGAGTTGCTGTACATACGCAACAAGCGAGCTTCAAGATCAGCTTGTTTATGCTGTGAATTATAGCCAGTTGGAGCGTAATTCTGTTTCAACTCACTACTCTGCTCAGCCAACTTTGCTTGTGCAGATATATTAACATGATCTGTTGGAAGCTTGGCTTTGCTTGGTGCTTCACGCACATTAGCACCCTTACTGTTTTGTTGTAACAGGCGGTGAATAAGCGCATCTGCGGGACGAATGCTTAAAGCCATACTCACCTCCTTTTAGAATTAAAAAATCCATATAACCATGAATTTCTACCCTTTAAATATTAAGTTTATCGGGTTGCTATATTCTATCGGTAGAGGTGTCCGCCAACTTTAATGCGTTCTCTGAGTTCGATAAAAACTAAACCGTAGAGGGCTGTGGCATCCAACGGTAACGCAACGCTAAACTTGCATCATGACGAATACATTGTATGCCGCGTCCAGCATTCACATGTAGCGCAATAGGAGCGCGCACATTGGCAGTGACCCACTCCCGATCTGCAAATGGGTTTAACACCAACATCCACATAATTGGACAGTCCTGTTTAGCATCATCTGTTAAGTGCAAACAACCCTTCTGTTCAGCACTTAATTCAGGCTTAGCTCCAAGTCGCTGCTCATCCCACGGGGTTAAAATAAATGCTGCCTCAGGGGTATCCAAAGACTGCATACAAATCATATCGCCTTTGCCTTCATAAATAAAACCAAAACGATGCGCATCACCAAAACCAGCTAAGCCCTGAGGAAATATAAACTCTTGCTGCTCAGCAACCTCTTTACTCTCCATGACTTGACCCATGATTATTTCCCTCCCTTTAACCATGTTAGTGCATCACCTTGATTTGCAGCACGGTTTTCCTGCTCAATAATGCTATACACTTCCAAGCGATGAACTGCCACATTCGCTGGTGCATCAATAGCGAAACGAACACTATGTCCGCCCTGAATATCCTGAATAACGATACGAATATCATCATTAATTCGAATCGCCTCACCGATTTTTCTTCGTAGAACCATCATCTTAAGAAGTTGATGAGACTCAATGATTTGACCTGCGATATTTGACTATACGAGGCCTGTAATGCGATGCTTGATTGCTGCAGTTGCGCAACCACCGCAGGCACATCAACCGCTTCATGCTCATTAATCCGCTTGTTTAGCGTAAACTGCATATCTTCAAATGATGTACGCGTTACCGATAATGCAGATAAACGCCCACCCACTTCGCTGGTTAAATCAATCATGCCATTACCCGCACTGTTTAAGCTACTTAGAGATGTTTGAAGCGCTACTTGATCATTGCTTTGAAGCGCCGATTTAAAGTCTTGCAGTGCTGCAAATGCTGCTGCAAAGGAAGGATCATCTCCACGTATATTGCTTGTAACTTTTAAGCTATCACTAATCGCAACAATTCTATCCTGATTGCTACCTGTATAAGTATAATTCCCCAGTGCATCAGGTGTAAATGCAGCTTTATCGACTGCCGTTCCTGCAAACAATGACTGACCTTGCCATTTCTGATTCGCATCATTGGCAAATTGTGTTAACAAATGCCCAACCTCAACTGCCGCAGCACTGCGCTCAGCCGCCCCTAAACCACCTGAACTTTGCTGCACAGCCAAAGACTGCGCGCGCACCATAATATTTTTCATACTATTCAACATGGTTTGCGAAGCACCCAGACGGGACTCTGTAGTTTTCACCGCATCAAGACTGCCTTTCACACCAACCTGTGCATGACGCAAATCCAAACTCATTTTATAATCCAGCCCAGCATCTGCGGGTCGTTGAAAACGCATACCTGAAGATATTTGTTCGTTTCCTTTTGCCTGAATCGCCAGTTGTTTATTCACGCCTGTCAAAAGGTTATCATACATTTGTGTTGTCGTTACTCTCATCGGATTAACCCCATCAAAGAATCTAGCATTTGATTTGTGGTTTGAATCACCTTGGCAGATGCCTCATAAGCACGCTGGAACTTAATCATAGATACAAGTTCCTCATCAACATTTACACCTGAAAATGCCTGTCGCTGCTGATTTAAGGAACTCGCTTCAGCTTGGAAAAAACTTTGCTGCTGACTTGCCAATGCCACATCATTGCCGTATTTTGTAGATAATAATGATGTGCGACCACTCAGAGTCACGGCTGTCGCCCCATCCAATGATGCAGGTTTGTTTTGCAAATCCACCATCAGCAAAGCTGCGCGATTATCGCCCATATTAATGCCAGAAGTCGTCAAATTAATTTGCCCTGTACTAATCAGCCCTGCATCAGCTTGCACAGCATCAGAAACTTTCAAACTCGCCGCACTGCTGCCCTGAAAAAGGCTATTCACCTGATAGGCTGCTAAGAAATTACTACTATCATCAGAAAATCCAACAGTATTCGCGCCAGCATTCATAAGCAGCTTGCCAGAAACATCAACACTGGCAGTCACGCCTGGAACATTTGCGTTAATATCTGCAGCAATGCTTGCCATGCTGCTCACGCCTGCCGTAATATTGATGGTAGCCTTGCTGACTGGCGTTAATGGCACACCTGCCGCATCAAACACATGTACTGTAAAGCTTCCGCTTTGAATCTGCCCTGCAAAAGGATTGTTTTGCGCAGCATCACTCACAGACAATGCTGAATTGGCAACGCCCAAACCAGATTGAAGCTGTGATACCCGACTTGAACCAACACCCGATGCATTGGCCTGATTTATTGCAAAGCTCAAATTTACGGCGATATTATCAAGATCTTTGATATATCCCCCCACACGATCATCTCTCAAAGCAATAGAACCACCAATTTTACCACCCTTATCTAGACCGCTCACCGCAGTATTCGTGCCAGCAATAACAATGCTTTGAAAATTCCCATTTGCACCCACTGCACCACGCGCTAATTGCCGCACCTCACCATCCTGCACCAACAAATCACCACTAACTGTTTGCAACAAGAGCCCACCTGTTGCGGTACGTACATCTTGTACTGGCATAAATGCTGATAAATCACGCACTGCTTGATCTCGCTGGTCACGCAAATCATTGGCTGCACCGATCAACCCTTGTGATGTCCCCTCATGCTGACGAATTTGCACATTTAAAGATCCAATCGTTGTTAAGAGGTTATTGGCAGACACCAAGTGTTGATCAATATTTGCATCCGCCGCTTGCTGAACGCCTTGCAATTGATTACTCATACTTGAAATTTGTGTCGTCAAGGCTGTACTTTTTGTGCGCATATTAAATTTTTGCGCCGCATCTTCAGGAGCATTCGCCATCTGCTGGGTTGCAAAAAAGAAATCATCCATTGCCGCAGCAAGACCCGTGCTCTGCAAGCTGCCAAAAACATTCTCAATACTAGTCAAGCCCGTTTTAAGCTCTTGCCAATAATTTTGCTGCGGTCCATTGCTTAACAATGCCTGATTCACAACCTGATCAACTGAACGTGAAATACTGCCTAACTCCACACCTCGCCCAAAATCAAAAGCTCCCAATTGCTCCGCTGATAATGCGCCCAACTCAGCCTTTTGCCGCGAATAGCCAGGGGTATTCACATTGGCAATATTATGCGACACCACATCAATAGCCTTCTGCTGTGTTTTCAAGCTGCTGGCAGCAACATTAAGGGCACTAAAAATCATCGCGAAACTCCACGCCCATAAACTTCTTGATTCGGCATCGCACCGACTTCCTGCAAAACATGCACTGTGACACACCATGCTGCATGCAAACGAATTCTATTTTCTTCCGTTGCAGCATGCATCTCTTCCATACGCGTCAAAACTTGCTGCCGTTTACGCTGCAACAGCAATCGACTTTCGTCTCCTACATGGGCTGAAATAAACTCTTCTAAACTCATATGGTCGGGAGCATCGTATTGTTTGAGCAAACGCTTACACTGACTCTCCAACTCAACCACCTTGCTTTGACCGCGCGCACGTTGCTCCGCTAAACACACCAGTGCATCACCATCAAATTCATGCGCTGCTTGTAACTCTTGTGCGGTAATACCTTCCATGCTTTGCACACAAACATCCATTTGCTCGAGCATACTCTCTAATTGGTCTTGTAAGGTCTGCGAACTCATTATTCCCATGAATGCTCCGCCATGGCATTGCGCACAATCTGCGTTGCCACTTTTTTACTGCTGTAATTCGTCGTTCCGCTTTCCAAGGCATCACGAATTTCTTCAATGCGTTCCAAACGTACATCTGGCATATCTGCCACCATAACATGTGCCATCTCACGCAATGTTGCAGCATCACTTACTTGTACACGATCCCCACCAGAAGATTTTTTACCTGACGATGCCTTAGCTTTAGCTTTGCCGCCACTAGCACCAGCCTTCTGAATTGATCCTGCTGCTCCACTGCCACTAATGCGTACCATCAACGTCTCCTCGAAGTTCTGCGTACATGCTCACATCTTCTCTATCGGAAGCTTGGCGCATTTCTTGAATCGTCTTATTCGCATCGGTCTGATTACTTGAAGCACTTTGCTCCAATTGACGGTAAATGTTCGCCGCTATGCCTAAGTTCCCACCCTTGCTGCCTGCATCTGCAACAGCTTGATCAAACATAGATGCTTGCACACCCTCGGCAAACCCATGTGGCAAGAAACCTGATTCAGGCACTGTTTTTCGCATAGCTGCCATCATTTGCTGAAAGAAGATCGCTTCAAATTTTACACTAACATCCCATAATTCTTTATTTTTAATCTCTGGCTTATCATCCATTTTTGCCACGGGTTTATTGTTTAACGCCTGCATGAACTGACTTTTAAAAGCCTCTGGATCAGCCGCTTCTTTTGCTGTTTTTTTATCTTGTTGCATCACTTGTGCAATAACAGTTTCAACCAAGTCTCGCATCAGATGACCTTCAAATCTGCATGCAATGCACCAGCTGCCTTAATCGCCTGCAGTACCGCAATCATATCACTGGGGGTCGCACCAACCGCATTCAAGGCTTCAACCAAACTGCTCAATGTGGCGGTTTTCGGAAGCACTACCAATTTGGCCTTTTCCTCGGTCACATCCACAGTCGTGCTATCAACCGTTGTCGTATCACCCTTCGCAAAGGCATTGGGTTGTGAAACTTGAGGGTTTTCACCGACACTCACTTGAATACTACCATGAGCAACGGCAACCATATCAATGGTCACCTCTTTACCCATTACAATCGTACCTGTGCGTTCATCAACGACCACAATAGCGCGGTGATCTGTGGTTAATTCAATTTGCTCCAAATCAGCCATTAACATAATGGCATTGTTTTCAAAGTTCATCACTTCCACAGTTGCTGCATCCACGGCTCTGGCAACAGGCTGCCTAAATTTTTTATTGATCGCCTCTTGCATGCGCCGAACCGTCGTAAAATCAGCACGATTCAAGGTTAAAATCACCTTGTTTTGTGTGCTATTCATACCACGGGGAGCAGCGCGTTCAATACGCCCACCATTGGGAACTTTACCAACTGTTGGATGCCCTTTTGTCACTGTCGCGGCTTTTCCTCCCAAAGAAAAACCACCCACAGAAATAGCTCCTTGTGCTACAGAATATACTTGTTTATCACCACCCAAAAGAGGCGTAATCAGCAATGTTCCACCACGCAGGCTGCTAGAATCTCCCATGCTTGAAACCGTGACATCAATCTGCTGCCCTGGTCTAGCAAAGGGTGATAATTCAGCAGTGACCATAACCGCTGCAATGTTTTTGGGTTTCATTTTGGTAATATCAGCGCGGACATTCACACCAAAACTCTCTAACATGGAAGCAATACTATTAATGGTAAAGGGAGATGAATTGGAAGTATCACCTGTGCCATTTAATCCCACGACCAAACCATAACCAATCAAAGCATTGCCTCGCACGCCTTCTACAGAAGCAATATCTTTGATGCGTTCAGCTTGAGCTGATGTTATAAAAAAACATATCAACACAAACAAAAAGAATATCGCTCGCTGCATAGCTTTCAACATAAAACCTCCATCAATAGAAAGCATTAAAATGGCCAAATCACATCAAGCGTTTGTCCAAACCAGCCCTCATGCGCCACACTCGCTAAATCACCGCCACCACCGTAGCTAATGATGGCTTGAGCAACCTTTGATGATGGAATGGTATTGCCTGATGAAATATCAACAGGGCGAATGACACCGCTAAAACTTAATGCTTGTGGTTGATTGTTAATTGTTAATTGGCGACGACCAATAATACGCAGGTTGCCATTAGGAAAAACCTCCGTCACCACTGACGTAACGCTAGCTGTTAAGGTATCTGAGTTTGTAGTCTGACCAGAGCCATCAAAATTTTTAGCATTGCTTAAATCCAAGGCTGTTGAAGGCTTGAAGTTAGGATTTTTGGCAGCCAATGATGTCTCATAACCCAACGCAGCGGTTACACTCGTTTTATGCGAAGAATTTTTGCTCTTTTTTGTGCCTAAATTTCGTGTTGCACTTGCTTTCTCTGAAACCAATACCGTTACCAAATCCCCAACAGCGTTGGCTTTAGGATCCGCAAAAATCGTTGCTCCTGTATTATTCCACAAAGAGCCAGTCTCTGTGTGATTCACTCTTGGTGCTTTCATTGCCTGTTCAACAAGATCAAGGTTTGCATCTCTTGTAATTGAAGATGCCGTTGGCGCACAAGCTCCTAACAAAACCAGCAAGCTTCCTAACACAACAAATTGCTGAATATTTTTACACATAACCACCACCTTCTTACCTCTAAATCTGCACCCGTACGGTATGAGCATCGAGCACAATCGCCTCTATACGTTTTTTACTACGCATATTCTGTACCAATACTTTTTCTCCCAACCCTGCAGCCTGCATAGCCTTGCCTGCTGCACGCACTAAAAAGCTTCCATTACCAACGATTATTGTAACCCTGTCGCCTCGTTTAATCAGTGGGGGCCGCTTTACAGCATAGGAAGATACCACATCACCTATATGCAAAGGGCGTGTTAGTCGCATACCCACTAGCTTAGTGGTTTTTTTCCACCAAATACCTGTATGTCCAGCGACATCTTTGCGTTGCACTTGCAGCATGGATGAGCGCAATAGCGATCTCGCAGGCAATTCTTGCCGCACAGTGACAGCATTTGCCCACCAGTGTAATTGTACGGGCACATACCAACGACGCAGATTCTGACCCTCACCTTGCTCTGCAATGAGTGACACCCGTCTGGCATGGCGGTTTATGTTTGGCAGATGCCAACGCAACGCACCTTTTACATTTGGCCAACGATCCACCTGAATCAGTTCCGCTTTTGCACCTTGATAATGAATACCCTGCGCAAAAAAATCATGCAATGACTTTTCCAAATCGCCTGCCCATAAAGACACAGGAAACAGCAGGGCAATCACCATCAAGGCTTGGAGGAACCTTTTAGACATCATACAGTCTTACCTTTTCACACTATTGGCTGCTTGAAGCATTTCATCCGCTGCCTGAATAGCTTTGGAATTCATTTCATAGGCTCGCTGCCCAGCAATAAGGTTGACCATTTCTTCAACAATATTCACATTCGACATTTCCAGCATGCCTTGTCCGATATAACCGAAACCATTAAGACCGGGGGTGCCTGCAATCGCATTGCCCGAAGCCACTGTCGGTGCATACAAAGAGCCTCCCAATAGCTTTAAACCACCAGGATTACTAAAGTCTACGGTTGTTAGCTGGCCTACAATTGAAGACTGAGATCCCTGCTGCTCCACAGATACCGTTCCATCTTCTGCAATACTAATAGAGAGCGCATCAGACGGGATCGTGATTCCAGGCTGCACCAGATCACCATTGGCAGTTACCAATTGCCCTTGAGAATCCGTACTAAATGAACCGCCTCGGGTATAAGCAAGATCACCATTAGCATTTAGCACTTCAAAAAAACCACGCCCTTTAATTGCCAAATCAAGTGGGTTATCACTTTGTTTCAAACTTCCCGCAGAAAAGATACTCGTGACACTGGATGTCTGCACACCCAAACCAATCTGAATACCAGATGGCAACTGTGTGCCCGCACCACTGGCCTCAGAGCCTGGCGTTTTAACTTGTTGATACATCAAATCCTGAAAATTTGCACGCCCTCGTTTAAAGCCCGCTGTATTCACATTGGCTAGGTTATTAGAAATCACATCTACATTTGTAGTTTGTGCTGCCATGCCTGTTGCTGCTGTCCATAGTGCTCTCATCATAATAATTTACTCCAATCCAATGTACTTAAAATTTTATTATTCTTTAACCTGGTAAACGCCCAACAGTTTGAGTAATCTGCCCTTCTTGTTGATTGTACTGCTCTAAAATTTTCATCATGGACTGGTTGCTGCGCGTGTTTTGCATCATTTCCACCATCATCAACACCGCATTCACGTTCGATCCTTCAAGCATACCTTGATGTACAGTCACATCATTTTCAGCTACGCCCACATTCGTCTTATCTGTTTGTAAAATCGTTCCTGATAATTTACTCACCAGCGATAAATCTTTAATTTCATACATGCCCAAACGTGCCACTTCCTTATTATCCACAAGCACACGACCATCTTCACTAGCACTTATCACACCTCTGGGTAAAGTTATTATATTCTTACCTTCATCTAAAACAGGCAAGTTGCCTTCTGTTACCAAGACCCCTTCTCCATCCAAATGAAAATTTCCTGCACGGGTGTAACCCACTTCATCGGCAAAAGCTCCGTCCGAAGTCTTTACCTGAAAATAACCATTCCCACGCAATGCAAAATCAAGATCATTGCCTGTTTGTCGAATAATACCCTTATCAGCATTTACGTATTGATGATCCATGGTCATATAAGCCGAAGGTAATTTGCTAGCATCTTTCCCCGCCCCATCTACATTTGCCAACATAGTCGAAAATGCAGTCCGATCAAGCATGTACCCCGTGGTATTCACGTTCGCTAGATTATGCGCAATCGTATTTAACTTTTGAGCCGTCATATCCCCAGCTACACCTGAAATAAAGAAACCACGATCCATAACCACTCCTCTAAAATGACTCTACGAATCAGTTAGAGCATGTATGATGCCAATATGTTAGTTTAAACTTAAGCCGTTGAATTATAAGACTTTAAGAAAGTCGGCATATCAGAACTGTTCCAGCATGAAGGCAGTTATTACCGTTCTTAAGGGGATAATTTTTCCGCCAATTTGCGGTCACTGCTATACAAAAAAGATAATAGCTCTGCCACCAACTGATATGCTTCCTCAGGAATTTCTTGCCCCACAGAAACCTGTGCTAACAATGTTGCCAAATTATCATCCTGATGAATATGTACATCACTTTCACGTGCCAACTCAAGGATTTTTTTGGCAACCTCACCAAAACCCGAAGCCAGCACCTTGGGGGCTGCTTGAGCATCGGGTGAATAAGCAAGTGCTACTGCGGCATATTGATTACGCACAAATAGCACCAAGATATTTAAACCGATAGCAAAACATAGCCTCTACTATCGCCATATAAGCTTTGCACTTAAATTCAGAAGAAATCGAAGCCTTTATAGATTTGATACGAAAGCTTTTAATAAGAGGCAGGCACTGTTTGCAGAGTCAATTTCCACGCCATATGCTTACTACGACACTAAAAGTCGCATGGGTAGATAGCCTTCTCCCATTCAAATTCTAAGGGAGCCATGCATGAATAGCGAAGAAACCTACCGACTAGAGAGTTTAATAAATTCTAAAGATGAAGAGAGTGAAGAATGTAATCAGGGTGTGAAAATTCATACTTTAGAGGACTACTCTGCTTCAGTGTATGACTTGTTACAAGAAGCCTATCAAGACAAAGGTCATCGTGATCATTATTCAAAATTCACATGTGAAATAAATCAGAATATCAAGTCTGGATTAACAAAATTTGATGCTGAACATGGAAATTGGATTGGTGGGAATCTGGCATTATTAACAGGTTCTTCTTGGGATTCTTTGGCTGCTTGCAGCATGAATATAGCGTCTCACAATATAGACTTAGGCGTTGAAGAATCAAATAGTAACGCTAGCTGTTTATTTTTTTCATTACGTAAGACTTCACTCATGGCGACGCTTGCTTTTTGTGCTTTCCAAGCAGGTTTTAGCATACAAAAAGGCAGAACTGGGGAGCTTGATGCTGATGATTGGAGAGAACTGGCATCACTTACAAGCAAAGTGACAGAGATGTCGAATCTTTTACTTATCGACAATTCAAACGACATTAGAACTTTGAAACCTGTATGTTATCAATTGCGCAAGAGGCTACATTTAAAAGTTATTGTCATTGATGGCTTTGAGCTGCTGAATTATTCACTCAATCAAGATGATCTTTATTATCAAAACATAGGTTCTTATAAAGACAAAGAGTATGCAATGCTATTGAAAGAGCTTAAAGAGCTCGCCGTTGCATTAGATGTGTTGATTGTTTGTACCATGCTTAGTGAAACAAGGGCATGTACTATTTCAGGCTCGGCATATGCCTCATTCACGAACCATCTAAGGTTTGCTCCAGATACAGTCATGAATGTTAATAGTGATCTAAGCAAGGTTGGCATTGGGAAGCATACAGTTCCGCAAGAAAGCTTTAGCTGCAAATTAATAAAAATCTAAAATTTTAACCCAATAAAACGAGGAGAAATGTAATATGAAAAAAGATGATGTGGAGTGTCGTGAATATACGCCTGCGTTCCCGAATTTAGTCACAACTGATGGTGAAGGTGTTTACACACTGGAAGTTGATAGCACGACCTTGATGAAAGAGGGAAGATATACGGATGAGGAAGTCGAGAACCTTATTCAAACGCTGGCTGCGCAATGGGTGCAACATCATGAATATGATGGACATGGAACGATTTGGCACTGGGGCTCGCCAAGTGTGAACTTTGGGCATCAGGGCTACTCAATATTTTTTGTATTTTTGGGAATGCCTGAATCATTTAGGGAATATATCAATACTGAAATGAAAGTATTGAAGGAATGTGTTCGCGTAACATCTGACTGGCTCGTTCCTGACCCTGCTGGTGGCTGGGCTGTGATGTGTCATATTGAAGATAAAAAAGTTTGGCATCAGTTGGATCATGTTTTATGGCAAGAAGTGAAATTAACGGAGGAATTTGTAATGAATGAAAAAGAGCAGAACCAATGCGAGGATATTGTTGTATATCAGCAATCAAAAATGGATACCGTTTACTATGATGGTGATGTGGCAGAAGAAGGTGATGATTGCGAAGTGAAAATTGGCAATGGAGAGATTGTCGTTTCCTACGAAGAGGATGGTGGCTTTGCTGTGTATAAAGGCGAAGAAGTTTCCGAAGGTCATTTTGTTCTTGAATATCCTGAAAATAAAGGCAAAGCCAGTTTGCACAGATTTGCCAATAGCAATACTTTGGAAGGCTTTTGGGTTGAAGGCGGAGTCAAAGGCTTTTGGAGGATTTATTTAGAGAAATAATAGCCTTCATGGGGTGAAGCTCCTTCGCCCCTCGGGGGAGAAGGTTGGGATGAGGGGGAAGCAAAAAACATATCTCAATAAGAAACACCTTCATAAACCCTTACCCCAATCCTCTTAAGACTGAATATGATGCGAAAAATTTCCTGATTCAATACGCTAACCCTGAATAAACACACCAGACACCATATGTCGCAAGCTGTGTGAGCATCAATCCATCTTAACGATGGAGGAT
>Ga0256829_1000920_pt1 | contig 25998 bp, 28 predicted proteins | sample 131447metaG_FD_185979 | JGI IMG/M metagenome (GOLD analysis project Ga0256829, IMG submission 185979) | Hydrothermal vent microbial communities from Lau Basin, Pacific Ocean - 131-447 | ecosystem: Environmental > Aquatic > Marine > Hydrothermal vents | place: Pacific Ocean: Lau Basin | collected... | reverse complement strand
AATTTACAAAGTGCTTCGGATACAGTTATAGTTAAAGATATAATTAGAGGAGGAACTTTCATTTATGATAAAAATAAATCAGATATTAATAATGGCGGAACAATTTTTAATGGTTGGGTAAGACAGTATGACGGGGCTATTAATGCCCAATGGTTTGGAATAAGCGAAGAAAAAGATGACAACAGTTCAGAATTTGCCATACTCTCTAAGGCTATTAAAAGTGGAGATACTATTGAACTTAAACATATATATAAATGTAGTAATAAATCAATCAGCTTAAAGAATTTAGAAAATATTACAATAACAGGAAATGGTGGGATTTTATCTTCTCTGAGAGAGTATGTAATGAGATTTCATGATTGTAAAAACATAACGGTTAAAGATATTAATATTAGTACCATTTTTGATAATGTTTGGCACGATAAAGATGAAAACGACAAACAATATTTTAATGTAGGAGGAATTATCTTTTATGGGTGTTATAACTCTTCTGTAAACAATATAAAAATGTCTAAAGTACCAGGAACAGGTATTTGTGCGTGGAATGGATTTGATACATCGGTTGAAAATTCATATTTTGAGAATATGGGTGGAAACTGTTTTAGCAGTACAGAAACAAATGATGGTGATATGCCACCTGTATCAAGAGGTTTTAAATTTCATAACAATATTGTAAAAGGGTGTTATGACTCTTTTGTTGGAACACATACAACAGAAGATATATCTATTGTTGGCAATTTGCTCTATAAAGTTGGTATGAATCCAGATCGTCAAACAAATACAGGATATGGATTAGATATTCCAGGTGGTTCAAACTGTGTTATCACGGGAAATACAATTATAGGTAATGGTAATTATTCAAGCAGTGGATATGGTATACATATTCATAACTATTTAGGAGTTACGGCTAAAAATGTTACAGTTTCAGGAAACAGTTTTAAAGATGTAAATGGCATTGTTGTTAGAGAGAATGCCTCACTTGTAAATATTTCTAACAACTCTTTTGATAATTGTAAAACAGCTATTAAAGTATCTGATGTGGATATATTAGACATATCTAATAATACTATTTCGGGTGGAGAAAAGGGTATTGATGCTTGGGCTGGAAATAATATGAAAAAAATCACTTTAAATTCTAATCATATCTATAATACAACAATTTCAAGTATAGAGATTGGACCAAATGTTGAAGATACTGTTTTGAGCAGTAATATAACAAGAGGTGCACGAAATCAAATATCACATGATGGTAATCCAGAATTGATTTCTAATATATTTAAAAGCTAAACCACTATAAACTAAAAAAGAATAGTGGTTTAATCATTTAATATATTTTTCTAAATAATGGGAGAAGACTTTAAGAGTTAATCCCTAAATTAATCATAAAGTTTCTGCCTATCATTTGGCTTCGTTCTTTAAAGAATGCTCCTGCATTTGGTTCATAAACTTTATCTATTGCTATTTCGAATAGATCTAGCCATCTTGTGAAGGCTTTTTTATCTAAGCCTTCTAATCCAAAGTGTGGGGCTAGAGGTGAACCACTGTAGCTTAAATCACCTAAGGCTTGCATTGCCCAGAAGTTGCTTAGTAGCTCTAAGTGTGCTTGCCACTCTGGGCTATTTATGTCTGCTCCAATTTTTGCTATGAAAAATGGTGATGTAATTTCATCGGCTAAAATTGTTGGATAAAATGTTCTAACGAGTTTATCTATACTCTCTTTTGTTATGCTGTTTGATTTCATTATTGTCCTTTAATTATAGGTATCTGTATGGTGCTAGTATATATAGTTTTGTTAAATTTTGTCTGAAAATCACTTATGGCTTCTTCTTTTATTAATTTATCGTATAGAGTGATTATATTTTCTGTAGTTGTATCAATTTTCCAAGTTATTTTAATATCTAATACACCACTAATTACAGATATATTGTCGATTTTATCTTTTTCTTTAAAATCTTTTAATAAATTATGTATTATATCTTGGACACTTTTTTCTTTATGTAGTTTAAGTCTTATAAATGACTCTATGACATAGTTTTTATTTGGTTTTATTGAATTATTAAATTTATATTCCGCTAAAATTGTAGTTAGTGTTCGTTTAATAAATTTTAATTTTGAGAGAGTATCATTAAAAAATAAAAAATCTTCGCTTGGAACTCCTTCTAGCATTAGCATTAAATCTTTAGGTCCTAGCGACTTATAGATTACTGCTTTATAAAATCTTAAACTATTGTCTTTATTATATAGTTCATTAGCAATAGCTACTATAGCATCTGATAAGCTATCTAAATCTTTTTTATACTCTGAATTTAATTCTATATTATAAAGAACATTTGTATGATTAGATTTGGCAGATTCATATCCTGGAATTGTAGGAAAAATTTGCATAAGAGAGAATTTACTTTCGTAATATTTATTTGTTGGTGCATTATCGTTTGTATGATAATTACTATCTATTGTTTTTATGATTTTATCAAGTGTAGCATTTATATCTTCTCTTTCTTGTGTCTCTTCAATTTTGCATAAGTCATATATTCCAAAACTATGCATATGTTTATCAAAGTATGTGCTAATATAACAGTCTAAGCATTTAGTAGATTTAGTACAGGCTTCTAGTAAATTGCACTGAATATGTTTTTTTAATTTTGTATATGTCATTGAAAATGGTTTACCAATTTCTGAAATATTTAATTTTTTATTTGCTTTATTTGCTTCAAAGGTTAGATTTTTAATTGTTTTTTTGTGTAAAAGTTTTCTAAATTCATTTTTGTGTAAGGTTTTGTTTTCTTTTAATTTTTTAAATCGTTGTTTCCATAATTTATTGTAGTCAATATCAAGATTTTTGTTTTTAACTAGTTTATTTACTTTTTTTAGAAATTTTTCTCTCTTTTCCCAATTTACAATTAGGTTAATAATTTTTCTATATGCTTTAGCATGCTTAATGTAACTGTTTTTATAGTGAGAGTGATTATTGTAAATTTCTGCTAAACCAGAAGAGTAGTATTTATCTAATGAGATTATAGAGTTAAGTATATATTGCATCTTCTCTATATTGCTATTTTTTTTTGCAACTAAAAGCAAAATATGTAACCTAATTATAGATATATCTCGTTTTTTATCAAATTTCCATGATGATATTTTGCTTTTAAATGTCTCTTTGATATTTGGAGAAGTTCCATCTTTAAATTCTGCAATATTTTGTACTGTTTTATTACTATTATCTTTTTGTAATTCTACAGATAAATTAAAAGTATCCGAAATTCCTATGCCTATTATATCATGAAACATAGAGTAGATGTAAGCATCATTATATATTGAATAAGAGGCGATATCCGATATTACTTTATCTGCAAGTCTATATCGAGGATTTAAAATTAACTCGACTATACTGTCAGAAGTGTCAATATGTGGTTTATAAGTTGCTTTTGATATTTCTAAAAGTAAGCTATTTTTATATTTTTTTAATTTATTATTATCTTTTAAAAGTACAATTCTCATACATTCATGTCCAATAGATGGTAAAAGTAAAGGTAATTCATAATACCAGTATGGAAGATTTATATAATTTACACTTAGTTGGCTGTTCATTTTTACAAATTTATCATTTGAGTACTCTAATTGAAAGTAATTCTTATAACTCCAACTCAAAATTAAATCGTTTTGATGTTTATCTGCAAGAAATTGGCTTATTATATTTTCGTAGTTTGCCTTTAATCTATTTACTAAATTGTTATTAGAAAATCTTCTACCAAGCGTAGGTTTTGGTATATATTGATTATAAGCCTCTTCAAAAATTTGGTAAACTTTTTTATAAATTAATTCGATAATATGCAAAGAAGTATTTATGGTAGTACCAATATTGTCGAAAAGTTTTACAAAATATATTATGTCTGAAGGTGGTAAATTTTCTAAATAGTTTATTTTGCGGTTTAACTCTTTTAGTGTCTTTTCAACAGTAGATAGACTATTATATGCACTATGCATATCCTCTTTTATATCTCCTATGTTGTTATCATTTTTTTCTAATTTATAGTAATTTAATATATGCCTTAAATGGAGAATCTCTTTTAACATAATAGCTAGTTGCTCTTTCCTTATATACACTAAGCTTTTTTCGATTATATGCATTATCTACTCCTTTTTTATGTACTTTTCTATAAAGTTAATACCATGTTTAACAAATTGTATATTTTCTTGTTTATCTTTATCAATCATTTTTATATTTACATTTTGAAAAACAGTATTAACAGCAAACTCAACAAATACTAAAAGAGCTGTAGAAATAACTAGTGTAAGTAATGCTCCAACACTTTTTGCAATTAATTCATGACTCTTTTTAAGATATTTACTTAAAAATTTTTTATCTATATATAGATATTGATCTACGCTATAATCATAAATATAAACAGCACTCTCTTTGTCATAATTCTCTAAAATAGCATTATAACTTTTGCCTATTTGAACACCACTTTGTAGAGTCAATCTTCTTGTCATTTTGTTTATAACTCTAATATAAGTTTCTGGATTAACCATCTTTAATGCAACATGAGTAGTCTGAAGATACCATAATATTAGCATTGCTATTCCAATAATAGATATTGTTGGGTATGATAGTGTATTATGATTAATATATTTTAATTGGTAGATTAATAGATATACAAAATAGACAAAAAACAGACCCACAACTGCAAAATACCCACCAATTACAGAAACTAATTTAAAACTCTTTTCTTTTAATGCATATAGAATTACTATTAAGCTGAGGTATGGAATAAAGTGCTCTATTGGGCGTCTATTATCTCTCTCTTTATCTTTTCGTATCCAAAAAAATGTTATTTTATCTATTAGTGTAAAATTATCAGGACAGTTAAGGCAATTTTTGTTTTCACCTATTAATATTCTTTCTAATTCTTTTGTTGTTGGTTCATATGGAGATAGATTATCATCTATTGTTATAACATTAATTTTTAGTGCCTTGGCGTAAAATATATTATATAGCAAAAAGTTTCTACTTTTATTTAAAAGTTTATAAAATAATATTATGGCAAAACTTGCTAATAGGGCAGTGGATAAAAGAGTAGATTTTGTTAGATAATCTAAAGTATTTGTTTTTAAAAGTATAAGTGTAATTAATAGAAAGAAAAAATAGGAGAATGTTTTCCAACCTTTTGTTACATCTACATCTCCCTTTGTATTAATATATTTTAATTGATGTATAGTCCATTTTTTATCTAATGTTTTATGCATAGATAATTTTCCTTTTCAAATAGGGTATATGTATATACTCATCAATTATATCTGAAAATATATGCATATTCAAGTAATAAGTAATATTGGGAGTAAATAAGAAGCTTATAATATAAGATGACTATTGATTCATAAAAAAAATTGACTTAAAAGTTAAATAATTTAGATTAATACTAATCCTTTAAGTGCAACTAATAGTAACATATAAAAAATATTAATAGTATATGCTATAGTTTAAAGTTATATTTATAGTCTAGCTGATATTATTGTACTACAAATCTTTTATTGCGGAGGTTACACGATTTGAAACAATTTACAAACGATACAACTGCCGATAGAAGGGGCTTTTTGAAAAATGTAGCCGCTTCTGTTGTTGCAGCAGGTGCTTTGGTTCCGGCGGGATTAAGTGCAAAAGATGATCCAGCTCTTATGAAAGAGCCAGAGTGGGGTAAGAAGCTTGGTAAGCCTGTAGATGCTGATCTATACGGAATGCCATCTCCTTACGAGCATAATGTGCAAAGAAGAGTACACGAATTACTATCATCTGGTGATATGTACGCTTCTGTTGCTATGTCTCCAGTACAAGATATTGAAGGTATTATTACACCAAATGGTCTATTCTTCAACAGAGCTCACGGTGGTGTTGCAATTGTTGACCCTAACGAGTATAGACTTATTATTCACGGTTTAGTAGAGAAGCCTTTAGTATTAACACTAGAGCAGTTAAAAAGATACCCAAGCGAATCTCGTATTCACTTTATTGAGTGTCCTGCTAACGGTTCTACTGGTTGGAGAGCACCTCAATTTGATACACTTCAATTTATGAAGGGTATGATGTCTCAGGCAGAGTGGACTGGTGTTAAACTTTCTACTCTACTTAAAGATGTAGGTGTTAAACCAACTGCTAAATGGGTTTTAGCTGAAGGTAGTGACGATTCTCATATGGGTAGAACTATTCCAATCGAGAAGATACTAGATGATGCAATGCTAGTATGGGCACAAAATGGTGAAGCTCTTCGTCCAGAGCAGGGTTACCCAGTAAGATTGCTTGTTCCAGGTTGGGAAGGTAACTTAAATGTTAAGTGGATTAAGCGTTTAGAGTTTGGTGATAAACCATGGCACGCAAAAGAGGAAACTTCTAAATATACTATGCTTACTCCTACAGGAAAAGCAGTACAATTCTTCTGGCCAATGGAAGTAAACTCAGTAATTACACGCCCATGTCCAGATAAACCTTGGACAGACCTTAAAAAAGGTGATGTTGTAGAGATACAGGGCTTAGCTTGGTCTGGTGAGGGTACTATTAAAGGTGTAGATATTAGCTTTGATGGTGGTAAAAACTGGACAGAAGCTAATCTTAAAGGTTTAGTATTACCAAAAGCTTGGACTAGATTTAGTTACATCTATAAGTGGGATGGTAAGCCAATTGTACTAAGCTCTCGTGCTTATGACGATGCTGGATTTGTTCAACCTACAATTACTCAAGAGATAAGCAAAATGGGTGTAGAGGGAATCTATCATAGAAATGCTATTGTATCTTGGGAAGTTAAAGCTAATGGCGAAGTACATAACGTTCATGTTCGTGACTATAAAAAAGAGAAAGAGAACATTCAAAAAATGCAAAAGGGGGCAAAAAATGCTTAAATTAAATAAAAAGATTTCTGTATTTGCCGCTATTGCAATATCTTTTTCTGTATCTGCTGTTGCGGGTGAAAAAGATGTAAAAGTTCAAGCTCCAAAAGTGCGTGCAATTGATGGTGCAACAGAGTATAAAGTAGAAAAAGGTGTATATGCTGGCGTTTATAGAGTAAATACACAAACTGACAAAATTAAAAAGTTTGGTTATGGTAAAAAAGCTACAGCAAATGAAATTAAAGTTAGTGATATCGATGTAAGATATGATTGGCAAGGATTACCAGATGGCAAAGGTACACCAGCAAAGGGTGAAGAGCTTTATACTAAAAACTGTGTAATGTGTCATGGTGAATTTGGTGCAGGTGGAAAGGGTTATCCTGTTTTAGCAGGTGGACAAGGTTCACTTAAAAACCAATTAATTGACCCAGCAAGTGGTGATGAACCACCAGTAAGAACAATTGGAAGTTATTGGCCATATGCATCAACACTATTTTGGTATGTAAAAACTGGTATGCCTTTCCCTCATCCAATGAGTTTAACTAATGATGATGTTTACTCAATCGTAGCATATCTTTTATCTCTTAACGATATTCAAGTTGGTGGTGAAGATTTAGATGACGATACAGTACTTGATAAAAAGAAATTAATGACAGTTGTAATGCCAAATGTTAATGGTTTCTATCCAAAAGTAAATGGTAAAAATGGTGCTCAGAATGTTAAGAAATTCTTAAGCAAAGCTAGTAATTATGGTACACAAACTGTTAGATGTATGAAAAATTGTAAGCCTGGAGAGGTTGTAAAAATTAAACATACACTAGATGATGGTATCAAGCCACCATTATCTGAGAAGAGAGACTTACCAAAAGTTAAAGCAGGTGGAGCAGCTAATAATAAATATGCTAAACTATTCGAAGCAAACTGTAAAGCTTGCCATGGTAACAAAGCTATTGCTCCAGTGCCAGGTGACAAAGAGGCTTGGGCACCTAGAATTAAGCAAGGTAAAGAGACTCTTTATAAGCATGCTTTAAAAGGTTTCCAAGGTATGCCTCCTAGAGGTGGTACTAATTTACCAGATGCTGATATAAAAGGTATCATTGACTTTATGGTGAGTAAGTCAAAATAAAAAAGTAAAGTTTATTTAAACAGACTTTACTATAATATAAGTTCCATTAAAAGGAATAAATCGCAAGAACCCTTTGCAAAGAGGAGTTAGCGTCAGCGTAACATCGAGTTTTGCTCGAATTGCGTTTTATAAAAAAGCGACAAGTCGCGTGGGCTCACCGCCGAGGTGGACTCAGCGTCAGCGTAGCTATTAGGGCTTTGCCCAAATAGCGTCCTATCAACAAAAAGCGACAAGTCGCGTGGGCACTCCGCCGAGGAGGACTCAGCGTCAGCGTAGCAATTGCGAGCTTTGCTCGAATTGCGTCCAATCAAAACGAAAGGGGATGGACAATGAAAAAAGTATTCAAAATCGCAGCATTAGCTGTAATGGCTAGCGGTGTAGTATATGCAGGTGGCGATTTAGTTAAAGAGGGTGCAAAAATCTTCAAAACTAAAAAAATTGGTAACTGTATAGCTTGCCATGCAGCAAATGGCGTTAAGCTAGATGGACCAGGAAGTCTTGGACCAAAACTACAAGGTTTATCAGCTTGGCCAGAAAAGGCTTTGTATGATAAGGTATATGACCCATATACTACAAACCCAATTTCTGCAATGCCAGCATTTGGAAAAAATGGTGTATTAGATGACCATCAGATTAAAGCAGTAGTTGCTTTTTTAAAAACAATTAAATAAAAACAGAAAGGAAAGAAAATGGAAAGAAGAAAATTTTTAGGTTTAGGTTTAGGAGCGGCAGCTATTTCACTAGCTCCAGTTTCAGCTTTAGCAAAGAATTATAGAAAAGAGTTACCAAAAGTTTGGAGTATTAAGAATAAAGATAAAGCAGATGATTTAGCAGGTGTTAACGAAGCTATTAAAGCTGTATTTGGAAGTGACAAAACAGAAGATGGTAAAATTAAGTTAAAAGCTCCAGATATTGCAGAAAATGGTGCAGTTGTACCTGTAAGTTTCTCTTTAGAAAAAGCTACAAGAGTTGCTCTTTTACAAAGTGCTGACCCTGAAGCATTAGTTGCTATTTGGGATATTCCAGAAGTTGGTATTCCTAACTACTCTGTAAGAATTAAACTTAAAAAAACTGGTACAGTAGTAGTTGTAGCAGAAGTTGATGGTAAGTTATACAGAGCTCAAAAAACTGTAAAAGTAACAGCTGGTGGATGTGGTGGTTGATTCTATCCTTTAAGGAATAGATTTAAAACACGAATTTGTTAATAAGAGTCGCTCATAAGAGCAAGTTAAAATAGTTAAAAAAGTATAAGAAGAAAGGTAAAAAAATGAGAATTAAAGCAAAAGCAAAAGATGGTGTAGTAACTGTTAAAGCGATGATGAAACATCCAATGTTAAGTTATGATATAGCAAAGAAAAAAGGTAAAGAGGCTAACTTTATTGTTCATATTAATGGTAAAGTTGATGGTAAAGATGTATATGATGCTTCTACTAGTCAATTTTTATCTAAAAACCCATATATTAAATTCCAATTTAAAGGCGATGCTGGTAAAGAGCTAGAGCTTAGTTGGGTAGATTTAAAAGGTAATACAAAGAGCAAAAAAGCAAAAATTAAGTAATTTCTTTTTGTACATATACCGTAAAAGGTAGAAAGGATTAAAAATGAAAAAAAAGATAATAGCTTCTTTACTAGTTGGTTCATTTGCACTCTTGAGTGCAAGTAATTTTAGTGCACAAGCTGATAAAGACAGAAAGGCACTTCAGGCATATTTTGAAAAGAAATTTGCTTCTGAGAAGAGTGCTGCAACTTTCTTCCCATATTCAACTAAAGAGGAGTTGAGTAAAAGCTATAAATGGGGTATAAAAGGTGATGAATTTAGATTAGGTTCATATGCTTTTGATAAAATTGGTAGAGCTCAACATGACGAATTGATGGATATGCCTCCGTTTGAAGATAATATTGACAATGGTAAAGAGTTGTACGAAAAAACTCCAGGTATGAAAAAGTGCTTCCCAGACCCAGCAATTGCAGGTGATTATCCTAAATTTGTAAAGGGCAAGGGTGTAGTTACTTTAAGTAATGCTGTTGTCGCTTGTGCAAAAGCTAACAAGCAAAAGGGTTGGAAGCTAACAAAAGGTAAAACTGCAGATTTAGAAGCTTATTTTGCAAATGCTTCAAAAGAGAAGGGTAAAAAAGTTCATATTGTTATCAATTCTAAAGAAGCAGCAGCAGCATACGAAAGAGGTAAAAAAGAGTATTATACTCAAAGAGGTTACCTTAAATTGTCGTGTGCAACTTGTCACGTTCAAGGTGCTGGACAAAGAGTAAGAAACGAAAAACTTTCTCCACTATTTGGTCATGTAACTCACTTTCCTGTTTACAGACTTAAATGGCAAGGTTTAGGTACATTAGAGCGTCGTATTAAAGGTTGTAACAAAAACCAAGGTGAGACACCACATAAGCCAGGTAGCACTTGGACTAAAGAGATGCTATACTTTATGGGTTATATGTCAAATGGACTACCAGTTGATGGTCCAGATATCAGAAAGTAAAGGGGCTGATTATGAAAAAGATATTATTAGCATCAGTTTTGGGTCTTTCAATTGCCTCAGCAGGTTTAGTTGAAGATGCTGCAAAGTTAGATGTAAAAAAGGTTTGTGATGTTAAAGCTAACGGAGCAGCAAAAGTAGTTGCAGTAGCTGAAAAGTTCAATCCAGAAGCTGTAAAACTTGGTGTCGAATTTAAAAGACTTGGTATTACAAATAGAAAGTATATTAAGTTTACAAAAGAGGCAATAAAAGCGAAGAAAAAAGTTGTTGCTATCAAGTATAAGAAAAAGAAAAAAGAGAAAGTTAAAAAGTTTCCACTTGATTATGCAGCATGGAGAGCTTGTACATTTGCTGTAAGAGCACTACAAGAGCATAAAGAAGCAGATAAGACATGGCGTTTAGCTGTGCCAGGTGATGGTTATAAATTTTAAAGGAAGAAAATGAGTGGATTAGGTAGAAGAGAATTTATGTATATGATGGCGGCTCTTGGTAGCACGCCAATTTTCGCTAATTCTCATATGCGTTTATCTCCAGAAAAGGGTATAAAAGATTATTATAAACTTAAGCCTTTTGGTAACGCAAGAATTTTACATATGACAGATAGTCATGCACAGTTAATGCCAGTTTACTTTAGAGAACCAAGTGTAAATATTGGTCTATTTGGTAATAAAAATGTTCCACCACATGTTGTAGGTAAGCATTTCTTAGACTATTTCCATATTAAAAATAACGATAGATTAACTTATGCATTTACATGTGTAGATTTTGAAAAACATGCTAGAGCTATAGGTAGAGTAGGTGGTTTTGCACATCTTAAAACTATCGTTGATCACTTAAGAGGAGAATTCGGTAAAGAGAAGACTCTATTCTTAGATGGTGGAGATACATGGCAAGGTAGCTGGACTTCTTTACAAACTCGTGGTAGAGATATGGTAGGTGCAATGAACCTTTTAGGTGTAGATGTATGTACTGGGCACTGGGAGTTTACATATAAAGAGAAAGAGATTTTGGATAATATTAAGCATTTAAATGCAGACTTTATTGCACAAAATGTTTTTGTAAAAGAAGATGCTCTAATGGATGGTTCTCCTGCTTATGATGAAGATAGCGGAAGACTATTTAAACCATATGTTATGAAAAAATTAGGTAAAGCAAATGTTGCTGTAATTGGACAAGCATTCCCATACACAACTATTGCAAACCCTAAGAGATTTATTCCAGATTGGACATTCGGTATTAAAGCTGACGAAATGCAAGAAGTTGTTGATGGTATTAAGAAAAAAGAGAAGCCAGACGCAATTATTGTTATCTCTCACAATGGTTACGATGTTGATAAAAAGATGGCACAAGTTGTTAGTGGTATTGACTTTATCATGGGTGGACACACTCACGATGGTGTACCTGAAGCAACACCAGTTAAGAATAAAGGCGGCGTAACTTATGTATGTAATGCAGGAAGTAACGGTAAGTTCTTAAATGTACTGGACTTAGATATTAAAGATGGTAAAATTGCTGACTTTAAATTTACACTTCTTCCAATCTTCCCAGATGTTGTACCAGAAGATAAAGAGATGAAAGCATACATCGAAAAAGTAAGAGCTCCTTATAAAAAAGATTTAGAAAGAGTAATTGCTACAACTGATGTAACTCTATTTAGAAGAGGTAACTTTAACGGAAGCTTTGACCAAATTATTTGTGATGCACTTCGTCATGTAAAAGGTGCAGATATATCTCTATCTCCAGGATTTAGATGGGGTACATCGGTAATGGCTGGCGATAAAATTACATTTGATGATTTAGCAACTCAAACTGCTATGACTTACCCTGAAACATATGCAAAAGATATTAAAGGTAAGAACATAAAAGATATTTTAGAAGATGTTGCAGATAACTTATTTAATGCTGACCCATTCTATCAACAGGGTGGAGATATGGTTAGAACTGGTGGATTATCTTATACTATTGACCCAACGCAAAAGATTGGTAAAAGAATTAGTAATATTAGAATGCAAGATGGTAAACCACTTGATGCTAGCAAAACTTATAAGGTTGCTGGTTGGTCAACTGTTAATTCAAAAGCTCCTGGTGAGCCTGTATGGGAAACAGTTGAGAATTACCTTAAAAATGTTAAACACATTAAAGACCTTAAGGTTGATACTCCAGAGATTATTGGACTTAAAGGTAATAAGGGTATCGTTAAGTGCTAAGAGCTTTTGCTCTTTGGCATTTGCTTGAGTCAGACGTTGAATTTACACTTTTTTCAAAAAAGTGTAAATTCAACGTCTGACCCCTATAAAGTAATATTTATCGTGTAAATAGCTGTTTGTATGGTAAATTTTATTTAGGAGTTATTTAGTTGATATTAGGCAATGCATTAAACTTATATATTGCACCAGTAGGTACAAGTGGTGTTAGAGAGTCACGCAACACTATAGAGTTAAAAGAGAACTTTGGTGTTATAGATGATAAATTCGCAGGAAATCCTAAAAAGATACATAGAAGTGTAATGATTGTAGGTACAACGCCTTATGATATGGCAAGAGAAGCAGGTATAGCAATGCCAGAAGTTGCACTTGGCGAAAATGTATTATTAAATTTTAACCCACATACACTGGCAATAGGTACACAATTAGTAATAGGTGAGGCAATTTTAGAGATAACTTCTGCTTGTACTTTATGTAGCCATTTAACACAATACGACAAAGATTTACCTAAATTAATACTTAAGCACCGTGGAATATATTGTAAGGTACTTAAAGGTGGTATAATAAGAAAAAATGATACAGTTGCACTTTTAAAAGAAAAGGAAATTGCGTGAGAAGACTCTTTTTACTACTTTTGATAAGCCCATTTTTACTATTTGGAAAATATCACTTTAAAGACCCTAAACCAAGTTTCGATAATCCAAGAAAGATTATAATGAAATTAAATAATAAAGATATTCATTATGCTAATCATTTGTTAGGAACAATTTACAATATTTTAAAAGAGTATCCAGATGGAGGACTTAAAGTTGTGGTAATAGCTTATGGTCCAGGTATGAGAGTTATAAAAAAAGATTACGACAAACATGTTTTAAGCCGTATTCGTTCACTTATGGATTATGATGTTGATTTTATTGGATGCATAAATACAATGCAGACAATGGGTTGGAAGAAAAAAGATTTTATAGATAATATCAATTTTGTACAAGCAGGAATTGTAGAAGTAATTGAACGACAAGCTCACGGTTTTGTAGATGCTACACCTTATTAGGGCTACTCTTAAATTCGGCTCTAAAATTATTTTCTAACTATTTTATTCTAAAATTTGCAAAAAAAGGTTTTGCGTGAGTGCGGACAATAATGTTACAGTTGCTGTTAAAGTAGCTTCTAAATTAGATAATAGTGTAGATAATTTTGCACAACAGATATTAATAAATGTTTACAAAGAGTTCCCCATACTAGGGCAAGATATTTTTGGTGTAACTTATGGACAGATTTTAGTTGCTATTGCTTTATTTGTATTAATACTTTTTATAAGACCTCTATTTGTTTCAATGCTCATAAAATCTGCATTGAAATTAACTTCAAAAACAGATACAAAATACGATGATCGAGTTATTAAGAATTTAAGAAAACCCTTAAAGTTTTTATTTTTAATTTTGGGCTTGTATATCTTTGTATCTATTCTTTATATTCAGAGTCATTTTGTAAATTTACTATTGTCATCCTTGGCAATGTATAACTTATTTTGGATTATATATACAATCGTAGATGCTATGCAGGGAATAGTATATAAGGGGATGAAAAAACTCTCCGGAGAGCACTCTGATAGTCTTTCAAAATTTATTTTAAGAATAATATATATTCTGATTTGGGTAGTTGGAGCCTCATCTATTTTAAGTATTTGGGGTGTTAATGTTACAGCACTTATCGCATCTTTAGGGCTTGGAGGCTTAGCATTTGCATTGGCAGCTAAAGATACAGCTGCAAATTTATTTGGTTCTATCGCTATTTTACTTGATAAAAGTATTAAAATTGGTGATTGGATTAAGGTAAATGGGGTAGAAGGTACTGTCGAAGATATAGGAATGAGAACAACTAAAATTAGGACATTTTATAAATCGCTAGTTGTCGTACCAAACCAGATAGTTGCAAATAGCCATATAGAGAATTTTTCAAGACGAGAAACAAGACGGATATTAATGCGTATAGGATTGACTTATGATACTACTAACAAGCAGATAGAGTCTATAATAAGTGATATAAAGTCACTATTGAAATCTCACAATGGTATAGCTCAAAATGAAACAATGCTTGTAAATTTTGATAATTTTGGTGATAGTGCAAAAGAGATTTTTATATATACATTTACTGATACTGCTATTTGGCAAGAGTATTTAAATATTAAAGAAGATATAGCATATAAAATAGATGAAATAGTAAGAAAAAATGGTTCATCCTTTGCCTTTCCATCTCATTCTTTATACATAGAAACTATACCAAAAGCCGATACAAAGCAAAATTAACATATAATTGCTACAAACTATAAGATAAGGGCATAGTTTCATGCAGTATAAATATAAAGGTCTTAGCAAAGAAGGTAAAAAGCTTAAAGGTGTTATTACTGCCGGAAGCTTTAATGAAGCTAAGCAAATTTTAAAAATGAAGGGTATATTTTATCAAAGCCTAGAAGAGGGTGGTAGTACAAATATACTCTCTAATCTTAAAAAACGCCCAATGAGTGGTGCTTTAATGAGTGCATTTTCTAAAGAGTTAGCCAGTTATATAGATTCAGGAATGACTATTGTAACATCATTAAAACTTATGCACAATCAACACAAAAATGAAAAAAAATATGCTTCATTTATAGAAGAAGTAAAAAAGCAGGTAGAAGAGGGTAAATCATTATATGTAGCTTTAAATTCACAATCTATTTATGAATTGCCAGAGTTCTTTTTGCAAAGTATTAATGTGTCAGGGCAGAGTGGTAAAATGGGTGAAGTACTCTCTACAATGGGAGAGTTTTTTAGTTCACAAGGAGAGGTAAAAAAGCAAGCAACAAATGCTATGATATACCCTTCGTTTATATTTATAGTTGCCATTGGAATGTCAGCTTTTTTAATTACATTTGTTGTACCTAAAATTACACAAATATTTGAAGATACTGGGCAAAAACTCCCAACAATTACAAATATAGTTTTAGGATTGAGTGACTTTTTTACGCATTATTGGTTGCATGTTATTATTGGTCTTATTCTTATCGTGGCACTTTTTCAATTCTTTTTTGCAAAAATTAGATCATTTAGAAGAGCAATAGATGGTATGTTGTTAAAATTACCTGTAATTGGCAATATTATACAAAATTACGAACTTGGTAGATTTAGTTATATCTTAGCCCTTATGCTTGATTCTGGGGTGTCTTATGCTCAGGCTGTTGGGTTGGCTTCTACGACATTTAATAATAGTGCATTAAGAGACCTTTTCGATAGAGCATCAGCTAAAGTTGTAGAGGGTAATAAATTATCTGTTGCACTATATAGGACAAAGGGTGTTAAACCAAAGAAAAACTTTATGCAATCACTCGCACTAGGTGAAGAGAGTAGTAGTGTTGCTTCTATTTTGAAAAGTATATCTAAGTTATACAACGAAGAGAATAAAGATAAAATAAAAGTACTATTAAGTTTAATGGAGCCATTTATGATGTTGTTCATTGGTGCAATTGTAGGTACTATTGTTTTAGCAATGTTACTTCCAATTTTCAGTATGAGTGTAGGGGCACAGCATTAAGGAGGTAATTAATGGCAAAGCAAAGATTTAGAGATACAAAGCAGGGTAAAATATCCCCTACTGTAAAAAAACAAAAAAATATCAAAGAAGATGCCTTAAGGTTTGCAACTAAACGAGACTATTTCAAGGCAGTATTAACAGATAGCTTTATGCTTTTAATGCCTATTATGTATATAGTATTTTATTTAGTATTTGGAAGTCGCGAAGAGTATGCACTTCACTGGCAATTAGGTGGATTATATATTTTTGGTGCTTTGGCAATAGTTGAGTCTATATTTCTAATTGCTTATGGTCAAACTCCTGGTATGAAAGCTTATAATCTTAAATTAATATCACTTTATACGGAACAAAAAGCTACACCTCAACTTATAATTGTTCGACAAATACTATCTAAAGTAGTATTTCTAATTTGGGGTTGGATAATAATGTTCTTTAGAAAAGATAATAGAAACCTACAAGATATTATATTGCATACTGCATTAGTTTATGAAAAACCTAACTCTTAATCCATTTAAAAGTGTAGCTCTTAGTCTTTCACTTTTTTACTTTTTTTACTTTGCAATGGTTGGGGTATATGTTATCTTTATGCCAAAAGTTTTAAAAGATTTAGGATACTCAGCAGTAGAAATAGGAGCAATTTATACAAGTGCTCCACTAATGCGTTTTTTATTACCATTTATATTTAAACATTGGTTAAAATTAACAAATAGGGTCTTTTTTACCTCTTTAATGGCGACATCAATTATAACAGCTCTATTTTTTCTTACAATCAATAATTTTTGGCTGTTTCTACTAATAAACTTTGCATTTGGTGGAGCAATGGGAACTGTTTTACCATTTGTAGAAATTGTCGCACTAGAGAGTATAGGTAAAGAGAAGTATGGTAGAGTGAGACTTTGGGGCTCTATCGGATTTGCTAGTATTGCATATGTTTTGGGTGGTATTTTAAATAGCTATATTATGGCTTTAGGCTTTCTCTTTTCAATGGCATTTTTAACTATGCTTTTTGGATTTATAGTTGCGAAATTTGATAAAAATATATCTCTTAAAAAGCAGAGTATAAGTAGTGAAAATTCCAGTTTTTCATTATCAAGATATTGGGCTTTTTGGGTTAGCATATTTCTATTTCAATTAAGTTTTGGAGGTTTTTATAACTTCTTTACCATTTATGAAACCAGCAATGGCATACCTTTAGATATTGTTAGTTATCTATGGATATTTGGGGTGATATGCGAAATAGTTATGCTAATTTTCCAAGGTCCACTACTTAAAAACTTTAACTTGCTAACAATACTTATTCTAACTACATTTAGTGGCGTTTTTAGATGGTTGCTTGTGGCATTTTATCCTCAAAGTTTAACACTTATGTTGGTAGCTCAAGCAACACATGCTTTAAGTTTTGCACTATACTATACAGCTGCAATTACATATGTTTATACACTATACAGACAAAAACAGTTAGCTCAACAATTCTTTTTGGGTATTAGCTTTGGTTTAGGTGGCTCTATAGGAGCGATAATATCGGGAGTTATATACAAAGCTAGTCCAAGTGGACTTTTTGTTTTTGAAGCTTTTGTAGCACTCCTAGCAGTACTATTTTTAATTTTGCATAAAAGAAGAAAAGAATATGTTAAATAATGCGGTTATTCTGGCAGGTGGCAAAAGTAGCCGAATGGGTGAAGATAAAGCTTTAATGCCATTTGGCAGATACAATACAATGACAGAATATCAATATAGACGCTTAGAAAAAAATTTTAAAAATGTATATATTAGTGCAAAAGAGGATAAATTTGATTTTAACGCCAATATTATATTAGATAAATACCAAGAAAGCTCACCAATGGTAGCAATTGTATCCATTTTAGAAGAGTTAAACGAAGACTTTTTTTTAATATCAGTAGATATACCAATGTTATCGGAAGTTACCATAAAAGAGTTATTAAAACTGTATAAAAATAAGCAAAACTATGATTTATATCTTTTAGAAAGCCAATTTGGTTTAGAGCCAACAGCTGCAATATATACTAAAAGTTTATTATCAAATATAAAAAATCTCTTAAATATGAATATCCATAAACTTAACTATTTAGTTAAAAATAGTAATTATATAAGTTTAAAATATACTAGCGATTATGAATTTATGAATTTAAATGATAGAAATAGCTATAATGTTGCGAAAAAATTAATACTATAGTGCGTAACATCAGTTAACTAACTAGAGCTGGAACTATATGAATTATTTATTTTAAGTTTTAGCACTTTTTTCGCAAAATCATAAAGTTCTTTTTTTCCTTTAGTATAGATAGAAATGGTGGTATTTGGTAGTAAAATATCGGTAACTGTTGCATTAATTATTGGAAGGTATGCAATAATTGTTTTATATCCATTTAAATATTTTTCTTGATAATTCTCTATTTTAATACCCTCTGCCTTCAGGCTTGCTATTTTACCAGATGTTATTTTATCTCCTGTGGACATATCTATTATTATTTTTTTTGAACCATTTAAATATAGTGCACTCTCTGTATTTTGCTCACTAGGATTATTGCATTTAGCTGTTTTCTCCAACTTCCAGCTATTGATACTCTTATTTAAGTATGAAGATATTTCAAGAGATTTAGTACTATTTTTATCGCAACATACATTTGTAAAACAGCTATCAATATTTTTAGAAAACTCTTTTTCGCTACTTTCATCAAGCTCAGTATTCACTGCGAATATAGATTCTGGAAGTAAATCTTTTTTAAATGATATTAGCTTCAAATCACCCGTCTCTATTAATACATATCCATTACCCATATTAAACATATTAGCCTGCTCTTGCTTATTTGCAGGAAGCAGTTTTTTAAGAGCACTTATTACCTTTATAATAGCACTATATAAATATTTATCTTTGCTGACTACAATATCGGTACTTTTTAGACCATTTGCATATTGCACACGCCATTTTTCTATATTGAAGTTATTAAATTTGCTATCCCCTAACTTTTTTATAATTTTGTATTTTACTGTTTGGTTGTTCTCTTTTACAGGTTCTGATAGTTCATCTGATATTTCGTATATATGTGAGATTCCATTTTCATAAAACAAAATATATTTTTTATTATTTAAAATAACAAGTTTTTCTGCAATTTGACCTTTATTTAAAATGGTAAAAAGTACATGCTTATTGTCTTTATATTCCACTTTTTGCATTACATTATTATCTAATTTATAAGTTAAAGAAAAATCTCCATAAAGAGAGATAAATAAAATTGTAATTAAAAATAATGCTTTCATGTTAACCACTTAAAATAGATATAGAAAAGTAAATTCCGTATGCTATTGTAGCATTTTTTAATGTAATAAAAATGTTATTAAGATTTTATAAAATTTCATAAATCTATACTACTCGAACAGAGCCCAATAAACGGATTTACTTCTTGTTTAAAAAAAATTATTTTTATGTTTATTTTTACTATATTTTGTTTTATTTTTCATTTTTTGTAGTCTATTTAAGTTACTTAATTCACTATTTTTTAGATTATTAAACTCTTTTTGAGAGAACTCTTCATTTAAAATAGTCTGTTTGTAGAGTAGCTCTATATACTCTTTTGTCTTTTTTAAATATTCTCCATCTAGTCTAATTTCATCTAGCTTATCTAAATCGTTTTTAATCTCTTTGAATTTGTTTTTATAAGAATCTAGCGTAGTTTTTTCGCTTCTAAATAGTTTAAATAAGTTTTTAGTGCACTTCTCTAGTGCACTAATATACTTTTGGCGTTTGTACTTTTCTATCTGTTTTGGAGTATAATTTCTATTCATTGATTATAATAGGAATCCCTGGTCTTACGCTTCCCCATAGCCAGTCTAAATCGCTATTTGTTAATGCAATGCATCCATTTGTCCAGTCATGAGATAGTGTGTAGCTATCTCCATGACCGTCTGCATTCCAATGTGGTTGCCCATGTATTGTAATTTCTCCACCTGGGTTTACACCTGCTCTTGCTGCCCGTGCTCTATCTTCGGCATTTGGGTAAGATATAGTCATAGCTCTATATTTAATTGGATGGCATCTTTTATCTAATATTGTGTATCTTCCAACAGGTGTTTTAAAATCACCTTCTGCAAGCTTACGACCAGAGCTTGAACCTAAAGATACAGGGAATGTTTTAATAACTTTTCCACCTTTATAAATATACATTTTATGTTTACTTTTATTTACAACAATTTTATCGGCTGCCCTACTAGCATCAAATACTGCATCTGGCTTACCTTGACAATCTGCACTTGTATAGAATCCACCAGTTATACCAGTTGGAGCTGATGGAGCACAAGCACTAATTATAAATGCACTTATTGCAAACAGTGAAGCTAATAATATTTTTTTCATATAAAAACCTTTGAAATTTTAACTATATTGTATCGAAAAGTTATAAAAAAGAGAAGTTAGATATGTAGGTTTTAAGGGTATAAAACCCTTAAAAATTATGCGTTAGCAGCAGTTTTTGCAGCTTCAATAGCCTCTTCGTAGTTTGGCTCGCTTGTAATTTCTGGTACAACTTGCTTATAAGCAACTTTACCATCTTTACCTATAACAAAAATAACTCTAGCTAACACACCAGCAAGTGGTCCGTCTGCTAAAAGTACACCATAAGCGTTACCGAAATCTTTGTTTCTGAAGTCTGAACATACTTTAATGTTATCAATTCCAGCTGCTCCACACCATCTTGCTGCTGCAAATGGTAAGTCCATAGATACTGTAATAACCTCTACACCATCAAGTGCTGCTGCCTCTTGGTTAAATCTTCTAGTTTCTGCATCACAAACACCAGTGTCTAGTGAAGGTACAGCAATTACTAATTGTACTTTACCCTCTCCACCAACTTTTTCATCTTGTAGCATTGGGTCACAATTTACTACTGTTACCTCTGGTGCAATATCACCTACATTTACTTCGTTACCTGCTAGATTACATACAATGTCATTTTTAAATGTTACTGTTGCCATTTTTAATTCCTTAAAATATAATTTTTTACCACTCTTTAGTGATGTTAAACGAAGTATAACTTAAATCGGATGAAATTACTCTTATTTAAAAATAAAAGTCTAAATTTCCTCTATTTTTTTATTTTTGTTACAATTTGGTACATTGTGGATTATGGATGATAGTTGATAGTTGATAGTTGATAGTTGATGGTTGATGATTTTGTGAAGATGCATAAAGCTTTATGCTTTATGCTTATGGCTTTAAGCTTATTTGCCTTTTGCCTCTTCTAAGTGTTTTTTTGTAGGATAAATAAATACTTCTTTTCTGAAAATATTAATTTTCTTTTTATCATCAACCGCATATGCATTTATTATAATTGGTATAGACACATCTTCTTTAGCATCTTTAACTAAAGGTTTAATAGCTTTTAGAATAATAACTTTCTTTCTTTTTCCTCTAGCTACAATTCTAAATGGCTCTTTTGGTGTAACTATTTCAATATTCTTATTATTTACACTAAAGTAATATTTATGGTTTTTAATATCTGTATTTTGGAATAGACCTAAATAGCTATTCTCTACAGTACCATCTGATAGAACCTTATATGGTCTCACCTCTTTATTTAGGTTTAAAAGCATTCCCTCTTTTTTACTACCCATTACAAACATAGCAACAAGAACAGCTGTTAATACACCAACATAACCAAGTACTTTTGGTCTAAAGTATCTTGTTTTACCAGCGTGTTTCTCTGTTTCTCTCTCACTAGACCACTGTACAAGGCTCGGTTTACCAAGTTTTCCCATAACAACTGTACAAGCATCAACACACTCTAAACAGTTAATACACTCAAGTTGCAAACCTTTTCTAATATCAATATGAGTAGGACAAACCCTTACACAACTTTCACAAGCTGTACATTCGGCCTCTGGTCCATTAACTGCTTGTACCTCTTTTTGGCTATTAACAGCTTTATGCTTCTCTTCTCCGTGACCTTCATAAATTTTACCACCACGAATTGGGTCATAAACTGCCATAATTGTATCTTCGTCAAATAAAACCGATTGAACACGGCTATATGGGCAAATATATATACAAAAGTTCTCTTTAATAAATACAACATCTGCAATTAAAAATGCTGCAACACCAAGAACGAAACCAATCATAACTGTATGATTAGCAGGGTCTGCTAAATACTTAAAGAAATCTTCTGGAGGAACAAAGTACCACATAAAGTCAGATGCTGCAATAAGTGCAAGCACAGACCAAATTAATATAGCAATACCCTCTTTGATTTTATTTTCAGGTTTACTAAAGTCCGGGTCTTTTTGTTTATTTTTAATATTTTTTCTAATACCTAAAAGTTTTGTTTCTAATAAGTCACGATACAAAACTCTAAATATAGTTTGCGGACAAGCCCAACCACACCATGCACGACCTGCAAATGCTGTTAATGCAAAAATTCCTAAGAATAGTAGCATAAGCATAAATGGCATAATATATAACTCTTGCATATCAAATCTTGTAAATAAGAAATGCAACTGTTTATGGTCAAAATTTAATAGAAAAAAGTGGTTTCCATTAATTTTAATCCATGGTAATGTAAGCGATATAATTGTTGCTATAATATACGCCCAGTATCTTTTAATTCTATAAGGTTTCCAACCTTTTAAATAATCTTTTTTAGTCTCTTTTGACATCTATTTATCCTTTTTGTAGATTGTTGTTATTTTACCAAACTTTGAGTTATAATTACTTATGCAATAGAGTATCTGTTAATATCTAATTGATATATGTTACCATAAAACATAAGTAATGTTTAGAATTAGAATAACTAAAAGTTATAGTTTATATAACTTAATTGTATAGATACTGCTAATTGTATAGCTTTTAACTTAAAAAAAGATATAATTACATTAGTTTTACAAAAATTATTTGTATCTTTCAAGTAGCTGATAGATTAATATAAAGGCAAGTTATGAACCTAACGCATTTAGACGAAAATGACAGACCAAAAATGGTAGATGTATCGATTAAAGATGATACAACAAGAGTAGCAACCGCAAGCGGAATTATCACAGTAACCCAAGAGGCGTACGATGCAGTAGTAGAAAATAGGGCAAAAAAAGGTCCAGTTTTACAAACAGCAGTAATTGCAGCGATACAAGGTGCAAAAAAAACAAGCGAATTGATACCTATGTGTCATCCATTAATGCTAACTTCTGTTAAAATAGATGTTGCAGAATTGCCAGAGCTACCAGGGTTTAAACTTACAGCCACTGCGAAATTAGTAGGCAAAACAGGCGTAGAGATGGAAGCCCTAACCGCTGTAAGCACAGGCTTATTAACAATATATGATATGCTAAAAGCAATCGATAAAGGTATGGTAATTGGACCAATTCAATTAGAAGCAAAAAGCGGTGGTAAAAGCGGAGATTTTAAAAGAGCTTAAGAGAGTGTGGGTGTGACTGGGTGTGTAGGGGTAACCCTTGTGGTTACCCAAAAACTCAAACAACCTAAATATACCACTTGTCCTCACACTCCACACCCACATAAAAATTACATAGGAGTAAACATGATACTAGACAATAAAACACAAGAAAAACCAGAGATAAACTACCCAGCAAAATGGGGTTTTAAAGTAATAGGTAAAGACAAAACAAAAGTGCAACAAGCCGTAAAAGAGATAATGGGCGAAAAAGAACACACTTGCAAATTCAGCAACAGCACCACAAAAGGCAACTACCACAGCTACTCAGCAGAGTGCACCGTAGAGAGCGAAGAAGAACGCGACAACCTATACAAAGCCTTCGGCAAGCACGACGATGTGCATTATGTAATTTAGTGTATATCTTAAGGGCACCTCCATTGCCATTAAGTTAAGGATTTTATATCGGTAAAATGGCATGATGTAAAACTATGCCATCGCCGTCATTCTGAGCGGATGCGAAGAATCTAGCTTAAACGGCTGTAAAGCTAATAGTTTATTTCGGCTTTTTAGTTAGATTCTTCACAAACGCTTGGAATGAAGGCGATTGTAAGCTTTAAATTTACTACAATTTATGGAAGTAGATTGGCAATGGAGGTGCCCTTAATTTTGTAAAATAACCACCAATTGTGTATTCTAATTTGTATGAAATATATAAATATACAGTTAGAATGACAATAATATAAGGAAAAAAATATTATTGAAATAGTCAGAAAAATAAAAAAATGTATCAATTACATTCAATAAAATTCTTTTTTTAGTCTTATAATCACTTTTTCGCTCATTACAAATTCTCTCGACCCCACACTTGTAAACTATCCAAAATAGGTAGCAGACTCTCACCCTTGTTGGTAAGTCTATACTCCACTTTAGGTGGCACAACAGGGTAAACTTTTCTATGTATAATACCCTCTGCCTCTAAAAAGCGAAGTGTTTGGGTTAGCATTTTTTGCGTAATTTTAGGTAAAATTTTTCTAATTTCAGAGTATCGTAAAACTCCTTCTCTCCCTAAATAAAATATAACCAAACCACGCCACTTTCCGCTAATCACATCAAGTGCCCCCTCAAATGGGCACTCATAACTGCACTTTTTACTCTCCATTAGTATCCTTTTAGTATGTATATATCTTTTTAGTACGTTCTTGACATAAGTATACCATATTCGTTAAACTTTCACAAAAAAGGATTTTTATGAATAAAGCACTAATAGTAGTAGATATGCAAAACGACTACTACATAAGCGGAAAAAACGAATTAACAGGTATAAAAGAGGCATTAGATAATATAGTAAAACTAATAAACAAAGCCCACAAAGCAGGTGAAGAGGTAATTTTTATCCAACACATAGCTAAAAAAGATGCACCATTTTTTGCAGAGGGAAGTGATGGAGCAGAGCTACACAAAGATTTACCAATCCAAAGCCAAGATAGCATAGTGGTCAAGCACTATCCAAACAGTTTTAGAGAAACAAACCTACACCAACTACTCCAATCCAAAAATATAACCCACTTAACAATCTGCGGAGCCATGACCCATATGTGTATAGATACAACAGTAAGAGCTGCTTTTGATTTAGGCTATAAAATAAATCTAGTAGCTAATGCCTGTGCAACAAAAGATTTAAGCTATAAGAGCGAGATAATAGAAGCTAAATATGTCCAAGCAAGCTTTTTAGCAGCCTTAAATGGCACTTTTTGCGAGGTAGTGTAGGTATAACAAGATAATATTAGAGTAAAGTTTAGTAGCTCCCTAATTAAGAAGCTACAAATAGCTCTACTTCATTTTTTATTTTATCTTCGTAAAGCTCTCTGTTTAATTCTAATTCATATTTGTACTGTAAATTTATCCAAAACTCTGCACTATTTCCAAAAAATCTTGATAGTCGCATAGCGGTATCTACAGTAATTGCTCGTTTTTTATTTACTATTTCGTTTATTCTTCTTGGTGTCACTTTTAACGATTTTGCTAAAGCATTTTGGCTTATACCTAAAGGCTTCATAAACTCCTCTAAAAGTATCTCCCCCGGGTGTATTGGTGCTATTTTTTCATCTCTAACTCCTAATTTGGCATTCTTCCGTAAAACCTTCTCTTTTGTCTGGTAACTTTTCTAGTCTATTTATACTTAAATGTTCTAATCATAAGTGTATTATGCCACATATGTCGTCATATTTAAAGTTCTTTATGGGGATAATATTTTCACCTTGTGCCATATCTCTGTAAAATAGGTCTCTTTTTCATTTTGTTTAGAAAAAACGAAACAAAAAAATCGCACAAGAGATGAG
>Ga0256829_1000919_pt1 | contig 26032 bp, 29 predicted proteins | sample 131447metaG_FD_185979 | JGI IMG/M metagenome (GOLD analysis project Ga0256829, IMG submission 185979) | Hydrothermal vent microbial communities from Lau Basin, Pacific Ocean - 131-447 | ecosystem: Environmental > Aquatic > Marine > Hydrothermal vents | place: Pacific Ocean: Lau Basin | collected... | reverse complement strand
AATCTAAGGCATTTCAGGTTTTATCCAAACATTAATTTAAAATATCGCAAGGAGCAAGACGGACGTATTGTGTGTTTCTCCCCGTTAACAGGAAGGATGAGTGTCCTCAATCCGACAATGGCGGATATATACACGCAACTGAGAAATCATCCTGGACTCAGCATTGATCAGATAGCCGAAGCCATAGCAAGGAAGTTCAACATTGAACCAGAGAAGATTGAGGGAGATATCCAGAGCGCCTTGATCTGGCTTTTCTCCAATGGTTACATAAATATTAAGTATAAGGATAAAACAATGTCTTTCATTCAACTGGTCCAAGAACAAGTGGGGGGACAATAAATGGACGTACACACTCTGTTCCTGATTAGCGTAGCGGTTGTTCTTACGGCCATTGCATTCTCGTTGGCTACTTCAAACATAAAAACCACAGTCGAGATCAGAGAAAACGAGCTTATCTTCAGGTCTTCCTTTTCAACAAAGAAGTACCGGATACTTGAGGTACTTGAAAACGACGCCCCTGTGAGTTCCGTGATCAAGTACAGGATTTCAGGCATCAACCTCCCATCCAAAAAGATAGGCAAGTTCAGGACTAAATACGGAACGGCCAAAGTGTACTGTACTACACCATACTGCACCGTGTTAAAAACCGATCGGGGAATAGTGGTTGTGGATAGCGTCCTCCTGGAGGGAGGTGAATGAGGCCCGAGATGAAGGCCCTAGTCGAAAAAGAGTGGTGGATGTTAAGGGACAACTTATCCCAACTTTTTTCCGGGATTGGAATGATAATATTTATAACTGCGCTGTCGGTTCTCGTTCCTCCAACCCCCCAGAGTTCGTATGCCGTTTATCATCAGATCACTTCTAACCCAGAACTGTTCGGAGTATCCGGGGAAATCGTGAGGTCATTAGGCAGGTGGGTGTTCAATTTCGGGGCCATGGTAGCTCAGATACCGGTGGTTTTTGGCATAACAATATACATAGCCATTTATTCATACCTAGCGAACTCAATCCTTTCCGAGAAAACAAATAAAACGATAGAGGTTCTCTTCTCAACATCCCTTCATGAAAGCGAAATAATTGCTTCGAAGATGATAACGGGAGCATTTCTTGGAATTGGACTCGTAATCCTTGCTTTTTTGATAAACACCCTGGGCATAGAAGCTGGTTTTCATCACTATGCCGGAACATGGTGGATGCCAACCAGAAGCTATCTGTTCCTCATGGTACTCTTTTCTGGAGCTTTCTCTGCCCTCGCATTCCCCGTTGCGTTAGTGGTTGGAATGAGAGGATCCAAGGTTTTGATGGCCTCAGGCACGTTTGTAGTGTTCATCCCAATAGGGGTCCTAATATTTGCATCGAGGTTTTCGGCAACTGATTATGTCAGAACGATGCTCCTAATAGCGATTGCGGGTGCTGGCTTGGCTGTACTCCTTACACTGCTCTCAAGAAGAATAATAAACAGGCTGGCGTTCATAACGAACTGAGGGGGTTCCGATGCTTGAAGTAATAAACGTGAGTGCAGGTTATGGCAGAGGGGACGTTATCCATGATATCTCATTCACCGCAGTTCGAGGTGAGATCTACTTACTACTGGGCACGAACGGAGCGGGGAAGACGACAACTTTCAGGGTCGTCACAGGAATACTGCCCCTCTCCAGTGGCAGGGTGGTGATTGAAGGAGTAGATTTATGGAAGGAACCCACAAAGGCCAAGGTGATGATAGGATACCTGCCAGAAGGTGAAAGGGTTTATCCCAATCTGAGCGTCTACAAAAACCTTCTGTTCTTCTCCCGCATCTACGGCGTTCCCGAAGGGCGGATTAATAAGATCCTCAAGGAGTTCGGGCTGTATGAGCACAGGGACAAAAAAGCCGGGGAACTGAGCAGGGGTTTGAGGAAAAGGCTCGCCCTTGCGAGGGCTCTCCTACATGATCCCGAGGTACTCGTCTTGGACGAGCCTTTCAGCAACCTCGACGTTCCAAGCGTAATGGAGCTGAGGGAGAGGATTATTGAAATGCTGAAGGAGGAAAAGATCGTGCTCTTCTCAACCCATATTTTGAGTGAGCTTCAGCACTTTGAAGGAGTGAACTGCAGAGTGGGTATAATACGGGACGGGAAGCTCATTTTGGAAAAAAAGCTTGAGAACCTCATATCACTCCTCAGAAGTGTTGAGGTTGTCCTTACCGTGACCAATCAAGAACTGGCCCTTCGGGTTCTGAAGGAGAAAGAATACAACACCCGGGCTGAGGGCAGGAACATCGTTGTCAGTGTATCCAGCTACGCATCTGAAGTGCCCGAGATAACGAGTGTTCTCGCCGAGAACGGTGTTGGACTTCTGCAGGTGAGACCTAAGGAGGTGCCCCTCGAAAAGCTGTTCATGGAACTCTCTAGGGGTAATGAGGCACATCGTCGATAGCACTCCCCGGATAGAGGGTGATATCACATGTTCGTCCGCTCCATTTCAGCCGGAGGCACTGTTGAGGAAATCGGCGGAAAAGCCCACCGCCTATCCATCCTAACTAAATACTTCAACGTCCCGGAGGGATTCGTGGTAACAACGGAGGCCTACAACACCTGGAGAAGGGAAGGACGGCTATCAAAGGAACTCGTTGAAGAAATTCGGGAATACTTTTATTCCCCCTATGTCCTTGAAGGCAAGTTCCCCATCGTCGTGCGGAGTTCAGCAACGGTGGAGGACAGCAAAAAGGCGAGCTTTGCGGGCGTTTTCGAGAGCGTGACCAAGGTGAACTCTTTCGATGAGTTACTCAAGGCGATTGAGAGGGTTTTTAGAAGTGCAACATCCAAAAGGGTCAGGCTTTACATGAAGCGAAGGGGGATAAGCGAAGAACCCAAGATGGCCGTCATCGTCCAGAGACAGATAAACCCAAAACTCTCAGGGGTTCTCTTCACGCGCTCCCCAAACGATCCTGAAACCGCGCTCGTTGAGTTCGTCCAGGGCTCCCCCGAAAAGCTTGTGGGCGGGGAAGTCAGCGGAAAAAGGCTGTCCCTTTCACGCGATCCTTCAGAGGTTGAGGATCCGCTAATGAAGGAACTTCTCACCACCGGGTTGGAGGTTGAGGCTCTCTTCGGGAAGCCCCAGGACATTGAGTGGGCCTACGACGGAACCCTCTGGCTCCTTCAGTCGAGGGACGTAACGGCACTGGCGCAAAAGCGCAAGGAGGCTAAAGCACCGCAGGGATGGCACAGGCTCAGGGGAATCCCGGCCAGTCCTGGAAAGGCGAAGGGAAGGGCGTACTTCGTGCTCGACGATCAGCCGCCTGAGGAAGTGGAAAAGCTTTTTCCGGAAGGGGCTATTTTGGTGACCTATGTTCTCCACGCGGAACATTACAATACCTTCGCAAAGGCCTCTGGAATAGTGACAAAAGTGGAGGGCGTGCTTTCCCATCCTGCGATAATCGCGAGGGAACTCGGCATTCCCTGCGTCGTTGGGGTTGACGTTGAGGTAATACGGGAGGGGGACGAGGTAACCGTTGATGGGAGCGCGGGGATTGTCTACGTGAAGAACCCAAAAAAGGTTCTGAGGGGGATTGAGCTTTGGAAATCAAGCTATGTGGAAGATGAGATCACAAAGGAACTCAGGGATGAGTACGTGGAGGCCCTTGGGGAGCTCTCTCCGGAGAGGCTGGAGGAGGTTATCCTGAAGGCGTTTTCACTCGCCAGGGAGCTTTATTCCACGGATAGGGAGAAGGCCTTCAACGTCTACTACTTCATAAACGAGCTCATGGAGGAGGAAACGCCGAGGATTCTCGCGGAGCGGTTTGATGTTGTGGGTGTATTCTCCCGCGCTGACAGGGAGGCGGAACCGAGGAGTGAAGAGGAGAAGAGGCTCTTCGAAATCTACCGCCTCCTCAAGGCTTTCATTAACTACACGGACGAGAGGGTAAGGGAGGTTCCAAAGATGCTCTTTGGAGTTTGAGAGGAGCGCCAATTTTTAACATTTTTTAGTCAAAATAAACCTTAAAAACAGTTCTTTTTTACATTAATACGTCAATTTCCGGAGGGTTCACAATGTTTCCGCACGAGGAGAAGCTCATCCGTGAGCGCCTGAAGAGAGAGCCTAACGAAGTTGAGTGGGCCATGCTCGAGGTCATGTGGAGCGAGCACGCCGCCTACAAGTCGAGCAGACCCTTTCTGAAGCTTTTACCGACCGAGAGCGAGCACGTGATTCTCGGCCCCGGCGAGGACGCCGGAATAGTTAAGTTCGACGACGAGACGTGGATAGCCGTTGGGATAGAGAGCCACAATCACCCTAGTGCAGTGGAGCCCTACGGGGGAGCTGCAACGGGCGTCGGCGGGATTGTGAGGGACATCCTCTGCATGGGTGCTCGTCCAATAGCGCTCCTCGACCCGATAAGGTTCGGACCTCTGGAGAAGGAGCGCAACCGCTACCTCTTTGAATACGTCGTCAAGGGCATAGCCGACTACGGCAACAGGATAGGCGTCCCGACCGTTGGGGGCGAAACCGAGTTCGATGAGAGCCTCGACAGCTACGCGCTCGTGAACGTTGCCTGCGTAGGGGTAATGAGACCGGGGCACCTCGTCCGCAGCTACGTGAGTGAAGCTGGCTTAAAACTCGTTTTGGTGGGCAACAGAACCGGAAGGGACGGAATCCACGGAGTAACTTTCGCGAGCGAAGAGCTTGGGGAGAACGCCGAGGAGGAGGATCGCTCGGCGGTGCAGATTCCTGACCCCTTCACCGAGAAGCTCCTGATCGAGGCGACCCTTGAAGCGGTCTATACTGGAAAGGTTAGGGCCCTCAAAGACCTCGGCGGTGGCGGTTTGACCTGCGCCTCATCGGAGATGGCCGGGAAAAAAGGCTTCGGCGCGGTTATCTACGCAGACCGCATCCCGCTCCGCGAGCCGGGTATGACGCCTGCGGAGGTCATGATATCGGAGAGCCAAGAGAGGATGCTCTTCGCTGTCAAACCCGAGGATGTGGAAGAAATCGGGAGGATTTTCGAGAAGTACGAGCTTGGGTGGGCCGTCATTGGTGAGATAATTGAGGAGCCGCGCTACATCGTCTACTGGAAGGGGGAAAAGGTCGCCGACCTGCCGGTTGACCTGCTCACGGACGTACCGACGATAGAGTGGGAGATGAAGCCCTACAGCGTAGAAAAGGACGTCGAAACGCCCGAGGTTGACTTTAGAGAGGCCTTCGATCTCGTCTGGAGCGGTCCGAACGTCCTGAGCAAGCGCTGGGTCTGGGAGGGATACGACCATGAGGTTCAGGGAAGAACCGTGCTAAAGCCCGGTAGAGACTCAACGGTTCTGAAGATAAATGAAAAATGCGGTTTAGCTTTCGTCACCGATGGAAACCCTAACCACAGCTACTTCAACCCCTACCACGGCGCGATGGGGGCCGTTGCCGAGGTGGTTAGAAACCTCGTGAGCGTCGGGGCGGAACCTTTAGCCCTGGTGGACAACCTCAACTTCGCCTCGCCCGAGAGGCCCGAGGTCTACTGGAGCTTCGCTGAAACCGTTAGGGGGCTGGCCGACGCCGCCAAGGCCTTCGATCTGGCCTACGTCAGCGGTAATGTCAGCTTCTACAACGAAGTCGTTGACAGGCCGATAAAGCCAACTCCTGTCGTTGCCGGCCTCGGGAAGGTTGAGCTTGAGAAGATTCCCCAGATGGGGATTGAAGAGGGCCTGCTCATCGGCATTGTCGGGCTTACGAAGAAGGAACTCGGTGGCTCTGAGCTCTACGCAAGGCTCGGCGTCGAGGGCGGCTTCGCTCCACGCGTGAACCTCGACGAGGAAAAGGCGAATGCCGGGGGGATTTTGAGGGCTATACGGAAAGGTCTGGTTAGGGCAGTCCACGACGCTAGTAAGGGAGGAATAGCCGCCGCTCTGACCGAGATGGCCCTCGCCGGGAAGGCTGGCTTTGAGGTCGACCTCTCAGGGGTTCTGGTGGAAGGAAGTCTCTCCCATCTGGAGGTTGCCTTCAGCGAGAGCCACGGGAGGTACGTGGTGGCCTTCGAGGAGGAGAAAATTGACGACCTTAAGGGTCTCTTCAGGCACTTCGCCGTTGTAGGAAAAGCCGGCGGAAGCAACGTGGTCTTCCGCTGGAGGGGAGAGGAGCTCCTCAGAAGGCCGATTTCCGAGCTGAGGAAAATCCACGAGTCGCTACCGATGCTTTTGGGTGAGGAAGAATGAGGGTAGCTACCTACGCTTCCCATTCCGCCCTTCAGATTTTGAAGGGCGCAAAGCAGGAGGGCTTTGAAACGGTGGCCTTTGGGACTGGGAGGGTAAAGCCACTTTACACAAAATACTTCCCCGTTGCAGATTACTTCATCGAAGGGACTTATCCGGAGGAAGAACTGCTTGAGCTTGAGGCCGTGGTTATCCCCACCGGCTCCTTCGTGGCCCACCTGGGAATTGAGCTTGTCGAGAGGATGCGCGTCCCCTACTACGGCAACAAAGAGGTCCTCAAATGGGAGAGCGACCGCTCCCTGGAGCGGAAGTGGCTCGAAAAAGCGAAGCTGAGGCTTCCGAGGGTTTACGAAGACCCGGACGAGATTGATGGGCCTGTTATAGTCAAGCCGTTCGGCGCAGGCGGCGGAAGGGGCTACTTTTTGGCTAAAAGCCCGGCCGATTTTTGGAAGAAGGCTGAGAGGCTCGGTATTAGGGGCAAGGAGGACCTGGGGAGTGTCCAGATACAGGAGTACGCCGTTGGGGTTCCTGTTTACCCGCACTATTTCTACTCGAAGCTCAGCCACGAGCTTGAGCTTATGAGCGTTGATAGGAGATACGAGAGCAACGCGGACGCGATAGGCAGAATCCCAGCGGGAGAACAGCTGGGCCTTGAACTGAACACCAACTACACGGTAATCGGCAACATTCCGGTCGTCCTCAGGGAGAGCCTCCTGATGGACGTCATCGAGGCCGGGGAGAGAACTGTTAAAGCGGCTGAAAAGCTCATGGGCGGTCTCTGGGGACCGTTCTGCCTTGAGGGAATTTACACCGAGGAGCTGGAGTTCGTGGTCTTCGAAATCTCAGCCAGGATAGTGGCGGGAACCAACCCCTTCGTCCACGGCTCACCGTACAGCTGGCTCCGCTACGATAAACCGGTGAGCACGGGCAGGAGGATAGCGATGGAGCTAGGGCAAGCTGTGGAAGAGGACAGGCTTGGGGAGGTTTTAACATAAATTTGTTTAATATTTCGCAGAATAGATTTATAAATTAACGTTCAAATGCTGGCCAAAGGTGGTGCTCATGTGGGAGAAGTTCATCGAGGAGAAGGTTGAGGAGATAAAAGAAACCGTTGGGAACGGTAAGGCGATAATAGCACTTTCGGGGGGGGTTGACAGCTCGACCGCGGCGGTGCTCGCCCATAAAGCAATAGGTGAGAGGCTTCACGCGGTCTTCGTCAACACGGGCTTCATGAGGAAGAACGAACCGGAGTTCGTCGTGGAGACCTTCCGCGGCGAGTTCGGCCTCAACCTCCACTACGTTGACGCGAGCGAGCGCTTTTTTGCCGAGCTTAAGGGAGTAACCGAGCCAGAGGAGAAGAGGAAGGCCATCGGAAGGGTCTTCATCGAGGTCTTTGAGGAGGTCGCTAAGGAAATCAACGCCGACTTCCTCATCCAGGGGACGATTGCCCCCGACTGGATTGAGAGTCAGGGAAAGATAAAGAGCCACCACAACGTCGGTGGTCTGCCGGAGAGGCTCAACCTCAAGCTGATAGAACCGCTTAGAGACCTCTACAAGGACGAAGTGAGGGAGCTCGCCAAGGAGCTCGGTCTTCCTGAGAAGATATACAATCGCATGCCCTTCCCCGGGCCGGGCCTGGCCATTAGGGTTCTCGGAGAGGTCACGCCGGAGAAGGTCGCCATCGTTAGGGAGGCCAACGCCATAGTCGAGGAGGAGATTGAGAGGGCCGGGCTGAAACCATGGCAGGCCTTCGCCGCCCTCCTCGGCGTCAAAACGGTTGGCGTCCAGGGCGACATAAGGGCCTACAAAGAGACGGTAGCGGTCAGAGTTGTGGAGAGTCTCGACGGCATGACGGCCAACGCGATGGCGGTTCCCTTCGAAGTGCTCCAGAGGATAGCCTTCAGGGTAACGAGTGAGATTCCCGAAGTTGGAAGGGTCCTCTACGACATCACCAACAAGCCGCCGGCGACGATAGAGTTTGAGTGAGAACATTTATTTATTTTTGAAGAGATTTTAAAATATGGTGGCAGGGATGAAAGAGATAATTGAGGTTGTTTATGAAAATGGCGTGCTGAAGCCTCTGAAACCCCTGAAGCTGAAGGAAGGGCAGAAGCTCAGGGTGAGGATTTACCTTGGAGATTTTCTTGAGCTGGCCAGGGAAATGAGAAAGGAAGTCACTAAGGAGCGCTTTAAGGAGGATCCAACCGATTACCTTCTGCACCTCAGGGAGGAGGAGACATGAGAGCTGTTATAGATACCTCCGTCGTGTTTCATCTATTTTCCAGCTTTTATCCGGAGCGAACCGTGGTTGCAGAAAAGATCATTGAAGGCACCCAGTTGGGAGGTACGGAGCTTTACGCTCCCCGTCTTGGAGAGGTTGAGTTCGTGGCGGTCCTATCCAGATATTCCGGCTATGAAAGGGTCCAGAAAACCCTGGATTTTTATAGCACCATAGTCACCTGGATTCCGGAAGAGCTAGTAATCAGGGATTTGAAGGAGGTGACGTTTCAAACCCACCACAAGGCCTCTGACATCTACTTCATCGCAACAGCCCTTCATCTAAACGCAGTTCTAATAACCAACGACAGAAAAATGGCCGAACTGGCAAAATCCTTAGATTTAAATGCATTCTATCTGGTTGAAGAATCCGACGAGTTTTTCAAACTCCTGGGGGTGGGCCCATGATAGTGATTATGGACAACGGCGGACAGTACGTCCACAGGATTTGGAGGACTTTGAGATACCTCGGCGTCGGGGCAAAGATAATCCCCAACACGACGCCGCTGGAAGAAATCAAGACGATGAAGCCGGAGGGAATAATCTTCTCCGGCGGGCCAGACATAAACAAAACGGGCAACTGTAAAGCCATCTTGGAGCACTACGACGAGTTCAACGTTCCGATTTTGGGAATCTGCCTCGGGCATCAGCTCATAGCAAAGCACTTCGGCGGAGAGATCGGACGGGGGAATAAGGCTGAGTACAGCCTCGTTGAGGTCAAAATCCTCGACGAGGATGAGATATTCAAAGGCTTCCCCGAGAGGTTAAAGGTGTGGGAGAGCCACATGGACGAGGTGAAGGAACTTCCCCCCGGATTCAAGATTCTTGCCAGGAGTGAGACCTGTCCGGTCGAGGCCATGAAGCACGAGAGCCTTCCAATCTACGGCGTTCAGTTCCACCCGGAGGTTGCCCACACGGAGCGTGGAGCAGAGGTCTACCGCAACTTCGTGGAGCTTTGCAAGGTGCTTTAAGGGGCATGCGTAAGGGGTTACTACTTACTATTTCTTATTATAAGAATCAGAAAACTTTATAACCGTTGTTTTCGTATTTGTAATGGTGATACTTTGGGGCACACCCTGTACTATTCCACCTCCGTGGAAAAATGGAAGGAGTTCACCCACCTTGTAAAGAAAGCGTGTCGTGGGCTTGAGTGGGAAGCAAAAATTTTGAAGAACAGCGTGGTAGTGAGGGCACCGTGCAATCACGTTGAGATGTTAGTAATCGAGAAAAATGGGAAGGGATTCGTAAAGACAAACCTTGTTGAACCATGCCACTCGATCTACCTTCTCATCCTTTACTCCGTCGCGGCCTTTGGCTCTGTCTCCCTTTGGGAGGACTGATCAAGATAAACCTCGATTATCCTCGTCGGTCGGGCGCTCTTCAGAGCCTTCTCCTCTACCAATATTTTTACAACACTCCCTGGTTCGGCATCGGAAATGGCGGGGAGCCAGTAGTAGCCGGGCTTAACGTTGGCCGCTATATCATCGTGGACAAAGACCCTAACGAGGTCGTTCTTGACCTCCTCAACGACACCGTAGGTGTAGTCGCGGCCGTAGCGGGACTTGAAATAATACCTGAACACCACCACAACCCCAAGTATCGCCGTGAGATACCCAATATAATAGTACACCGTGGTTGAGATATCCCGTACTACCGCGTATCCGGTGAATGAAGCAAATGAGATTATAGATATCCAGTAGTAAAACACCCTATACAGATCCGGCTCTAGGAAAAATCTTCTGTTCCGTACTAGAATGTACCTAATGTACAGGAAGTACGGTGGAGCGATTAGAAGAATCCAGAGCACATCCAGCCTCAGGAGCAGGAGGATCAGGTTTATCATCAGATAGGACACAAACGCAAGTTGTAATGTTAGGCTCAGGAACTCGTGGACGGTAAGGTTTCTTCTTATTAAACGCCTCAGGTGTCTAAAGGAAGGGGGTTTTTCTGAAGGTGCCGGGAGGAGCAACCCCCGGAGCTTCCCAACACCTGAGTCTACCGCCTCCCCTATCCCGTACAGAACGTCTTCAATGGGCATGATTTCACCTCACCGTTAGATCCTTCGACCCATATATGCCAAATATTTCCTCTGCTGTCCTTTCATCTATGTAAAATGGTATGATCGAGAGATCACCGCCAGAATACGTACCGTAGGATATTCCCCAGACCCGGTATCCCTGAACCTTCGGTGCTTTCTTGAAGTAGTGGGGCAGGAAGTAGTAGTCGACACTGCTCTCATTGTCCAAGGTGATGCCCAGGGTGTTAAACAGGTTGAGAAGTTTCTCATCGTAATTTGCGTTGGGTATCATGAAGCTGACGAGACCTATGGGATAGTAGCTGTTCCCATACTTGTACCCGAGGGCGTCCTGCATTGAGTGTGCCAGTGCAACGTATGCATTGTGGTTCTGGTCACTCCCCTCCAGACGCTCAAAGAATGACCAACCTCCGGGTATCGCGAAGTAGCGGTTGTCCCGAAGGCAGTTGATGAAAGGCTGGAGGTCATAGACCCTTGCCGCTGTTTCCGTTTGGGTGGTAGTAGTGGGTGGGGTATATTCCCCGATTCCCCCAAACGTCACTGTGGGCAGGGTCTGTATATACTTTCGTATGAATATCCACTTGAATATGGCTTTATTTTTATTCCCGTTGTAGAGGTTTACCAGGTATAGATATTTCAGGGGAGGCTGGTAGTGCCGTAGGTACCCATCTAAGTTTTCCCTTACCGGTGTTGGAAAGCCGGTGTAGTCAACCCCGTAATCCAGGAAATTTACGTACGCCCCGTTTATATTGGGCTTTATTATCGCCTCGTAGGTGTGGAAATCCGTGTCCCCCCTTGCGCCATCATTAGTTGCCGGACCTTGCAATGGCCATGGCCACCACCACACATAATATACATCCCATATGGCTAGTGAGTATGATAAGCTTTTAGTGTCGTCAATGAAGTATATCCACTGTGGGTTACCGTTTACGTCGGTGGTGCTAACATAAATCCCACTATCCCAGGCCTCGTTGGTGCTCGGTATGCTGGGTTTCGCCCGGAAGTCTATCGCTATGCTCCCTCTTAAATCCAGTGAACTCAGATCAAAGGACTTATCTTTGCCATCTTGGATTATCTCCTCTGTACCATGGAACCACTCAAAAACACTGGTTCCGTTCCCTCTGGTTGCATAGGTCGGGGCATCCCCAAAGTACAGAGTGTATTCCGTTGAAGCTGTCGCTCGTATCCATACTATGGCTTTTGTGGAACTCCAGTACTCGATCCAAAATGGAACTTGAGTACATGTTCCCTTCTCGACAATCCTGATTGATGCATTGTCCCCGGTGTAGTACGTTTTGCCAAGTATCTCCGAGTTGGTTATCACTATAGGTATCTGGTACCCGTCGTAGTTGGTGAGACTCCCCCCACTTATCGTGAAGTTCACCCTATACCCAAGTGAGGGATAGCACCAGCCGCCCGTCCCTCCGCTGGTGCCTGAGGAGGTGCTGTTGAAGACCATCACGCCCATGTCACCGTCATTCAATATGATCCTGTCCGTAGTCACCGGTGAGTCGTTGATCGTCAGGTTTGTCATGTAACCCTCGGTTGGGGCCCAGATGTACGTTGAGTTGTACTGGAGATCCTTTCCAAAGAGGCCCACCACCCTGGTGTAATTTGTGATACCGGAGCCGTTGGCCGTGGTGAACGGTGGGGTGAAATCGGGGAACGCGTAGTTGCATGCCCTCACCGAGCGGTGATACCTGCCCCCTGTCATAGCAGAGTACATGGGGTCTTCAAGGTTTTGGATGCTTATTATTGAGTAGATGTAGCCATTACGCGGAATCGGTCCCGTGTAGACGACGTTCCCCGAGAGATCGCGGATGGTGACGTTGGGTATCCGTCCCCTGATCACAACGTGGAACGCGTCCAAGAGCGAGACCGTTAATTCGATGCTGTTGGCTATCTTCGCCGGGCTGGGCTCGAGGATATATCCCTGTTTTTTGAGCATGGCCGATACGTTTGACATCCAGCTTTTCAGATCCTGGTTCCTCATTATCCTCTGGACATCGGGGCTATTCCCTACGGGACTGTAGGTGGTACCCTTCAGGATGAGATCCCTGATCGTATTGTTGACCATATAGTTGGGGTTTATGAAGTTCCCTGTGGTGGCCACGTAGTCAACAACTGCCACTAGGGCCCTCTTTCCCGAGAGTTCCATAGCCTTCTGGAAATCCAGTTCAAGGTAGGACACGACATCGAACGTCCTCTCAACCTGTGTCCTCTCACTTTGGGAGTTTATTATCTGGGATGATGCATCCTCGTAAGTGGCCAGGAGCAGAAGTAGGGGTATCAGAAGGAGTATCACGGTGGAGTTTATCAGGAAAGCCCTCCTCATCAGTGCTCCCTCCACACCCTAAGGGTTATCTGCATCGGCTGGAAGAGACCGGGAATGTTGCCCATGGAGGCGAAGTCAATCGTGACCGTCGATGGGAGTTCCACTAGTAACGGATCGGCTTGGGTTCCGTTCCCCCCGAGATTGTTGAACAGGCGCACTATGGCGTCGTCCACGGCGTAGGTTTTTCTGCCCTCTAAGAGCTGAGTAGCGCTGATATTACAGTACGGTTCATTCCCCGCCAAGATGTAGTGCGGGTTAGAGTCACCCTGCCAGTAGTAGGTTATGTTGTACCCCCCGCAACCGTCCCGTATGAACTTGGGGAAGACGTTGCCATAACCGGCGTAGGCCTGGATGACATATGTCAATGTACCATCCCCATTTTTTGGCTGTAGTTGATAGCCGTTGCCTAGGGTAATTTGCAGAGTGTTAGCTCCGTTTGCTATTGCGTTGGGGAGACTTTTGTATTGATAATCAAATGTATTGGCGGTATAACCCACCCTTGCCAGTGCGTATATAAATGGATCAGGAGGATGCCGGTATAGGTCCGTGGCTGGGATCTTACTGTTGTCAACGGTTATCACCTGCTCTGGCTCTCCGTAGTTGGTGGAGTACAGCCAGGGAAACTGGAATTTCACCCACAGCGGGGTAACACCGGAGGGCACGTTGAAGTTGATGATCACGTTCCTAGTCCAGTCACTGTCTGGGAGGGATATCGGTTCCGTGATATCTATAGTGTACGGTGTTAAAACAAGTCCAGTATCATAATCGGCCTTAATAAAGGAGTCTTTTCCGATTAGATGTATTCTGGGGTTGTAGTATGCGTCCCTGCCTCCTGCATTAACCACTATTGTGGTGTACCTGCTCGAAATCTGTGTATAGTTGTAGCCGGCGTTCTGAAGCGTGGACGATATCGTTGAGTTGCTCCAGTAACAGGTCTTGATTTCCGTGGAAGTATTGTACTGACAGTTTGTAGGGCTTATGGTGACACTCTGATTGAACATGAAGGAGAGGGTTATCGGTGTGTTCTTACTGACGTTTCCGACGGCCACTTGAATGCTCAGCGAGTTCAGCTTGCCCGGAACGAACAGATACTTCCAGATTTCAATCCCGTAATTCGCCGTTACATCCTCAAAATGGAACTCTTTTGGGAATTCTAGGGTTGAGGGTATGGAGGTTCTGTATTTGATTTTTATGTACTGAGCACCGTCCTCACCACCATCGTACCCTCTTTTGTAAACCCTGACCTCGAATACGTTCTGTTTTCCAGGGTGAAAGTTTGCCTTCAACTCATTCTCTACCCTGGAATTATCACTGACTTTAAGGTTGTCATTCACGTATCCACTCCATATCTCCTGTCCGTTTAGGTATATCTTGTACTCGGAGCCGACCCATGCCGGTTCCAGGAACCATGTTATGTGCTCTATTGAGGCATCCGATGGGATCGCATTGGCGGGGACTATATACTTTATATCAACCGCCTGACTTGAATAGTCCGTTCTAGCGTAGATATAGTCACCCCTTATCACGTAAACGTTCTCCTTGCTCCCGAGCTTTGTCAAATAAGCCCTCGCCATGTAGCCCCTAGGGGTCTGGTTGTAGGCGTAGCCGCTCATTATGATGGTTGCCGAAGAGACATCAGGGGCCTTTGAGTAGTTGGAACCCACTTTTCTGAGATACGGGCTTGTGTAGTTGTTTATCATTAGTTCATAGTCATACCCCTTGAGGGTCGTGTTGAGGAGGTAGCCAAGGATCTTCGCGGAATTATTCTTAAACTTGGACTGAATGGACTCATTGTACATAGGAGCGACAGCCCAGTAAGTAGCCACAATGTCCAAAGGTGTCATATCAGGAGTTACATAGGTTGTGTTAATAACCCCATTTTTAATCCACTCGTTTATCTTCCCCGGAGGCACGAGCTGGTTCAGCGGGACCGTCCTGAGGGTTTCAAGGGTATCGAATGCAATATGCTGGGACTGAGAGCGCATGTAAGTGGAATAAACTCTGGAAGTGTTATTCATAATAACGACTATGCTGGTCACAAACATCATGACCAACAGAAGCGAAAGCAGTGCATCTAGTGTGAATATGAACCCCCTCCTCATGGGTCATCCCACACCATCAGTTTTACAAGGGCAGGCTCAGACTTCGGTTCAAGGTCCCACTTTATACTCGGCACAATATAAATGGAAACCTCACTCCTATCCCATCCTCCCAGGGAGTAGAACCACAGGCCCGCAAACCTGTTGCCCTCCTCACCAAAGATATCCTTAAGGGGAATTGAAACGGACGATGTTGTTCCAGGATACTGCTTGACAACAACACCCGCCGTCGTATTCTCTACCAAGACCCCTTTGAGCGGGTCTCCCCTTTGGTTCCTGTAAATCATTAACCCAATGGGATGTGAGCCAGACAGTGCCACGAACGTGGCGTTTCCCTTTGTATCCGGAGCGCTGACCGAGAGGTAGGCACCTAAGGGCACGGGCTGAACGAGGATGCCATAAACCAGAGGATCAACGGCTGATGGTCCTGCGGATAGGTTGTAATCGAAGTGGCTTATCGTTATCACCCTCTCAGCCGACTCCACCCATGGAGAACTGTTCATGGAGGCAGCAACGAGATCCCGGTCCTGAGTGGGGGTCCCATTGATGACCGCGAACCAGTAGGTGGGGCTCTTCTTCTCCCAAAGGTTAGTGAAGAGTGTGTAGTTGGTGGAGACCTTCGGGGTGGTGTTGTCATAGGCGAAGACCGTGACGACGATGCTCCCCTGTCCCGAGGTTAAACGGATAGTCCTCCAGTCCCCCTTTGTTTCCAGTTGTATCTGAAAGTTGCTGATTAAGCTCTTGGCATAAATTATAATCTCTGTGTTCTTTGGAAGCGGCCCAATCACACAGGTGTTTCCGCTGGAATAGTCCTTGTTACATAACTCCGAAGAGATATCCGCGCCCGTGGTTGTTAGATACGTTGTTGAACCTGTGACGATTTCAATTGTGTCCCCCTTACTTATGTTGATGTTTTTTCCGTTTTTTCCTGTGAGTGCTGTTATATTTTCATCTATGTAAACACTACCGTTTGCTTTCGTGATCTTAATGTAACTCACGGAGAAATAATCGTTGCCCTGAGGGCTTCCTTGGAGATCAAACCGAACCCCTTTCCCGTTCCTGCCTGTGAATGTAATGTTGGGTATGTAAATCCGCGGAAAGCTCCCCTCAATACTCACTTGGAAAGAGGAGAGGTAAAACTCAATGGAAAAGTCCTTACCCAAGCTCATCTTTTTTAATACACTTAAAACGGAAGGGTTATTGAAGTTAAGGGCCAAAGCCCTAACCCGGTTATAATCTAAACCCAGTATGGATGTGTTACTTTTAAGTCCGAGGACTTTGAGTGAGTTAATGTTTGTATACCAGTCCTCCGGAACACCGGGACTCTTTGTTAGAACGTCAAGCATGTTGTCCGCTATGTTGGCCCTCTCATACCAACCTATCATCGACGTTATGCCGCTACGCAGGCTCTCTGACGTTGCCGAAACGGTTCCAAGGATCATTATCACAAGGACAAGGGACACGAGGGCGTCCATGGAGAGAAGCTGACCGCGTCTCACGATACCACCTCCCATGTCTCACCTACCGTAACGTTGAACTTCAGGAGCCTGTTATCAGTGTAGAGATGTCCGTTGCGGAGGGTAAAACCGTGTATGCCACCGAGGTAGCCCTTAAGGAACTCTCCAATGGCAAGGGCAATTTTCCCATCCCTCGTGGAGTTGGGGGGAAGGTCGTGCTCAAACTTGACTGCCACCACTAGTGATGTGGAGTTCTCCGAAAGGACTTCAAGGCCAACGAACCTGAAGCCAACGTTTGAATAGCCGGTGTAATTGTTTATAACCTCATTTAACGGGGCGTATGAAGTATCACTGGATACAACCCCCATGTTTATATATGCAGCGGCCTGTGAGGAGGCGTCCCTAATGGCAGTCAGCGTAACGGAGTCCGAGCTCTGCTGGGTGTAGACCGGAACAACCACCACTATCCCCGCTAGGATAACCCCAAGGATGAAGAGCATCTCAACTGCAGTCTGGCCCTTACGGATGTTGTTTAACCCTGACATCTACCATCCCTACCGTTTCATTGTAAGCGGCGACAACCCACATAATTTCATTGGATGAGCTCAGTGTAACGTTGCTGTCGGAAACAAGGGGCACCTGAAGCTTCTGTGCCGTGAAGTATCTCCTACCGCCTATTAAAGCACTGACCTCAACCTGGTCAGAGGACGCATTGAGGGTCACGTTTATGATGTCTCCAGCCGCCAGGAGAATGGGGGAGTCTTTTCTCACGGCGAACCCTTGGCCGGTCGAGTAAACCTTTGTTACTGTGTCCCTCAGATCGATGGTGAAGACCTTGAGCTTGGCCATCGTGTCGAGCGTCCTCGCTCCCTGGGCCTCGTGGACGGACATACTAACCAGACTGAGGATGGTCAAACTTATCAGGGTAACCGCAAATAGTAGGTCTATGCTGAGCTGAGCGCGCTTCATCTCACCCACCGGGGTTGATGTTTATCCTAAGTTCACCGGCGGTTGAATTGTAAGTCCAGCCGTTTGGTATGTCCGGGTTCCACTCCACCACGATGCGGAGGGACGCCGGCAGGGTGGCAGGATCAATGGCAAGACCGTGATACGTGGACGGACTGCCAACGATATCAAGCGTGACGTCCGCATGGGGGTTCCACACGGAGATGTTCAAGACGAAGTCTTTCTGGAACATGGAGGGGCTGAGGAAAACGTTCTTGTCGCCCCCGCTGACCACGGCCGCAGTAGTTCCAGTTCCGTTTATCACAAGAACGTAAGTTCCATTGACTGCTGAGGCACCTGGAAGGTGGCCGTAGGTTATGAACACCTTAGGGGTTTGGACGGGCCAGGCTTTTTTGAGGTATTCTACATTGCGGAGGTAAACGAGGTGGACATAGGAGGTGGCCTTTGAACCGGGTCCCTGGGCATAGACCTGGCTTATCGTGTTGGAGATGGTATCGGCGAGCCCCTTCTCCTCAATCGCCACCTGCATCCTGAGGTCCTCAACAGAGGGGCTACCTTGGCTGAACGTGGTGGTCTTCACTGAGTAGAGTAGCAGTATCGTGAGCAAACCAAAGATGAACAGGAACTCAAGGGTCACCTGACCTCGCTTAGACGACCGCATTCTCTCACTCCCACGTGTATTACACCGAACCTCTATTTAATGCTTGTCCTTTGGAACCAGAAGATTTGACAACGGCGAAAATCCCGGATGGGGTTCTGCGCGTCTCCATGGAGAAGTAGTCGCCGCTGAATACTTTGAACTTGTACCTATCAGGGTCAAGGCCGTGGTCCCCAACGAGGCTTGCAAGCTCATCGATGAAGAACTGTGTAAGCTCGTAGTATACGAGGTCCAAGCGCTCCCGTGAGAGGTCGCGGATGACGATGACTAAGGGGAGAAGTGAGAGTCCAAGGAGAAAGTAAGGCTCCGAGGTGAACCAGGAAGCCAGTGTACTCAGGAGAAGGACAAGGGTTATTCCAGTGTAGCCTGCCCTCTCAAGGTTTTTCACCCTCTTGCCCTCCTTCACCTTTGCTTCCCAGATGTCAAGAAGGGCAGGGTTATAGAAGTCAAAGGCAGTATGCCGCTTTCCCTTGGCTATCCGCTCACGTATAAGGTCGTCCCAGTCGTCCCTGTAGTAGATTACCTCGCCGTGGAGTCTCGCACGTTCTGCGTCAAGGGAGGAGATTATCCTGGTTATGTCCTCGGCGCTTTCGTGGGCGATGTGAGAGTAGACCTCCCTCTCGTCAAGCTCAAGGGCCACTTCCACCGAGTCCTTAACCGGTTCGGTCATTTCCCTCCCTCCACAGGATAGACGTCGTCGAAATCCGGCAGACCGCTGAGAAGTTCCCTCTTCTTAGTCTCAGCCTCTTCCTTTGCCTCCATAAAGGAACGGGCGTAATTCTTCGCGGTGATTACAATGTCCTCGATGCTCTTGCTGTCGTAGATTCCGCTGAGGAGCGTTACAACTTCCACCTCTCTCTCGCGGGGATCTGGGTAGAAGCCGCGGAATATCTGCTTGCCCCGTATCTTACCGGTGAGGTAGTCAAGGGCTTCAAAGATGTCACCCGCCTTGAGAACCTCGGGGGGACCGTGAACCGCGACGAGGCCGTAGAGTGCCGATTCTATGTTCGCCTCAAGATAAAGCCCCTCGCTCTCGAAGGACTTCAGTATAAGCCTCGACAGGCTCTTAACCTTTCCGGCGTCAGCCTTGGCGTAGCCTACTGTGGCGAAGCTCCCGAGGGCCTTGAGGACAAACTTTAAATCGCTGGCATCGAGCGTCTGCTCGCCAGGGACGTCGACTAGAGCGAGGAGTGATGCTATCCTCTCTACTATCGTGTAGTTAATGCGCTCGTAGGCCCTGCTGATGTCGTCGTTTCCCTCCTTGAGCTTGTTGTTGTCGATGGCTATTATCGAATCCGCTATCTTGGAAAGCTTGTCTATCGTTATGGCCGCGTTTATGGTGGGTCTTATGCCCTCCTCCTTCAGTGGGAGGGCGCCTATCGCGACAACGAGGGAGTCGGGGTACTCCTCCTTCAGTGCCTCGGCCAGGGGAGGCGTTCCACCAGCCCCGGTTCCGCCGCCGAAGCCGAAGGTCAGGAAGAAGATGTCAACGTCTTCGTAGCCGATGATGGAGTTTATCTTGCGCATTACCATCGGTAAATCGCGCTTCATCGCTTCTCTTCCAAGTATGGGATTCGCGTTGACGCCCTTTCCACCGGTGATGCCCTCACCTATTAGGATTCTCCTTTCCTGGGGGACGTGCTTGAGGTAGTCTAGATCGCCCAGTGAGGTGTTTATAGCCAAGGCTTCAAAATCGACGAGGGAAAAGAGGTCGGCGATCTTGGTTCCACACTGGCCGACCCCGATGATTAAAGCCCTCACCTTCCGCTCACCCCGCCACTAAGGGGATTATCTCGTTTGGCTCTATCTTTCCGTCCCCATTGATGTCGCTGGCCCGAAGGATGAGGTAATTCCCATGGAGGTATTTGAACATCCCCGAGCTGAATATGGTCTCCACAGCCCCGATGTTCTTCGGATCGAAGAGAACCGCCAGTACGTAGCCGTTCTGCGTCCTTCCGGGAGCTATGAGGATCGTGGTGGTTTCGGGGTATGCCCTCCCGTTGATAATGACCTGGTTGCCGCTGAGAACCACCGAAAGCCCACTGTTGTAGTTTGAAACGTTGAACGAACCAAAGGGGGCTAGCACGATGTGGTTGCCCTCCTCAAAGTCCAGCGAGCCTTCCTTGAGTTCAACGGTGGCACCAACGGCCGAGACTGCATCTCCAATCACGGATGCAACGTTTGCGTAGGGTTCGAGATAGTTGACCTCCCACACCCCACTTGAGAGGGCGTTGATGACCTCGTAGATCGAAACCTCAGGGATTATTTTAACGTTCCGTATGAGTTCGAGGGCGAGTGCCTTGTCAACGGTCGTCGTAGTTAGATTAAGGTTTTTCAGGGTCCAGTTGATCACGGAGGGCATCACATTGTAACCAAAACTCTCCAAGAGGAACGCGGCCCTGGCGGTGTATTCAACCGATGGAGTTCCAGTGAAAACCTGACCGAGCATGTTGGTGCTCTCCCTGAAGTAGCCCCAGGCACCGTCCGGAAGTCTCTGGGAGAGGAGCCAGTCAAGGTGGGGCTTCAGCTCCTCCGGCGTGGAGACGTTTGAGAGCGCTTCAAGGACCATAACGGTAGTGGGAACGTTCTCGGCGGTCATTACACCAAAGAGGGGGTTTAGGATGATGCCCCAGCCCCCCTTAGTGAGGGAGAGCAGCCACTTCTTTCCAGCGGTAACGTCACGGCTTGAGCGGTCTCCCAGGGCCTGAAGTAGGGAGAGGCCCATTGCCGTCTCGTAGGGCTGGGGGATTGAGAAGAGGCCCCTCCACTGTCCGGGGGCGTACTCAAGGGACCGGGTGAAGTTGATGAGTTCAACCCTCTCCGAGTCGCTGAGGTTCCCAAACCTCGCGAGGGTGAGGACCGTGTAGTAGTAGTCCTCGGTTATGGTTCCTGCCCTGAGGGCGTTGTCTTCCGCGGACTCCAGGTGCTCCCTCGCCCAAGCGATTCCTTTTTTAACACCCTCCGGTAATGGTGTGCAGTAGTGGAGGGCCTCAACCGCGTAATAGGTGGCTTTAGCGGAGGAGGCACCTCCAGCATAGATTCCCCAGCCACCGTCCGGGTTTTGACTCTTTATAAGCTCAGAGCAGAGAACTGACTTTGGACTGGTAAAAGTTCCCTTGGAAAGCTCGTCGGCGAGCAGGGAGAAAGCCATAACCGCATAGGCTGTCGGGGTTAAGGAATCAACGTTGAGGAAGGCACCGCTGCCGCTGAGAATGAAGTAAGTGCCGTTGTGCTGGCCTTCTTCCTCAAGAACGGTGAGGGCCTTGGCTGTGTCAAAGCCAAAGGGTTCGTAGAGAACCAGGGCGTAGGTCAGCATGGCCCGCTCAAGCCCGCTCAGGTTGCCGCTACCTAAGAGTTCACTACATCTCTGGAGATCCCCTTCAACGGGCTTGTGACCGATTGCTTTAAAGGCGATGAGCCTGAGGGCAAGGTAGTCGGGGCTTAAGTCGGTGAAGTTGGCAACGTAGTCGGAGGCGGAGTCAACGACCAGGCTGTTGTTGATGTTGAGACCAAGCTCACCAAGCGCCCAGAGCGAGAGAACCGTCGGGTAGAACTCAATGGGCGAATCTTTGATGTAGCCCCATCCCTTTCCCTCGAAGGAGCCAAGGAGGTAAGCCCTACCGTCGCGGAGACTGGTGTCGAGGGCATTGAAGGCAGATTCACCGGCGTACTTCTCCACAACCGGCTTTGCGGTGGTCAGACCTATTATGGCCAAGGCAGTATCCTGTGGGGTGCTGATGCTCCCTCTGTAATAGCCCCAGCCGCCGTCCGGATTCTGCCAGCTCTCGAGTGTGTTAACCGCATCAAGAACGGTGGCAGCGGCGACACTGGTGTTCACAGTCTTCCCAACAGTCGATGCTAACGCCGCAAGCAGGAGAGCCTCCTGGGGAACCTCGTTCGTGTAGTCAATCGCGGGATTGAGGAATGGCTGGGACTCATCGATAACGCTGGCCGCACTCGCGTACGGGATTAAAACCAGGATAATCAGGAGTAACGGGATTATTCTCCTACCCATTTCATCACACCTAAGCACCTTAGACCATGAAAATAAATAAACTTTTCCACAGGGGAAAAGGAGAGATCGTCAGAGCTTTACGAAGCGCCCTTCCGTGCCGCGGCCGCTTGGGTCAACGTCGTCGCGCATTATGAGTACAACCCTGCTCGGCCCGTACTCATCCTCGATGTGATAGCCCGGCAGGCGCTTCACAAGCTCCTCCGCGAAGGCCCTGATCTCCTCGTGGCGCGGCATGTTGTTGATGGTAAGCCTGTTCCGGGAGAAGCCGACGAACATGTAAGCCTTCGCTTCCACGAACATCGGGTTCGCTATTTTGATTAGCTTCGCGTAGCCATCTGGATTGTTCATGTTCTCGCCCTTGACGAGGGTTATCCTCACCACTGTCCTAGTCGGCAGGCCGTTCATTAGTTTGAGGGTTCCCTTTATCCCCTCCCAGCCGTCCGGAATCATCGGGACGTTGACGCGGTTATAGGTCTCGGTGTCAGGGGCGGTCAGCGAGACGTAGAGCTGGGTCGGGAGTTTGTCCTCGCGCTTCATCTCCTCGAGTCTCTTAGGAACGGTTCCGTTGGTGACTATGAAGGTAGTAAAACCCCTCTTGTGGAACTCCTCAACGAGGTCGCCCATGTAGGGGTAGAGCATAGGCTCGCCGGAGAGACTTATGGCAGCATGCCTCGGGTTCCACGCCTCCTCAAACTTCTTCATGTTTATGCCGGGCATGCCCTTGTAGCCGACGAGGAGCTTTCTCTGGGCCTTGATGCTCTCCTCAACTATGAATGCAGGGTCGTCCCATGGCTGGGGAAGTTCCGTCCCCAGGAAGCCCTCCATCGGGCGCCAGCAGAATATGCAGTTGTGGGTGCACCAGGCGGTAACCGGCGTCATCTGCAAACAGCGGTGGCTCGCTATGCCGTAGAACTTCTGCTTGTAGCAGAAACGGTCGTGCTTCAGGCTCTCCTTGAGCCAGTGGCAGAGCTTCACCGAGCTGTGCCTGCCCACTAAAGCGTAGTGCTGCTTCTTAAAGAGTTCGGTTATTTCCTCAGGCATGTTGGGGTTGGATACGAACGTTATCGCCATTAGTCTCACCTAATCCCTCTCTGGGCTGGCTTTGGACGAGCCTTTTAAAAATGTGATGGGCCGGTTTTGTGGAACGGTCATTTACCGTCGAAACTCAGTTCGGCAATCCCCGAAAGGTTTAAAAGGTCTGAGCCGTGTCAGTCATCATGTTCGAGAGAATAAAACCTGAACTCCCACTCAAGGAAAAGGCCGCTGAAATGGGACCACTCGAGGAACCAGAGGAGAGGACCGAAAAACCGAGGGTTAAACTCATCCTCGAGATCAGGCGCTACCACTTAGCCTGAGCATTTATAAGAACGATGTCCTCAAAGAAGACGTGCATCTTAGTGGTGACCTTAGTGGTCAATCCAGCTTTTTCCAGCCCCTCTAGGGTTTCTTCCACACCGGTTATCGAACTCTGGACTATCTGGACGGTTCCACCGGGCTTAAGGTAATGGGGCAACTTCCCGATAAACTTATCGAGAACTTCCCGTCCGGTTTTCCCACCGATGAGGGCCAAGTCTATCGGTTCCTCTGGCTCACCGGGCAGGTAGGGAGCGTTGAAGGTTATGACGTCAAACTTTCCGCCAACCCGCTCAAAGAGGTTGCTCACGCAGAACTCAACGTTTTTGATACCGTTCAGCCGGGCGTTTTCTTTGGCCAGTTCAATTGCTAAAGGGTTTACATCAACGCCGAGGACGAACTGAGCTTTCCTCGCCATCAAGAGGGCTATCAAACCCGTCCCGGTTCCCATGTCGAGGGCGAGGTCACCCTCTCTAACCGTTAGATTCTCAGCGAGGAGGAAGGTGTCCTCGGCAGGCTCGTACACCTGAGGATGAAGTTTGATGTTCAGGCCGTAGTAAAGGGGCATATGAAACACCGGAAGGAGTAGAAAAGCGTGTAGGGGGAAAAGGAAGTCACTTCCTCTTCCACTCGGTGTAGCCACAGCGGCCGCAGCTCCAGCGGTCCTTGTGCTCGGCCATGAAGACTCCAGGCCCGCAGCGCGGGCAGAACTTGTTCTTCCTGACGATCTTCCTACCCTTAACCTCGTAGAGCTTCCACTTCTGACTGGTCTTCTTCTTGCCCTTCGCCATTCAGACCACCTCACTCCTCCTCTTTCTGGATGAACCCGTTCCTAAGGAGAACGTAATCGGGTTCGATATACTGGAGCCTTTCCTTGCTCTCGTAGGCCTTCGCGTAGCCCTTGCTGACGTGGCTTCCGAAGTAGCTCCGGATGTACTGGACAACAACGGTCTCGGGGTCGAGGTCTAGCATGGCGACGAGCTTGCCCTTCACCGCTTCCCTGCTCGGGGTAGGCTCGCCCTCGTGAAGGACGTCAAAGTGTATCTCTTTCCTTCTGAGGAGCTTGTTCTCCTTCATTTCGGTAACCTTAATCTCCATCGTGAACCACCTCCATCTTGGACATGAGCTTCCCGCATCTGAGCTTGCATTCGGGTGTTACCCTTATAAGCACTACCCCCTCGTCGGGCTGGCCGTAGAGTACTACCGAGCCAACGGGGGCGTAGAGGACTGCCGGAATCGCGGCTAGGTCTTCCTCACCGCTCACGCTTAGGTAAACGCGCCTCCCACGTCCGGCCAGCCCAAAGCCCTTTCTGATTGCGTTTAATAAAGCTTTCGTTATCGTCCCTGGGGGATTTTGGACAGTCATGAGAACCGCATCAGTCTCGATATTGGGAGTGTAGTCCCGTCTCTTCGTTCTGTGGTCGTAGATGGCCATACTCGGCTTGATACCGAGCCGGAGGACGTTCTCAGTAACTACATCACCGACAGTTACTAAGAACGGGGCGCGCTTCAGTTCGTCCATTATCTTGAGGTAAGGCTCCGGAATCTCGCCCCGTATAATCTCACCCATTGGTTCCTTCAGGGCAGCGCGAAGCTCTGGGGTGAGCACGAACCTCATCATCTAACCCTTACCGCGTATTTGCCGGGAACTTTAACCCCCAGCTTCTTGGCTATCATGCTCTTCTCGGGGTCGGTGATTATAACCAGGTCGAACCACTCGTCGCTGAGGTCCCTGCTACCGCATATCGGACAGCAGTCTTCCGTGGTGATGTAGTGGCAGTGCCTGCAGGCACGCTCCTTGGCCATGGATCACGCCTCCTTCTCCTTGCGCTTCTCCCTCTCTATCCAGTCCCTCTTTCCGAGACCTGGCTGGCGCATGGTGAGGCCGACCTTGTTCTCCCTTATGACACGGCTCTTGACGCTGACCGCTATGACCCTAGCCCTGACGTAGTCGCCGAGTTTGAGGGTTCTGTTGGTCTCCTTGCCTATGAACTGCTTGTTCTTTTCATCAAAGACAACGTAGTCGTCCATGAGCTGGCTGATGTGAACTAAGCCATCCATCGGGCCAATTCTGATGAACGCTCCATATGGGGCAACGTCTATTACCTCACCCTCAAAGACCTCGTGCATCTCCGGCTTCCAGACGATGACATCAAAGATCACCTCGTGGTAGGTGGCACCGTCTCCGGGAACGATAACGCCCTGGCCGACCTCCCTGACGTCCATAACGGCCAAAACTACACCCTCGTCACGGTCGTAGATACCCTCGTAGGCCTCGCGGAGCACTGCCTTGGCGGCCTCCTTCGGATCCATTGTGAACATCCTGGGCGGAATCCTGACGACGTCCTTAATCGTTAGGAGCTTGTACATGCCTCAACCTCCCAAAGGTAAGAAGGGAGAAGAGGTCATTCCTTCTTCCCAAACTTCTCTTTGTAAAGCTCTATGGCGCGGAGGATTTCCTTCTTGGCCTCTTCGGCGTTGCCCCAGCCCTCGACCTTGGTTGTTTTGCCCTGGAGTTCCTTGTACCTCTGGAAGAAGTGGGCTATCTCGTCGAGGAAGGCCTTTGGGACATCGTCGATGTCCTCCCAGTCCTTGAAGTAGGGGTCATCAGCCGGAACGGCCAAGACCTTCCAGTCCTTGTCGCCACTGTCGTTCATCTTCATTATG
>Ga0256829_1000918_pt1 | contig 26035 bp, 25 predicted proteins | sample 131447metaG_FD_185979 | JGI IMG/M metagenome (GOLD analysis project Ga0256829, IMG submission 185979) | Hydrothermal vent microbial communities from Lau Basin, Pacific Ocean - 131-447 | ecosystem: Environmental > Aquatic > Marine > Hydrothermal vents | place: Pacific Ocean: Lau Basin | collected... | reverse complement strand
TTCCTTGCTGGTATCGTTGGTAGTTCGGGCGCTTCGTTAAAAGCATCTTCAACTGTTTTATCCTGCTCCTGTGGGGAAAACGCCCTGTTAGCCGTTGCTATCTTTTTAAAGATAATCGGAGAACCAACCAGTACTCGCTTATTCTCTTTATCAATAATAAACATACTTTTTTTGTCAAAAAAATCGATATTCCCGCCTTCGTAAATATATTTGGTTTTTTTATCGGCGCTTATTTCATTTGCAATGTTCATTGAAAGACCCTTCAAAGATGCTGTTATTTTGTCTGGGTCAACGTAGTAATGAAACTTGACTTGATTGCTCTGTGAGATGCTCCAAATTGACTCCGTAAGTTCAACTTTTATTTGTTTTTTCAACTTGGATATGTCCGTATCCAATTGGCCTGTATTTCCATCAAGAATATAAACCGGCACTGAGAAGGTCCATTTCTCCATCTTGTTTCCACAAGCTTCCGATACTAATGCGCTGTTAATATTAGGTGTAAGAACAACCATTATAATATATACAATCAGAAATCCGCCGATGGCGCCTCCAGCCTTAAACCTTAGTTCACCAAAGGTGGTGCCTAAAGGGCCGCTAATGTTTGTTTCCGATTTTGGAAATATTTTAAATATTAATACAGAGAAGAGAAGAGCCAACACAGCCGTGCCAAAATGTACAAAATATGGAATAACTGCTGCCATTTCACAGCCCGTCATTGTGTAACCTCCATTTAACGCTGTATGCGCTATACAGGGTCTGTTTCCCTGTAATCTTTTTTTGGAATGCTCATTGGTCCGGAAGAATATACCGTTTATGTTGTTATGTATGTCCCATAAATATGGGACATAGATCCATCGAATGCGCAAGGTACTATTAGAGGATAAGGGTCAAGAGGATAAGTCTTGAAAGTTGAATTTTCTTCTTCTCAAGCTTTGATGACTTTACTTACCAGAGAGTAATGTACCTTGGCTAAGTCAGCAATTTCCCGCATCGTATAGCCGTGCATAGGCCATCCATTCACCTCGCTCCAAATGGCTTTCCATTATTTCCGTAAGGCTGCGCCGAGCAATATGTTGCTGCAATCTGGGCGACTCTGGATTCGCATGAATGTTTTTTTGTGCATTTTTTTCTGAACGCTTCGCTGCCGAGCACATGCGAACCTTTTGCAGGTTTCAAAGGAGCATCTTCTATTAATGCCTGTTCAACATATTCCCTGTAACGCAATGTGCTGCCGCCAAATTGTTCCAGTATCCAGTCAACACAGCCAAAGCCTGGTGTTTGCTCCACCCGGCAGTTGACCGATAACTTCTCCAGGGCCAATCCTCTGCCAATTTCACCATACCCGCGGCCACTGGGTTGCGGACAATGTAGCGTGATAATTCAAGGAGGTGCGCTTCTTTTTCAATAAGGATTGCTTTATAACATTGGGCATATACGCCGTTAAGTTGGCGCATTCCCTTGCTCAGGTTTCCTTTGGGCGTTTCGATCATCAGGTGATAATGGTCTGTCATCAGGCACCATGCATGGCACACCCATCCAAATCGCTCAACAACGTGTGACAATACCTTGAGAAATAGTTCCCTATCCTCATCAGAGAGATAAATATCCTCACGCCCATCACCGAGAGAAGTGACATGATAAACGGCGCCGTACGTAAAGGAGAACGATGCCAGGCTTTGATAATTTGATATTGATGAGTCGGTACTGATATCCAAGGCTATGCGAACGTCTGAAAATGGCCAGACTCAGGAGGCATTCTGGCTCGGAGTTTCAGATCGTCATATTTGTCACTCTGAAATGGTGAAAAGCGCTGAAAACGCATCCGGTATGTTTGTATACTGTCGCGTGATGGTGCGAGAAAATATGTTTGAAGAAGATCATGGTCATTTTCTGTTTGCCTTGCATGGCCGGGGCTCTGTCCTAGAGTGCCGCGCCCCGAGGAGATTGCATGTTTCAGATATATTACGCTCACGCCGCCAGAGCCAAGGATGATATACTATCCGGACTGACCGTGGCCTTTGCGCTGGTGCCCGAAGCGGTCGCCTTCGCCTTTGTGGCGGGTGTGAATCCGCTGGTCGGGTTGTACGGCGCATTTCTGATGGGGCTGGTGACCTCGCTGGCCGGCGGTCGTCCCGGCATGATTTCCGGCGCAACCGGTTCGATGGCGGTGGTGATGGTGGCGCTGGTGTCGCAGCACGGCGTGGAATATCTGTTCGCCACCATGGTGCTGACCGGATTGTTGCAGATCATGTTTGGGGCGGCCCGTTTCGGTAAATATATTCGTATGGTGCCGTATCCTGTGATGCTCGGATTTGTCAACGGCCTTGCCATTGTCATTTTTCTGGCTCAGATGGAGCAGTTCAAAAGCCGCGCTGCAGACGGCACGCTGCACTGGCTCTCCGGTTCTCCGCTGTTGATCATGCTGGGGCTGGTGGCGATGACCATGGCGATCATGTATTTCCTGCCCAAAATCACCCGCGCTATTCCGGCCGGTCTGGCGGCGATCATCACCATCAGCCTGATGGTGATTTTCGGTGGGCTGGATACCAAAACCGTCGGCGATATTGCCGATATCAGCGGTGGTTTCCCGGCGTTCCATATTCCGTCGGTGCCGTTCAACCTCGAAACGCTGGAGATTATTCTTCCCTACGCCTTCATTCTGGCCGGCGTCGGACTGATCGAATCGCTGCTGACGATGAGCGTGGTTGATGAAATGACCGGCACGCGCGGTCAGGGCAATCGTGTCTCTATTGGTCAAGGGCTGGCCAATACGGTGAATGGCTTTTTTGGCGGTATGGGCGGCTGCGCCATGATCGGGCAGACCATGATTAATGTCACATCCGGTGGGCTGCGTAATCTCTCGGGCATTGCAGCCGCTCTGTTTCTGCTAATATTCATCATGTTTGCATCCGGACTGATTGCCATGGTGCCGGTTGCGGCCCTGGTCGGATTAATGTTCATGGTGGTGATCGGCACCTTTGAGTGGGGCAGTTTCAACTTGCTCAGAAAGATTCCGCACGAAGATTCGTTTGTCGGCATTCTGGTAGCCGTGGTGACCGTATTCACCAATCTGGCGACAGCGGTTATCATCGGCGTGATCGCGACCGCGCTGGTGTTTGCCTGGAAGCAGGCGCGCTATATCTATGTCATTGTCGAGAATCGCGAAGACGGTTCACGCGTCTATCGGGTGCACGGGCCACTGTTTTTTGCATCGGTGCATCGCTTCAATGAGCTGTTTGATCCGGACAGCGATCCCGACAATGTCTATATCGATTGCGCCATGTCGCGCATTGCCGACCATTCAGCCATTGAGGCGATCGACAATCTGGCTGAACGTTATAAACAGGCCGGTAAACACCTACACATGAAACACTTGAGCCCCGAATGCCGGCAGCTGTTGAGCACCGCCGCCGATCTGGTTGAAGTCAATATCAAGGAAGATCCCACCTATCATATTGCCGATGATAAGCTGGCCTGAATCAGATGGCGTGGCGCGCTTCAATCATGATTTCCACTCTGCGGAAGATATCCGCGCTGCTGTTTTCTTTGGCATGCCCGATCACATGAATGGCTGAACTACGATAGCGCTTGAGCATGGCGACGGCCTGTAGAGATGGAGTCGGGAGGGGGTGGGACGTTCGATGATCAGGTAACCCGCTGCTGCCGATCGGGAGTGCTGCAATTCATGCTGGCGGCGGCTCCACCTCCGGCACCAATAAAAGCCATGGTGATGGTCCCTGCGCCAGTTTCGCCAATGTTTTCTTGTCTGCTCTGGATAACGGGTGGGTTCATCCGGCCATCAATATCATCCAATCCGGTATCACATCATCTTATCCGGCTGTGAGTCGATATGGTGAGGCTGTATATTTCACAGCATAAAACCCGAATCTTTGTATGGGTGTTGACAAGTGATAAAGTATATTTACAATCCGCTTTTTACAAAGATGTATCACAAATAATTCTTTCTGGTTTTAAAACAGTTGTGTTTTGCAACAATGCTCTGTTTGCCAGTTAATAGAGGATGGAAGTATTATGTCTGAAGTTATTTGCAAAGCCATCCACGGCGATCGCTTTTCCGGTTTGTTCAGCCGGGATTTTGCATGGGAGCATGGTGTGATGTGTCGCCTGTCGATATTTTTTGTCGCGGCTATCAGCTGTCTGTTCTCCCCACCGTTGCATGCCGGAGAGACGGGCAAATCTATTCTTAACTCCCGCTGTGTTTCCTGTCATAACCTGAAGGGGCCGGCTCCGGTGACGCTTGCCGCTCTGTGGAAACGCAAAGGTCCGGATCTGTTTTATGCTGGTAACAAATATAAACATGACTGGTTGGTGTCATGGCTACAGAAGCCGGAGCGTATTCGTCCGGCCGGCATGTTTTATCGTGACCATATCAAACCGGGCCCAAAACACGATGTGGTTGACGCATCTACATTGAAGCCGCATGTCAGTTTGAACAAGCGTGATGCAACAGCAGTAGCCGATGCGCTGATGACCTTCAAGGCAAACAGCAATCTGGTTGCCAGTGAAAAACTGATACCCGCACCCACTCCCATCGGAGAGATGATGTTTGACAAAATCTACGGCTGCATGGCTTGTCATCAGATCGAACCGGGTTATGGCGGCATGTCCGGATCCGAGGCGTACACGGCCGGTAAGCGATTGCAAGCGTCATTTATGCTGAGCTATATCAAAAACCCACAGGCATGGGATCCGAAAATATGGATGCCCAATAAGCATGTGCCGGCCGACAATATCCAACAGTTGGTGAATTATCTGATTGATCTGTCCAAAGAGGATTTTAGCGATGAACAATAAAACTGTTTTGCTGATGGCGCTGTTGCTGGCGCTGATGCCTTCACTGGCTATGGCTGAGTCGGCCAGGGATAACTATCACACCTACTGCATCCAGTGCCATGGCATGCAGGGCAATGGCATGGGTGTGAATATCAGGGATATGTCTGTGCAGCCCAGGGATCATACCGATACCAAGACCATGAGCGGACGCAGTGATGATGAACTATTCAAGGTGATCAAGGAGGGCGGATTGTCGATTAGTAAATCTGTCCTGATGCCCCCGTGGGGCGGCACCTTTACCGATAACGAGATCCATGATCTCGTAAAATATCTCCGTACGTTATGCAAATGTAAATACGGAGGTTGATTCGCCAGGAGTCTTATCGTGGTGTTGTTTGCATCAAAAAAAGAGGAGGAAATAGTCTATGAAACTATTCAAAGCAAGTCTGCTTTCATGTGCAACGATTGCCATGGTCGCAGGGATAAGTGTATCGGCGGTTCAGGCCAAAACAGTGAAGGTGACTTTTACTGCGGAGGAAACCACCCTGACCATTGACAACAAGGGCACTAAATATGCGGCCTGGACATACAACGGCACCATTCCCGGGCCGGTGGTGCGTGCGAGAGTGGGCGATACTGTGGATTTTACGTTGATCAACCCCAAGACCAACAAGAACTCGCATTCTATTGATTTTCATGCAGCAGAAGTGAATGTGCTGGATGAATTCGCACCGGTGAAACCGGGCCACACCAAGAAGTTCAAATTTATTCCCAAACGTGCCGGCGTATTTATGTACCACTGCGGAGCATCTCCGATGGCGCAACATATCGCACGTGGCATGTATGGTGTGATTATCATTGATCCGAAAGACGGCTACTCAAAGAAGTTCCCCAAGCCTGATCGTGAATATGTGTTGGTTCAGGGACAGTATTTCCCCAATGCGGAAGATGCCAAAGCGATGATTGAGAACAGGGGTTGGGCAGGCAGCCTGATCAATGGCAAGATATTTAATTACGATCCTGTCCATGATCCCAATGCTTCCATGAAGCGAATTCTGGTATCCAAGCCGGGTGAGCGCGTTCGCATCTACTTTGTTAACGCCAATATCAATATGCCCGTTGCATTTCATCCGATTGCCGGTATCTGGGATCGCGTCTATCTCAACGGCAGCCCGAAGAATATACTGTATGATATCCAGACATGGGGCATGCCGGTCGCATCGGCCTCCATCTTTGACATTGTCTCGCCCAAGGGCAAAACAACGGCTAACGCCATTGTCGATCACACCATGGGCGCAGCGCTTCGCGGTGCTATCACGGTGCTGCTCAACTCCAAGGATGCTGATCCGAAGCTGGGCAGAAACGGGAACTATATTGTCCGTTAATATATAACCGGACAGTTTGAAGGGAGGAACGATATGTCTCCCTTCAAGTTGCCAACACCCCCCCGTATCTCGGATACGGGGGGTGTTTTTATTGTAACGCTTCAATATGCACTGGTGGTGCTGCTTTAGCCGTGCATGGGTTGCGATGATATTATTTACGCCAGAAGAAAGGGGATAGTATTAGCAGCAGGGTGAAGATTTCGAGGCGTCCTGCGATCATACCAATGACCAGCAGCACCTTGGTTGTATCAGGCAGGGTGAGATAGTTGGATGCCGGCCCGACGAGTGGTCCGAAGCCAGGCCCGGTATTGGAAATGCAGGTGAGCGAGGCGGAAATGGATGTAAGAATATCGACTCCGGTCATGGATACCATCATCGCCAGCGCAAAGATGACGGAGATATAGAGTACGGCAAAGGCCCATAGTGATTGTATAATATGGGAAGGAACCGTGCGGCGATTGACTTTGACATGCAAGATGGCAGCGGGATGGAGAAAGCGTTTGAGTTCCATGATGCCCTGCCGACTGAGCAGAATCATGCGGATGATTTTCAGACCGCCGGCCGTGGAGCCGGCCGATGCTCCGACAAACATGGCGACAGCCAGTAGCAGCAGAGCCGCCGGAGGCCAGAAGCTGTAATCGGCATTGACGAATCCGGTTGAGGTGGCGATGGATACGAGGGTGAAAATCATCTGATCCCAACGCACATGGGATGTCACGCCAACCAGCCATAGCACAGCAATCAGAACCAAAAGCCAGCAGGCATATGCTCTGAATTCACCATCGCAGATATAGCTGCGATGCATGCCTCCTCGCAGAGCGGCGTAGTGTAGCGAAAAATTAATGCCGCCCAGAAACATGAACAGCGTTGCAATCCAGTTGAGTGATGGCTTGTTGTAAAATCCGAAACTGGCATCATGGGTTGAGAAGCCGCCGGTGGAGAGGGTGCACATGGCGTGATTGACAGCATCGAACAGGTTCATGCCATCGGCCCAGTAAGCAACGGCGCATGCCGCCGTCAGCAGGAAATAAATCAACCACAGCGCTTTGCCGGTCTGGCTAATCCGGGCTGTCAGTTTGTCTTTGATCGGCCCCGGTACTTCAGCCTTGAACATCTGCATGCCGCCGATGCCAAGAAACGGCATAATGGCAATAGCAAATACAATAATACCCATGCCGCCGAACCACTGCAGCATCGATCGCCAGAACAGGATCGATGGCGGCTGTTGGTCCAGATGCTCCAGAATCGTCGCTCCTGTTGTGGTTAACCCGGATGCAGCCTCAAAAAAGGCGTTGATAAATGAGTGGCATGTGCCAGTTACCATAAACGGGATGGCACCGATCGCCGAGAGGAAGAACCACGATAAAGCGACGATCAGACAGCCCTCGCGTCGATTAATGGTGGTGGGGTAGGGGCCGGATGCATATTTAAGCAGCAAACCGATGGTGATCACAGAGAAGCCGCTGATCAGAAAGTGCGGAAAATGGGCCGTATGATAAAATAGCGAGACCAATCCTGTTGTCAGCATGGCGATGCCGAACAGGGTGCACAGGTTTCCCATAATCCAGGTGACAGTTTTAATGTTCATGTAATAAGCAGGGTGTGCGTTCTCCATCGGATTTGTCGTACGGCAGGCGCAAACTGTGATGATATGTACGCATTGGCAAGCATGCATGAGAGGTGCATGAGATATCGGGGGTGAATGCAAATGAATAAAACTGCCTGCGCTTCAATGCAGTGCAGGACAAACACTGTTCATCGATTGATGGACACAGATGATTCGGCTACATTCTGAAGCGTGTGTTCCACCTGATGCGGAATAATGCGATTCAGGCAGGGAGGACTATTGAAAGATGTGAGGTCGGTGATGCTGAAAGTGCTGGTGGATGCTATGCGTCCGCTGCTTGAAGCTGCGCGCGATCTGACGCCTATTGTGCTGGTGATCCTGTTTTTTCAGGGGCTGGTGCTCAGGCAACCGATTCCCAATATGGAGGAGATGCTGGTTGGGCTGGTGCTCGTGCTGGTTGGGCTGGCGCTGTTTGTGCGCGGGTTGGACATTGGTATGTTTCCGCTTGGTGAGTCGATGGCGCGTGCATTTGCCAAAAAAGGTAATATTTACTGGTTGCTGAGTTTTGCTTTTCTGCTCGGTTTTGGAACCACCGTGGCTGAACCGGCACTGATTGCCGTAACAGGCAAGGCCGCCCGCATTGCGGCTGATAGCGGCATGATTGCCTCAACTCAGGCTGCCATGGATAGCTATGCCAATGGTTTGCGGTTGACCGTGGCTATTTCGGTTGGCACAGCGATTGTACTGGGTGTACTACGGATTTTGTCCGGTTGGCCGGTGCATTTTTGCATCATGGGCGGTTATGTGGTGGTTGTGGTGATGACCATGTTTGCACCCAAAGAAATTATCGGTATCGCCTATGACTCCGGCGGTGTGACGACCTCGACTATTACCGTACCGCTGGTGACTGCGCTGGGCATCGGCCTGGCGACCTCGATTCGTGGCCGTAATCCCTTGTTGGATGGTTTTGGCCTGATTGCATTTGCCTCACTGGTGCCGATCATTTTCGTGATGGCTTATGGCATGTTTATCCTATGAATCTCATTGAAGTATTTTTCGTTACCTTGCAGTCCACCCTGGGTGATGTGCTGCCGCTGGGGGTTTTTCTGCTCGGCTTTCAACTGCTTGTGCTGCGCCAACCTATTGCCAATGCGTGGCGGGTGGTGCGTGGATTTATCTATGTGCTGCTTGGGCTGTCGTTGTTTCTAATGGGGCTCGAGAAAGCCATTTTCCCACTGGGTGAAGTCATGGCGGCGCAATTGACCAACCCTGCCTTTTTATACGGTGCGGCAGCCTCCTCTGTTACGACAATCGACTGGCAGGATTTTGGCTGGGTCTATGTGTTTGCCTTTGCCATTGGTCTGGCGACCACGCTGGCTGAGCCGGCCTTGATTGCGGTGGGTATGAAAGCCGAGCAGGTATCTGGTGGGGCGGTTTCGGCATGGGGGCTGAGATTGGCAGTATCGCTGGGCGTGGCGATTGGTGTGTCTATCGGTTGTTATCGCATCGTTACCGGTACGCAACTGTGGCTCTATATTATGGTGGCCTACTCTATTGTGATTGTGCAAACCATGCGCGCGCCAGCGATGATTATTCCACTGGCCTACGATTCTGGCGGGGTGACCACATCGACTGTGACGGTGCCGCTGCTGGCGGCGCTCGGGATTGGTCTTGCGACCACCATTCCGGGTCGTAGCCCGTTGATTGACGGGTTTGGTCTGATTGCCTTTGCCAGTGTATTTCCCATTATGAGTGTGATGGGATATGCACAAATGAGTCGCTGGCTGGTGTTACGCAGAGAAAGAAAACAACAAGAGAAACAGGAGGTGGATGATGCGATTTAAATTATTGATTGCACTGGTGGCTGACACCAAAACGGATCAGATTATGGCGGCGGCACGAGAGGCCGGGGCAACCGGGGCCACAGTGGTAGGCGATGCGCGAGGTGAGGGACTCAATCCGAAAAAGACATTTTTCGGGCTGGCTCTGGAGGCGCAGCGCGACATGGTACTGTTTCTGGTTGAGGAGCATTTGAGCCGCAATATTCTCGAACGGATTGCAGTAGAAGCAGGCTTTGAAGAGAATCCCGGTTCGGGTGTGGCGTTTCAGATTGATGTTGAAGATGCGGTCGGACTCGGAGGCCAGATCATGTGCCTGATGGATGAAGTGGAGGAAAAACTATGAGCTGGGATAATGGTTCAGATGCGAATGGAATAGTCATTACAGTCAGGGATGTGATGAAGAAAGAATATGATATGGTAGAAGGAGTGTCCACTGTGCGTCAGGCGTTGACGTTGATGCAGCATGTGGAAACCAAATGCCTGATTGTGGATAAGCGCCATGAACATGATGAATATGGTATTGTGGTGATCGCCGATATTGCCCGCCATGTGCTGGCGGCCAACCGTTCTCCGGATCGGGTTAGTATTTATGAGGTGATGACCAAACCGGCGGTGACTGTGCATCCGCATATGGATATCCGCTACGCTAGTTCGTTGTTTGCCCGGCTTGGGTTGTCACGTGCGCCGGTGGTGGAGAATGGCAAGGTGATCGGGATTATCAGTCATACCGATATGGTGCTGAAAGGGTTGGTGAATCTTATCTGAAGCAGCCAGAAGCGCGATTTTTCGTGCTTTCGCAACTTGCCTGGCTATAGTAAGGCGGAATAAATATTCAACAGGGGTTTCAGTTATGCGTTTGTTAATCATTCTGTTTCTATCGTTGTTCAGGCTGTCGTCGTGCGCTGTTGTCCGTTCAGCTATGGTGACCACGATGGATGTGATCACTGCGCCATACCATTATATTGTGGATGATGAAGATGATCCGTTGGATGACTGATCTCTGGATGATTGACCGGATATCGGGCTAACGTCGGTCCATCTGTGCTGCAAAACAATCTATGCCGCAACTCAAACCGGGCTGTGCCCTTCTGAATCAGGACTATATTGATGAGCTTGTTAATCAGCAAAGCCATATCACAGTTGTTGTTGCCGCCAGGCGGATTGATTTTATTGGCTGTAGCCGGGCTGATAGGCTGGAAAGCGCGCATGGGGAAATTTTTGGTGGTTTTGTCTCTGCTATCGCTATGGCTGCTGTCCATTGAGCCGGTGCGGGATGCGCTGTTATCGCCGCTGGAGAACCGCTATCCGGTGTTTCTGTCTGAATCCACCGGATCCAAATCTATCGTATCTAAACAGGTACATAGAGAAAGTGCCGTCATCGTTCTGCTCGGCGGTGGCATCAACGCAAAAGCACCGGAATATGGCGGGCGGGATGTGTTGTCCCGATATGCTATGATGCGGACAGTCTATGCTGCCGATCTGGCTGAGCGAACGAGCCTGGATATTTATACCACCGGCGGCTCAGTATTATCCGAAACATCAGAACCGGAAGGTTTGTTGATGCAGCGTATGTTAATACGCCTGGGTGTGGTTTCAGACAGAATTCATATAGAAACCAAAGCCAATAATACCTGGGAAAATGCGGCGAATTTGCAGCAGGTTATGCAAGCGCAAGGGAGCAAGACCATCGTGTTGGTGACGACAGCATGGCATATGCCTCGCTCAGTGTGGTCGTTTGAGCAACATGGTTTTACCGTTATTCCGGCACCATGTGATTATGTGGTTGAAAGAGAGCCTTATGATATCAGAAGCTGGCTGCCACGCTGGAACGTGATGGCTGATTCTGCGGATGGATTACACGAATATCTGGGATTGTTGTGGTATCGTCTCCGCTATGGTTGAGTTGAACGGGCGGGGCATTAGAGTTTAACCCGTTTGAATCATTAGGCGGCAACAGGAATTTGGAGGTAGCGTGAGTCAATCGGAACAGTTACAGACAAATATCGACGATGATCTGTTCAGTGCTGGCGGTGACTATCTGGAACGCTTGTATGAGCAGTATCGGTGCGATCCTGCTTCATTGCCATCGGGCTGGACCGAATATTTTTCTGCCCTGTCTGATGCAGAGACTGGTGCGGTTCCTGACCATCTGGAAATGCTGGCACGTATGGCACCGGTTGTTCATCGTGCTGGTGGACCGGCCAGCCAGACACTGGAGCGGCGGGTTCAGGATGATATTGAATATCCCTCGCGGGCTTTTTATTTGATTCACGGATTTAGGGTGCATGGTCATCTGCACGCTGATCTCGATCCCCTGAAACTGAATCCCCGGGCACCGAGCCCCGAACTCGATCTGGGCTATTACGGTTTGTCGGAGCGCGATCTGGACCATACCTTTCCTGCAGGCGATCTGGCTGGCGGCAAACAGATGCATTTACGCGATATTATTGCATTGCTGACGCAGACCTATTGCGGCCATATCGGCCCCGAGTTCATGCACATTACCGATTCTGCCCGCAAACACTGGATTCAGAACCGGCTCGAAGCTGTGCGTTCTACGCCGGACTACGATGCCGATACGCGCAGACATATTTTTGGGCGGGTTATGCATGCCGAAGAATTCGAGCGTTTCCTGCATACACGTTATGTCGGCCAGAAGCGCTTTTCCCTGGAGGGCGGCGAAAGCCTTATTCCGATGCTGGATACGCTGATTCAGCATGCCGGTGGTCATGGTGCCAAAGAGATTATCCTGGGTATGGCTCATCGTGGCCGCCTGAATGTGTTGGCCAATATTATGAGCAAGTCGCTGTCGGATATTTTCTCCGAATTCGAGGGCGCACAACTTGAAGAGGCAGCCCAGGGACAGGGCGATGTGAAATATCACCTGGGCTTTTCGTCCGATGTGAAAACGCCCGGCGGAGTGGTGCATGTGTCGCTCGGCTTTAATCCTTCGCACCTGGAAATTATCACGCCGGTGGCGATGGGCAGCGTGCGGGCGCGTCAGTGTCGCCGCAAAGACAAGACGAAACGCGAAGTGATGAATGTGCTGGTGCATGGCGATGCCGCTTTTGCCGGACAGGGTGTGGTGGCCGAGTCGCTGGAACTATCCAAGCTACGCGGTTTTCGTATTGGTGGCACCATTCATATTGTTGTCAATAATCAGATTGGTTTTACGGTCAACCCGCATGATGCACGCTCCTCGACCTATTGTACCGATATTGCCAAGGTCGTGCATGCTCCGATTTTGCATGTCAACGGCGATGATCCGGAAGCCTGCTGTCTGGCTGTCGAGATTGCCCTTGAATACCGTAATATGTTTCGTGAGGACATCGTCATTGATCTGATCTGCTATCGCAGACATGGCCATAATGAAGCGGACTCGCCTGAAGTGACGCAACCGCTGATGTATAGGCGCATTGCTGAACATCCTACTGTTGAATCGGTGTATCGGGGTCGCCTGATTGCCGATGGGGTGCTCAACGAACAGGACAGCGAAAGCATGGTGAAAACGTTTCGCAACTGTCTGGATCAGATGCGCCGCACCAAAGAGCATCCGCATACGAAAATCAATAGTCTGCAAGGGCGCTGGAGCGGCTATCTGCGCGACAGTGATGAAGAACCGGATACATCTGTGGTGGATGTGATTTTAAGCGAAATGGCGCATCGGGTACATCTGTTGCCCGCCGGGTTTACGCTGCACCCCCGTATTGAAAAAATCTATGAAAACCGCATGCAGATGATGATGGGGCATGAACCCGTGGACTGGGGTTGTGCCGAGACGATGGCCTATGCCACGCTGGTCAATCAAGGCGGTTGGGTGCGTTTGTCCGGCGAAGATTCCGGGCGCGGTACATTCTTTCATCGTCATGCTGTGGTCTATGACCAGGTTACCGGAAAATCTATGATGCCACTCAGACAGGTAGAGAATGGGTCGATGTCGCACTTTATTGTCATCGACAGTATGCTATCTGAATTGGCCGTGCTGGGTTATGAATACGGCTATTCGGTGGCCGAGCCGCGTGCTCTGGTGATTTGGGAAGCACAATATGGCGATTTCGCCAATATGGCGCAGGTGGTGATCGATCAATTCATTGCTGCTGGTGAAACCAAGTGGAATCGTATGTCCGGCCTGGTGGTGTGGTTACCGCATGGTTACGAAGGGCAGGGCGCCGAGCATTCGTCAGCGCGGCTGGAGCGTTATTTGCAGTTGTGCGCCGAGCAGAATATGCAGGTGATTTGCCCGACCACGCCGGCGCAACTGTTTCACCTGTTGCGCCGCCAGCAGATGAGCCGGGTGCGCAAACCGCTGATTATGATGGCACCGAAGAGTATGTTGAGAAATAAACTGTCCTTTTCGCATCTGGATGATTTTACCACAGGCCGATTTCAGCCGGTGCTACAGGAAATGGATCCCGATATTGAGCCATCACAAGTGCGACGACTGATTTTGTGCACCGGCAAAGTATATTATGATTTGCTGGCTGAACGCCGGAATAGAAATATCAAGGATATCTCCATGGTGCGTATCGAACGGCTTTATCCGTTTCCAACATCTCAGGTTCGTGCACAACTGGAGGTATATGCAGCGGTTGAAGAGGTTGTCTGGGTACAGGAAGAGCCCAAGAATCAGGGCGCATGGATGGCATTGAATAGTTCGATTCGACAGGTTTTGCTGGCTCATCAAAAGATTTACGACATCACGCGTCCGCCAGCCGCAGCGCCGGCAGTGGGCTCTGCCAAGCGGCACAAAGAGGAACAGGCGGCGCTGGTGGATGCAGCGTTATCGGACAAGCAACTGGAGAGGGAGTAATTACGATGGCAGATATTGAAATCAAGGTGCCGAGTCTGGGTGAATCTGAAACCGAGGCGACGCTGGTGGCATGGTTGAAAAACGAGGGGGATATGGTTGCTGTCGATGATGTTCTGGCGGAAATCGAGAGCGATAAAATCACCATGGAAATTACTGCGCTGGATAATGGCGTGCTCAAAAGCGTGTTTAAGCAAGCCGATGACACGGTTGAGCCGGAAGAGGTGATTGGTCTGATTGACGATAGCGTTCAGCCGGAAATCACAACGGCTTCGGAGCCAGAGCTAACAGCAGAAGCGAAGGTCGAATCCAAAGTTAAACCTAAAGCTGAACCCAAGGCTGAATCGGTTGTGGAAGCACCTGCAAAAGAACCGGGCATTGTCGCCGAGGCATCAATCATCTCTGCACCAGTGATATCCAGTGCGCGCAGCGAGGAGCGGATGCCGATGAGCCGGTTGCGCCAGCGCATTGCCGAACGATTGAAATATGCCCAGAATACGGCGGCCATGCTGACCACATTCAATGAGGTGGATCTGCAAGCTGTGATAGATCTGCGTAGCCGGTTTGGCAAGGCGTTTCAGGACAGACACGGGGTGAAGCTGGGCTTTATGTCGTTTTTCGTGCGTGCTGTCTGTCAGGCCGTATGCCGATATCCCGCCCTGAACGCCTATATTGAAGGTGACGATATTGTTTATCACAATTATGTGGATGTTGGCATCGCGGTGAGTTCCGACAAGGGATTGGTGGTGCCGGTCTTGCGTGATGCGCATGTCATGGGGCTGGCGGATATTGAGAAGGGTATAGCTGCGCTGGCCGATAAAGCGCGCAACAGCGGTCTGTTGCCGGATGATTTGAAGGGCGGCACGTTTTCAGTCACCAATGGCGGCATTTTTGGCTCGATGTTATCGACGCCGATTCTTAATCCGCCGCAGAGTGGCATACTCGGCATGCACAATATTCAGAAACGGCCTGTGGTGGTCAATGATACTATTGTGGTTCGACCGATGATGTATCTGGCTCTGTCCTACGATCATCGCCTGATTGATGGTGCCGATGCCGTCCGTTTTCTGGTGGCAGTGAAAGAGGTGCTGGAATATCCGGCCAGTTTGACGCTGGATTTGTAACAACGGTTATTCGCTTTGCACCGCCTCCGGTTTCTTGTCAGATCACTGTTGGTGAAGTTGATTTTCGCGCCCATTCTTGGGCGTTCTGATGAATTCTTGCAAAGTCATCATTTGACTGTAATGCGGATTGTTTTGCACCAGTCCTTGCCATAGGAGATGTGGTGCCCATCAGCAAACTGCAAGCTCAGGGTATGCGTGCCGGGTTTCAGGGCAATATAGGTTTCGTCCTGCCCCTTTCCGAAGTGGATGTGGGTCGCATCTTTGGCTACCGCTACACCCTGTGTTACACAGTCGCCATCAATGATGATATGAAAATGGCCGGTGCCTTCAACCGGGTTGCCTGCCTTATGTACTTTCATGCCTTCCACTTCCATCTCTACCTTAAAGCTCTGGCTAACTGTGGCGCCATCTTTGGGGGTTTCGAATGATACGCCCTTGTCGTGATCCTCATGGGCGCAGGCCGAGCCAGCCAGTGCCAGTGAACCTGCCAGTATGATCATTTGGATATATTTCATGTTGTCGTCTCCGTCTAGCTATTTTCACAGATGTCATGCATGATGATTTCTCGTGTTATGTGGATGTGCGGTTGGAGGCAGGGGCGAGAATCGAACTCGCGAATAAAGGATTTGCAATCCTCCGCCGTACCACTGAGCCACCCTGCCGTTTACAACCGATTGTATCATACTGACATGAAAATAAAAGGGGCCGCCAGGACCCCTTTTACATCTGGAGCGGGTAACCGGGCTCGAACCGGTGACCTCGACCTTGGCAAGGTCGCGCTCTACCAACTGAGCTATACCCGCGAACGGGGCGAATAATGCCGAGAGAAAGTGGGCTGTCAAGCATCATTCACTTTCTTATTTATCGTATGACAATTCCGGCTGATGTGTCACAATGTGCATTGTCCGATTTAATATACGCTCCGGGAGAAATGCCTTGACCGAAGACCAACAGCGAAAAATTTATATTCTTGATACCAATGTCATTATTCATGACCCCAGTTCTCTGCAACGCTTTGATGAGCACGATGTGATTCTTCCTATCGTGGTGCTGGAGGAGATGGACAAGGTAAAAAAAGGCTTCGATGAGCTGGCCCGCAATGTGCGCGAGGCGTCCCGTCAGCTCGATGAATTGAGTATGGATTGCGATGATCTGTCGAAGGGGTGTCCGTTGCCCGGCGGCGGCAGGCTATTTTTTGAACTGAATCATAGATCATTGGAGATACTACCGGATTCTTTGGCCAATGGCAGCGGTGATAATCGCATTATCGCCGTATCTATGGCGGTGCAGCAGGAGCATCCCGACCGCCATGTTATTCTGGTCTCCAAAGATATCAATTTGCGCATCAAGGCGCGTGCGCTGGGTTTGAAAACGGAAGATTACCGTTCGGATCGCGTCGTCAGTGATCTGTCGGTATTGCCCAGCGGCAAGGTGCGGCTGGATCATGCCACATGGGAAGCTATGGCGAATGATATGGCGGTGCTGGAACATGATCATGGCAACCATTTTGTGGTGACATGGCCCGAGGAGATGGATCTGCCATTTATGAATTCATTCGTTATTCTGCCGGGCGATAGGGAAGTGGCCATGCGCTGTGACGATATTGATAAAGATAATCGCAAGGTGCATCTGCAGGATATCACCTCCTACCGGCATGATCGTCACGCAGTATGGGGGATTCAGGCGCGCAATCTGGAACAGAATATGGCCATGAATCTGTTGATGGATGCCGATCTCGATCTGGTGTCCATGATGGGACTGGCCGGTTCCGGCAAGACGTTGCTGGCGCTGGCGGCAGGGCTGCATCAGACACTGGATATGGGGTTGTATGAAAAAATTCTGGTAACCCGGGCAACCGTGCCGATGGGCCAGGATATCGGTTTCCTGCCCGGCACTGAACGTGAGAAGCTGGAGCCGTGGATGGGCGCGATTACCGATAATCTGTCGATCCTGCTCGGCGACGAGGCGCAAAATATATCCGATATTCTGGGTCAGCATCGCATCGAGATTGCTGCACTGTCTTATGCGCGAGGACGCACCTTCACCAAAACATGGCTGATTATAGATGAGGCGCAGAATCTGACGCCGCACCAGATGAAAACATTGGTGACGCGCATGGGCGAAGACTCAAAACTGATTATTCTCGGTAACAACGCCCAGATCGATACGCCGTATCTGACTCCGCACACCAATGGGCTGACGCAGGCCGTATCCGCTTTCGCCGGATGGGAACATGGCGGCCATATCGCCCTGAAAGCCAGCGAGCGCTCCAGGCTTGCAGCCAAAGCGGTCGAGGTGTTGTAAACAGATCCGATGCAGGCTGCTGAAGAGAAAGCTGCGGTGGGCAAGGCGCCCGGCGTTGCATCACGATTTCGCCTGCGCAGGCTGCTGTTCGTTGTGGGGGCAGTATGTGTTGCAGCAGGCGTGATTCTGTCGCTATTGCCTTACGCTATTGAACAAGGTGCTGTAGCATGGTTGCGACGTCATGGCGTCGAAGATGCCCGGATTGATAATGTCGACCTTAATCTGTTCAGTGGCGAGGCGACGATTGAAGGCTTGAAATCCGGTGACGGATTGAATATCGACCATTTGAGTCTCGTTTTCGACTGGTTGGCGTTGCGGCATCATATCGTGCATGTCCGCACTCTGGAGCTCAATGAGTCCAGTCTGCATCTGCTGGAGCATCAGGGAATATGGCAGGTGGCAGGTATCAAAGCGGCAATGCCTGCCGCATCCGATACGGATATTGCTGCTGATCAACAGAGTGAGCCATGGCAGCTGGTGGTGGATGATCTGCAGATGGAGGATGTGAAGGTGCGCGTGGAAACCGGTGTCTTCAAGTTGTCTGTGCCACTGAAATCCTTGCGTTTATCGCTCTCCCCCCCCCTGCAACAAGCGCAACAGATGCAGCAGCGGATGGTCAACAGTATCGAGATTGGCGATACGTCATTTTCCGGATTTGGTTACAGTGTGCAGGTAACGGGTGCAAAAATCGCTGGCGAGGTGACGCTGTCGCTGCTGTCGAAAGATATTCTGGCTGCTGACAGGCGTAATAAACTGGCGCTTGATTTGCAGGGCGTGAAAATTCGCAGCACACATGACAAGCGCCGGATCACTGCTGCGGCATTGAAATTCGATGGTGTTGAACTCAGTGAGAACGGCCATATTCGTATCGCATCGGCAGGTCTGGATCATATTCGTATCGAACATACGCTGAATGGACAGGGCGATGTGAAGTTGGATGACGTGGTAATCAGCGGTCTGAATGCTTATTCGGATGGCGCGATTAGCGTGGCGAAACTGGCTCTGAAAGGGGTGAGTGCGAAAGGTGTTGACGGCCATCGCCAGGCGTTGCGTATTGCGGATATCGCGATGGCCGGGCTGGAGACGGGGGATGGCGGCAGCGTGAGCGTTGCGGAGGTTGCGCTGCAACAGTTGAAGGCTAAAGGCGTGAGTTCCGCCCATCATGTGTTGCATCTGGCATCTGCAAAACTGTCTGGTCTGGCGCTGCGTGGAGGCAAGCAGATTCAGTTGAAATCTCTGCATCTCCAAAAGGGCAACTTGTATGCTCAGGATACGCCAACGGGATCAGCGCCTGGTCGATTGCTGGGTGCATTCGACCAGGCCGATCTGGATCAGTTCATCATGAACGGCCCTGATTCGGGCAGTTTTGAATCGTTTCAACTGGCCAGGGTTCAACTGCCCACAGTTCTACTGTCAGCAGCCGGTAACAGGTCGCTGGGTTCCGTCGGACTGATCCGGGTCAGCAAAGCCAGGCTGGGTAAGGATGGATCGTACCATGTAGAACAGTTGAAGATGGATCAGTTGCAAGCGCAGATGGTAAAGCAAAAGAGTGGCTGGCTGTTGCCGCCGGAGATGAGAGCGGATAAATCGGCGAACCGATTGATGAAGAAAGCGGTGGCAAAATCGGACAGTGCCAAACATAAGGGAAACAGTACGCAGGCCGCCGTCCGCCATCCCGCCACGCAGGCGACTAAATCGCGGCTAGTGATTGATGAAGTGGTGGTAGGGGCCGGCAGTCGCATGGCGCTGCGTGATGAATCGGTGACGCCGACGCTGACGACAACGTTGCAGCTTGAACAATTTCGTTTTGCGCCGCTGGACAGCGCAGGCAGACAAGACGGAAAGCTGGTTCTGAAGGCGAAGATGGATCAATCCGGATCGTTGCGTGCGAGCGGCACATTGACCCCTGCAGCGGGTGATCGGTTGCGCGCTGATCTGCATGTTTCACTGCACAACATCGGTCTGCCGCGACTCTCCGGCTATGTCGAAAATGACCTGGGCAGGTCGATCAAAACAGGGCAACTGAATCTGGACAGCGATATCAGCATTGGGCACAACAGGCTGCAATCAAAAAACAAGCTGTTGATTCGCAAATTGCAACTCGATGCGCCAACGCACCCGGAAAATGTCAACCAACACCCGGATCTGGCCGGCGGCATGTCGATTGATATGGCGTTGGGCATGTTGCAGGATGATCGGGGCGATATCGCCCTGAATGTGCCGGTCAACGGCCCGCTGGATGACCCGGATGTCAATCTGGATCACATCATTAACAAGGCGCTGCTGGTCTCGCTAAAAACCGGTGCCATGACCTATGCAGCGCTGGCGCTGCAGCCGTATGGCAGCATCATTCTGATCGCCGATGTGGCTGGCGGGTTGCTCAAAAATGCAGCAAAACCGACATTGACGCCGATCCGCTTTGGCGAACGTCAAAAAACACTGTCAGCGCAGATGAAAGCCTATGTCGGCAAAATCGCAGCGCTGATGCAGAAGAAGGATTTCCGTCTGCAGGTGTGCGGCGTCGCCACCCGAATCGAGGGGGAAGTGGTGATGCAGCCATCTGTTGCCAGCCCGGAGCAGCAGGCTGTGCCCAACGCATCTGTGGATTTACCAGCACTCAATGATGCGCAGCTGCTGGCGCTGGCGCAGGCCCGTTCCGATCTGGTGGTGGCCGCACTGCATGGGCAGGGCATCGCCGCCAATCGCCTGTTTAATTGCAGCCCCGCAATTGATAAAGCAAAGATCAAAGCCGAACCACGCGTGGAGTTGCTGCTGGATTGAGCAGTTGTTTTCTGATGCGGATCGTGGAATATTGTTTGCCTTGAAGCAGAATCGATGCAAATCACTGCCACTCCAAAGAAGTAACGGCTGTGGGTATGTTTTTCGAGGCTTGTAGGGTGGTGTATCATGGGTGAAGAATCTAAAAAAGAGAAAACAGGATATGCTCAGGCCATGCAGCAGTTCCTTTCAGCAGAGCCTCAGGCGTTGAAAGGTTCATCTGATTATCCTTCACGTGATGCGTTGCATGAGCGGTAACTGTTTCGTTGATACAAATATTCTTGTCTATTCGCGGGATAGTACGGAGCCAGCGAAGCAGCTGATCTTAAAACACCCTTTTTACCCTCAAAAAGGTGCATCTAAGCCTGTTTTTTTGGTCCGAAATACAGACATAACACTTATATTTCAGCAAGTTAACTTGGTCCGACCCCGTACCTCCGTATTAACTTGGTCCGACCCCGTACCTCCGTGATAAAACACCATAACAATTTATTTGCATGACAACCAATAAATAGTTACCATGCGTTTATTATGGTATTAATGGCGATTATCTAGCATGGAGTCTCTGGTTTTCAAACTGACAGCATATCTGCACGATGTGCTTGGTATCAGTGTCTCGGCCATGGCGTGGAAAGGGGTGTTCAGCATGCCTCTGTTTTTGCGTGAACAGTATCGGTTTTATCTGATCGATATGCTGGATACATCGTGTTTGTTGATGATTGCGAATAGTGAGGAAGAGCTTACTCCGGCCACCGTGCTCAAGCAGTGGAAAGCTGCAGGTGAGTTTTGGCCTGATGAGATCATCTATGTCACCGAAGTATGCTCAGCTTATAATCGCAAGCGACTCATTGAACATAAAGTGCCCTTTATTGTGCCAGGCAATCAAATGTATCTGCCGATGCTTGGCATAGATCTACGAGAAAATTTCAAAACATATCATGCTCCTAAGAGCAGTCAGCTTAGTCCGATGAGTCAGTTACTGGTGATGATGGCCATAAAAAATGAGTTGCTGGATGGCAAATCACCATCTGAACTGGCCAAACTATTGGGATGCGCTGCGATGAGTATGACACGGGCGGCACGGGAATTGGAAGGCATGGAGTTGGTCAGCATTTACAAAGATGGACGTAAACAACAGATCAAGTTCAATGCTGCCGGGAAAGAGCTCTGGCAAATGGCAAAAGAGAAAATGGTTAATCCGGTTCGGAGGCGCGTCTGGGTTAAATCGGTTCCGGAGCATTGGCAGGGTCTGCTGGCGGGAGAATCAGCATTGGCACAATATTCAATGATCGGAGAGCCGAAATATCCGGTTTATGCTCTCACCTCCAGTGATTGGAAGTCTATTAGTCGGAATATGGCTGTCGAAGAGATTACACATCCGGAATCGGGCTGTGCTCAATTTGAATTATGGCGCTATAGTCCAGAGCGCCTGGCTGAAGAAGGATGCGTGGATCGGTACTCCTTATGGTTGAGCATGCAGGATAGTAAGGATGAGCGAATTGAAATGGCGCTTGAGAACCTGATGGAGGCCAATGCATGGCAGTAAAGGGTTTGGAACTGTTCCGGGATTATTTCCAGGGTGAACAGGATAAATATGTGCTGATTGGTGGTGCTGCCTGCTATTTGGTGATGGATGAGGTGGGCTTGGATTTTCGGGCTACCAAGGATCTGGATATTGTACTCTGTGTCGAAGCTATGGATGCAGTATTTGCCAAGAAGTTCTGGGACTTTGTACGAGAAGGTGAGTATGAGACACAGCAGAAAAGCACCGGTGATAAACAGTTCTACCGTTTTATGAAACCCAAAACTCCAGCCTTTCCATTTATGCTGGAGTTATTCAGTCGCCGCTTGGAGAATGTGTTTCTTGAAGGTGAAACACATTTAACCCCGCTGCCCATGGATGCCGATACTTCGAGCTTGTCAGCGATTCTCATGGATGATCATTATTATCAGCTATTGCTGGGCGGTAAGCAGAATGTGGATGATGTGACCGTCTTGCAGCCAGGGCTCATCGTAGTTTTCAAGGCCAAAGCATGGTTGGATCTGACAGCGCGTAGAAATGCTGGTGAAGTGATCAAAGGCAGTGATATTAAGAAGCACAAAAATGATGTGTTTCGATTGTTCCAACTGTTATCAACCGACCATAAAATTGAGCTGAGCGAGCCGGTTAAAGAAGATATGCGCCAGTTTATTGCAGATGTCAGAGTCGATCCGCCGGTGCTGAGTGATTTGAAGATCAAGGGTGTTTCCGTCGATGAAATATTTTCGGCATTTGGGGAGATTTATCAGTTCTGAAGATCATCGATGATCTGATTATTAAGCTACGGCAAGCAGCACCTACATGGCGCAAGCCCTTGATTCGCTTTGCTAAACGGAAAAAATCTTATCACCAACAAGGTGACTACGATTTTTTCCGTTACGCCCTTCAAACCAATATCTTACACCCTGCATGCACTCCCAACAGAGGGTTCTAGGATAATGCCAGCAAGCAGATGCCTCCCGAAGCCATTATCTGGACGGATAAAGAGAGCCAATGGTTGCCTGTGATCTCAGTGATTCAAGCTCAGAGGTGCCGGAATTGATGGTGTTGGGGGATTATAAGGCAGATCAACGCCGGGGGCCGGCGATCTGGATCAAATGTATGTTCGCCGGATAACTGCCGGAGGCTGATTGGGGCGATGGCTAACGCATGCGCTGGAATACGCACGCATCTGGCAGTTTGTTCAACTGGACAGCATTGTTCTGCCAGAATTTATTGAAGGTTTTGATGGCAGCTGGGCATATTAATAGAAACTTCAGGTTTGTCTCTGTAGCCTTTTTCAACAGCATGCCAACATTTCGATTGGGCGTTTGTCGCAACTTTCTATGATGATTCTTGCTTTTTGAAACGGAACGTGAAATATAGTTTGCCTTGAAGCATAGGCAGCTGGAATCACTGTAATTTCTGTCGGTATAACGGCTTTGATTGTGCTCAACAATGCTTGCCAGGCGGTGAATCAATGGGTGAGAAATCTAAAACAATCGCATTCATCGGAGTTGGCGGCGGTGTAATGATAACGGTCGATACGCTCATTCGGAATTCTGTATTATGTCCTCAGAACCAGGCATATTGACAAGAATATTGTGCAGCACTAAATTAGTGCCATGAAAAATGTAACGGTTAAACTCGATGATGATGTTGCGCATTGGGCCAGGGTATGGGCAGCCGAACACGACACCAGCGTATCCCGGATTCTTGGTCGCTTGTTAAAGCGCATGAAAAAAGAGAAAACAGGATATGCTCAGGCCATGCAGCAGTTTCTTTCAGTGGAGCCTCAGGCCTTGAAAGACTCATCTGATTATCCTTCACGTGATGAGTTGCATGAGCGGTAAGTGTTTTGTCGATACAAATATTCTTGTCTATTCGCGGGATAGTACGGAGCCCGCGAAGCAGCGCATGGCAAAGCAGTGGCTGACGCATCTTTGGCAGCAGGAAGCAGGCCGCATCAACACCCAGGTGATGAATGAGTATTATGTAACGGTGACGCAGAAGCTAAAGCCCGGCCTTTCAAAAGATCAGGCGCGTGCCGATTTACGCGCACTTGCCGTTTGGCAACCGCTGGAGATTTCAGTCCATCTGATCGAATCCGCCTGGGATGTTCAGGATCAGTATGCATATTCATGGTGGGATAGTCTGGTCATTGCTTCAGCGCTATTCCTTGATTGCCAATATTTACTCAGCGAAGACATGCAGCATGATCAGAGCTTGGGGAGCCTCAAGATTATCAACCCGTTTCTGGCCGACTGTGAATCGCTGATGCATTGAGTTATGTATGTCACCGGCGGACGTACCGTTTTCTATTGTGTTTGTCTCACACGCTGTTTTACTGCATCCTTCCTTCATTGAGTGTCATGATTATAGTTGAGTTAAAAAGGAGGGTATATGGAACGCTTGAAAAGCATACAGTTACTTGCAAAGCATAAACCCACCTTATGTGATCGCTTTGGCGTGACTAGCTTAGCGCTATTTGGTTCTACTGTTCGGAATACCGCATCGGATCATAGTGATGTGGATATTTTGGTGGACTTTGATGGTCCCGCCACATCGGATCGTTATTTTGGCGTACAGTTTTATCTCGAAGATTTATTTGATTGCCCCGTTGATCTGGTAACTGAAAAGGCATTACGTCCTGAGCTTCGGCCATTCATAGAAAAAGAGGCTGTTCATGTCTAAGCCTGTCATTCGAGAGTGGGTATTCTATCTTGATGATATGATCGAATTTGCCGAGAAGGTTATTGTTTATACAGATGGACTTGATCAAGATGAGTTTGTAGCCAGCGGCCTCAACTATGATGCCACAGTGCGTAATCTCGAACTGATTGGTGAATCTGCCACGCATATTCCAGACCATGTGCGTGCATCGAACCCTCAAATACCATGGCGGCTGATCATTGCTACACGCAACAGGTTGATTCATGGCTATCTCGGAATCGATAACGATACGCTTTGGAGTATTATCACGGATGACTTGCCTGTGCTGTTGCCTGCGTTACATGAGCTACGAGACAAGCAGAGTGAGCCTTGAATGGGTAATAATCCCAAAAGATCCGCGAAACGAGGGCTGATAACCTTCCTAGGCTTCCTCTTCCAAACTTACAACGACAGCTGCCTGGAACAGGGCGCATGCGTTTGTCATGAAGAACATCGGAAAGCCGTGTAAGGGAAAACCGTATGCACGGTTTGGGAATTCCAGGGACAGTTTACTTATTTTTTGCGATTTGACGATGAGTGGTTAAATTTGGCGTATGGCTCGCATGGCAAGAACCGTGTTTCCCGGCATTCCCCACCACGTTACTCAGCGGGGCGTGCGCCGGATGGATGTGTTTCAGGATGAGGAAGACTATCGCATCTACCTTAACCTGATATCGGCATCATGTCGCAAGGCCGGCACCGAGATCTGGGCTTATTGTCTGATGAGCAATCATGTTCATCTGATTCTTGTTCCGTCCACAGAGGATGGGCTCAGAGCAGCGCTTCCATTCATTTGCGATGGATGAGAGCTATCTGCTTTCAGCGGTTCGCTATGTTGAATTGAATCCGGTTCATGCAGGCATGGTTACATCTGCATCAGATTACGCATGGAGCAGCGCCAGAGCGCATTTGACGGGCAGCGATGATAAGCTGGTAAAGGTACAGCCGATGCTTGAAAGGGTTGAGAACTGGCACGCGTATCTGGAATCCGGTCTTGATGAATCGACGAAAGAGACATTCCGGTTGCATGGGAGAACAGGCCGCCCGCTTGGCGACGACGATTTTCTTGGGAAGTTGGAGAACCTGGCAGGGAAAGTCCTGCGACCAATGAAGCCGGGCAGGAAAAAGATTGATAAATAGGTAAACTGTCCCCTTATTCGGGGAAAACCCATCGGGGAAAAAGCCATCGGCCAATGCCATCGGG
>Ga0256829_1000917_pt1 | contig 26092 bp, 24 predicted proteins | sample 131447metaG_FD_185979 | JGI IMG/M metagenome (GOLD analysis project Ga0256829, IMG submission 185979) | Hydrothermal vent microbial communities from Lau Basin, Pacific Ocean - 131-447 | ecosystem: Environmental > Aquatic > Marine > Hydrothermal vents | place: Pacific Ocean: Lau Basin | collected... | reverse complement strand
TGCTATCAAGCGCTTTTATTTAATGAATTAAAAGGGTTTTAGCCATTTATGGCGCAACAAGATTATGTTTCACGTGGACGAGCTCCACAGAAAAAAAAGGCCGCAGCCAAACGCAATAAAAAAGAAGCGCAATTAGCATCATTTCCAGTGCTAAGGTTAGTTATTGTGGTCACGCTATTATGTAGCTTTGCGGCGTTTTTATGGTCTATTAAAGACAATGTTGATGAGTCTCACGATAACTCAATAACAAGAGAAGTCGTCACCGATGAGGACGAATTACCAGAACTGCCTCAAGAGGAGTGGGAATACATTCGCACGCTACCAGGTTATGAGGTGCAAGTGAATGTGGCTGAACAAGAAAAGTCCGACAAACGTTATCTTATGCAGTGCGCGTCGTTTCAAACCCGAGCGCAGGCAGAATCAATGCGTGCAACTATTGCATTTCAAGGGCTTGAAGCACAGATTCGCCCGTCGAGCGGAGCTAATGGCGACTGGTTTAAGGTCATTTTGGGGCCTTTTGACACCAAACGTGACGCGGAAAAAGCTAAACACAGTCTAAGAAAAGTGAATATAGCAACCTGCCAAATCTGGTATTGGAATCAATAATCTTGGTAAATTAGAGGGCTTCCTGCCCTCTCCAGCAATTTCTTCACTTGAAAATGTGCTGAAGTTCCCCATTTTCTACCTATAGCAATGATGGTTGTCACAATAAAACTGTGACAACCCCCAATTATTACGGGGAAATTAACGTGACAACGATAGTATCTGTCAGACGTGGAAATCAGGTGGTAATGGCTGGAGACGGACAAGTCTCGCTGGGAAACACCGTAATGAAAGGCAATGCACGTAAAGTGCGCCGCTTGTATCACGACAAAATTTTAGCAGGCTTCGCCGGTGGTACTGCCGATGCCTTCACCTTATTTGAGCGTTTTGAAGCCAAGTTAGAAGCACATCAAGGCCATTTAACCAAGGCTGCGGTTGAGCTCGCTAAAGACTGGCGTACCGACCGCATGTTGAGAAAACTTGAGGCTCTACTCGCGGTGGCGGACAAAACCGCTTCACTTATCATTACCGGAAATGGCGACGTTGTTCAGCCTGAACAAGACCTTATTGCCATAGGTTCGGGTGGAAACTATGCGCAAGCGTCGGCCACTGCATTACTGAACAACACAGAATTGTCAGCCAAGGAGATTGCAGAAAAAAGTCTGACAATCGCTGGCGATATTTGTGTGTTTACAAACCACAGTCAAACCATAGATGTATTAGATTACTGATACGGTTACACAGGTTTAAGAAAAGGGTTTATTCATGTCTGAAATGACACCAAGAGAAATAGTTCACGAACTTGACCGCCATATTATCGGTCAGCAGGGCGCAAAGCGCGCCGTATCTATCGCCTTGCGTAACCGCTGGCGCCGTATGCAGTTAGAGCCAGAACTGCGCCAAGAAGTTACACCAAAAAACATTCTAATGATTGGCCCAACTGGGGTTGGTAAAACTGAGATAGCTCGTCGTCTGGCTAAGCTGGCAAATGCGCCTTTTATCAAGGTTGAAGCCACTAAGTTTACTGAGGTTGGGTATGTGGGTAAGGAAGTGGAACAAATTATCCGTGACCTTGCTGATATTGCAGTAAAGATGACTAAAGAGCACGAAATGAAGAAAGTGAAGTTTCGTGCCGAGGAAGCCGCGGAAGACCGCATCCTAGACGTGCTTATTCCACCACCAGAAGATGTTTGGGGTAAAAAAGAAGAGGTTGAAGATCGGGGCACCCGCCAAGCGTTTCGTAAAAAGCTTCGTCAAGGCGACCTAGACGACAAAGAAATTGAAATTGATGTGGCTCAGCCTCAAGTAGGTGTAGAAATAATGGCACCCCCGGGCATGGAGGAAATGACTAATCAGCTTCAAGGGATGTTCCAAAATCTTTCGGGTTCGCAAAAGAAAAAGAAAAAGCTGAAAATAAAAGATGCGTTCAAGCTGTTGGTTGAAGAAGAAGCGGCTCGCCTAGTAAACCAAGAAGACTTGAAAGAAAAGGCTATTGAGTCAGTAGAGCAAAATGGCATTGTGTTTGTTGATGAAATCGACAAGATTTGTAAACGCGAAGGCAATACCTCAGGTGATGTTTCTCGTGAAGGTGTTCAACGTGACTTGCTGCCATTGGTTGAGGGTTCCACCGTGTCAACTAAGCACGGAATGGTAAAAACTGACCACATTTTGTTTATTGCCTCAGGCGCATTCCAGATGGCAAAACCTTCTGACCTTATTCCAGAGCTTCAAGGTCGTTTACCTATTCGCGTAGAACTTTCTGCACTAGAAGTGGGGGATTTTAAGCGTATTCTTACCGAGCCAAATGCATCACTGACCGAGCAGTATAAAGCACTGTTGGCCACAGAAGGCGTTAGCGTAAACTTTGACGATTCGGGCATTCTACGTATTGCAGAAGCAGCATGGCAGGTCAATGAGCGCACCGAAAACATTGGTGCACGCCGCTTACACACAGTACTTGAACGCCTAATGGAAGACATTTCATTCGACGCTTCAGAAAAGAGTGGTGAGACTCTACTGATTGATGCCGATTATGTTAACAGCCATCTTGATACCTTGGTTGAAAACGAAGATTTATCGCGCTTTATTTTGTAATCTGTTGGTAATTTAGAAGATCTGTTTATTTTACAACACTGATTTGGCAAAAGCGCGATAGTGATCGCTTTAGCGATTACTAAATATTTTAAGATCCGATATCAATTTTGGTACCGGATCTCTTTTAGATAGCTTGAGATTTTCAAGATTCACTTGTCCAAAAGCCCAGACTCCGCCAAAGGAACCTGCGAACTCTTTTGTCTACCATTACAACGCGTTACCCTATAGGCGAGATATGGGTTGAAAGTAGATCCGACTCAGGATCGCTTTGGATCCGTCATTGTCAGAATTATTTACACCATTGAATTTCAACTAAAGTCTTATTTTTTTAACATTTTGTTTTTAAATGATTTTTTATTTTTGGCATTAATGCTGCTAATAGATTGGAAACTATCTTAAAGGAATCGACTCATGTTTAAAAAGTTACTTACTGGAGCGGTATTACTCGCTGCATCAGCAACTGCAAATGCTGGTGTTATTTCTCAATTATTTTGGTTCGGTGACGACACCGCAACGGCTGCAAACGAGTTAGCTATCACTACTGGCGTTGGCGGTGGAGCAACTATCGAAGAACTAGAGTTGGATTGGGGCCCAGCCACATTCTCGTTCGACCTTTTCGACACCTTAGGCGGAACTCGTGTTCTTAACTCTGTAGAACTTATTCTTAACGGTACTTCTACTGGTGAGATTGAAGGTACAAACGGTGGTACGAATCCTGCTGATTTGACACTTGAGCTAGGTGCTCAACTTTCAGTATCTACTTCTGGCGTAAACTTGGTCACGGTTTTTCCTCAGTACGCAGAAACCTTCCTAGCGGTAGGTTCTGGTGCTATCGTTGGTTCAGGCCCAGTTAGTACTAGTTCGTCAAACTCAGAAACGTATACGTCTAGTGACACTGGTCTTGCGGCATTTATTTTTAGCCAGTTCCTTGGGACAGGTACATCTACAGTTGATATTGAAGCTGAAGGTCAGTTCAATGCAAGCGGCGGTGGTAGTGGTTCGGTTTCACGTGTTAACTCTTCTGAAGGCGCGCTAGAAATCATTTATAACTACACAGACCTAACAACTGTTCCTGAGCCGGGTTACCTAGCGTTAATTGGTTTGTTCTTGGTTATGTTCTCAAAGCGTGTTCGCTTAAAATAACAAACTAACAATGTAAGATAGTAATTCAACAAAAAGCCAATCAAAGATTGGCTTTTTTGTTTTCAGCATTGAACCACCTCGTATGGAGGTGGATCTTTAATTTTAAAGAAGTTATTTTACTAACCGAAAACTACGGTCTTGTTTTTGTGAATAATAACTCTGTCTTCTAAGTGAAAACGTACACCGTGAGCTAGCGCATTTACTTCACAGTCTTTCCCTTTTCTCACCATATCTGCTGCTGAATCGCTGTGGCTAATACGTTTAACGTTCTGTTCAATGATTGGCCCTTCGTCAAGATCTTTCGTGACATAGTGACACGTGGCGCCAATGAGCTTTACGCCGCGGTCGTAAGCTTGCTGATAAGGTTTTGCGCCCGCGAAACTCGGCAAAAAGCTGTGATGAATATTTATCGCTCTTCCTTGAAGTTCTTGGCAAAGTTTATCCGGTAGGATCTGCATGAACCGCGCAAGTACAGTAAGATCAATTTTATAAGATTCGAGTAAGGTAGCAATTTGTGCGAACGCTGCATCTTTACCTAAAGATTTAAAATCAACCCAGTGAAACGGTACTTTGTACCAGTCTGCGAATTGTTTCATTTGCGGGTGATTGGCAATGATGCAGGGAATATCACATGTGAGCTCGCCTGTATGCCATCGGTGCAAAATATCAACGAGGCAATGAGATTCTAAACTGGCGAGTAAAGCAACTCGCTGTTTTACGTTAGAGTCACTGAGTTTCCAATTCATTTGAAACTCATTTGCTACTGGCGTGAACTCTTGTAAAAAGCTGTCGTAGCCCAGCTTTATTGAGTCAGCACCAATTTCGTGGCGCATAAAGAATCGCCCGGTTTGTAGATCGGTATGATGGCTTGCTTCAACGATTGTTGCACCGTGATCTGCTAAAAACTGAGAGACACGTGCTACCAGCCCAATTTGATCGGGACAATCTATTACTAATCGATATGTTTGCTGCATTTACTTGAGGTTAATTAATTTTCATAACGCTCTTTGTAACCAGCACACCTCCGGATGTAAAGGTTTTGTCGTTAATACACTAGCTCTTTTTGCCATATAAAATAATTGAATGACGGTTTGCGCTACCTGCCGACAAGACCTTGCTTAAGTTGATCTCTTACTGAAAGTGAGGAAACCAATGGCCATGATTGACGTATAGGATAGTGTAAGCCTTGCTTATCTGAAAAAGATTCAAACAAGTGAAATTCTTTCACACTAACGGAAATATCGAGTGGAAGTAGTGGGGACGGTGTTGACTCTGTGGCTTTGCGGATCAGAGTTACGTGTGGTTTGTAGTCACGTTTTTCTATACTGATTCCGGCACGTCGAGCTATTTTCTGACAGGCATTGGCCAAAGAAGCGAGTTGCTTGGGTGGTGATATTGGTGCAACAAAGAGTATTTTAGGTTTGGCCCAAAAGCCAGTCGTGTTCAAAGTTACATCAAAAGGATCGATTTTTATATCGTCTAAGCCACAACACAGCTTTTCGTGTTGGATTGGCGTAATGTGACCGTTAAAGCATAGTGTGATATGGAAGTTTGCGGCAGGAACTCCATATGCCTGTACGTTCTTATTAGCATGCTCCGCACCCTTGGCATGATACCCCAAATCTAGGTTAGCTTTGTGATTTTGCACACCTGGTATAGCCCGTTCTCGCCAGGTTTCTAGCGCTATCTTTTCGCGAATAGACAAATCAATACCAATGAAACAACGCACATAATCACCTTTGATTGATGATACTTGAGGGGATACTGTGATATGGGAGTAACCGAATCATAACTAATTAAGTTACAATATACCAACAGCGAACGTTTATCACTTACTAAATGACTAGTCACTTTTCTCACTTACCTGCTTTCAGTCTAGTTAAACCACTCTGCAAATCTATTAAGTGTTCAAATGTCATTGTAGGTGCGCCTCCTGGCGCAGGTAAATCTACGGTACTACCTCTGGCGTTGCTCAATGAAGAGGTAAACGGCAAGATTTTGTTAATGCAGCCTAGAAGAGTAGTAGTTAGAAATTTAGCTCACTTTTTAGCGCAGAGTATCAATGAGCCTGTGGGTAATACGATAGGATATCGAATTCGAGGAGAGTCAAAATCAAGCGCAAACACTAAGCTAGAAATAATTACCGAGGGTGTGCTTGTTCGTATGATCCAGCAGGATCCGGAGCTCAGTGGTATTAGTATGATCATTTTTGATGAGTTCCACGAACGCAGTCTATTTAATGATTTCAGCCTTGCTTTGGTACTCGATGTTCAAACTGGTCTCAGAGACGATATTAGGATTGTCGTTATGTCAGCCACCCTTGATATAGCGCCGCTAGCCTGTTTATTGAGCCAACATTGCGATTTACCGAATGTAGTTTTAGAAACTGAAGGTAGAACTTTTCCCGTCACCGTACACTATGACCGTGACTCTACTCCTCAAGATACAATCAAGAACGTATCAAAGGTTGTTACTCGCGCGTATGAGCATCACGACGGTGATATTCTTGTATTTCTTCCTGGTAGAGGTGCAATTGAAAGAGTGTTGACAGAGCTTCAATCAACATTGAATGGTGTAAATGTCGAAATCCATACCCTTTACGGGGCGCTCACAAAGGAAAAGCAACAATTAGCCCTAATGCCAAGTGCGAAAGGGTATCGGAAAATTATACTAGCAACTAACATCGCAGAAACCAGTTTAACCATTGAAGGTATAAAGGTTGTTGTAGATAGTTTACTTGAAAACAAAGCATCTTATTCTCACAGTAGTGGGTTTACTCAGCTTGTCACACAGCGGATCTCGCAAGCATCTGCAACACAAAGATTGGGACGAGCTGGTAGAGTAAGCACAGGGCATTGCTATCGTATGTGTAGCCAAAGCACCTTTGAGCGCCTAAATAAGTTTACTGCACCTGAAATAGAAACCAGCGATTTAACCTCATTCGTGTTGAATACTTTAAGTTGGGGGGCAAAGCCAAATGAACTTGCATTGCTCTCTATGCCACCTGATGCCTCCCTTGCTTCCGCTTACGACATACTTGAAGATATCGGAGCGACTGATCAATACAAGCGGATTACTTCGTGGGGGAATGAACTCGCTAAGCTGCCCTGTCACCCCAGATTGGCCAATATGCTGTTAATCTGTAAAAACGGACATAAAGGTGTATCGCTTGAATTGGTAGCTGCAATGAAGGTGGCAGCCGCTTTCGTTGTTGCATTAGTTGAAGACATGTCTTCAAGTTACAGCCATCTTTTCGCTTCGGATTCGCTTTTGGCTTTGCCACATCAATCCATTGGTAGACTCACTGCGCAAGCAAAGCGCTATGCTAGTTATCTTGATATCTCACCCGCAGAAATTAAGCGTGAGGCTATTGATGATACGGCGCTTGCCGCATGTATTGCACTGGCGTTTCCACAATTCATTGCACTACAGCGAGAGGGTAAACAAAGTAGTAAACACTACAAGCTTGCTGGAGGCAAAGGCGCAAAAATCGAACGTGAATTTATAGGTGAATCTATACAATGGCTCGCTGTAATGGATGGACACCAGCAGGGGGGAGATGTGACCATTCGTTTAGCTCAGCCTATTGACCAAAACTTGCTAGAAGTATTATTTCCCCAGCAATTTAAACAACACAGAGTAGTGACGCTAAACACTCAATTAGACGTGATGGAGTATCGTGTCGTTAAAACTTTTTTTGCCATTGAGCTAGAGAGTATACCTGCAACTGGTGAGGATAAACGTCAGCATCAATCATTTTGGAACAGCGCAACAGTAAGTGGATGGGAAAGCTATTTACGCGCACTTCCTGTTGATAGATGGCCATTAAAGCCAGAAACCAAACAGTGGTGGAATAGAGTTAAGCTCGCAGCGCTTTTAAACCTTCATCAAAAAGACGCTTATGACGAGCCTGAGCCTTGGCCTACGTCAGTAGGTGTTTTATTACCGTCAGCGCTAGAAAGCGTAAGCGGCCAGCTTGCTATCTGTATGAGTGCAAAACAGTTAGAGAAAATAGATTGGCATTCTGCAATGAATAACTCACTCACATGGCCACAGCAGTCAGCTATAAAAACACAACTTCCCGAACACATCGAAACGCCCAACGGTAGAAAGGTAAAACTTCGTTACGAAGACGATGGGCGAGTGATTGCATCTACTAGACTGCAAGATATGTTTGGTCAGCACTCACCTGTTACGCTAGCAAATGGAAAAGTAACGGTGCTGTTCGAGTTGCTTTCCCCTGCAAGAAGGCCTTTACAAACTACTGCTGACCTTGGTGCATTTTGGCAAGGTAGTTATAAAGAGATCCAAAAAGAAATGAAGGGTCGCTACCCCAAACACAATTGGGAGCTACCCTAGTTACCCAGGGCTACTAACTATCCTTTGTAAATAAGAGTGCTTCTTTGTTTACCTTGTGAGCACAATGTTTTAACCACTAACCTCGTCTGTAGCCCTTTATATTTAAGGCCTTCGGTCTGACCACTAAAAAAGATGAAGTGTAAATTAAATGTTAAGTGTATAAATTTAATGCGCTTTTTTTACGTCTTAATCATTACTGTAAAAAATTGTCAGACCTAGGTCTTATTTAGCTATTGTCATCATTTAGTTATACATGCTTAATAGTATGGCGATTTGAAAAATTGGACGAAAAAGTGAAAGGGTTTTGCTTTTTCGGTGTGTTCATTCAAATTCCATTTCCATTCAGAAGGGGTAGTGCTTTGCCCATGGTCCGGAGTTTGTGCAATACAGGTTCTGGTTTCCGTTGTTCAGTGAAAATGCCAGGTGGGCGCTATGTCGACTGGTTTGGGCTTACGTACAACATATGAGGGAAACAGTATGAACAGAGTAGCACTTGTCACTGGTGGCACCAGAGGAATTGGGGAAGCAATTTGTATTGCACTTAAAGATGCTGGCTATACAGTTGTGGCAAACTATGGTGGGAACGATGCAGCAGCACAGGCGTTTACTGAGAGAACAGGTATTCCTGCTTTCAAGTTTGATGTCGCCGATTTTGAAAAAACGTCATCGGCTATTAGTCAGATAGAGAATGACTATGGCCCCGTTGATATTCTTGTCAACAACGCGGGAATTACTCGCGACGGTACTATGCACAGAATGGACTTTGCGCAATGGGACGCCGTTATCCAAACCAATTTAGCGTCTTGCTTTAATACAGCTCGCTCTGTTATTGAAGGAATGCGTAAGCGTGGTTTCGGTCGTATTGTCAACATTGGTTCTGTTAACGGTCAGGCTGGTCAATATGGCCAAGTTAACTACGCAGCCGCAAAATCAGGTATTCACGGTTTTACTAAGGCACTTGCATTAGAGTGTGCTTCTAAAGGGATTACTGTTAATGCTATTGCACCGGGTTACGTAGATACAGACATGGTACGTGCCGTACCAGAAGATGTTTTGAAGAAAATCATTGCCACTATTCCAGTAGGTCGTTTGGGTAAACCAGAAGACATTGCTAATAGTGTTATGTTTTTAATTGATGATAACGCTGGCTTTATGACTGGCTCAACCTTGTCAATTAATGGCGGTCAGCACATGTATTAATGTGCCTATGAACTGCATTTTCGTGTCAGTGTGAATACGCTGACACGATTGTTTGTTTTAGCTCACTGTTTTAGCTCACTACGTCAAGAGCTCGCATAATATTCATACTTGGAAAGCCATCCGCAACTAACTCATTAGCAATTTGGTAATTGCGAATGCCTTCCCGTGTCGCTGGCCCGATTATGCCGTCAGGCTTCCCTACATCAAACCCGAGAGAATTTAATTTTCGCTGTAATGTTATGATATCATCGCGACTGTATGCTGGAAGCTCAGGGAGCGGATTGATGATCCCCGACGCACCGGCTATTTTGTCTGCCAATACACCTACCGCAATGGCGTAAAACTCTGAGTTATTCCAACGCATAATTACCCTGAAATTTGGATAGGCGATAAATGCGGGCCCTTCGTGGCCTGCTGGAACGATCACGTAGCCTAGTGTGTCACTTTCACCTAGTGGGCTATCATCAGCTTTGGTTAAGCCCATACTATTCCACTCAGTTATCGCACGTCGTTGGCGATAGCCAGATTCCTGATAATCAAAACTTTCTGGAAGTATTACTTCTCGTCCCCAACGAAACCCCGGTTTCCACCCTAAATTTGCAAGGAAGTTTGCCGCTGAAGCAAGGGCATCTTGTTCGCTTGCCCACAAGTTAATTTTGCCATCGCCGTCGCCATCAATTGCATAGTGGGTATATGCCGAAGGCATGAACTGAGTATGCCCCATGGCTCCTGCCCATGAACCTACCATTTCTTCTTTGGTAAGTGATTCACGCTCAAACAATGCCACCGCAACTAAAAACTCTTGTGTAAAATAACTACTCCTTCTTGGGTCACATGCGAGTGTGGCTAATGAATCTAGAACGGGCATTTTCCCCTTGTAAGAACCAAAATTAGTTTCAAGTCCCCAAAAGGCGAGAAGGTAGTGAGGAGGAATACCGTATTTGTCATTTAGCTGATTTAGCAGGTCCCGATGTTTGTCGAACATTGCCCTACCTTTATCCGTGCGCCATTGGGTAACTCGCTTAGTGAAATATCCAGGAAAGGTTTGAACAAATTCGGGCTGGCTGCGATCAAGCTCAATTACCCGTGACTGATAGGCCAATGAAGGAAAAACAGCATCAATGGTTTGCTGTGACGCTCCTTGCGCTATGGCTTTTGCTTGGAGCTCAATTTTACACTCGGCAAATTGTTCAATTTCGTTAGCAATTGCAGTGGAAATAGCAACATGACTAAAAAAGGAAAATAGAACCGCTTTTTTTGCGGTAGAAAATAATGAAGGCATAGCAAATTCCCTAAAGGACGAAGCTCCATGCTATATCAAGCGATGCCAATAAAAAAGCCACTAGTGGTGAATCAAGTGGCTTTGAATCGCGTAACTTCTGCGATTAATCGTATTTGTGGATAAAGTCAGTAATCAGCGGGCGAATGTGTTTGCGGAATTTCGAGCCACTAAAAATGCCATAGTGGCCTGCGCCTTGCTGAACATGATGCTTGCGCATTGACTTGGGTACATTCTTACAAATGTCTTGTGCCGCTTCAGTTTGACCAAGACCACATATATCGTCATCGGCACCTTCAACGGTTAACAATGCCGTGTTGTCGATAGACTCAAAATCTACGGGTTCATTTTCGTATTTGATTGCACCACGCGCTAATTTATTGTTTTTAAATATGCTTTCTATTGTTTCTAAATAGAACTCCGCAGGTATATCCAATACGGCGAGGTACTCGTCGTAAAAAGCTCTAAATCTATCAGCATCTTCTTCCTCGCCCATAAATAGGTTTTGATAGAAATCCATGTATTTCCGGATATGAGATTGCTGATTCATACTAATAAAGCCACCCAGTTGCATAAAACCAGGGTAAACCTGACGGCCTTCACCTGGATATCCGTAAGGCACTTTCATTATGGCTACATTTCTAAACCATGCCATAGAGTGTTGGTGCGAAAAGTCATTAACTCGAGTTGGGTTGCGACTTGTGTCGATAGGCCCTGCCATCAGCGTAAGAGATTTTGGTACACATTTATTCTTGCGTTGTGCCATTACGGCAGTTGCAATTAATGCTTGAACCGTGGGTTGGCAAATCGCAATCATGTGCGTGCCTTCCCCCAAATACTCTAAAAAATTGATTAAATATGAAACATAACAGTCGAAAGAGAATGGGCCCTCTTCTAAGGGTACCTCTCGGGCATCTGCCCAATCAGTCACATAAATCTCATGGTCTGGTAACAATGCTTCTACCGTACCCTTAAGTAGGGTAGCAAAATGGCCGGATAAAGGGGCCACAAGCAGCACCTTATGATCGTCGCTAATACCTTTGCGATTAAAGTGAATCAGGTCACAGAAAGGCTTGCTAAGCACAATATCTTCTCTGACGTGATAGCGACGCTTGTTGATTACAATTTCGTCTATATTAAATCCCAGCTTTTCATACCTGCGAGTAAGCCGCATTGCAGTTTCCAGCGAAGCGCGGGTGATGCGACCCGGAAGGGTATGAGAAAACATGTTCGCGGGGTTGTTAGCAACATCGTTCATTAGGCTAAAGCCTTCATGCATGATGTGTGCTCCGCGAGTAAAGAAGTCGTACGTTTGATAGTTCACTACGTTGCTCCTGTAGTTGATGAAAAGCTGGGTGACGGTGGGGTCAACAAATGAGTCATCGTAAGTTTAGCGTGTAAAACAATAAAAGGCGGAGAATCGCATGTAGTCATACGAATCATACCGCCCATCATCATTTGTACGCATTTTCGCTGTGGTGCAAGCTTACTTTTTAGGAGTAAAGTCTACAGTCATGTCTTTGAACATTTCTGTAGCTTTTTGGCCTGCATCAGTAAGAATGGCATAGCTGCTTTTAGCGGTTTCAGAAACGGTTTCTTGCAAGGTTTCCATATAAGCTTTTTGCGTTTCAGCCAGCGCCATCACGTCTTTTTGCTGAGATGCTTTTTCAAAATACGCCATACCTTCAGATAGAAGTGAAGAATATAGTGTGTTTTGCTTTTCAGCTAGCTCTTGCATAGTGCTCATGTTCAACGTTGCCAAGTCAGTCATTGGCTTCATTGCTGTTTTAAACTGCTCATTCATTTGTTCAAACATGGGGTTTCTCCACGGTGTTAAGTTAGTAAAGTTAAGGTCTTACTGGGTACTATTTTGTTGATGTTTTAGGTGTCGCTGTTTTCTTCGGTGCAGTTGTGCGTCTAGCCCGGGTCGCTGGCTTTTTCGGTGCAGGTGCTGCTGCCGGCTCGGCTTTCGCTTCAGTAGATGCTGGTTTGGCATCTTCTTTTACAACGGGTTCAGCCTTTGCTTCCACAGGTTTTGGCTCTGCTTTAGGCGCTGGCTTCGGCGCTGCTTTCTTGGCTGCAGGTTTAGGTGCAGCTTTGGTAGCTTTTGCTGGTGCCTTTGGTGCAGGTGCAACTTCCGCTTTAGCTTCTTCAGCTAAAGCAACACTCTCATCAATAGACGACTTCATCGCTAAAGTTACGTCGTCACGTAATACGCTCAGTGCACTATAAGTTTCTTTGGTCGCGTTAGTAAAACGGTCGCGCATAGACTCTGCATAGTCAGACTGTGCGGCCAACATGCCTTTCACAGTTGGCTGTGCCGAAACCGCTTGCATAAAGTTCACACTATCGCTCAAGAGCCCTGTAAACAGTGCGGTCTGGTGACCAGATAGCGTTTCCAATGTTTTGGTGTTTGCGGCAATAACCGTATTCACTGGCTTTGCACTTTTTTTCAGTTGTTCTGAAAGTTGTCCGAACATCACATCCTCCCCTGAAGTACTATACGTACGCAGACCGACTGCCTGTATGGTTGCATCACGATGTAAATGCTGCGTTGCAGCAAAGCTTGATTAAATAATAATCAGCCTTTTCGTAGGGGTCAAGATTATTTTGCTGCGCCGCAGCAATGATCGTTAGAACATATTTGACTATACATAGACATTCTTATGCTGCATAGCAGCATAAGAGCTACCGTAACTTAATGAAAAGCATTTAACTGTTTATTCTTTATCACTTTTTTTCGTTGAATAAGACGGAGACCACATTTCCATGTTTTGCTCCATGATTTTATTGAACAAAGAAAAAGGTGAGTTGGACACCACGTTTTGCATCATTGCGTGCATCTTGTCTTGTTGTTCAATAAAAGCGACTAGGCTCTGCTCGAGATATTGGCGTAAATAAACTTGCATGTCTGAGTCATAGTAGCGAATGAGTTGTTTCAATAGCGTGTTGGTCAGTAGTGCCTGATTATCATTGCTTTCTGATTCACTGATGATTTGGAGTAGAATACTTTTCGTTACGTCCTCATTGCTTTTTGAGTCGACCACACAAAACTCTTCTCGCTGATCGACTAACGCTTTTATTCCTTCCAAGTTGATATACTGGCTCGTAGAAGTGTTGTACAAACGGCGATTAGGGTATTTCTTGATTGTGATCATAGTGAGTCCAAAGTAAATGCCGTTGAATTGTGTACGAAAAAGGCTTAGTACACAATTCAATGCAAGATGAGGAATACCGAGAATAACGCAGGGGGTAATTTAAGTACAAACCCTACTGCATTTTAGTCGTAAACTCAGGTGATATATGTAAGCCTAAGCGCTTTTTGGCATAACTGCCAGGAGCAGCCTCTAATGCAGGATATTTTTCGTGAGTACCTGGGGCTGCTATCGTTGTTTTCTCGCTATTCTTGTCTTCTAGCCACGCATACCAATCAGGCCACCACGACCCTTTGTGTTCTGTTGCTCCTGCAAACCATTCCTCGGCAGATTCAGGCCCATTGGCGTTAGTCCAATGAGGATACTTACCTGTTTTAGTAGGATTAATCACACCGGCTAAGTGCCCAGAGCCTGCCAATACAAAACGCGTGTCACCGGACATGAGGTGTGTGCCCTTATAAGCACCCTGCCACAACACAATATGGTCAGCTAGGGTTGCTAGAAAATACACTGGCATATCTAACGAACCAAGATTAATGCCTATTCCATCCATTTTAACTTCGTTGGGAATACGCAGCTTGTTCTCCCAATAGGTAGCTCTAATGTATTCCTTGAAGCAAGCTGCGGTAATATTGGTGGCGTCGCTATTCCAATACAAAATATCAAAGGCTGCTGGATCTTGCCCTTTTAAATAGTTGTTGATGAAGTACGACCAAAATAAATTATTTTCACGTAGCAAACTGAAGCTTAGCCCCAGTATTCTTCCATCGTAAACCCCCTTCAAGTCAGCGTGTTGTTCCATCATCGACAGGGTATCTTCGGTAATATAGTTACCCACCTCACCAGGTTCATCAAAGTCTAATAAGGTTGTAAGTAGGGTTAGCGATGCAATGCGATCATCGCCCTTGGCGCGAAGGTACGAAGCTGCAATGGCAAGTAAGGTTCCCCCCACACAAAAGCCTGTCATGTTGACCTTATTAGCACCCGTAATGTCACAAACAACGTCCAATGCGACTAGTGGGCCTTCATGCATGTAATCAGAGAACGCCTTTTCAGATAATTCTGCGGTGGGGTTAACCCAAGAGATCATAAATACGTTATGACCTTCATCTAACAGCCCCTTCACCATAGACTTCCGTTCATTTAAATCCAAAATGTAGTATTTGTTGATAAATGGCGGCACGAATAACAATGGTGTTTCAAATACAGTGTCTTGGGTTGGCGTATAGTGAATGAGCTGTATTAAATCGTTTTGGAAAACAATTTTTCCATCGGTGTTCGCAATGTTTTCACCAAGAGAAAACGCCGTCATATCGGTTTGTGTAATCTTAAAGGCTTCGAGCGGGCTTTGCTCTAAATCACGCATGAAGTTCTGAATGCCTTTCACCATGCATTTCCCTTGAGTCTTTAATATCTCTTCGCAAACTTCAGGGTTAGATAACAGATAATTTGATGGTGACACTGAGTTGATATATTGACGAGTATAAAATTTAGCTTGTTGTGCCTGTCGGTCGTCTTTGAATTCCATGGCATCAACAGTACTTTCTAACAGTTTCGCGTTGATAAGATAGGCTTGCTTCAAATAATTATACACTGGGTTTTCATCCCAGTCGGGGTGAGCAAAACGGGGGTCTTTGCCTCTTTGCTCTACTACCGGGTTTACTTGCTCACCCATCATTGCTTTGGTGGCGCGTTGCCATAGCTCACTTTGCTGAGCGATAAATTCCATTTGAGATTGCATCACTTGCTGAGGATCAATTTTAACGTCGGTATTCAGTAATGATTGAAGATTATCCGGACTAAAAAATAGAGGGGTATCTGAGCTATCAGATTTGTTGGTTAATACATCTTTAACCATAGTATTAAACTGATGAGCATAGTGATTCAAAATATTAAGCAAATCGTCATGTGCTTTTGCTTCCACAGCGTGACTCCTTTTCGCCTACAACTCTACAAGGTAGGGTAAATTCTATGAGATCGCAGTGAACAATGGTCATCGCTTTTCGCTAAATGCCATCGACAACATCACATCAATTAAGTGTATTTTCTATTGTTGACCCAAAACAGCAATGGTAGTGTTCACGTTATAGATTATCGTGCAGCGTACCTACTTGATTTGAGTCAAGGTCGTTAGCATTTACTGGCGTAAATTGACTTTCAATTAGCCAGCTCACTTACCATCATGGCATGCCACGTGACGAAAAAACAATCAAAAGTGAAAAAAAATTCTTTCCGATTTAAACGGCTTCTTTGGCAACTCCTTCTGTTGTTCACCGTTGTGTTAGGGGCATACACTTTTTATCTCGACGCCCAAATTAAGCACTCATTTACTGGCAATAAATGGGAGGTGCCTGCGCAAATATACGCCCGTCCGTTAGTTATTTCCCAGGCGTTGGAAATTACGCCGAAGGAAGTTCTAGATGAGCTCCAGCTTCTTGGCTATCGAAAAGTCAGTAAGGCGGAAAGTAGTGGAGAATATAGCTATCAGAATAGAGTGCTGTCGGTTCAACGTCGTGCTTTTCACTTCCCCGATGGTGCTGAGCCACTTCGACACCTTACCTTTACTTGGGAAGGAGACCGCATAAAAAGTATTGAAGATCACTCAATGGGAAGAACGCTAGGTAGCGTGAGGTTAGAGCCGTGGTTAGTTACGCGAATGGTAAGTGCCAGTCACGAAGACAGAATGTTGTTAACCTTAGATACTATCCCCGAGATGCTGCCCAAAGCGCTGACTTTGGTTGAAGATCGCAATTTCTACCACCACCACGGTGTTGCGCCTTTGTCTATTATTCGCGCTTTGATGGCGAATATCGCAGCGGGAAGAACGGTACAGGGGGGAAGTACGCTCACCCAACAGTTAGTTAAAAATTTATACCTCACTCGCGAACGAGCGATAAGCCGTAAAATTAAAGAAGCATTGATGGCGGTGATAATTGATGCGCGCTACAGCAAATCACAGATTATTCAGGCTTATCTCAATGAAGTGTTTTTGGCCCAAAACGGTAATCGGGCGGTTCATGGGTTTGGGCTCGCAAGCTATTTTTACTTTGACCGTCCCGCCAGCGAACTGAGTGTGCCCGAAATCGCTACTTTGGTCGCTATGATAAAAGGGCCGTCATACTACAATCCGCGCAAGTACCCCGACAGAGTGAAAGAGCGCCGTGATTTAGTGCTGCGTATTTTGTTTGAAGAAAATGAAATTGGCAGAGAAGAATATGAAAGCTATATCAATATGCCACTGGGACTGGCGACCGGTGCTAGCCTAGCGAGTGGTAAGCATCCTGCGTTTATGGCGCAAGTCAGAAATGAATTAAAAACTATATTAGCCGACCCTAATTTACGAGATTCTGGCGTTAAAGTATTTACCACATTAGACATTGTGTCCCAGCGCCGAGCCGAGCAGGCGCTGTCTGGCACCTTGTCTGGTTTACAGCAAGATCGCACAGTTCCCTTACAAGCAGCTATGGTTGTTACGGATATTGCCAAAGGCGAGGTTAGGGCAATGGTGGGCGGTAAAGACTTTGCCTTCAGTGGATTTAACCGAGCACTCGACGCAAGACGCCCCATTGGCTCATTGATCAAGCCGGCGATTTATCTAGCTGCATTAGAAAACCCCACGCAATATAACTTAGCCACGCCTTTGGAAGACAAACCTATTCAGCTAGAAACTGATCCCGGAGAGTATTGGTCACCACAAAATCATTCAAAAACCTTCAGTGGCCAAGTCTCTTTACTCGATAGTCTGGTAGGTTCATTAAATGTGCCTACGGTAAACTTGGGGTTGGAGCTTGGGTTAGATGTGGTGGCAGAAACAATTTCTCGTTTAGGAGTTACTGCTGATATTGAACAAGTACCGTCGTTAACACTAGGTGCATTGGCATTATCACCTTTTGAAACCAATCAGATGTACCAAACCTTGTCAAACCAAGGCCGTTATGTACCTTTACATACGGTAACCTCAGTATTGAGCGCGAACAATGCGTTGATTTGGCGCGGTGCTGAATTTTATGCGCAACGCACAGAAGAGGACGCAGCCTATCTATTAAATTACGCCATGTATAAGGTCACTACGCAAGGTACGGCTAAACGCTTGGGGCAGCGTTTTCCGTCAATTAATATGGCTGGCAAAACGGGTACTACCGATGATTACAGAGACAGTTGGTTCAGCGGCTTCGACCGAAATAATGTAACCACCATTTGGGTAGGTAATGACGACAACCAACCGATTAGCCTGACAGGTGCAGGTGGTGCATTACCTATTTTTATTGAATATCAGAAATTGCAATCACCTAAGTCATTGTCGCGCCGTTTTCCCGATGGATTGGGTATTGCGCATTTCGACGCGGTAACCGGGAATGTGGTTGGTGCGGGGTGCCCCAACAGTTTAAGTGTTCCAGCCATACTTGATGCATTACCGCCGGCATTGCGAAATTGTGCAGGTGAGCCTGTTCAAGAATCAGAGAGTGAAGATAAAAAGCCATGGTGGAAACGCTTATTTGGCTTTTAAAAAAACTCCGAGGGACTGACAGAAAACCTCTGAATTTTCTGTCAGCCTCCTAGGAGCAAGGCCCAATGGGAGACAGGCTTAGGGGGAACAATTCGTTATTACGCGCGCTGATTCAATACATAGCGAGCGGTAGAAAAAATTAAAGCGCTAGCAGTGAAAGCTGCAACTGGCGCCATAACCAACATCATTAGTGCACTTGAAGTAACCATAATTCTTTCCTTATGCGTCGTTATTGTTTGTTGGGTTTATCGCTTTTTCAGTACGCTCTGCGTTTTCCGCAACAATGAATACCTTGTCAGCTTGTTTCACTTCCATTGCTTGAGTCGCCTCTAAAACATCGAAAGTTACACCCAAGCTAAGATCACGTTGGGTATTTTCAAATGCGTTTGATATAAGCGTATTGGCTTGCTCAACTAGGTTGGCATCTTGCTCTGCGGCTATCGCACCTACGCTTAAAACAGTTGCCATTAGTGCAGTAAGTAATTTGCGACGGGTAAACATAACTATCTCCATAAATAAAAATTAGACACTGCACGTTTCAAACTGCTTGGCAGCTATCTGTTAAGTCGTTAGCAAAACATGTTTGGTTTATTGCTAAGGGTGTGCCAAGGTTTGGGTTTATTTTAAGTTATTGATTTTAAATGCTATTTAGTTTTGTTTTTTTGAGCTGTTGTTGTGAGGGATTTTGCTATAGGCTAATAGTTAGCGAATTTGCTAACTGTGTTTAGTGAATTTCGCCAATGTTAATGTCGTAGGTATTTTCAATAAGGAGAGGTTATGGCTACCGCAGCCGGCGTTGTGGCGATTTTTATGTGGGGAATGTTGGCAGTACTTACGGTTAATGCGAGTGAAATACCCCCTTTTCAGCTACTCACTATTTGTTTTTTCGTTTCAGCGTTACTCATTTTTGTGAAGCGGCTGCTTAAACGTGAGCCACTCACTACGCCGCCAAAACTTTCGCTCACCCAATGGATTGCTACAGTGGGAGGGTTGTTTGGATTTCATTTCTGCTATTTTCTAGCCATTAGGTTTGCCCCTGCAATCGAAGTAAGTTTAATTGGGTATTTGTGGCCGCTATTGTTTGGAATTGCGGTAGCGTCACAAGCTACGCGTATCTTCGCAATCATTGGTGGCGTAGTGGGGTTTATAGGATGCGCATTATTAGTAATCGGTGGGGAAACCTTAGGTATTGATTTACAGTACGCCACTGGTTACGGGTTGGCACTCGCATGCGCGTTAATATGGGCAGGGTATTCTTGGTATATGGGAGACGCCAAAACGCAAGTAGAGGATATTGGTTGGGTGTGTGGTGCTGTAGCGGTGTTTTCATTGCTAGTCCACTTACTCATTGAATCTACTGTGTTAGATCTCTATTTATCCGCTTGGATAAGTGCATTGCTTTTAGGGTTGGGGCCAGTCGGTGGCGCATTTTATCTGTGGGATATCGGCGTAAAATTTGGAAATCGTCCGCTTCTGGCAAGTTTGAGCTTTGCTACGCCCGTAATTTCTAGTGTTGCACTTGCGGTGTTTGGTATTAACCCTTTAACCACAACCATACTACTCGCAGTGGCCTTGATTGTAACAGGTGCACTTATCAGTAACCTTATGCCTAAATATTTTGTGAAGTTTCGTACCGTCATAAGATGAGTACGCTAAGGGCACTACCGATTGGCTCTGCTTTGGTTGGCGTTGCGAGGAAATTTAATGGGTTCCTTATTGATTCTTGCATCAATAAAACCCGTTGGATCACCGCCGTCAGAGCATCTCAGAGTTCCGCCACCTATTCCACTTAGTAGGGTAACGGCTTTGTTAGTTACTGAAGCGCAATTAACGATGATCTCAGGACGCGCCTCTTTTTCATCTTCTCCTGCTCGGGTATCGTAGAGCAGGGGGCTATTTTGTTGTGCTTGATACTGTTGCGATGCCCTAGCTGCTTCTTCATTAGCAATGTTCTGGGCACTCTGCTCAAAGTATCTGCGTGTAAATTCCATTGATGAGTTAAATCGAGTTTGTCCGTCTTCACTTGTTTCCTGAGCACTAAGCGAAGGTGCTGCCGTTGGCGCCGCATCACTGGCGTCGGATGGGGAGTCGGGTGGAGTGTCTTCTGGTGTTTCCTCAACAACGGGCATTTGAGCATTTTGCGTTGTAGTCGTTGGAGTCATTTCGTCTGATGAGGAGGTTTGTGCTGGGACTTCCAAATTGCTCTCTTCTGCGATAACGCTTTCCTCAGCGTCAACAGTGGTTTCGGTTTTTGGCACCGGTGACGGAATCAATAACGTCGCATCAATTATATTTGGGCGTTGTTCATTCTGTGTTTTCAACGGTGATTGACTTTGAGATAGCCACAAAACTAAGGCGATGAGTGCACCGTGGACGAGCAACGAGACAGCGAGCCCCCTAAATCCAATAGATTGCGGCGTTTTAGGAGGCCTAGGCGCCTCAAAGTCTGTGGAAATATCGAGAGAAATTATCGTCATATACAGACACAGACCTTTATACTAAGGGTTTAGTTCCATCCTAATTTCATCGCAATTCTTAGGTAATTCAACCTGTCTCGCTCTATTTTTGTGCATAGATAATGAGCTGCACCGATTGGGTGCAAAAAAACACATCATTCACACAGGGTGTATTTTTAAGTTGTTGTTTTTTAGGGTTTAAAATTGTGGCATAGGTCTTGTTCTATACCGTTAAGTCACTTTAAGTGCATATAACCATTAAATACTTGGGAGCAACTCATGAAACTAGTCACAGCTATCATCAAGCCTTTTAAGCTCGATGATGTTCGTGAAGCCATTTCAGAAATCGGTATCGACGGTTTGACCGTTACCGAAGTGAAAGGTTTCGGACGTCAAAAGGGACACACTGAACTTTATCGCGGTGCAGAATACCAGGTGGATTTCCTACCTAAGGTTAAGCTTGAAATTGCGGTTCAAGACGATCAAGTAGAGCGTCTTGTTGAAGCAATCGTAAGCGCAGCCAAAACAGGCAAAATTGGTGACGGTAAGGTCTTCGTATACGACCTTGAACACGCCGTACGTATCCGAACTGGCGAGTCAGACACTGACGCGTTGTAAGCCATAAAAAATAAATTCCGGAGATAACCAAAATGGAAATCACTTTTGAACTCGGGTATGCGCTAGATACCTTTTACTTTCTAATTTGTGGCGCGCTTGTAATGTGGATGGCTGCTGGCTTTGCGATGCTAGAAGCAGGTCTTGTTCGCGCTAAAAACACTACTGAAATCCTTACTAAGAACATCGCGCTTTTCGCCATTGCTTGTACCATGTACATGGTTTGTGGTTACGGCATCATGTACGGTGGCGGTGATTGGGCACCTTTCCTTGGTGGCATCATGGCTGACGGTGCAACTGGTGTTGCTGAAGACGCAGCGACTTATGCTCCATCTGCTGACTTCTTCTTCCAAGTAGTATTCGTAGCTACTGCTATGTCAATCGTTTCTGGTGCGGTTGCTGAGCGTATGAAGCTATGGGCATTCCTTGCTTTCGCGGTAGTAATGACTGGTTTCATCTATCCAATGGAAGGTGCTTGGACTTGGGGTGGTGAAGCTGTATTTGGTCTTTACACTCTAGGTGACCTTGGTTTCTCTGACTTTGCTGGTTCTGGTATCGTTCACATGGCTGGTGCAGCTGCTGCTCTTGCTGGTGTTCTAGTACTAGGCGCTCGTAAAGGTAAATACACTGCTGACGGTAAAGTAAACGCAATCCCTGGTGCGAACTTGCCTTTAGCTACACTTGGTACATTCATCCTATGGATGGGTTGGTTCGGCTTTAACGGTGGTTCAGTACTTGCTACTGCTACTGTAGAAAGTGCAAACGCTGTTGCGGTTGTATTCATGAACACTAACGCAGCTGCTGCTGGTGGTTGTATTGCAGCGCTTATCGTAGCGCGCATCATGTTCGGTAAAGCTGACCTAACTATGGCACTTAACGGTGCGCTAGCGGGTTTAGTTGCTATCACAGCTGAGCCTTCTACTCCTACTCCACTAGCTGCTACTTTGTTTGGCGGACTAGGTGGTATCTTGGTTGTACTTAGCATTGTTATGCTAGACAAGTTCAAGATTGACGATCCAGTAGGTGCTATCTCTGTTCACGGTGTTGTTGGTCTACTTGGTCTTATCCTAGTGCCATTCACTAACGACGGTGCGAGCCTATCTGGTCAGCTTATCGGTGCGGCAACTATCTTTGGTTGGGTATTTGTAACCAGCCTAGTAGTTTGGTTAGCGCTTAAAGCGGTAATGGGCATCCGTGTAAGTGAAGAAGAAGAGTTTGACGGCGTTGATATGAGTGAATGTGGTTTGGAAGCATACCCAGACTTCACTGGCGGCCGTTCTTAAGAGAGTCAGAACAGGCAATTAAAACAATAATAATAATGTCTGTATCCCCACTATTAAGCCTCGCGTAAGCGAGGCTTTTTTCGTTTTTCCTCTGAGCCAATTCCGCGCTAAACTATTGATATAACAATTAGCCAGTTAACCTCAGGCGTAAACAAGGTAGTTATTATGTTCATGCGATTTCTCGCTTTAGCGTTTCTCTTGGCAAGTACCTATGCTCAGTCTTACGACAGAATCACAGGCGCCGCCTTTGCTAGTCGATCAGAAGTGATTGCTCAATACGGTATGGCAGCCACCAGTCAGCCGTTGGCAACTCAAGTTGCACTCGATATTTTAAAGCAAGGAGGCAGTGCGGTAGATGCAGCCATTGCTGCTAATGCTATGCTAGGCCTTGTTGAACCCACTGGATGTGGTATTGGTGGCGATCTGTTTGCCATAGTATGGGATGAAGAAACAAAGCGCCTTTCTGGGCTTAACGCCTCTGGTCGCTCACCCCGAGCATTGACCAAAGATGTTTTTTCTGCCCAAGGGCTGAGTCAAATACCAAAGTTTGGGCCATTACCAGTCTCGGTGCCAGGAGCGGTCGACGGTTGGTTTGAACTACACAATAAGTACGGCAAGTTGCCTATGGCAACTTTATTAACCCCAGCCATTCAGTATGCAAGAGATGGGTTTCCAGTTACAGAGATGATTGCTTATTACTGGCAAATGAACGCCGACAGAATTAGCCATTACCCCGGCTTTGCTGAAACCTTTCTGATTAACGGAAAAGTGCCTAAAAAAGGCGATGTATTTACCAATCCACATTTAGCCGCTACGTACGAAAAAATAGCCACGGGTGGACGAGACGCTTTTTACAAAGGGGATATTGCTCGAATTATCGATGCCTACATGCAAGACCAAGGAGGCTTCCTATCGTATCAAGACCTCTCCAGTCACACGTCAACATGGGTTGATCCTGTATCTTCTAATTATAGGGGGTACGATGTGTGGGAATTACCACCTAATGGTCAAGGAATAGCAGCACTGCAAATATTAAATGTGTTGGAGCGATATGATATTGAGGGTATGGGTTTTGGGTCAGCAGATTATATTCATACTTTTGCCGAGGCGAAAAAGTTGGCCTTTGAAGACAGAGCCAAGTTTTACGCTGACCCTGAATTTAATGATATTCCCGTAGATTGGCTGATTTCAAAAGAATACGCCGCTGAACGTCAACGGTTAATAAACCCCGAACAAGCAGCGATGCGTTATGACGCAGGCAGATATGAAGGGGATACAATTTATCTCACGGTTGCAGATAAAGACGGCAATATGGTGTCGTTGATCCAAAGTAATTACCGCGGTATGGGATCAGGTATGACACCAACGGGGTTGGGGTTTGTGTTACAAAATCGGGGTGAGATGTTTACGTTGGAAGAAGGACATTTCAACGAATATGCACCGGGAAAACGACCTTTCCACACTATAATCCCTGCATTTGTCACTCGTAACGGCTACCCTTTTCTTAGTTTTGGAGTAATGGGCGGCGGTACTCAACCTCAGATGCATGCGCAGATTATTGTGAACGTTATCGATTTTGGCATGAACCTACAAGAAGCAGGGGATGCACCCCGCATATTACACAGCGGTTCAAGCAGCCCTACTGGCGCACTTATGCTTGATGGCGGCTATATAAGCCTAGAGTCGGGCGTATCCATGGAGGTGCAACGAGAGCTGATGGAGCGGGGACATACATTGCAAAGCGAAGTGGGTGTGTACGGTGGTTATCAGGCCATTGGCTGGGATAATGAGCGTAAAATCTATATTGGTGCCTCAGAGAGTCGAAAAGATGGACAAGCTGCGGGATATTGATACACACTTAGTGACAAGTCACCCCTTGATACATAAACGCAAATAATAACAAGAGCATTCATGACACAACCTCAAAAAGGAATATGCGCAGAGCCTAACTTGCATGCACAATATTTGTTGTTCAATGTTGTGGATGATGACAGTGAAGCGGTGCGCGCAAAAATCGCCCGCGTTGTGGACGTTTTTGAACACTTTGAAAATGAACACTATGAGGCTATGGTCACCGGTATTGTGGCAATAGGCCCTGGCTATTGGACAGATTTATACCCCGGTCTTATCCCCCCTGAATTAGCGCCATTTCCAGACATGCAATGCGAAGATAGAAGTGCGCCTACCATGCCATGTGATTTATTTATACAGATCCGCGCTGACCGTTTGGATATTTGTCATGCCATCGGCATCGAGGTGATGAATTTATTGCGTTTACACGTGGAATTAGTTGAGCAGGTGCGTGGTTTTAGGTACCTAGATGGGCGTGATTTAAACGGGTTTATTTACGCCCCCGAAAACCCAAGAGGTATGCGACGACGAGAAACAGCTATCGTCGGCGAGTATGATCCAGACTTTTGTGGCGGTAGCTACATTCATATTCAACGCTATCGCCATGATTTGCGTCGGTGGTTTAGCTTATCTCCTCGTCAGCAAGAACAGGTGATGGGGGTTACTCAAGAACACAACTTAGAGAGCGCCGAACGTTCTGCGTCATCTCACTGTGAACGGGCTACTGCATTGAGTCCAGACGACGGAATGCCTGGGTTGATAAAGCAAGGCATGCCTTATGGTGATATGCGCACTCAGGGGATGTTTTTTGTCAGTTGCGCGGCCAGTGCTCAGCCGTTTAGAACCATGTTACACAGTCAAATATATGGTAACGGTGATGGTGATTATGATCGCTGGTTAGATTATTCTAGCGCTGAAAGCGGTGCCTCTTTCTTTGCACCATCGATAACTTTCATTCGCCAGCAAGCTATGTATTAACCATTTGTGGCGTAGATTAGACCGCAAGAGCTCCATTCCAGAGTTCAATTTTGGGCTGATAGCGATGCTCGTGGCATACGTTAATATGGTGGTGTACTACATAATCAAGTGGAGCAACTTCTAAAGCCTTAGTAAAAGCCTCTAACGCCTCTTCCCAGTGTTGTTGCTTACGGTGTTCAATCCCCATTTTGATGTATTTTTCGGCGTCTAGTTTTGCTTTCTGCTCGTCTTCTGGCAAATGATCTAATACTTCGTACACTTCGACCGGCGCTTCTCGTCCCTTTACTTTAACCCAGTCGAGAAGCCTTGTTCTCACATGAGTTGTTCCAGATAGTGTCTCTAGCAACTGTGCCGTGACGAGTATGTCAGCGTGATATCGGGAAGTGAGAGATTCTAAACGATAGGCGAGGTTTACACTGTCACCAATGACAGTCGTATCCATGCGATCGTCTGAACCAACGGTGCCCAAAATAACGGGTCCAAAATTTATACCAATACCCACATTAATTGGCTCATAACCACTGTTTTTACGGTGTTGATTGTAGATTCCAAGGGCTTTTCGCAAATCTAATGCTGCCTGTATGGCATCATCAACTTTATTTCTTGCCGTACCACCGGGATGGTCAAAA
>Ga0256829_1000916_pt1 | contig 26099 bp, 21 predicted proteins | sample 131447metaG_FD_185979 | JGI IMG/M metagenome (GOLD analysis project Ga0256829, IMG submission 185979) | Hydrothermal vent microbial communities from Lau Basin, Pacific Ocean - 131-447 | ecosystem: Environmental > Aquatic > Marine > Hydrothermal vents | place: Pacific Ocean: Lau Basin | collected... | reverse complement strand
GGGATCAGCATTGCTTGACATGGATGGCAAGGTATTTACCATGCGCAACCCTTTTTTAGTAACCTTGGGAACAGGAGAAAAACCATGAGCTTTACCTATAAGCCTAGCCGAATTCGCCGAGCCCGCCGTCATGGTTTCCGTGCTCGCATGGCAACCCGCTCTGGCCGCGCTGTGATTAATCGTCGTCGTGCCAAGGGGCGTCAACGGCTGTCAGCCTGAGTTTACCGCATTGCCGCTTTCCTGAATCGTACCGATTGCGCTCTAAAGCTGATTTTTTATCCATGCGCAAGGGGAAGAGGATCAGGGTGGGCGTTCTTCGGATTGTCTATCGGGTCAATCAACTGGGCCATTCCCGACTGGGCCTTGCTGTCTCCAGAAAATATGGCAATGCAGTACAGCGCAATCGCTTGAAACGGCAATTAAGAAATTGTTTCCGCAGTAGTGGTTGCCATAGCATGGCAATTGATATGTTGATTATGCCTGCTGCCAGCGCAAATCAGGTCGCGAATCAGGCCAGTGGCGTACAGCATATATCTGCTGCCGCAACAGATTTGTTGCGTGCTATCTCCATGATCGGCGGCAGATTAAAATGATGGGCAGGTTGTTTGTTTCCTTGATTCATTTCTACCAGTGGTTTATTTCACCAGTGATGCCAAGTCATTGCGCACATACGCCCAGTTGCTCCTCTTATATGGTTGAGGCTATTCAACGCCATGGCGTGCTACGTGGTGTTTGGCTTGGGACGAAACGTCTGTTACGTTGTCACCCGTTTTCAAGGGGTGGTTATGACCCGGTGCCATGAATCATGAATGGCATTATTTCATAATATCAAAGAGTTAGAGTTATAATTAACAGTTTCAGGGAGAATGTATGGAACAGCGCAATATGCTTATAGCGTTTGCCTTGTCGATGATTGTGTTGCTGGGTTGGCAGGAGTTGTTTCCCGATCAGCCGGCACCGCAGCAGGTTGCATCCGAGGCTGGCAATGCGCAACCTGCCGCCGTAGATGCCGAGGCTCAGCCCCCGGCCATGCCTGTACAACAGGATGCCACGGGTGATATAACGACTGGTAATACGACGACTGGTCAAGTAACTGCTGGTGATCTGACTTCACAGCAGGCAAAGCCCGAAACATCAGGTGCAGTTTCAAACGGTAAAATATTTGAAATTGGCAATCATATGATTCATCTTAAGATAAGTGATAAGGGGTGGATTACACAGGGCTCTCTACTGACTTACAAAAAGTCTATCAAACCTGATGCACCCAATGTTGATGTACTGTTTATGGATCATAACGGGCATGCTGTCTATGCGAACTCCGGAATCATTGGTGTTAAGCGAACCACGCCGTTTGTGCTGGTGAAGCAGGCTGCATCTGTATTAACCCTGCAATCACAACTGGAGGGGGGGAGAATTTGGCAACGTACTTTTAGTCTTCATCCGGGCAGTTATAAAATTGATATTCATGACAAGGTTACCAATGGGGCCGGACTAGAAATGTATCGTCAGGTCGTGGAACGCAACCCGAATAAGAAGTTAAGCACTTTTTATGAACATATGGGGCCTACTGCGCTTATTAATGGCAAGCTGGAAGAACCGGATTATGATGATCTGGTTGATAAGGGCGCGCAACGCAAAGCATCTGTCGGCGGTTGGACAGGGGTGATGCACCGTTACTTCATTGCTGCGCTGATTTCCAACCCGAAGCAGAACTATCAATATTATTTTAAAGGTGATGGTTCCACTTATCAGGCGGGCGTGATTGATGCCGGCAAGCTGGAAGGTAGCGATGCGGTGTTCAGTACGCATCTGTATATCGGTCCCAAGTCAATCCCGATATTAAAAGAGGCGGGTTCCGGGTTGGAGCGTTCGGTTGACTTTGGTCTGGTCGCGCCTATTTCCAAGCCGATGCATAGTTTTTTGTCATGGTTGTACGGTTATCTTGGTAATTACGGCTGGTGCATTATTGTACTTGTTTTATCTATCAAATTGCTCTTTTTCTATCCCACCCAGAAATCGTATGAGTCCATGGCCGGGATGAGGAAACTGCAACCGGAAATGACGCGGCTTAAGGAACTGTATGGCGACGATAAGCAGCGTATGAGTCAGGAGATGATGGCGTTGTACAAAAAGCACAAGGTCAACCCCATGGGGGGATGCCTGCCGATTATCATTCAGATACCTGTATTTTTCGCACTGTATAGGGTGTTGCTTATTTCTATTGAAATGCGGCAGGCGCCGTTTATCGGCTGGATCCATGATATGTCCGTGCAGGATCCCTATTTTGTACTGCCAGTGATTATGGGCGCATCGATGCTTGTTCAGCAACGACTCAACCCCAAGCCTCCTGACCCGATGCAAGCCAAGGTCATGCAGTTTTTACCGGTTATTTTTACTGGCATGTTTCTGTTTTTCCCCGCAGGGCTGGTGCTGTACTGGGTTGTGAATAATATCCTGTCGATTGTTCAGCAGCGATTGGTGATGAAGAGGATGAACGTCGATTAACTCAATCCAGTCTATTTCAACGATAGCTGCGATTGCTACGCCTGCTGGTCGTGGTGGTATCGGTATTGTGCGCCTGTCGGGGCCGGGCGCTCTTGATATTCTGAAAAAGATTACTGGCCTGGATAATATTCAACCAAGAGCGGCGACGCTCACGCGCTGGCATGATAACGAAGGAGATATTCTGGATGAAGGCCTCGTCTTTTTTTTTCCAGCACCGCATTCTTATACAGGTGATGATGTCGTAGAGTTACAGGGGCATGGCAGCCCCGTATTGTTGCGTGCGCTCCTCCAGAGCCTGTATCAATTAGGCTGTAAACCGGCCGGGCCAGGCGAGTTTACCAGACGAGCCGTTGAGAATGGTCACCTTGATTTGTCTCAGGCGGAAGCAGTCGCGGCCTGCATTGATGCGGCGACTGTGCGCTCCGGTAAACAGGCATTACGTCAGTTGCAAGGTGTGTTCGGGCAACATATCGATCATCTAATGCAGCAGTTGACTGGTTTGGTGGCGCAGGTAGAGGCCTGTCTGGATTTTTCGGAAGAAGACATTCCTGCGTTGCATTTTGAAAAGCTGTCTGTTCAGATGCAGCAAACTGTTATTGATCCTATTAAGAAATTGCTTCGTACGTCCACTTTGGGAGAGCGCCTCTTCGATGGGGCGGTTGTGGCGATTATTGGTGCATCAAACGTAGGAAAATCCAGCCTGTTAAATGCTTTGTCTGGGTATGATCGTGCCATTGTAAGTGATATTCCCGGGACGACCCGGGATGTGCTTGAAATTGATTTCGAAATTCACGGTATACCAGTGCGTCTTGCGGATACGGCCGGATTGCGACTCAGCGATGATATTGTCGAACAAGAGGGCATTCGGCGAGCAAAAATGGCAGCCAGGCAGGCCGATGTAATTATTTTTGTCGCGGATGCAACGCGCCCGGAGACTTGGAATGCATCAATGGATGCGAATATTTATCTGATGAACAAGATAGATATTATACAGCCACAATACCCCCGGCATTTTATACCTGTCAGTGTCAGACATGGTAAGGGGTTGGTTAACTTGAAGGATAGTCTTGCGCAGCAACTTGGCGATATGCCTTTGGCTGATGAGGGGTTGCTGGTCACATGTGAGCGACACAGAAATTTGTTGTCTGAAGCCTTATTACATCTTCGCAATGGCATGAGTACAATACGCCATCAGGAACAGTTAGAATTAACTGCAATGGAGTTGCGAAGCGCGTGGAGTGCTCTGGGCTGCATCCTCGGCATAGGTGATATTGAATATATTCTCGATCGTGTGTTTGCTGATTTCTGTATTGGTAAGTAGGGGTAAGTAGGTATATTTCATGCTTTCGGATTGCATGATACTCCTTTCTTCTTGAAATGTATGCATGGTTTGCGTCATAATAGCCATCCTTTGTGAGTCAGTCATGAAGGTGCGGGGCTCATGGACTTATTTAATTCATAACACCCTGCTTTAAAATTTTTTTTTGGGAGAGGTTATGTCAGCAAAATACCCCGTTATTTCAGTAACAGGCTCATCCGGTGCCGGAACTAGCACAGCCAAGGCCGCACTTGAACATATTTTCAGGCGTGAAAAAGTAATTCCGGCCATTATCGAGGGAGATTGTTTCCATCGCTTTGATCGTATGGAATTCCGCGCAAAAGCGAAGGAATTTGAGGCGGCTGGAAAGCGCCTTAGTCATTTTTCAGATGATGCGAACCTGTTTGATAAAATCGCCGAGTTGTTTGATTCGTATCGCAGAACAGGTCGAGGGCTTGCACGTACCTATGTGCACGATGATGAGGAAGCCGAGCGCTATGGCGTACCTGCTGGTAAATTTACCGATTGGTGCGAGGTCGGAGAAGGTTCTGACTTGCTATTCTATGAAGGTCTGCATGGCGGTGTTGAAGAAGTTCGCCCTTATATCGATCTGTTGCTTGGCGTGGTTCCGGTGGTGAACCTTGAGTGGATCCAGAAGATTCACCGTGACACTGGCATGCGCGGCTATTCTCAGGAAGCTGTAGTGGATAATATATTGTCGCGCATGCATGACTATGTCCATTTTATTACTCCTCAGTTTACCTACACTGATATTAATTTTCAACGTGTGCCGCTGGTAGATACGTCGAACCCGTTTATAGCGCGCGATGTGCCCACGCCAGATGAAAGTATGATGGTGATAAGAATTCGTAAGCCTGAGCAATTGAATATCGATTTTCCATGGTTGCAGGCCATGCTGCATGATTCATTCATGTCGAGGCGCAACACTCTGGTGGTACCTTCCTCTAAATTTGCTTTGGCAATGGAGCTCATCCTGACTCCAATCGTACATGATTTGCTGGAAAAACGTCGCATCGCAAGAGGGTGATCGTTGTCATACATTAAAGGGCGGCCGCTGGCTGCCCTTTTTGTTGCCAGTGATTCTGTCAAACCTTACTGTTCTCGGATGGAGATTTGTTTCACGTGAAACATCCTGATGTTGTCGATGTGATTGTAGTAGGAGCCGGACATGCTGGCTGTGAATGTGCATGGGCTGCGGCCAACCGAGGTGCAAGCGTTCGGTTGATTACGCAAAACCTGGATACGATTGCAAAAATGTCCTGTAACCCTGCCATTGGCGGCATAGGCAAGGGGCACTTAGTGCATGAGGTTGATGCATTGGCTGGGCTTATGGGGGCAGTTGCGGACAGTTCAGCGCTGCAATACCGTGTATTAAATCAAAGCAAGGGCCCTGCGGTTCAGGCGACCCGGGCACAATGTGATCGGAGATACTATCACATGGCAATGCGAAAGCTTATAGATTCACACCCTAATATTTCGCTGCACCAAGGCACTGTATCTTCATTGATATTTAGCGGTGACAATATTGCAGGCGTTGTTGATGAGTTTGGCATTGAACATATAGCTTCTTCTGTGGTGCTTACAACAGGAACATTTCTAGGCGGTATGATTCATGTGGGGGATCGAACTATTCCGGCCGGCCGTGCCGGTGATGCTCCTGTGCTCGGCTTGACCGATGAGTTGTATCGATGCGAATTTAACCTTGGACGTTTGAAAACAGGTACGCCGCCAAGGCTGGATAAAAAGACCATTAATTGGAATGTGCTGGAGAAGCAGCTTGGGGACCCAGATGCAGTGCCGTTTTCCAGCATGTCAAACAAGGTCATTCAAAATCAGATTGCATGTGCGATCACGAGAACCAGTGAACGAGGCCATCATATTATTCTAGAAAATATGGCGAGGTCTGCAATTCATTCGGGTAAAATATCAAGTGCAGGGCCACGCTATTGTCCAAGCATCGAGGACAAGGTTGTCCGTTTTTCAGATAAATCGAGCCACCAGATTTTTTTAGAACCTGAGGGCAGGGATCACAACGAAATTTATCCGAATGGGATTTCCACATCATTGCCAGTTGATGTGCAGTGGGCGTTTGTAAGGTCTATTGATGGGCTGGAACATGCAACTATCATTCGTCCGGGTTATGCCATTGAGTATGATTATGTGGATCCCACTGAACTGAGGCCGACGCTAGAAACCAAGAAAATATCCGGTCTGTTTCATGCGGGCCAGATCAATGGGACGACTGGTTATGAGGAAGCTGCCGCCCAGGGGCTGCTGGCGGGTATTAATGCCGCAGCACACGCAATTGACCTTCAGTCATGGGTGCCGAACAGATCAGAGGCTTATTTAGGCGTTATGGTGGATGACCTGGTCACAAAGGGTGTGACGGAACCATACAGGATGTTCACTTCTCGGGCAGAGTTCCGACTACAGCTTCGAGAAGATAATGCTGACCTGCGGTTGGGTGATACCGCTATTAAACTTGGTTTATACAGTGAAGAGCGAATGATTGAATTTGAGTTAAGGCAATCCAGGGTAAATAGCGTATTTGCAATGGCTAAAAATAGTGTAGTTGGTACGAGCAGGAGTTGGAGAGATCGATTAAACTCAATCGATCTCCCTGTACCCTCCCGGCCAATGGATTTGATTGCATATACTCACCGTAATGATGTTCAGCCCCTGCAAACTTTGAGGTTGCTGGACATATGTCAGGAATTTGAAGCCAAGGACCAAAGATCTTTACTGGCGTTAATGCACTATGAGGGTTATTTGGACAAGCAGATGATTGAAGTTGAGCGCTTTAAGAAGATGGAGCAAAGACAAATCCCTCGATCGCTAGATTATTCCAAAGTGCATGGGCTCAGTACAGAATGCCGGCAACTACTGTCCAAAGTGCAGCCGGGCACGCTTGGGCAGGCTTCCAGAATATCCGGAATGACACCATCTGCGGTGACGTGCTTGATACTCTTTCTCAATAAATGTGATGCAAACTAATTTCATCGATACATATGTTGGTGAGGTGCTCAAGTTTCGTAAAGCGTTGAATTTGACATCCATTTCCGATGCAGGAATATTTAAGGACAGGTTTATTCAGCCCTCTCTTGTTATGGGACAATGGATGCCTGAAAGCGGGCGTATGCTGGATATTGGCAGTGGCATGGGAGTGCCTGGTATTCCATTGCTTATTTCAAAACCTTTGTTGACCGGGGTACTCGTTGAGCGGCGAAAAAAGCGGGCTGAATTTCTCAGGCATATTGTTAGAAAGCTGAAACTACAGGCTGAAGTTTATGATGCAGATATCTGTTCATTACCCTCATTGCATGTGGATGTGTGTGTTGCAAGGGCGGTGGCAGATGAACGGGAGTTGTTGAAAATGTGCTCAGCGCATGTAAACCACGGTGCAGTTGCTGTTTTTCCTGTGCCACAGAAACAAGATTTGGTGCATGTTGATGGCTGGAAAATATTGGATCAACACTCGATTCGCATTGGTGCTTCTGAAAATAACATTCAGAATATTCGTTGCTATCAATATCGTAAGTCTGAACATAATGCAGGAGGTTTCACGTGAAACATCATGGGCTAGGTCCCGTAGTAGCGATTGCCAATCAAAAAGGCGGGGTGGGTAAAACGACCACCAGTATAAATTTGGCCGCATCTTTAGCTGCACTGGATCAGCGAGTGCTACTTATCGATCTCGACCCTCAGGGGAACTCCACATCTGGACTGGGTGTGAATCAGAAAGACGTGACATCAGGCACCTATGGTGTATTAATGGGCGAATATTCATTGAAAGAAAGTATTGTAGATACAGATTTCAATCGTCTGTTTTTATTACCAGCCAGTATGGATTTGGCTGGTTCAGAAGTGGAACTGGTTAGCGAAATTGGACGCGAGCTGAAGTTAAATCAGGCATTGGATGAATATAACGGGGAAAGGTTTGACTTTGTTTTTATAGATTGCCCTCCGGCACTGAGTTTGCTGACGGTAAATGCATTGACAGCATCGGACTATGTAATGGTAACATTACAAACAGAGTTTTATGCGATGGAAGGGTTGACGCAATTGATGGATTCCATTCGTCGAATTAGACAGGTTTTGAACGAATCATTGGCTATGGATGGGATTTTACTCACGATGGTGGATCGTAGAAATAATTTATCCACACTGGTCGAACAGGATGTTAGAGCATATTTTGGTTCACAGGTGTATGAAGAGATTATTCCAAGAAATGTCCGCTTGTCCGAAGCGCCAAGTTATGGCGTACCTGTCATGTATCATGATGTGCGTTCGAAAGGTGCACAGGCATATTTGTCTGTCGCCAGAGAATTTATGCATCGTCGTGAGGTGTGACGGAATGGTAAACATGTGGGAGGGAGTATGGCAGTAGTAAAAAATCGCGGCCTTGGTCGCGGACTCAATGCGCTGTTGGGGGATACGCCTACCCCGGAGGTGATGCGGCAGACAACACATATCCCGATCTCAAAAATTAAGCCAAATAGTTATCAGCCCAGAAGTCATTTTTCAAACGATGGGTTGGAAGCATTAACGGAATCGATTCGGCAAGAGGGTGTTTTAATGCCGATACTGATCCGTCCTAAGGGTGATGGTTACGAGTTGATTGCGGGGGAACGGCGATGGAGAGCCTCGCAGGCGGCGGGATTGACAGAAATTCCGGCTGTGATCCGCAAGGTGAATGATTTACAGGCACTCGAACTGGCAATTATCGAAAATGAGCAGCGCGATGACTTGACTGCCATCGAATCCGCTCAGGCATATCGGAGAATGATCGATGAATTTGGATGTACGCAGCAGCAGGTTGCTGAAAAGATCGGCTTATCGCGCGTCCAGGTGAGTAATTTGATCCGGTTGCTTCAGTTGTCAGATTGCATTCAAGATATGATTGGAAGCCGACAGTTGAGCATGGGCAACGCCCGCCCGCTGGTCGGTTTGTCTACACCTGTTGCAGAGAACCTTGCGCGCCAATGTATTGAACATGGGTGGAGTGCACGTCAGATGGAGCGCGAGGCGAAAAAAGCCGCCAGACCGATTCCGGAAGCGGCTAAAAAAAAATTGGATGCCGATGTGGTGGCACTGCAGGATGAATTGACTCGAAAGCTCGGGTTGTCGGTAGAGATTGTCTGTAAAAAGGATGGAGCTGGGGAAATGCGCATCAGATACACCCAAGCTGCAGAGTTGGATGGGGTGCTACGAAAACTAAGGATCTGATATGAAGTTCTTGAAAAACAAATAGTTATATAATAATTATGTGAGCTTGACTGATGAGAGTGAATGGTAATTTTTACAGGGCGGTAAACTGGCATGTTGAATCTGGCGGCGTTCAGTGGATAGAGCAAAGACTATTGCCCCATCGATTTGAGCAGGTTGTTACGATAAAAGCTGAGGAAGTGGCCGTTGCGATAGAGTCGATGCAGGTGCGTGGCGCACCAAGCATAGGTGCGGCTGCAGCACATGGGCTGGCGCTGGCCTGGAACGAGGGTCAAGAGCGTTTTATGGAATACTGGCTGCCTAGATTCAGGAGAACGAGGCCAACTGCCGTAAACCTGTTTCACGCTTGCAATGTCATGCAACTATGTGCTGAGTCGAATCCACAGTTGAGTCGAATGGTTGAGTGCGCGCAAGCATATGCTGATGGCGAGGTGTCTGCGAATCGGTGCATAGGTGAACATATGGCTGGTTTGCTTGCGGTTGGACAACGACAGATTCTGACACATTGCAATGCTGGCTGGTTGGCTGCTGTGGATTGGGGCACGGCAACTGCCGGTATATACCATCTGGCGCAAGCCGGTGAGAACCCATTTGTATGGGTGGATGAGACGCGGCCAAGGTTGCAGGGTGCTCGTCTAACCGCATGGGAGTTGTCTCAGGAAGGTGTTGCGTGCCGTATTCAGGCCGATGGTGCTGCTGCATGGATGATCGCGCAGGGGAGGGTGGATGCAATTGTTGTTGGCGCAGATCGCATTGCTGCCAATGGCGATGTGGCTAATAAAATTGGTACTTATGCGCTGTCGTTGGCGGCCAGAGAACACGGTGTTCCGATGTATGTTGCTGCACCGACTTCAACATTTGATGCTGGTTGTCCGAGTGGTAGCGAGATTCCGATTGAGCAGAGAAATGAAAACGAAGTGCTGCGGATCGATGGCATGGATGATACAAACCGGATTCAGGACATTCGCGTTGCTGCACCGGGGGTGTTGGCCAACAACCCGGCATTTGATGTAACGCCCTATGCCAATCTTAGCGGCATTGTCTGTGAACATGGACTGTGGCATGCGTGATGATATATACATAGTTTTACGCTGGAGCTTATATGAAACAAACAGCCATTTATCCTGGTACATTTGATCCAATTACGCTGGGCCATGTCGATGTGGTGAGGCGCGGATTAAAATTATTTGACCGCATTGTGATAGGTGTTGCCGATAATCCGAACAAGGGGCCCATGTTTGATGTGGAGGCGCGATTTGCCATGGTGTGTGAAACATTTATTGCCGAACCGAATGTCGAAGTCGCACGGTTTTCAGGCCTGTTGGTGGACTTGGCGCATGGTTTTCAGGCCCATGCAATATTACGAGGCCTGCGAGCAGCATCCGACTTTGAATATGAATTTCAAATGGCGACCATGAATCGCCGTCTTGATGCCGCGATCGAAACTGCTTTTGTTATGGCACGAGAAGACTATACCTTTGTTTCTTCACGATTTATACGTGAAATATCTACCATGGGCGGTGATGTGTCAGCTCTGGTTCCCGCTCCGGTATTGTTGCGTCTGGATGGGCGGTAACAGCATTATATTTTGATCATTAACGATTAAACGGTACTGCCCGGATAATTCATGCTTGAGTTCGGTTGTTTGCTCGGTATGATGCGCCACCCTTGCCGGCATAGCTCAGTTGGTAGAGCAGCTGATTTGTAATCAGCAGGCCACGGGTTCGAATCCTGTTGCCGGCTCCAGTTAAGTCATTTTTGTCTATTGCTCGATAGATGTTACTTGACAGTATGCGACAAAGATGCAGTATCGCGCGCCCTTTTGGACTGACCACATGGTCATCTTGTGAAGGCGTGTATGGAGAGGTTCCCGAGTGGCTAAAGGGGGCAGACTGTAAATCTGCTGGCTCAGCCTACGTTGGTTCGAATCCAGCCCTCTCCACCAGTTACGGTAGAAGTTCCCTGAGCTTCTCCCGGCACGCGGGTGTGGTACAATGGTAGCACCTCAGCCTTCCAAGCTGATGACGCGGGTTCGATTCCCGCCACCCGCTCCATTTGTTCATACATGGACGTATGGAAATGGCCCAGGTAGCTCAGGGGTAGAGCACATCCTTGGTAAGGATGAGGTCGCGGGTTCAATTCCCGCCCTGGGCTCCAGTTTGACAGATGTTTGCATAGCAATGCCAATAACTGTCGTGGTTGAAAAATGGTTGATAAAATGAAAACGGAGAAGCGAAATGGCAAAGGAAAAGTACGAGCGCACCAAGCCGCACGTTAACATTGGCACCATTGGTCACGTTGACCATGGCAAGACGACGTTGACCGCTGCGATCACCAAGGTTCTGTCTGAAACAGGCGGAGCTGAATTCAAGGATTACGGCGATATCGATGGCGCACCTGAAGAGCGCGCGCGTGGTATTACCATAGCAACTGCGCATGTAGAGTATGAGACAGAAGCCCGTCACTACGCCCATGTGGATTGCCCCGGCCATGCCGATTATGTGAAGAATATGATTACCGGTGCGGCTCAGATGGATGGAGGTATTCTGGTTGTGTCCGCTGCTGATGGCCCGATGCCTCAGACCCGCGAGCATGTATTGCTGGCACGTCAGGTAAACGTACCGCATCTGGTTGTTTATCTGAACAAGGCCGACATGGTTGATGATGACGAGCTGCTGGAACTGGTTGAAATGGAAGTTCGCGAATTGCTGGACTCCTACGATTTCCCGGGCGATGACACGCCAATCATCATCGGTTCTGCACTGAAGGCACTGGAAGGCGATACATCAGACATTGGCGCAGCCTCCATTCACAAGCTGATGGACGCGGTTGATACATTTATTCCAACACCAGAACGTCCGATTGACAAGCCATTCCTGATGCCGATTGAAGATGTGTTCTCGATTTCAGGTCGCGGTACGGTTGTGACCGGTCGTATTGAGCAGGGCGTTGTAAAAGTTGGTGAAGAGATCGAAATCGTTGGTATTAAAGACACAGTTGTGTCGACGTGTACCGGTGTTGAAATGTTCCACAAGTTGCTCGATCAGGGTCAAGCAGGCGATAACGTCGGAGTGCTGTTGCGCGGCACCAAGCGTGAAGATGTTGAGCGTGGTCAGGTATTGGCCAAGCCCGGTTCGATTACGCCGCACACCAGCTTCAAGGCTGAAGCCTATATTCTGACCAAGGATGAAGGTGGTCGTCATACACCATTCTTCAATGGCTATCGTCCACAGTTCTACTTCCGTACCACAGACGTGACTGGTTCAGTCACCCTGCCGGAAGGCACAGAAATGGTGATGCCTGGCGATAATATCTCAATGACTGTTGAGCTGATTACACCAATCGCCATGGATAAAGAGCTGCGCTTCGCCATCCGCGAAGGCGGTCGCACGGTCGGCGCTGGCGTCGTTACCGACATTAGTAAGTAAAAAAGCTGAGAAGAACTGGCAGCGGTGGCAGGTTTTACCTGCTACCGCTTTGCCGTCACTGGAGAATAAGAAATGCGTGAACTGCTTGCTTTGGCGTGTGAAGAGTGCAAACGTCGCAATTACACGACTGATAAAAATAAACGTACGATGACAGATAAACTGGTATTGAGTAAATACTGCAGCTCTTGTCGTAAACATACTATGCACAAGGAAACAAAAATCGGCAAATAAGCCGTTGGATATGAGGCAGTTGTGGTGATCATGGCCTTTAGTGCCGATCGCGCGGGGTTGTTTTATAGCGGGTGGCGGAAGCCACACATGTTAGGCGAGTAGCTCAATTGGTAGAGTACCGGTCTCCAAAACCGGGTGCTGTGGGTTCGAGTCCCTCCTCGCCTGCCAGTTTTTGAGTGTGTAGGGTAGAATAGGAGCTTATGTATGAGTCGTGTCGCAGATATGCGGAAATTCATGAATGAGGTGAAGGTCGAAACCAGAAAGGTGACGTGGCCGGAGCGCAAGGAGACAGTACAGTCAACGCTGATGGTGTTTGTCATGGTGCTCTTTATCGCCTTCTTTTTGTGGCTTATTGATTCAAGCTTGAGCTGGCTTGTACAGAAGGTGATCTAATGACGATGCAATGGTATGCAGTCCAAGTCTACTCCAACTTTGAAGATAAAGTGGAGCGGATGTTGCGGGAAAATATCGAGCGCGCAGAGCTGGGTGACAAGTTCGGTGAGATAATGGTGCCGCGAGAGGATGTGGTCGAATTAAAAAACGGTCAGAAGGTAACGTCTCAGCGTAAATTTTTCCCCGGTTATATACTTGTCCAGATGGAACTGAATGATGAAACCTGGCATGTCGTAAAAGATACGCGTCAAGTTAGTGATTTTCTTGGCTCGGGTGGCAAGCCGCGTCCGATGCCTCAGCGAGAAGTAGATGCCTTGCTACATCAGATTGAAGAGGGTATTGAACGACCGAAACCGAAAGTGATGTTTGATATCGGAGAGGCTGTACGTGTCATTGATGGCCCGTTCGCATCCTTTAACGGCGTGGTTGAAGAGGTGATGGAAGAAAAGGCTAAATTAAAGGTGAGCGTGTCGATTTTTGGACGTCCTACGCCAGTAGAGTTGGAATATATTCAGGTTGAAAAAGGATAAAGGCGCTGCCTTTATCCTGAATGAGAATCAAATCCTTCACAGGATGTGAGGGGTTACCGCAAAATATAGAGAATGCGGGAGCAGAGTCGGCGAAGCTGGCATGCGAATAAAGGTGAAAGGCTGGAGTCTGACGCCGGTTGGAGAATTAAATGGCAAAAAAACTCGATAAAATCGTGAAATTGCAGGTGCCTGCGGGCTCCGCAAATCCTGCTCCGCCAGTAGGCCCGGCTCTCGGCCAGGCTGGTGTGAATATTATGGAATTCTGTAAGGCTTTCAACGCCAAGACGCAGGAGATGGAAAAAGGTCTGACGCTTCCGGTTGTGATCAGCGTCTATGCGGATCGTTCCTTTGATTTCGTTATTAAGACCCCGCCCGCCTCAGTGTTGCTGCTGAAAGCGGCAAACCTGAAGAAGGGTAGCGGTGAACCGAACAAGAGAAAAGTCGGTAAAGTCACCAGCGCCCAGATCCGTGAGATTGTAGAGACCAAAATGCCTGACCTGAACTGCTATGATGTAGAAGCTGGCATGAAAATCATTGAAGGCACCGCCCGTTCCATGGGTCTGGAAGTTGAAGGCTAAGGGGATAACGATGGCAAAAGTAACCAAACGTATGCAAGCAAGCCTGGCCGCTGTGCCAGCTCAGGCTGTAACTGTAAAAGAAGCTGTGGATGCAATTCTGGCACAGCCGGGCACGAAATTTGATGAGTCTGTTGATGTGGCCATCAAGCTGGGTGTTGACCCGCGTCATGCCGATCAGATGGTTCGCGGTTCTATTTCTCTTCCCAATGGCACGGGTAAGAGCGTGAGCGTTGCCGTGTTCGCCAAGGGTGCGAAGGCTGAAGAAGCAATAGCTGCCGGTGCTGATTTTGTTGGTGCTGAAGATCTGGTCGAAAAGGTGCAGGGCGGTTTCATGGATTTTGATCGCGTTGTGGCTACACCGGACATGATGGCGCAAGTCGGTCGTCTGGGCCGTGTATTGGGGCCGCGTGGTCTGATGCCAAATCCAAAACTGGGTACGGTGACTATGGATGTTACCAAGGCAGTGACTGCAATTAAAGCCGGTCAGATTGAGGTGCGTGTAGATAAGGGCGGTGTTATTCATGCCCCCGTTGGGCGTCGTTCGTTTGATGCGGCCAAGCTCAATGAGAATATTGACTCGTTGCTGGCAGATCTCAATCGTATGAAGCCTGCTTCATCCAAAGGTCGTTACATGCAGAAAATGTCGATCTCATCAACGATGGGTGCCGGCGTTCGCGTGGATGAAACCACGCTGTAATAATCATGCGTTGCACGCCTGATTAGGGCCGCCAAGGCGGCAAAAGTTTGATTGGTGATAACCAATCGTTTGCCTACGGGCATAAAAGAATCGACTTTAACCAAGGCTGATTGATCAGATAAGAAGATCAGGCGAGGGGAAGTCGAAAATAACGATCCGTCCAAGACTGCAGGAGCCGAACTCGCAAGAGTAAGGCTTAATTGGAGAAATCCTTCCAGCAATAGATGGAGTGCAAGCTCACTTGCGCGGGTCGAAAAGCAAGGGGGTAAATGTGAATAAAAATGACAAACAACGCATTGTCGAAGAACTTCACGCTGCCTGGTCCGAATCAACAGCAGGTGTGGTGACACACTATCGCGGTTTGACTGTCACCGAAATGGGTGATTTGCGCCGCAGTCTGCATAATGCAGATGTGTCACTACAGGTGGTCAAGAATACTTTGGCTCGCCGCGCTGCTGAAGGTACGGACTTTAAAGCAGCGTCTGAATTGTTCACCGGCCCGGTCGCAATTGCATATGGTAAAGATCCGGTTGGTATGGCTAAAGCCATTGCCGAATTTGCCAAAAAGCACGAAGCGCTCGATGTCAAAGGTGGTGTTCTCGACGGTAAAATGGTGGATGTTTCCGGTGTTAAGGCATTGGCAAGCCTGCCATCACGCGAAGTTTTGCTTGCCAAAATGCTGGGCAGCATGCAGTCACCGATTTCCGGATTCGTCCGTACATTGGCAGAAGTACCTGCATCGTTCGTCCGCACACTGGCGGCCATTCGCGACCAGAAAGAGACCGTGTAACATAGCCGTAAAATCATTTATCACTAATACTTTAAAACTATAGCAAGAGGAGCTAAAAAAATGGCAATCACAAAAGATGAATTAATCGAAGCAATCGAAACTATGACCGTATTGGAACTCTCAGAGCTGGTAACAGCTTTGGAAGACAAGTTCGGCGTATCCGCTGCTGCGCCTGTCGCAGTAGCAGCAGGACCTGCAGCAGCAGGTGGCGAAGCAGCGGCTGAAGAGCAGACTGAATTCAATGTTGTTCTGACCAGTGTGGGTGAAAAGAAAATTCAGGTAATCAAGGCAGTACGTGAGGTCACAGGTCTGGGTCTGAAAGAAGCCAAGGCAGTGGTGGACGGCGTACCGGGCAACGTCAAGGAAGGCGTATCCAAGGATGAGGCTGAAGATGTCAAGGGTAAGCTGGAAGCAGCAGGCGCATCTGTAGAGCTGAAGTAAGCTTTACTCATTGTTCCGCTTTCACACATAAGTGAAAAAGGTTAATCCCCGGTAGCGTAAGCTGCCGGGGCTTGGCTTTTTTCGCGGTTTTTTTTACAGATGATCAATTTTACAGTTCGAGGGTATCATGGCCAAGCAAGCATCACTGAAACGTATACGTAAGAATTACGGCACTATCCACTCGCCGATCGACATGCCGAATATGTTGGCATTGCAGACGGAGTCCTACCATGAGTTTATGGGCTATGGTACTGCAATGAATGACTCACGCCTGTACAAGGTGTTTAATTCTGTATTTCCGGTGCGTGATTATGGTGGTAACGCAGAACTTGGTTTTGAAGGATTTGAGTATAGTCCTCCTCGTTATGATCTGGATGAATGCCGTCGGCGTGATTTGACGTATGCATTGCCTGTAAAAGTGAAATTACGCCTGAAGATTTTTGAATCGGACGGACATTCTCGTAAAAACCGTAAAGTACGCGAAGTACGCGATCAGTCCGTATACATGGGTGAAATCCCCAACATGACCGAATATGGTTCGTTTATTATCAACGGTACCGAGCGGGCCATCGTGTCCCAGATGCACCGCTCTCCCGGTGTGTTTTTTGATCATGATAAAGGCAAAACACATGCTTCCGGTAAATTTCTGTTCAAAGCGCGCGTGATTCCCTACCGTGGCTCCTGGCTGGATTTCGAATTTGACGCCAAGGATCATGTGAACTTCCGGATCGACCTGCGCCGTAAGATGCCTTGCGGAATTCTGCTCAAGGCATTAGGCCTTTCCACCCAGGAAATCCTGGATCGTTTTTTTCAGCGCCGAACCTATCGTTTCTTGAAGAAAGGCATTCAGGTGAAATTTGAAGCTGAAAAGTTTGTCGGTACGCGCGCAGTGACAACGATCAAGATTGGCAACAAGAAGATTGTTTCCGAAGGCAAAAAATTCACCAAGCTGGCCATTAAACGGTTGACTGAAGCTGAGGTCGAATGGATTGATGTGCCGTTCGAATCCGTGATTGGCGAGGTGTCCGCCGAACCGATCCTGATTGAAGGCGGCGAGATTCTGATCGACCATAATCAGGAACTGACAGAAGAGGCTATTTCAGCTTTGCAGGGCGCCGGCATCAAAAAATTTGATTGCCTGCTCATTGATGCATCGGTGCGCGGCCCATGGCTGGCCGATACGCTGCGGCTCGATATGGTACAGTCGCGTGAAGAAGCCCGTGTTGAAATTTATCGTATGATGCGCCCCGGTGAACCGCCAACGGTGGAAACTGCGCGCGCGCTGTTTGAGTCGTTGTTCTATGATAAATCGCGCTATGATCTCTCCCGCGTCGGTCGTATGAAGCTCAATTCACGTCTGGATATCAGCAATGACGATGTGCCGCTGGATCAGGGCACGCTGCGCGTTGAAGATATTCTGCTGACGCTCGATACCCTGCTCTCCTTGCGTGATGGCATTGGCGAAGTCGATGATATCGACCACCTGGGTAATCGGCGTTTGCGCTCAGTGGGTGAGTTGCTGGAAAACCAGATTCGTGTTGGTCTGGTGCGCATGGAGCGTGCAATTCGTGAGCGCTTGAGTTCCGGCGATCTGACTGAAATGATGCCGTCTGACGTGGTCAATGCCAAACCATTGATTGCATCCGTGAAAGAATTTTTCGGCTCATCGCAACTGTCGCAGTTTATGGATCAGACCAACCCGCTTTCCGAAGTGACCCACAAGCGCCGCATCTCTGCGCTTGGTCCCGGCGGACTCTCTCGCGAACGTGCTGGTTTCGAAGTGCGCGATGTGCATCCGACCCATTATGGTCGCCTGTGCCCGATTGAAACACCTGAAGGTCCGAACATTGGTCTGATCAACTCTCTGGCGACCTATGCCAAGGTGAATGATTTTGGTTTCCTGGAATCACCCTATCGCAAGGTGGTGGATGGCAACATTACTGATGACGTGGAATACCTGTCTGCCATTGATGAAAGCACCCCGGTGATTGCACAGGCCAATGCTGTTGTAGGCGAAGATGGTAACTTTGTTGCTGACTTGGTGCAGTGCCGGCAGGGCGGCGAGTTCATTATGGCAACGCCAGCCGAGATCAACTATATGGATGTATCGCCAACCCAGGTGATTTCCGTTTGTGCCGGTCTGATTCCTTTCCTTGAGCATGATGATGCCAACCGCGCCCTGATGGGCTCGAACATGCAGCGTCAGGCAGTGCCTTTGCTGCGTTCAGAGAAGCCGTTGGTGGGCACAGGCATGGAAGCGCCGTTGGCGCGCGACTCAGGCGTGTCGCAGGTCGCTCGTCGCAGCGGCGCGGTTGAACGTGTGGACGGCAGCCGTATCGTGGTTCGTGTGAATGATGACGAGCAGGTTGAAGGCGAGCCGGGCGTGGATATATACCGCCTGTTCAAGTATCGCCGTTCCAACCAGAACACCTGCTTCAATCAGCGTCCGCTGGTCAAGATGGGCGAACTGGTTGCCAGGGGCGATATCATTGCTGATGGTCCGTCCACTGATATGGGTGAGTTGGCTCTGGGGCGCAATGTGCTGGTCGCATTCATGCCGTGGCGCGGCTACAACTTTGAGGATGCCATTGTGATCAACGAAAAGTTGGTCAAGGATGATGTCTATACCTCTATTCATATTGAAGAATTTGAGGCAGTTGCCCGGGATACCAAGCTGGGTGAAGAAGAGATTACCCGTGATATTCCTAATGTCGGTGAAGATGCACTGCGTCATCTCGATGATTGTGGTATCGCCTATATCGGTGCGGAAGTGAAGCAGGGCGATATTCTGGTCGGCAAGATTACTCCGAAGGGTGAAACACAACTGTCGCCGGAAGAGAAGCTACTGCGCGCTATCTTTGGCGAAAAGGCGTCAGATGTGCGTGATACATCCATGCGCGTGAAGCCGGGCGAAGAGGGCATTGTCGTGGATGTGCAGATTTTCACGCGCCGTGGCGATGAGAAAGATGATCGTGCCAAATCGATTGAAGAGATGTCCATTGAACAGCTTTACAGCGATAAGGAAGACGAACGTCGCATTCTGGAAGCCAATGCAGTCAGCCGTTTGAATGCACTGCTGGTTGGTCAGCGTGCTGCCCAATTCAAGGGTTTGAAACAGGGTGAGGTGATTAGCGAGGTGCATGTTGAAGCACTTAACCTGCGCGATCTGTCGGCGGTTTCGGTGCAAGATGATGCGATGAATGAGCGTCTGGCCGAGATTCATGAATCAATGGATAAAGAGCGCGGCAAGCTGGAGTCCCGTTTTGAGGAGAAGGTAGCCAAGGTGCGCGAAGGTTCAGAACTGAAACCTGGCGTCATCAAGGTGGTGAAAGTATTTGTGGCTGTGAAGCGTAAGCTGCAACCGGGCGATAAAATGGCTGGCCGCCATGGTAACAAGGGTGTGATTTCGATTATTGTACCGGAAGAAGATATGCCGTTTACCGAGGACGGTACGCCGGTGGATATCTGTCTGAACCCGCTGGGCGTGCCTTCACGTATGAATATCGGGCAGATTTTTGAAATTCATATGGGCCTGGCAGCCAGCGTGCTGGGTAAAAAAATCGAAAGGATGCTGAAGGAAAGCGTTGCATCTGATGAGCTCAAAGCCTTCCTGCTCGATATTTACGATGAGGACAGATCGGCCTGTACAGATATTGCAGGCATGGATGATGAAGCGTTGTTTGAGTTGGCCAATAATCTGTGCGGCGGTGTGCCGATTGCGACACCGGCATTTGACGGCGCCAAGGAATCACATCTCAATCGCATGTTGAATCTGGCGGGCGTATCTGAAAGCGGCCAGACAACACTGTATGACGGGCGTACAGGCGAGGCCTTCGATCGTCAGGTGACGATTGGCGCTATGTATATTCTGAAACTACATCATCTTGTGGATGAGAAGATTCATGCTCGTTCAACCGGCCCTTATTCGCTGGTCACACAGCAGCCGCTGGGTGGTAAGGCACAGTTTGGAGGCCAACGTTTCGGTGAGATGGAAGTGTGGGCGCTGGAAGCCTATGGCGCGGCCTACACCCTGCAGGAGATGCTGACTGTGAAGTCGGACGATGTGCAGGGACGCACCAAGATGTATGAATCCATTGTCCGTGGCGACATGTCGTTCGATGCCGGAATTCCGGAATCATTCAACGTCATGACTAAAGAATTGAATGCACTGGGTATTGATCTGGCTATGGTCAAACGCCCGACCGAGAAGGAAGGAGAATAAGCCATGCAAGAACTGCTTAGAATGTTCCAGAAGCCGTCCAGCATCCAGGATTTTGATGGACTGCGGGTCGGGCTGGCCAGCCCGGAAAAAATTCGTTCCTGGTCGTATGGCGAGGTTAAGAAGCCTGAAACGATCAACTATCGTACCTTCAAGCCGGAGCGCGATGGCCTGTTTTGTGCCAAGATTTTCGGGCCGATCAAAGATTACGAGTGTCTGTGCGGTAAATACAAGCGCCTGAAACATCGTGGCGTGGTGTGTGAAAAATGTTCGGTAGAAGTGATTCAATCCAAGGTACGCCGTGAGCGTATGGGGCACATTGATCTGGCTGCACCGGTGGCGCACATCTGGTTTTTGAAGAGCCTGCCGTCCCGTATTGGATTGCTGCTGGATAAAACCCTGAAAGAGCTGGAACGCGTACTCTATTTCGAGTCCTACATTGTACTTGATCCGGGCTTGACCAGTCTGGAACAATTTCAAATCCTGACCGAAGAGGAGCATATTGAGGCATTCGAGGAGTACGGCGAGGAGTTTCGCGCTGGCATGGGTGCTGAAGCTTTGCAGGAAATGTTGAAAAATATTGATCTGGAAGAAGAGCGCCAGAGTTTGCGCGCCCAGATCGGGGCAACCAAAGCCGTGACCAAGCTGACCAAGCTGACCAAGCGTCTGTCCACAGTGGAAGCGATGCTTGGCTCAGGCAATCGCCCGGAATGGATGGTTCTGAATGTGATTCCGGTACTGCCACCGGAAATTCGTCCGCTGGTACCGCTTGATGGCGGTCGTTTCGCCACCTCTGATCTGAATGATCTCTATCGCCGCGTGATTAACCGCAACAACCGTCTGAAACGACTGCTGGAACTGAATGCTCCGGAAATCATTACGCGTAATGAAAAACGTATGTTGCAGGAGTCTGTCGATGCGCTGTTCGATAATGATCGCCGCAGCAAGCCGATTACCGGCAATAACCGCCGTCCGCTGAAATCTCTGTCCAATGTCATCAAAGGTAAGCAGGGTCGTTTTCGTCAGAATTTGCTCGGTAAACGCGTGGACTATTCCGGTCGTTCCGTCATTGTGGTTGGACCGGATCTGAAGCTGCATCAGTGCGGTCTGCCCAAGAAGATGGCGCTGGAACTGTTCAAACCGTTTATCTACAATAAACTCGAGTTGCGTGGTCTGGCCAACACGATCAAGGCGGCCAAGAAGCTGGTTGAGCAGGGTATTCCAGAAGTTTGGGATATTCTGGCCGAAGTGATTTACCAGCATCCGGTCATGCTAAACCGTGCGCCGACGCTGCACAGGCTTGGTATTCAGGCTTTCGAGCCGGTATTGGTGGAAGGCAAGGCTATTCGGTTGCATCCGCTGGTCTGTACAGCCTTCAACGCCGATTTCGATGGCGATCAGATGGCTGTACATGTCCCGCTTTCCATTGAAGCGCAGACTGAAACGCGCGCCCTGATGCTGTCCACCAACAACATTCTGTCGCCTGCCACCGGCAAGCCGGTGATCGTGCCGACGCAGGATATGGTTCTGGGTATCTATTATCTCAGCCGCGAACGTCCGTTTGGCAAGGGTGAGGGTATGATCTTTGCCTCGCAGCAAGAGGTGCTGCGCGCACTGGATGCGGGTGTCACCGAGTTGCATAGTCGTATTGTGTGCAGAATACGTGGCAAACGTGAAAAGACCACGGTTGGGCGTGCTATTCTGTCCACCATTTTGCCGGATGAAATGGCATTTTCATGTATCAATCGCGAATTAACCAAGAAAGATGTGGCGCAGCTGATCGAAGATTGCTATCGCGCCGCAGGTAATAAAGCGACGGTGCTGTTGGCAGATCGCCTGAAAGATCTAGGTTATCATTATGCTACGAAATCCGGCGCATCATTTGCGCTGGGCGACGTGGTGGTGCCGGACAGCAAGGCTACGACTGTAGCTGCGACTGAGGCGGAAGTAGCCAAGGTGCAGAAACAGTATGCTGATGGTTTGATTACTGCTGGCGAACGTTATAACAAGGTTGTCGACTTATGGACACATACCACGGAGAAAGTGGCCCGTGCGATGATGGATAACTTGTCCAGCGAAGAACTGACCAGTGCGGACGGCACGCAAAAGGAAGAAGCCAAGACTTTTAATCCGGTCTATATGATGGCTGATTCAGGCGCGCGCGGTTCTGCTCAGCAGATTCGCCAACTGGCCGGCATGCGCGGCTTGATGGCCAAGCCGGATGGCTCCATTATTGAAACGCCGATCACGGCTAACTTTCGTGAAGGTTTGACTATTCTGCAATACTTCATCTCTACCCACGGCGCCCGCAAAGGTCTGGCCGATACGGCATTGAAGACGGCCAACTCCGGTTATCTGACCCGACGTCTGGTTGATGTGGCGCAGGATGCTGTGGTTCGGGAGCAGGACTGCGGTACCAGCGGCGGGGTTACCCTGACTGCGCTGGTCGAAGGCGGTGAAGTGATTGAACCGTTGTATGAACGTGTGTTGGGGCGCGTATTGCTGGAAGCCGCCGTCGATCCGATTTCCGGTGATGAGGTGGCGCCTGCCGGTGCCATGGTGAATGAGGAACTGGCCGAAAAGATTGATGCGGCCGGTATTGAAGTGGTTCGTATCCGTTCTGTGTTAACCTGTGAAGCTGAAGAAGGCGTCTGCGCCAACTGTTATGGCCGTGATCTGGGGCATGGCACGCCGGTGGGTATTGGCGAAACAGTCGGTGTGATTGCCGCCCAGTCGATTGGCGAACCGGGCACACAGCTTACCATGCGTACCTTCCATGTGGGCGGTACGGCTTCGCGATCTGCCGAGCAGGCACATATAGAGGCGAAATTCGGTGGTGTGGCCAAACTGGAAGAGGCGATTACGGTTACCGACACGCATGGTGCAGAAATCGTCATTAACCGCCATACCGAGGCCGTCATTGTTGATGCCAGGGGTAAAGAGATGGAGCGCCATCGTGTCCCCTATGGCGCACATCTGCTGGTCAAGGAGGCTGCCAAGATCAAGGCCTGTGATAAACTGGCAGAATGGGATCCATATACCATGCCGCTGATTGCCGAAACGGATGGTCTGCTGCGTTTTATCGATCTGGAAGAAGGCATCACCATTCACGAGCAGTCCGATGAAGTGACCGGGCTTTCCAGTCACGTGGTGACGCAGCAGGCGGACACTCGCAAGGATGCATTGCGTCCGCAGATTCATCTGGTCGACCCGAAAGATCCGGCCGGCGATCCGATTATCCTGACCCGTACCAATACGCCAGCTCGCTACTTCCTGTCACCGGGGGCCATTCTGAATGTGGATAACGAAACAGAAGTGAAAGCAGGCGACGTGCTGGCACGTATTCCACGCGAAGCCGGCAAAACCAAGGATATTACCGGTGGTCTGCCGCGCGTGGTCGAGCTGTTCGAAGCGCGCAAGCCGAAAAATCTGGCCTTTATTGCCGGCGCTGACGGCGTGATCTCCTTCGGTAAAGATATTCGTGGTAAACGCCGCGTCTATGTCGAGCCATCCGATGCCTCCGATAAGCTGGAATATCAGATTCCGAAGGGATCTCAGATTCTGGTTCAGGAAGGCGATCGCGTACGTCGCGGTGAACGTCTGATGGAAGGTTCCCCTGCCCCGCAGGATATCCTCAAGGTGCTCGGCGTTGAAGCGCTGGCCAATTATCTGACTGATGAAATTCAGGAGGTTTATCGTCTGCAGGGCGTGAAGATTAACGATAAACATATTGAAGTGATTGCCCGACAGATGATGCGCAAGGTGCAGATTATTGATCCGGGTCAGTCGCAATATGTGGCGGATGAAATGCCGATTCGCAAACATGTTCTGCAGGCCAATCGCAAGTTGGTTGCAGCAGGCAAGGCGCCGGCCACATTCGAGCCGATTCTGCTGGGTATCACCAAGTCCTCATTGAGTACGGAGTCCTTCATTTCAGCGGCATCCTTCCAGGAGACCACGCGTGTGATCACTGAAGCTGCACTGGCAGGCAAGGTCGACTGGCTGATGGGTCTGAAAGAGAATGTGATTCTCGGCCGGCTGTTGCCGGCTGGCACTGGTCTGGCTGCGCGTCAGGCACCCAAACCGGGAGCGGCAGATGCTTCTGAAGAAGCAGCCGAAGTGCTGCCTGATGCAGAGGTGCTGGAAGAATTGACGCAGGTCATTGATGATCGCACCGACAGTGGTGAAGCGGCAGAAGCAGCTTAAGCATCGCACAAACACAAAAAAAGGCGCCTGTTGGTGCCTTTTTTTGTGTCCGGATGTCAGGTTAACATGCAACAAACCGTGTGCCTGTAAACGATTCACATGCAAATATAAATTCACCGACTATGCTTAAGGCTGCGGGGGAGTTATACATGCCACGAATCTTTGACAACATCGAACTGCAACTGCTCCCAAGCCTAAAAAAACGCTGGCATTGTCGCACCATGCAGATTTCTGCGTTGGCGATTCTCTGCGGCTGGCAGTAGCGTAAATATTTAACTATGTCTTATAATGAAGCTGATACTTGCCGAATTTACGTCACACCAAAACTTCAGGCGTCTGGCTGGGAGAGCACGCCTCATTCACTGACTGAGCAATATACCTTCACTGATGGCCGTGTTGAATTTCATGGCAATAAAACCCGGCGCGGAGAACAAAAAAGATCTGATTACCTTCTCCGCTATAATCGTGACTTTCCAATCGCTGTTGTTGAAGCAAAGCCCGAAAGCGATCCTGTTGGCACTGGAATGCAACAGGCCAAGGATTATGCGGAAATTCTGGGATTGAAGTTCGCCTATGCTACCAATGGACATGAAATACTTGAATTCGATTATACAACGGGTGAAGAAACCCTTTTATCCGCATACCCTTCACCGGAAGAACTGTTTGCCCGCCTACAAGGCTCAGCAAAAATATCGAATGAGGGTGTTGATACGCTACTGGCTCCGTATCACCATGTCTCCGTCTTTTCTCCACGGTATTATCAGCAGATTGCCATAAACCGGGTCGTACAATCCGTATTGCAGGGCAAACGGCGCATATTGATCACCATGGCAACCGGCACAGGGAAAACGGTCACAGCCTTTCAGATTTGCTGGAAATTATGGAATTCACGCTGGAACCGGGATGGTAGTTACCGTAAACCTCGCATCCTGTTTCTCGCCGACCGCAATGTGCTAATTGATGACCCCAAAGATAAAACCTTCACCCCGTTTGGCGATGCTCGCTACAAGATTGAAAAAGGTGAAATCACCACAAGCAGGGAAATCTATTTCGCGATTTACCAGGCTCTTGCTAAAGATGAACACCGTCCGGGACTGTATAAAGAGTTTTCGCCTGATTTTTTTGATCTCATTATTGTTGATGAATGCCACCGTGGCAGTGCTCGGGACGACAGCAATTGGCGGGAGATTCTTGAATACTTTAAGTCTGCCTATCAGCTTGGTATGACAGCAACGCCAAAGCGCGCAGATAATCAGGATACCTACAAATATTTCGGCAACCCCATCTACACATACAGTCTGAAACAAGGCATTGATGACGGGTTTCTTGCGCCTTATCGGGTACACCGTGTTATCACCGCCGTGGATGCAACCGGCTGGCGACCCAGCAAGGGTGAACTGGATCGGTATGGCAGAGAGATTCCTGATGGTGAATATCAGACCAAAGATTTTGAACGGGTTATCGCCCTTCGCTCTCGCACTGTAACGATAGCCAAGCATTTAACTGACTATATGCG
>Ga0256829_1000915_pt1 | contig 26103 bp, 25 predicted proteins | sample 131447metaG_FD_185979 | JGI IMG/M metagenome (GOLD analysis project Ga0256829, IMG submission 185979) | Hydrothermal vent microbial communities from Lau Basin, Pacific Ocean - 131-447 | ecosystem: Environmental > Aquatic > Marine > Hydrothermal vents | place: Pacific Ocean: Lau Basin | collected... | reverse complement strand
TCTCTCTTACTTAAATATTTGGAGTTAAAATATGAAAAGAGTAGAAGCAATTATTAAACCTTTTAAGCTTGAAGATGTAAAAGATGCATTAGCTGAAATCGGAATTGAAGGTATGACTGTTAGCGAAGTAAAAGGGTATGGCCGTCAAAAAGGGCATAGTGAACTTTACCGTGGTGCAGAGTATGTGGTAGATTTTTTACCAAAAGTAAAAATGGAAATGGTAGTATCTGGTGATGATGTTGAAAAAGTGACAGCAGCGATTGTTGAAGCAGCACGTACTGGAAAAATTGGAGATGGTAAAATCTTCGTAAGTGAGATTGAACAAATCATTAGAATCCGTACAGGTGAAACAGATACAGAAGCAATATAGTTTCTTATCTTTTATACATTTAAACATACTATTTAATTTTTAAAATAATGACAAAAAAACATGCACCTTCGCTTTTTTTTTCTGTCATTATTCATCTCTTGGTAGGATTCATACTCTATGGAATCTATCAAGTAACTACTCTCGTAACAAAACCAAAGCAAAAAGAAAGACTCATTAGTATACATTTAAGTACTTATATACCTCAAGAAACACAAAAAGCAGTTTTTCCAAAGAAAGTTATTAAAAAAATTGTGAAAAAAACTGAAAAAAAGAAAAAAGTTTATAAAAAGATAGTAAAAGTAAAAAAAGTTCTTCCAAAAAAAGTTTTAAAAAAAACCCCTGTTTTAAAAAAAACCCCTGTTTTACAAAAAACTCAAGATACAAGACAAAAAGAAGTGGCTGTGATAGCTCCGCCTTCTATAGTAATACAAAAAGAACAAAAGCAAAGAGTGCAAACACCACAAATATCATTGGAACAGGAGTATATGGATAATCACTTAGATAAAATTGCAAGATTACTTCAAGACAATTTATACTATCCTCGACGAGCAAGAAAGAGAGGTATCATTGGGGTTGTAATGGTGCATTTTGAAATCAACAAAGATGCAAAAGTAAGTCAGATAGAAGTACTCTCTTCACCGAGTTCGATTTTAAGTCGAGCAGCACTGCAAACTATCGAAGGTTTATCTGGTAAATTTCCTAAACCAAAAGAAAAATTGTACTTAAAAGTTCCAATAAAGTATGAACTCCAAGTAAATTAGTTATAATTTTCTCATCAATATAAAGTAGTAAATATGAATATAGCAATTATAGGTCTCGGCTTAATGGGTGGTTCTTTAGCACTCTCTTTAAAACAATTTAGTTATGTAAATTCAGTCATAGGATATGACCACAATAAAGAACATGAAAAGCAGGCTATAGCCCTTAATCTAGTAGATAAAATTGTATCATTTGAAGCACTTAAAGAGGCGGATGTTATCTTTTTGGCTATTCCTGTTAATGGTATTATTGCTGTTATGAAAGAGTTGAAAGATGTAGCTCCATCCGTAACTATCATTGACTTAGGGAGTACAAAAGAGAAGATTGTAGCTTCTATCCCGTCTTGTATTCGCCAAAATTTTATCGCTGCACACCCTATGACGGGAACAGAAAACTTTGGTCCATCTGCAGCGATTGAAGGACTCTATGATGATAAAGTGGTTGTTCTTTGTGATTTGGAGGAAAGTGGGAAAACACAACAAGCAATAGCTCGAAAAATCTTCAAATCCTTACATATGAAAAAATATTTTATGAAAGCAAAAGAACATGACCGCCATGCTGCATTTATTTCGCATATGCCACACGCTATCTCTTACTCTATCGCAAATACCGTCATGAAACAAGAAAAAAAGAATGACATTTTAGCCCTTGCTGCAGGTGGTTTTCGCTCTATGAGCCGTTTAGCAAAGAGTTCTCCCTATATGTGGGAAGATGTTTTTCGTCAAAACAAAGAGAATATTCTTGAAGCTATCGAACTCTTTGAACATGAACTCAGTAGCCTCAAAGCATCTATTCAAAATGACGAGTGGGAGAAGGTTCATCAAGATATGTCTGATGGAACAAAGCTACACGATATTTTGAGTTAAAAAATATCGTAGCGTTTACAGACTACTTTTAAAAGTTTTTTATCTATAGTTTGTTTCTTTTGAGTATAGATATTTTCTTCTAAAACATCTGTAATGGTTTGTACATCTACATCCTCTTTATATGGTAAAAGTTTGATGAGGAGTTTTTTTTCATCTTTTACATCAAAAGATTTTTCTCGTTTCAGTTTTTCCCATGGTTTAAAAAACATAAGCGCAAGACCGATGAACAGCCCACTGACAAAGATAAGTACAACTTGCCAAAGAGCCAAGGATTTTTCCTGTGTTTGGAGGTTTGTTGGGTGAAGGAGTTGTGGAGTTGGTGTACTACGTTTTATCTCTAGGGCTTGTTTCGCTTTTGCTCCATGGACGGTAATCTTTATCGCTTGTGTTTGTATGGTTTCTTTTGTTTTTGTTTTTGGATTGTAAAATGTTAGATGAAAAGAAGGAATCATAAAATCACTATCTCCAACAAGTGCTATCTTTTGGGTGAAGTCATTTGCTTTTATAACTGGTTTTTCGTCAAATACACTGACATCTTGGATGGAGGGTTTAAAGCTCTCTATATCTTCAAGATTCCCATTTCCATGGATTCGTATAGTCACATTGATAGCTTCATTTGGATTGACTTCTTTTTTATCAACACTTGCAGCAATAGAAAAATCTCCTATAAATTTTGCCCCTTGAGGAATTGCTTTTGCTTTGATTGTGAGGGCATTAGAAAAGTAACTTTTCCATTTGACATCTTGCATAAACGAACCCCAACTATCACGTGTATTACTTCTCTTCGCAACGGCTAACTGTGCAGGCGTGATACTGAGTGAACCTGCATGTTGTGCGGAAAGTGTATATGTTAATTTTGTGATGACAAAAGTGCCATCATCATATTTTGATTGTTTGGGTTCACCACTCACCCAAAACCCATTCATTTTTGGTGCGATAAATTTGCTATCTAAGGCTTGGGCATTATGTTTTTGTTTAACGAGCATTTCAACAACAAAAGGTTCCCCTACAAATACTTCTCTTTTTTTGCTGACCAAGTCTATAACAAAGTCTGCATTTGCATCTTTTTTTGCGGCAACTACAGCAACTTTAATAGCAGCTGTTTGCTCTGTTTTGCTATCTATCTTGAATGAAATGGGTGAAATTGTACATGTCTTACGAGGCATAAAGGTATAGTTGAAAATTTTTGTTCGCGTGTATCCTCCATTAATCATCTCTATATTTGTTTGTGATGCAGTGGCAATAACATTTGTGCCACACAGTGTATTTATTATCGGTCTATCTATGTTTGCATTGGTTGATTTTATAGAGTATGTTACCGTTTCACCAATAGTTACTTTGTTGTAATCGACACTGGCGACAACACCTGCATAGATAGCAGTTTGTAAAACAAATAAAGCAAATAGTATTTTACCAAGGTTTTTCATTTGTATCTTTCTCCTTATAATGATTTGGGACATTGAGTCTATACATATAGGTGTTTTGCTGTTGATTGAGTTTTTTGAGCCATTTTTTCTCTTCTTGTGTACTCATCTTTTGTGGGTCTGGTGCTTGTGCCTTTCCTTTTTTTAACTCTTGTGCCTTCTGTTTTTCTTTTTTCTTCTTTTGTGCTTCTTGTTTGCGTTTTTGCTCTTGTTTTACTTTGTCCTTTTCTTTTTGAGACTTCTGCTTTGGTTTTTGTGTCTCTTTTGTGTCTTTTGATTGTTCATCCGATTTTTTCTGCTGTTTAGAATCTTTCTTATCTTTTGAGTCTTTCTTTTTATCGGACTTTTTCTGCTTTTTATTTTGCTTGTTTTTTTTGTTTTGTTTTTGCTTTTGCTTTTGCTTTTGCTTCTGTTGTTTTTGCAAGGCTTTTTTCACCATCTCTAAATTTTCTCGTGTTTGTTTATCCTCTTTTAATTGTAAAGATTGTTCATAGGATTGGATTGCCTTTTTGAGAGCAGCTTGTTTTTTTTCTTTGACATAAGTATTGCCGATATTGGCAAGTCTTTGTGCCTCTTTATTTTTATCTCTAAAGTGTGCTTTTTCGTAAGATTTTCTTGCTTGAAGATACTGCTTTTGTTTGTAGAGTGCATTTCCTGCATCGTAGTAACTCTCTGGATTGTCACTTGTTTGTGCAAAATGAGCATAGGCATCTTCAGCTTTTTTATAAGCTCCTTTTTCATAAGCAACATTGGCATTATGAACTTGCATGAAGTCAAGTAAACTTGCATTTGCATTTTGTGGGTGTATGCCAGAGAGAAGTAAAAATGCACTTAGCACTGAGAGAGTGCGTTTATAACGAGAAGAGCTTGCGATAAGTAAAAGGAAGAGTGCCAATCCTAAAGGGTAGTAAAAGAGTGGTTCAAAGCGTTGTATCTCTTCTGATTTTAAGGCTCTTTTTTGAGTGTGCTTTTCAATCTCTTCTAGCATTGCTTGGATGTCTTTATCTGAGCGAACACTTTTGATGTAAACACCTCCTGTTTTTGTTGCAAGATTGGCGATGTTTTCATTCAGCTTCGAGACAATAATCTTGCCATTTTGTTTGATAAATCTTCCATCTTCTCTCTGAATAGGTGCGCCTTTTTTTGTAGCCACACCTAAAACATAAACGGTAATACCTTTAGATTTTGCAAAGCTGATTTCTTTAGAAAAATCTTTTTTGTCTCCACCATCGCTGAAAAGAAGGAGATACTTTTGTGTCTTTTTATGAATGCTTTTATCTAAAGTTTCTAGCATTGCTAAAAGATTTGTTCCTTTTTCTGTGATAGAAGAAGTGTTGAGCTGACGGAGTAAAAATTCAACAGCATTATGGTCAAAACTGAGGGGTGAAACAAGGTAGGAGTTTTTTGCAAAGGCGATAACTCCGATGCGTTCGTTGGGTGCGAGTTTTAAAAGCTCTATTGCTTTTTGTTTGGCAGCCTTTAATCGATTTGGGTAGATATCTTTTGCAAGCATAGAGTCTGAGATATCTAAGGCAAGCATAATGTCCGCACTTTTTGCTTTCACTTCTACTTTTCCTTCTTGTATGACAGGATTAGCAAGTGCTAGGACGAGTAACATTGCTACTAAAAAGAAAAGTCCATTACGGACTTTTAGGGGTAAAGTGTTGGCACTCACTCGGAGTCTATCCATGACTTCTTGACTAAAAAAATGAGCATGAGACTCTTTTTGTGTGAGAAGTAGGGCAAATAAAATGACCACTAAGATGAGAAGATAAAGCATATTTGGATGTAGAAAAATCATGAGACAGCTCCTCTTTTGTTCCGTAAAAATACATAGAAAATGAGTGATAAGAAACCTATAAAAAGGGGATAAATATAATAATATTTCAAGTAAGTATAACTCTCATTTTTGATTTTACTTTTTTCGAGGGCATTGATACGTTTATAAATATTTGAAAGTTCACTTGCATTTGAGGCTCCAAAGGCAACACCACCTGTTTCTTTAGCGATTTTGACAAGGACTGCTTTGTTATAGCTATCTCGACCATTAGGGGAACCTATTCCAATAGGATAGACTTTAATTCCCTCTTTTTTTGCCATATCTATTGCGACTTGCAAGGGTACTTTATCTACATTAGGGGTACTGTAGCCATCGGTAAGTAAAATGGCAATCTTTGACTTGGCTTTTGTCATTTTGAGAAGATTGACACCTTGTGCTAAAGATTCATAAAGGGCGGTATATTTTCCTGCCATACCAATCTGGAGTTGTGAGACGATACGATTTAAGATATGTGCATCGTAGGTAAGTGGTGAAGCGATAAAAGAGTAAGCCCCAAAAACAACAAGCCCTATGTTATCACTTTTGCGTTTTGATATGAAGTCACTTACGATAGATTTGACAACATCAAAACGTGTGAGATTGATATTGTTGTCATCAAACCCTCGTGCTTGCATTGATTGTGAAGCATCTAAAATCATGGCTATTTCATGCCCATTTTTTGGTTTTAGTTCATATGTTTCATCTTTTACAGGACTCATAATTGCTAAAACAAGCATGATAATTGTGATCCATTTGAGAAAAAAAAGTAACTTTGAACTTGCTACAGAACTTTTTAAAAACTGTTTTGCATGAGGAAAGTAGATAGAAGGTACCTTCATCTTACAAAACTTTTCACAAAGCATGAAAAGAACAAGGAGTAAAGCAAAAAATGGAAACTCAAAATACAAGTGATTAAACATCTATCATCCCTTTATAGAGTTCTATATATCCTTTTACTTCATCATCAAAAGAATCGACATTTTTTTTGTATTTGTATGCTTCGAGTCGCTCTGTTAAGTTTGCAAACATTTCAGTGTGTCTCGGGCTATCATCTTTAAAGACTGCTCCATGTAAAGTAAGTGCATAGGCACTCTCTTTTGTGTTGTCGAGATTACATTTTTCCAGATGTGCAAAGGCTTCCTTGCGAACATTGAAAGCATTACGACCTTGAAAATACTTAAATGTAAAGTAAATGATTATCCCTAAAATGATGAAGACAAACACGAGCAGTGCTAAAAATGTGTAGAGTGAATACTCTTGAATCTCTAAAAGTGGTTTGATGTCATGGATGGGTATTTCAGGTAGTTTGTTTTGCATTATTTCCCCTCAAAAAGTCTTCGTAGTGCGACACTAACACCACCGTTTGTATAGACTTTTGTAAAACGAATTTGATGTTTTCGTAAAGTTTCAAAGAGTTTTCTATCGTGTTCATGGACTCTTTTTGTATACTCTTTTACAGAGTGTGTATTGAAATCACCCTCTAAAGTTGCACCACTCTCAGGGTCGACTAAAGAAGCAAAGCCCATTTTTGGAGGGGTCTCTTCTAAGTGGTCACGGACAATCACACAAACAACTTCATGCTTTTTTGCTAAAAGTTTAAAGTCTGGTATCTCAAAAAAGTCACCTACAAGAATGATGAGAGATTTGCGTCTGAGTCGTTTATATAAAGTATCTGCCATTGCTTTGAGGTTTGATTTTTGGTTAAGGGCATGAAAGTCTAAAATATCACTAACACTCTTTTGTACTTGATGGATTTTTTTACTTGGTTTGTTGTGAGAAACCATGGTATCTGTAAAGATATAGGATGTGAGCAAATCGCCATTTTTAAGTGTGGAGTAAGAGAGTTGGGCAACTACTTCAGCAATCACATCTTGTTTGAATTTTTTGGCACCAAAGTGGACACTTCCATTGAGGACAGAAGCAATGACAACATTGAGTTCTCTCTCTTCACGAAAGATTTTGATGTAGGGTTTTTGCATCTTTGCAGTAATGTTCCAATCAATACGACGAATGTCATCTCCCGCCATATACTCACGAAGTTCGATAAAGTCATAGCCTTCTCCTTGAAAGATAGAAGGATTGTTTCCTACCATTTCTGAAAAGACTTGGCGTCTGGCTCTTACTAAGATTTTTTGTAGTTTACTCACAACACTTGCCTATGGTATAGCTACTGTTTCAAGCACTTTTTGGATGATTTCATCAGTCGTTTTACCTTCCGCTTCTGCTTCATAACTTAGCACAATACGGTGTCGCATCAACTCTTTTGCAATGTAGGCAACATCCACAGGTGTTACAAAATCTTTCCCTCGCATAAATGCCATCGCTTTGACAGCTTTAAACATATCTATACTCACACGCGGTGAAGCTCCAAACTGGATATACTCAGCAATCTCTTGGAGTCCATAATCAGCTGGATTTCTTGTAGCATTTACAAGTTCTATCATGTACTCTTCAACTTCACTATCGACATGAATTTTTGCAATACTTGTTTTGAGTGCATCTAAATCTTGTGCATTTAAAACTGCTTCAATCGTTTCGTTCTTCCCGCTAGAGATACGACGGGCTATCTCTAACTCTTCTGTTTTTGAGTTGTAATCAACGACGAGTTTGAGCATAAAACGGTCAAGTTGTGCTTCTGGAAGTTGGTAGACACCTTCTTGCTCTACAGGGTTTTGTGTTGCCATAACAAAAAATGGAGGTGTCAGTTTAAAAGTTGTGTCTCCTAAAGTCACTTGTTTTTCTTGCATCACTTCAAGGAGGGCTGATTGGACTTTAGCAGGCGCACGATTTATCTCATCGGCGAGTAAAAGGTTTGTAAAGATTGGACCCTTCTTGATTTTAAACTGATTGTTTTGCGGGTCGTAAATCTCTGCACCTAAAATATCAGAAGGTAAAAGGTCAGGAGTAAACTGTGCACGTTTAAAGTCTAAACCCAATGCTTTTGAGAGTGCATTTACTGTCGTAGTTTTTGCGAGTCCAGGAACACCTTCTATAAGTATATGCCCTTCACAGAGGAGGGCGATAAGAAGAGAATCAATCATCTTCTCTTGTCCAACGACAACCTTACTTACTTCTTTTTTTACTGCTTGAATTTTACTAATCATTTTTTTCTACCTCATTATGTTGTGGTGGAATTATAATACTATGGAGTTAATGATTGGTAAAACTTTTTTACCCTTAAAATCGAGTAAATAAGTAAATTTTTAAATTTGTGTACTTTCTTCTTGACAAACAAATAGAATTTGTCTATAATTTCGACCTCTTAACACAGAGAACATGTCTTGTTAGCTCAGCTGGTAGAGCACGTCACTTTTAATGATGTGGCCGATGGTTCGAATCCATCACAGGACACCATAACAACTACAAAAAGTGGCCCCGTCGTCTAGCGGTTAGGATCCATGGTTTTCATCCATGTTACAGGAGTTCAATTCTCCTCGGGGTCACCACTTCAAATAAATCCAATTTAAAAATAATATATAAGTCTAGATTAACATTTTTATAATATTTCCTATTGTATAATTACCTTATGAAAAAATTATTTTTAGTATCTCTTTTATCTATTTCACTGTTTGCTACTCAAAATATTTCTCAACTTGCAAAAGATTTGAATCTTCAGGCAGGTACAAAAGCTACAGTCCAGTGGGAAAGGATTTTTTCATCGCAAAGACATCTTGTACGGTATAAACTTGAAGGTATCCCTCTTTGCACAAGAAACAAACTCAAAATTTACCTTATTAAACATGCTGCAGATTCAGAACAACCCATAGTACCAGGATTATAATTATGAAAAAACTATTTCTTTTCACCCTCCCTATAGCACTCCTTGCATCCAATGCGGATATTCTTGCCAAAATAGAAGCACTTCAAAAAGAGGTGCAACTTTTAAAAGAACAAGTAAAATACCATCAAGAAGATTTAGATGAGAGAATCCCTATTATTGAAAAGGTTGAAAAAAAAGCTATTTTAGATAAGATAAATTTTTCTCCTGAGTTGATGTTGCGTTTTGATAAGTTTAATTATACAAGTGGTAAAATAGCAGGTGAAAATACACCTATAAGAGATCCTGCAAACCCTCTCAATGGCGAGCAAAGGCGTGATGAGTTTACAAAAAATTATGACATTGCTTCTTCTATCCGCTTTCGTTTAAATATGGATGCAGATTTTGATAAGATAAAATTTCATGGACGTATGCTTTATATGAATTCATCGCAATCAAATCAAAGAATTTGTATCTTGTCGCGAGATATTCAAACAGGTACTTCTGGGAGTGCTTTTGATGTAGACCGTGCTTATGTTGACTATACAGCTAACAAAAATTCTCCTTATGCTTTTACTTTCTCTTTTGGTATCCTGCCCACTACAGGTGGAACACCTATGCAGTATGAACAGGGCAAAAAAAGAAACTCTATGTTTCCCGCACTTGTGTTCGATATGAATACTTATGGAATGATAGGCACACAAAAACTAGGGAAGAACAGTTATGCTCGAATTATTTTAGCGAAGCCCTATACATTGAGAGAAAATTTTTACCCGTATCAATGTAATAGAGAAAATATTGACAATGCAGATATAGTGGGTCTTTATGGAGACACAAAGTTTAATCTCTTTGGCTCGTCTCTCCTCTCTTTTGGTGTAAATATACTCCATGACTTGAAAGCACATCCCTACTTAGGTCCAGATGTGAGTTCCTCAGACTCACATATACTTGGAACTATGGTAACCTTTGGTTTTGGTCTTGATGTAGAGAAGTTTTTAGCTACCAATACAATGATATTTGCACACACTGCACTTTCAAACCCACATCCTAATGGTCAAAAAGATGATTATCAGATAACTGCAACAAATGCAAACAATCCGGGACAGACACTTGCTGATGGTCTCACAAAAGATGGAAAAGTAGGATTTACAGAAGCTACTTATGCAAGTGGAACGATGGTAAATTCAAATGGATACTCTATATATCTCGGAACAAAATATGACATCAATGCAAACTGGAATGTAGGTGCAGAGTATAACTATGGAAGTAAGTACTGGTTTAGTGCCACTCAAGGTGCAGAAGATATGTTTAACAAGCTTGCAACACGTGGAAGTGCTTATGAACTTTATGGTGTTTGGAAATATACAAGACATTTAAATACAAAACTCTCTTATCTTAATATTCATGAAGACTATACAGGAAGTGGCTGGCACTTTGGAGAACCAGCTGCAAAAGATGCAACACAAAGTATTTTTTCTATGAGTTTAGAAGCAAGGTTCTAAACTTATGAAAATGCAGAGTAAAATATACTTCACTATTGTTATTAGCTTCCTTTTTTTACTTTTTCCATTGATATTAAGTTATGAAAATATTGATACAAATAACAAAATGTTAAGATATTTAAGTAATGATCAGATAAATTTAAATTACTACACACATAAATTAAACTATGACATTAAAAAAAATCAGACGCATATTTTACAAAAAATCTTGCTGCATCATAAAAATGAGAAAGTGCAAGAGTTAGAATCTTCTGATGATATTCATCATGATGTTCTTGTACTAGAAAAGTTCATCGTCAAACACCCTGAACTTTTATCTCAATTTAAAAATACTTTTGACATTATTAAAAAAAGAGTAGTTGCTTATGCGATTGTGCAACAATCACTTTTTGAAGCTATAAAGACAGAAGATGAGATAGATATAGAGGATGCACTTGTTGGCTTTAACGCGATAACAATTAAGTTTTCTGAAGATACCCAAAACCTTATAGATATTTCAAATAAACAACTATATACAAATATCCAAGCACTAGAAACAAACAATAACAATAGCCGTAATACTTTAGTATTTTCATTTTTAATTGCTCTGTTTCTCATAAGTTTTTCTATATATAAATTTACACAATTACATCATTACCTTAAAAAGCAACTCACTAAAACGGAAGCAGCAGAAGAAGGGCTAAAAAATGCACAGATACAGCTTTTAAAATATAATGATGATTTAGAAGAAGAGATAGCTAAAAAGAGTAAAGAACTGCATGATAAAATCTATACATCTTTTTTAAGTGGACTACCAAACAGAAATAAACTGCTAGAAGATATTAAAACTGATAACTTTAGTAAAATGGCAATTTTAAATATAGATAAATTTCAGTCATTTAATGATATTTATGGTGAAGAGATAGGAAACATTGCACTCCAACTTACTGCAGAATTTCTAAAAGAGCAGATTACTATAGAAGATGTAGTGCTTTATCATATAGGAGGGGATGAGTTTTGTATAGTTTGTACGAATGAAAAGATAACATTTACACAAATTTTTATAGAGATAATAGAGTCAATACTTGAAAAATACAAGACCGAGCATTTTGTATACGAAGATAAATCTTTTCAATTTATGATGAGTGCAGGAATCTCTTTTAGTGGGAACAAAAAGATGTTGGCCTATGCAGATATGGCACTGAAAGATGCTAAAAAAAGAAATATTCAACTCTCTATCTTTGATGAAGATAAAGAGCTTGAAAAAATTCATCAAGAAGATAGAGAGTGCCATAAAAAACTTGTGAGTGCTTTCACTAGAGATGCTGTCCTCTCGTATTTTCAACCTATTCTTCCTATTCAAAACAGTGCTAAGCCTACAAAGTATGAGTCTTTAGTCCGTCTTAAAGACGAGAATGGAAAAATTATTCCACCCTTTAATTTTATCAATGTTGCCAAAGCAAATCGTGTTTACTATAAAATCACACATGCTGTAATTAAGAACACATTTGGAGTCATTGCCAAATATAAAATCCCATGTTCTCTCAATATCTCTTTATCAGACATTGATAACGATACAACAATGAAATACCTTTTTGAATTGCTAGATAGTTATGAATATAATGAACTCTTAACAGTTGAACTTTTAGAGACAGAAGATTTTAATGATTATGAAAAAGTCTATAATTTTTGTATGAAAATTCGCTCCTATGGGATTAAGATAGCACTTGATGATTTTGGTTCTGGGTATGCGAACTTTTCACACATCTTAAATCTTCCAGTCGATTATATCAAAATAGATGCTTCTCTTATCTCCGATATAGATAAAAATCACAACTCACGAATAATGGTAGAAACCATAGTCGATCTTGCTAAAAAACTCCATGTTGAAACTATTGCAGAGTTTGTCTCGTCTGCTGAGATTTTAGCTGTTGTCAAAGAGCTAGGTGTTGACTATGCACAAGGTTTTTACATAGGAAAACCGCAAGAGATAAGTAAACATATAAAAGGCTAAAGTGTTTTATAGCTTTTGTAAAGTTCTCTTAAAGTATCGAATCGGTTCAGTTGCTACTGTACTATCGTTTACACTTACTGCAACATCTATGAGAATAGAACCATTTTGTTCAGGAGTCTCGACTGTTGTATATATTTGAGTAGCTGTACAAGGATTAGGGCTTGTGTAAATATATTTAAGAGAGATATTAATATCATAAATTTTATCTTGCTTAAAATTTAAGTCATTGGTATGTGAACAAGCACCATCTTCTGCAATCTTGAGAAGAGCATACTCTGTGGCACTTTTGGCAAGGAGACTTGCTTGTTCATAAAGATACAAATCTGTTGTTCTTTTTGTCGTTTGTGCAGTCAGGGAAAGAGCAAGTGCCATGAGTGTTGAGATGATGACAATGGCAATAATCGCCATAATCATAGCTATACCACTACGAGAAGTTTTTAAAATATGGTTTTTTCTTTGCATAAAGAGTACTCCTCAACTAAGTCACTTTTTGTACAGACTTGAATTTTCATAATAGAACCTATAGACATAAATTGGAATGTGCTGACATTTTCCATAAGAATGGCACTTTTTACATGTGGTGCTGTGTCGTACTGGTCGCTGACACCATTACCATCGCTATCGAGCCAAGGTTGATAATCCCAATAGAGTCTCAATGTACCTTTTCCATTTGTGCCTGCTTCATAAACAATAGCATAAGCAGTCCAAGCGAGTTTATAGTACTCATAAACATCTACACCACTGAAGTCACTTCCTGTAGAGGAGACAAATTGGTCTAAGGTGGCATTGGATGTGATAGGGTGTATGGCACCTTTTTGAGAATTTATACGAGTGATATTGCCATCCCAACCATAATCAGTAATAGTGTTACTATTAGACCCTACAAAATAAATGGCACTTGTAGAAATATTGCTATCCCCATCAGATAAAACAGAAATAAGTGCAGAAGTTGCACTTGTATTTGTCTCGGGAGATACCAAGATAGAGCTGTTCGCATCATGATTATCAACATCTATAATCCCACTCCAAAGCGGTTTTGTAGTTCCTCTAAAGCCATCGTCATCAGTAGCAATCCATTCAAGTACTGTGTAGGAATTTCCCGAAGCAGAAGCAATAGGTATAGGTGTTGAAGTAGTGGCTGTGCGAGCGATTACAGAGCTTCTGATACGACTTTCAAGTCGTTTTGCAATGATTTCTACAGCTTGCTCACTTGTTGATTGGAGTTCATGGTTGACTTTTGAAAAGATAAAACTTTTGTAAGCTTGTGCTAAAAACTCTACACCAAATTTTCCGATGATTCCCATGATGACGATAACAAAAATGAGTTCAATCATGGTAAATGCACTGCGTTTAAACATCTTAGTAGCCTTTCTTGTAGTAGTCAATTTCACCAATATTGGCAGTATAGGTATGGAGAGAGGTAATGATAGAATTACCATCTTTTATACTAATCGTGATTTTTTTCATGTTGGTGTTATTTGAGCCATTAAAGAGAGCAGGGCGAGTGATATCAACGGTCGCATTATAGTCTGTTTTATATCCAGAAGCTCTATTACTTGAAGTATTGACAAAAACAGACTGATTTGTTGTTGTGTTGTTATCTGTAGTTACAGCATTTGACTCTAAACATGTTCGATGCAATGGCTGTGCAATGTGACCGGGTCGTTTTCTATAAGTAATTAAAGAAGCATTATTTTCACAATCTCCTTTGATGTCAATGACTTTGGCTAAGGAGTATATGGATTCCATAGAGTGGGTATCCCAATGGGCTGTTGTTGTCTCTTGAAGGATTGTTGCCGCTGAAAAAATAGCCTCTTGCACAATACTCTTTTCTACACCTTTTGAGATGACATTATTCATCATTGGTAGTGAAATGACGGTAATAGATATAACAACAATCGCAAAAATAAGCTCAATGAGAGTAAAGGCAGTTTTGACTCTTACCACATTGTTCGCCTATTGGTAATCGTTGTTGCCGTTCTATCTGTTGTTGCATTTGTTTCATGCTCTCCCGTCCAGTTCCCATCTTGTAAAAATTCGACTTCAAACTCATTGAACTGTGCATTTGGATTGTAGTGGTTATAAATGAGCCATGAAGAACTGTGAATGTCCATGGTAGTGTTGTATGGAAAACTTGTTTGATTATAGTGAAGGGTTGTTTTATCTGGACTTGTTTGAGAAAGTGTTGAAGCTGTGACAAATCCAAGTCCATTTTTTTGTGTAACTTGTGAGATGTTTCCATCATTTGTTGGAGAATGCAAGGTGTTTTTAAACCATCTTGGGTCATCAGAGAAGAGTGAAGAAGTGCCATTTGGAAGTAAGGTTTTGTCACATACTACTCCGAAACTATCTGTTGCATTACAATAGGCTTCGTAGTAAAGTGTAGCATTGCCATCTTGACCTTTAAAACGTTGTCGTGTGCCATGAGTTCTTCCATAGATAAAAGTGCTGTTTTTATCAAGAGTTATACCCCCCTTTGTATTATTGGCATCTGTTATATTAACATCGGTTATACTCAGAACAAAGGGATTAATACTGTTACTTACATTACGTTCAGAATTTATTTTTATAATTAATTCTGCTGTTCCATTATTGTCTGTTGTAAAATAGCTAGAGTTTAAATCTATTAAGGAGATAGTTGTAGCATTGATTTCGCTCCCATTCTTTTCTTCGTATATTAAGTTTCTACTACTTGGTGTATTATTAATTAAGTATGCAATATTTGCATTTGTAGTTTGTGCATAACAGAGTTTATTATAATTTTTTGTTGGTGTGTTCTGTTTAGTTTGTGCTGTAATATTTATATCAAGAACAGAGGACATATTTAAATCATTTGAAAGATATGTGAAAGTTCCTTGATTGAAATTGGAATAAGTAGCACTTATTCCAAAATGATGAGGAAGGACATGTAACATTACACTCGCTGGAGTAATTAACCTTAAATCATCGCTTGTATCGCTGGCATCAACAAGTGCAAATTCACTGCCATTTGTGTCTTGCAGTGTGAAGTTTATATCGCCGACATCATTGTAAGATAAACTCGTATTGGTTTCACCATTTATAAAACTAGAAGAGGGTAATGCTACAATTCCTGTTGAACATGTAATGTTTTTTTCATCATAATAAGTAAGACTTGGAGAAACACCGAGATTTTGAAGCGATGTATTATAATCAGTAGCATTTGCTCCTAGATTATCTAAGGCTCGAAAAGTAAGGTTAAAGTCTTGTCCAGCTTTTACTGTGAAATTATTGTCACTTTTGCTAATAGTAAAGTTTTTTGGACGAACGGCAAAGTTGTTTCTTGCACAAACAACCGATAAGTTACTATCAGATAATCCATTGTCACTTAAACATTGTTCAAGTTCATCCTTCGTTGTAGGAGTAGACGAACAATGCAGAGAAGCACTGTCTATATATTTTATTCTAAATGTAGCATTCTTTGTTATTTTGTTTATAAGAACATTATTCATACTATAGGGATGTGGTGAAATTGTTCCATTAAATGAGTAAACTCCTGCTAAATCAAAGATTTGCTCAGCATTCGTGCAAGAGAAAGAATTTTCTTGTGTAATGTATTTTGCATCAGCAACATCTACCATAACATATCCATCAAATGCAGAGTCAAGTGTAGTTAAATCATCATAATTGAGATGGACAAGTGAAACATTAAAATCTTTGTTTATAATTTGTGTATGCAAAATATTGTCAGTACTTGTGAAACTTGTAGAATTTTCATTGTTTGACAAGATTGTCGCACCATCAATAATATTAAAGGAACCATAAGGAGCAGAATAAGACCCCCCACTAGTGTTAGTTGGTGAAGGGCAAGAGGGCGGTGTAGTAAAAACAAATTGGCAACGACCACTATTGGAATAAGTGAGGGTTTTTGGTATTGGACTAGCACAAGTTAAATTTGAATCGTTGCTATTGAGATTATTAACATAGTTATCATATGTAATATGAGCATTTGCTACCATGTTTAAATTTTTGGATATTGTCGCACCTTGAATAGTACTTGATGTTGCACTTGAAGCTCCAATTTGAATATTTTCATCAGAGATGACGAGTCCAGAGATTGCTACATTGTCATTAATTGTTAAGTCATTTTTTGTATAAACTAACATTTTAGAAGGGTCTCCCCCTTCGTTAATATAAAAACCTTTTCCTGATGTAGTTGCATCAGTAAAATTATTATTTACAAAAATTCTTACAGTTCCTGAACCAATAGGGTCAATATGAACATCATCCCCTATACTTAAATCATTAAAATAATAATCCCCAGCTGCTAAACAGACTTGAGAATTATTTTTTATGTCAAATTTTCCATTAATAGTGACATTGACTTCATTTGATGTATTTGTTTGAATAGACATCTTTCCATACTGTCCAAGAGTAAGGTCTGTTTTAATTGCAAGAGTATCAGTTTTAAGATAAATATTATTACTTGCTAAACTTCCAGCATACACTCTATCTGCACCATTAATGATAATCGAACTGAGATTTGTGTTATCTCCTAGTGTATTAAATCTATAATCTCCATGTGTTCCCTCTATCTGTGAACAAGCTCCAGTTCCGTTAAAGTTCCATTCACCGGCATCAATTCTTTCTATATTTGGTAATATAACACTGGCATCCTGAGCTTGATTAAAAGTTTGTGTTTTAAAATACTGTGTATTGTGAAGTGTTAAAAAGGTATCTGCTGCATTTCCCATATTTACAGTTTTAATTTCTAAATCATAGGGATTTTGACTTGTAATATAAAGAGAAGAGTTAATATCATCTATATGTAAAGAATCAATTTTTAGGGGATTATTTTGTGTCTGTAAACTCATATGAGTATATTTTGTTATATTCAAATTATTATAATTTTTATTACTGGTAACACTATGAGTATTACCATCCTCATAAGTTTCAGTAGCTTCTGCTGATAAATTTGAAAAAACTTGGTCAATAGTTGGAGTAACAACTGTTTGATTTTTCATAAAACTTGTAAAAGGAAAGGTGGTTCTTAAAGCAATACAATCAGTTGGATTGTTAGCGACTATACACGTCTGATTATTCGTTGAATCATTAAGTGTTATAGATGTGGTAGGAATCAAATTAGAAGGATTCGTAATATCACTATTTGTTCCAAAAGCTACATTTGTTGGATCTGTTCCATAAGTATTGACACCATTTACTATACAATTATCAGCCTCCAAAGCACTTACAAAAAAAACAAAAAACAATATAAATTTTAAGTATCGCATATCAAATCCCTTTACTTAGAAATTGTGTAGAATCTTCATCAACTCTTCTGGTCTGTTAGAGTTTTTAATCGCATTGTGCTTATCTATGACTCTTTTTTTCAAGAGTTCTACAAGTTGTTGCGTTTGTGTTGTCATGTGCGTCTCGGTTTGGTTGAGTTGCATTTGTGAGTAGATTTGATGGACTTTGTCTTCTCTTATTTGGTTTTGAATAGCAGGGTTTGTGATGAGTATCTCTTGTGTAGCAACTTTTCCTCCACTAATCTTAGGAATGAGAGTTTGCGAAACAACGGCGATGAGAGACGTTGCAAGTTGCGCGCGAATCTGTGCTTGTTCTTGTCCATCAAAAACATCAATAATTCTGTTGATAGTCCCCGGTGCTGAGTTTGTGTGGAGTGTTCCAAAAACCAAGTGTCCCGTCTCAGCAGCTGTAAGTGCAGCCCCAATAGTCTCTGCATCACGCATTTCACCGATGAGAATGATGTCAGGGTCTTGACGCAGAGCATACTTCAATGCAGAAGCAAAAGAGTTGGTGTTTGTTCCAACATCGCGTTGTGAGAAGAGTGATTTGTCATTTTGATGCACAAACTCTACAGGGTCTTCGATGGTAATGATATGGCGACGTTCTGTCATGTTGATTTCATGTAACATGGAAGCCAAGGTTGTTGATTTTCCCGAGCCTGTTGGACCTGTCACTAAGATAAGCCCTTTTTCTCTTTTGATAAGCTCTTTAAAGATAGGTGGATTGCCATACTCGTCAAGTGTAGGTATCTCGATAGGAATCATCCGAAATGCACACCCAATCCCATGAATGGTACGGTAGTAGTTCGCACGAAAACGCCCGATGTTTTTGAGTTCAAATGAGAAGTCAAGTTCATTTTCTTCTTCAAAAATCTTTTTTTGCTTGTCTTCTAGGAGTGAGTACGCCATCTCTTCTACATCTTTTGCACTCAGCTTTGGAAGGTTTAGTGGGCGGAGTTCTTTGTCTATTCTTATCTGTGGTTCACTGCCTACGACGAGGTGTAAGTCTGAAGAGTTAAAAGCTAAAACACTTTTAAGGAGTTTTTTGATGTCTATGGTTTTGTTCGACTGTGCTGTTTCTTCTGTACTCATAAAAATACTCCTTGAAAGTTTTCTGCATTAAACCCGACAATCACATCTTCACCAAATTCAATAACAGGTCGTTTAATGAGGAGGTTTTCTTTGCAAAGATATTTGGTCTGTTCTTCTTGTGTGAGGTTCTTCTCTTTGAGTTTGAGGTTTCTGTATGTTGTACTTCTTGCATTAAAGAGTTGTTTTAAAGGCACAGACTCGAGCCAAGAAGAGACCTTTTCACAGCCGACAGGCTCTGTTTTAAAGTCATGAAGTACATAGTCAAGATTATGTTTTTTAAAAAATGAGAGTGCCTTTTTGACACTATCACAGTTTTTAATTCCATATACTTTTATCATAACTTACTCGATAATTTTTGGTACTATAAAGAAGTTATCAGCACTCTTTGGTGCATTTGCAATGATGCTTTCGTTGATTTTTGCATTGCATAAAGGGGTATCTTCTCTGAGTGGTGTCGCAAGAGTATTCATAGCAAAATTATCATCAATGCCATCGGTATCAAGTGCAGATAAGTTATCTACAAAACTTACAATCTCTGAGAGTTGTGTGATGATTTCTTCGCGTTTATCATCGCTGACTTTTAAAAATGAGAGTTTTTCTAGTTTGGTTAAGAGTGCTTCATCTACTTGCATGGGAATCCTTTAAAAAGAAATTTAGCACTATTTTAACAAACTTTAACTTAGTTATGGGTAGTATTAGGAACTTTATATATGGACAAGGGAATATTTTGAGCTTAAAACAAGATATAGAAATGGTAAAAGAAGAGTTAAACTCTGAAGAAAAGTTTTTTGAAAAAGCTGTCATGACAGAGCGATTTGTTAAAAAATACAAAAACCTCATGATAGCTTCTGTAGTAGTTGTTATCTTACTTGTGGGTGCAAACATTGCGTATACTCTAAACAAGCAACACAGACTTGATGCTGCAAATGCAACACTAGCAAGTCTCAACACAGACCCTGCAAACAAAACACTCGAAGCAAAATTACACTCTTTGAGTCCAAGTTTATATGATGCATGGAAATATAAACAGGCAGTGCAAACACAAGACATAGATGCTTTTAAAGCCCTTGAAAACTCAAAAACACTTTTGATTAGTGATTTAGCTACTTATAATGCGGCGAGCTTATCTAATGATATTAAACTTTTAACAGCCTATACTTTGAGAGAAAATGCAATGTATAAAGACCTTGCAAATGTGCAAATAGCAGTCTTATATATGAAAGAGGCAAAAATCAAAGAAGCACATGAAAAACTTGCAATGATTAGTATACAGTCTCCTGTGTCACAAGTTGCGAATGCTTTGATGCATTACGGTGTGAAGTAGTATCGTGAAGCGTTTATTATTTATTGGCACACTTGTAAGTCTTGTACTCTTTATGAGTGCTTGTAGTACAAAAAGAGTGTTTGAGCCAAAAACGGTTGGCGATGATTGGGACAAATATGGTCAAATGGATGAGTCAATCGTCGACGCAAGTCTTAATATTGCACTCCTTGAAGATGGAAGTGTGCTTACCAAAGATGGTGTTGTAAAAATGAAAGTAAGAGAAGATGAACGTGTTATCTCTTACTCTGATAACTGGGTACTTACAGCAACAATCGATGGCAATCTTACACTCACTTCAAGTCAAGATACAAGCACCATAGAACATCTCAACCTTCATAAAACAGTGGCAGGGGCAAGTGTTCAAAACGATACTTTAGCAGTTCTTTTCGCAGATAATGAACTCGCTCTTTACTCTCTTCAAGCAAAAAAAGCATTTTTTAGAGAGCAAGGTGGCGAGTCTTTAGCTCTCAACAGAAAGATAGTCAATCCTTACTTCTTAGATGATTTAGTTGTCTTTTCTACCCTTGATGGAAAAGTAGTCATTGTGAATGCAAAAACGAAAAAGAAGTTACGAACAGCGATAGTTTCAGCAGAAGACAATTTTAACAATGTGATTTATTTTCACATGATAGACAACAAGGTTGTTGCAGCGACTGGATATAAAATTTTGGCAATGTCAGATAAAGAGATTCGTGCCAAATACGACATAAGAACAATGGTGTATGATGGGTCAACTATCTTTGTCGCTACGAAACAAGGTGAAATAGTCTCTTTAACTCCAGACTTACAACTCAATGGCAAAATAAAATTTCCTTTTGCTCATTTTTTAGGGATGATAGCAGGCAAAGATAAACTTTACATTCTTGAAAAAGAGGGCTATGTCATCGTCTTAGATAAAAATATGAAAGATTATACGGTGCATGAAGCGGATGTAGAAGATGGGTATGTCTTTGTAACAAACAAAGCTTTTTATGTTAATGATGAGAGTATAGTCGTTAAATAATGTCCAATGAGTTAGAGGCTTTTTTAGAGTACCTAAAAGTCTCTAAGGCATTGAGTGCAAAAAGTATAGAAGCCTATGAAACAGACTTGATACAAGTAGAAGAAATCAGTAAAAAACCACTGATAGCACTTGACACTCTTGCTGTGTTCCAAGCATTAAGTTCCTACAAGAACAAACGCACACTCAACAGAAAACTCTCTGCAATCAACTCTTTTTTTTCCTTTTGTCATAAAAGAGAGTTTGTGCAAGAGACTTACAAAATCCATCTCTCCAAAATCCCTAAAAAATTGCCACAGTTTCTCTCCTTTAAAGAGATTAAAAATGGACTCTCTTTGATAGATAGAAGTACATGGATAGGACGCAGAGACTATGCCTTACTCCTTTTTTTGTATGCAACAGGGGCAAGGATAAGTGAGTGTTTAGCAGTGAAAGAAGAAGACATAGAAGAGGAGTGGTTGCACATACGCCATGCAAAAGGTGAAAAAGAACGGATGGTTCCCATAGCATCTGTAGCATTAAAAGCATTGCAAGCATATCTTGACGAGGCTCCTTTTGAAAAAGAGTTTTTGTGGATGAACTATAAAGGAAACCCCTTAAGTCGGATTTCGGCATATAAAATAACACAAAAGTATTTGGGTGTTTCACCGCATATTTTACGACACTCTTATGCAACATCACTCATAACAGGTGGGGCAGATTTAAGGGTCGTTCAAGAGCTTTTAGGGCATGCTTCTTTAATGACAACACAAATATATACACATATTCAAAAGCAGGACTTAAAAGACACAGTGGATGTCTGTCATCCTATGGCAAAGGAGCAAGTATGAGTGAAGTAAACAACAAGATATGGTCATATCCATTTTTAGATTCTCTCTTTTTTACACAAAATCTTTGGCATCAGCATGGTGTGTTCGTCCATACTTTGCGAGTGACATACTATATACTCAAAGCAAGAGAGTGGCATTTTGTTGCTGCGGGGCTTTTGCATGATGTCGGAAAACCTTTGAGTGCTTTTAAAAAAGATGCAGAGGATTATGAGTTTGATGAATGGAGTTTTACCGACCATGAAGAGAGAAGTTATCAAGTCATTAAAAACTGGTCTTTTATAAGTGAGTATACAAAAAAAATCGTCCGTTACCATTACTTGATTCGAGATATAAAGAAATCAAAAACTGAAGATAGGGAACGATTTGAGCAAAAGAGTAAGATTTGGAACACTTTAGATGCAGACTTTCAAGCCGATTTACACCGCTTCTTACGCTATGATGATAGAGGTAAGGGTAAAAAAAGAAGATAACTTTTCAAATTTAACACTTTTGTAATTATTTGTGAATATAATGATAAAAATAATTGAGGATAATAAATGGAAACAGCAGATTTTATAACCATAATAAGTATAGCATTTTTAGGTTCTTTTGGACATTGTATTGGGATGTGTGGGGGGATTGTTCTTGCCTATACAACGATTAAGATAGACCCCGCAAGCTCTAAAATCTCTAAAAGTGCTGCCCATCTTTTATACTCATTAGGTCGAGTACTGACATATACTATTCTCGGCGCAATTTTTGGAGGATTGGGGAGTGTCATACAGTTTTCAAATACTTCACGGGGTGTTGTTTTAATTATGGTCGGTGTAGCGATGATTTTAGCAGGACTCTCTTTGATGGGAAAACTAAAATTTCTTACGATAATAGAACACTCTTTTTCCTCTTCAAATCTCTATAAAGTGACTTTTAAAAAGATACTTAACTCCAAATCAAATGTAAGTTTTTTTGCACTTGGAATGCTTAATGGACTCCTTCCTTGTGGTTTTGTTTATTTCTTTGCGATTACTGCCGCTGGGACAGCAAGTCCTATCTCAGGAGCATTAGTCATGGCGATTTTTGGGATGAGTACTATTCCTGCGATGTTTGGAGTCGGTTTTTTAGCCTCTCTTGCTTCTGCAACAAGTTTTAGAAATATGATGATGAGTCTCTCTTCTATTGCTGTTTTACTTTATGGAGCATTTACAATCTATCATGGCATTGGATTTTTTATGATATAATCAGCCTAAAAAAGGCACATCGTCCATGTCAAAAACTGTTACCATTATAGATACATTTGGATTTTTCTTCCGCGCATTTTATGCTCTGCCACAACACTTAAAAAACAAAGAGAGCTTTCCTACAGGTCTTCTCACTGGTTTTACCAATTTTATTGCGACATTACAAAAAGAGCATGATAGTGACTACATTATCTTTGCTATCGATACGAAGGGCGATACTTTTCGTAATGAAATAGACCCAAACTATAAAGCGAACCGTTCTGCACCCCCTCCAGAACTCACTATGCAACTCCCTATCGCAATAGAGTGGATAGATAAAATGGGCTATAAAAGCCTTGGAATGAGTGGTTATGAAGCGGATGATATGATAGCGACAGTTACCCATTTAGCACAAGAAAAAGGCTACAAAGTACGAGTGGTATCTCATGATAAAGATTTGTACCAACTCATAGATGATGCAAAAGAGACTATCATCTACGATGCCATTAAACGCAAAAAAATAGATGAAAAAGCATGTTATGAAAAGTATGGTGTAAGTGCGAAACAGTTTACAGACTACCAGTCCATCCTTGGAGATAGTGCAGATAATGTTCCAGGGGTAAAAGGTATAGGAAAGGTAGGGGCTGAAAAACTCCTTCGTGAGTATGAGACTTTAGATAATATTTACGCACATGTTGAGGAGATAAAAGGGGCAAACTCTAAAAAATTGCTCGCTTCTAAAGATGCAGCTTATATGTCCAAAGAGTTAGTAACACTCAAACGGGATGTTTTTGAGAGTATAGATTTTGAAGAGTATAAGATGGATATAGAAAATCCATTTTTAAATATTTATGATGAGTTGGTAAAGTACGAACAAAATGCGATACTCCGTGTTTTACATGCTAAAAAACAGGTTAGCAAACAACAGATGCAAGCAACACCACAAGAGGTACCATCTTCGCTTACATTTCAAGCAACACTCCTTACAGATGCAAAAAAACTTCATGAAATTCTTGGGACTTTAACACCTGAGACCCTTGTCGCATTTGATACAGAAACGACAGGCTTAGAGTATGAAAATGATAAGCTAGTAGGGTTTAGTTTCTGTGTCAATGAAGAGGAAGCCTACTATGTACCTTTTGCACATTTTTATTTGGGTGTGCCAGAACAGATAAGTGAAGTAGAAGCAAAACAAGCAATACGAACGATTTTTAACTCGAAGGTTGTTGGGCATAACATTAAGTTTGATTTGCATTTTGTTTCTCGATTTTTAGAAGATGATAGCTTAACGATAGAGAATGATAGTATGATTTTGGCATGGCTCATTAACCCTGAATCTGCTTTGAGTTTAGATAAACTCTCTGAAAAACTGCTCAATCATAAGATGGTTGCTTTTAAAGATACGGTGAAAAAAGGCGAAACATTTGCAAGTGTAGCACTTGAAGATGCTTGCCTTTATGCTGCTGAAGATGCTTTGATTACTTATAAACTTTATAAACTCTTTTTACAAAAACTTGCACTCCAAGATGCAAACCATCTTATAAAAGAAGCGCAAGAGGTAGAGATTCCTTTTATTAAAACACTTTTAGGGATGGAAAAAGAGGGCATAGCGGTTGATACTGATTTTTTAGAAAACTTTTTAGTTGAGGTAAAAGAGACTCTTTCACAACTCACACAAAGCATTTATGCCCTTGCGGGAAGTGAATTTAACATTAACTCCACAAAACAACTCGGTGTGGTACTCTTTGAAACACTTGGTTTACCAGTAGGTAAAAAGACAAAAACAGGCTACTCCACAGATGAAAAAGTTTTAAATTCTCTCAAAGAAAAACATGAAATCATTCCTAAACTCTTAGAGTATCGTGAGGTTTATAAACTTTTTTCTACCTACATAGAACCTTTGTTAAAACTCAGTCATGCTGATGCAAAGAGTCGGATTCATACCTCTTTTGTGCAAACAGGGACGGCAACAGGGCGTTTAAGTTCTAAAAATCCAAACTTACAAAATATTCCTGCTAGAAGTAAACTGGGTCTCAAAATCCGTGAAGCCTTTGTTGCAGGGGAAGGTAAAAAACTCATAGGTATAGATTACTCACAGATAGAGTTGCGTTTACTTGCCCACTTTTCACAAGATAGTGTCTTAGTTGATGCCTTTAAAGAGGGCAAAGATATTCACTTGCAAACGGCTACTGTACTTTTTGGTGAAGAAGATGCTGCTGCAAAGCGTAATATTGCAAAGACAGTAAACTTTGGACTTTTGTATGGCATGGGACAAAAAAAACTGAGTGATACTCTGGGTATAACAACCAAAGAAGCGAAAGAAATTATAGAAAAGTATTTTGCATCCTTTCCAACAGTCCGACACTATTTTAGAAGGATTGTTGATAGCTCTAAAGAGTTTGGATATGTAGAAACACTTCTCAAACGCCGTCGTTATTTTGACTATGAAAATGCCACTCCTATGTACAAAGCAGCCTATGAGAGAGAAAGTGTAAACTCTGTCTTTCAAGGGAGTGCAAGTGATTTGATAAAACTGAGTATGAATACCATTCACAATGTCATTGCAGAAGAAAAACTGGATGCCAAAATGTTGTTACAAATTCATGATGAACTTATCTTTGAAGTAAATGCAGAGGATGCAGAAGCCTTAGGCGAGAAGTTTCGCACAATTATGGAGAGTGTGATGGAGTTACACATCCCTCTTAAAGCGAGTCTCAACATCGGTTCTCATTGGGGTGAATTAAAGTAAGACTTTTTCCCATGCTAGAGCAGAGATGTTTTTCTGCTCTTCATCAAAATTTATCCCAATAAGATATATATCTTTATTTTCTTGTAAATATTTTTCGTGGTAGTTTTTCTCTTTTATCTGTGCTAAGGCGTTGGAGTTGCCTACTTTAAATTCTA